>Ga0134125_10002201_pt1 | contig 23278 bp, 21 predicted proteins | sample KB31751_FD_96464 | JGI IMG/M metagenome (GOLD analysis project Ga0134125, IMG submission 96464) | Terrestrial soil microbial communities with excess Nitrogen fertilizer from Kellogg Biological Station, Michigan, USA - KB3-175-1 | ecosystem: Environmental > Terrestrial > Soil > Unclassified ... | reverse complement strand
CAGGCTATGTATGCCGGGCGCCGTAATTCCATCATCGTTTGTTACTAATATGATCGGTCTTTCTACTTTAGTTTCTGTCATTTATTTTTTCCATTTTTTAGGGAATTTTTTTTACGGTTTCGATTTTAGTTTTGAACTTATTTAAATTGTATCGACGGATTGAATAAATGAATAATCATTTTAAATCAAAACCACCTAAACCATGGCCTTGCTATTGCTTCCCTAAACGGCCACGGAATGGCAATTAGTATAATCAGCAATGCAATTCCAAAATATAACAAGCTTTTTTTAAATTTTGTTTGTGGTGTGCCGGCTTTTTTTACCGAAATCCTTCCTGCGTGAACCAATATCCATGCAATGATCATCATCACAGAATGCTCGATGGTAAAAAAACGAACCATCGGGTCTTTCATGCTTTCGCCGATATGTTTTAAACTTTCAAACCAGCCATTGGTAAAATAAATAATGAGTCCGATGAGTAGTTGGATATCCATGAAAATCATGAAGAACAGATTGCTGCGGTTATCCGAATTAGTATAAGCTCTTTTTGAAGCCAAGCCACTAATGGCACTGATTACAGTCCAAAAAGCAAAAATTAAAATAAGCCACCGAATCAGATTGTGTAATATCCGTAGCGTTTCCATAATAAAAAAATTTTGACAAAAATAAGGGTAAACATTAAGATCACCCTTTTTGCAAAAGTATGATGCGGAAGAGTTGGCTCACTTGTAAAATCAGAAGTTGCCAGCTGATCGAATTAACCCAACAACGTTGGCTTGCAAATCCATATGTTATTCACATTCATGTGAATTACTTTTATTTCAATTTCTGATTTTTATACACTATTATCGCTCTTTAATCCGTTTAAATCCAAAAATTAAGAATCTTATGAAACAACTGTTTCCTCTTTTGTTTATTTTTTCTGTATTTACAATTAACGCTCAACCTAAACTTACTTTACACAAATCGTCTCCTTCCATCAAACCTGTAATAGAAAAAGTGGCAAGGGATTATTATCAGAATTTCAACAATATCAAAGGCGATACTGTGAATGAAAACGGCACTACCATTGAGTTTACAAGTAAAATATCTCCGGAAGGTGCTTTAGAAACATCAATCACAAAATATGTGGATCCTTATTCTTATACGTGGCAAACAACGATGTTCGAATCTGAAGATTATGAAGCTGCCGCTGCCAAATACAAAGAATATTTCCGGCAGCTAAATAATTGCACGCTTACTTTTTACGATAAAACTTCCTACAAACTTGTTGGTAACTATGATATCCCGGATGAAGATCGCGCTTTTGCATCGAGCATTTTACAACTCAATGCTGCCAATCGTGATCTGGAACTTTTTAAAGTAGAAGTAGCGCTAAATTATTCCATGCCTTCGTGGACTGTAAAAGTAATGATCTACGAAAAAATAGCCGATGATAAAATCAGGCCGACAATGTTAAATTAAGCTGGTTCTTATTAATTCAAAATCCTTGTTATTTCTTGCTTTGCGGTGTTAATTAAAAACAGTAAACACCCTGTTTACTTTTACAAACCTTGGAATAAAATAAGAATTCATTCCGGAGATAGTCACACCACGGCTTTCTGAGGCATGAATGAATTTGAGATCGCCGTTTTTGTTTTCTGTAACGATGCCCATATGCCCAACTATTCCGCTATTGGCATCACTACCGGTAAATAAAATAAGGTCGCCGGGCCTACTGTTTTTGATGGGAATTTCTTTGCCTGCATTTGTAAAATCTTTTGAGACCCGCGGAACAGAAATATTGAAATGATTGAAAACATAATTGATAAAGCCGGAACAATCAAACCCTTTATCTTTATCTGTAGATCCATATTTATATTTAATTCCAATAAGTGTTTCCGCAAAATCAACTACATCAGAAGCAGATACGTTTTTTGTATTAATGGTTCGTTCCGGTACTTTATTTTTTATGACAACAACACTGCGAATATCTGAACTGTTGCTATTTTCAGGTTTACTTGTCCTTCGTGAAGCGCTACAGCCAGTCAGAATAATAATAGAAATAATACAGCAATAAAATAGAATCGTTTTCATAGTAGGTTTTAAAGGCCGGATGATTTTTTTACAAAATCCGCTTCGTCAATATTGGCTCAAATATCCAAAAAAAAAATTCAATGGAAGTTGCATTTTTATAAATGTCTTTTTTAAAATAGGATGAAATTGCATAAGCGCGTACGTTTTTCATATGAGTTGCTGTTTTTGCGCTTTGCTCATTCTAAAGTAATTTTGCGGCGTTTGTAAATACTATTTTAAAAAACAAATTCATATTAAATATGGCATACGATGTAATAGTTTTAGGCAGCGGCCCGGGCGGTTATCCTGCAGCGATCAGGGCTTCTCAATTAGGAAAAAAGGTAGCAATTGTAGAACGTGAAAGCCTTGGTGGTATTTGCCTCAACTGGGGGTGTATTCCTACCAAAGCTTTACTGAAAAGCGGGCAAGTAATGGAATATGCGAATCATTCAAAAGATTATGGAGTAGAAGTAAGTGATGCCAAACCGAACTTTGAAAGTATGATCAAACGCAGTCGTGGTGTTGCAGATAAAATGAACAAAGGTGTTACCTTTTTAATGAAAAAAAATAAGATTGATGTCGTGATGGGAACCGGGAAATTAATTTCTTCAACGAAACTGGAAGTAACTTCTGCTGATGGGAAAAAGCAAACACTTGAAGCAAAAAATATCATCATCGCAACGGGTGCAAGAGCGAGAGAATTGCCAACAATGAAATTGGATGGGAAGAAAATAATTGAATACCGCAAAGCGATGAGCCTGGAAAAACAACCAAAATCAATGATTGTCGTTGGCTCCGGCGCCATTGGAACTGAGTTTGCCTATTTTTATAACAGTATTGGTACAAAAGTTACGTTGATAGAATTTTTGCCAAAAACAGTTCCTGTAGAAGATGAAGAAGTTTCTAAAGAACATGAAAAAAGTTTTAGAAAACAAGGAATCACGGTAATGACAAACAGCGAAGTTACCAGCGTTGAGACAAGCGGAAATGGTGTAAAGGCAAAAGTAAAAACTCAGGACGGTGAGGTAACGATAGAAGCAGAAATACTTTTAAGCGCTGTCGGAATTGTCGCAAATCTTGAAAATATTGGTTTGGAAGAATTAGGGATCAAAACAGAGAAAGGAAGGATTGTTGTTAATCAATATCAGCAGACAAATGTTCCCGGTGTTTATGCAATCGGCGATTGTACGCCACATCAGGCACTGGCCCATAAAGCAACGAAAGAAGGAATTAATGCGGCTGAACATCTTTCAGGAAAAACACCGGAACCGATTGATTATAACAACGTTCCGGGTTGTACTTATTGCTCTCCTGAAATCGCTTCCGTTGGCTATACTGAAAAAGCGGCTAAAGAAGCAGGCTTTGAATTAAAAATTGGAAAATTTCCTTTTATAGCAAGCGGAAAAGCGACAGCAGCAGGTGCTACAGAAGGTTTTGTAAAAATTATTTATGATGCAAAGTATGGCGAATTATTAGGCTGTCACATGATTGGATATAATGTAACAGAAGTAATTGCAGAAGTGGTTGTTGCCCGTAAGCTAGAAACAACAGCGCACGAAATATTAAACGCCATTCATCCACATCCAACCATCAGCGAAGCAGTGAAAGAAGCTACAGCAGTGGCTTACGGCGAAGCAACGGATATTTAGATAAAATACTTCAATAAACTTTAAAAAAAATAGCCCGCAAACGCAGGCTATTTTTTTAATTCATATTTTTTATTTCACCTCGAAAGTTACTTTTCTGTTTCCCCAGAACAGATTCACTTCTCCTTCCGGACTGATCGTGAAAGTCATTTTTTCAAATGGTGTATTTATTTCCTGGTATTGTGTTGTAATTCTTAACTGATCATCTGACTCCTTGTAGGTAAATGCGCCCCATTGATCCCATGTTTTATTAAAAATTACCGTTACATTTTTACCATTGAAGATGGTGAACAATCCATATTTTCCTGCCGGTAATTTTTGTCCATCAATGGTAACATCTTTATCTGTTTCAAAGACGGTTGCTTCGTTAGCGCCCGTGCGCCATACTTTTCCTTCCATTGGTTCCAGGTCTTTTCCAATGGTTCTCCCTTTTATTGATGGCTGGCTGTAATCAATGATGATGGTAGCGCCACTGGGAATTTTCTGAGTTACTGTTGCCGGTGGACTAGGCCTTTTGCTTTTATCCTCAGTCTTTTTTTGTGCATTTACACAAGTCACAAATAAGATTAAAACAACTGCAAATGAAAGAACTTTTTTCATGATAATTTTTTTTATGAAATGAAAATTAAATAGTCTAAAATTATAGCTAAAGGTAATAAAGAAATTTTTGGAAAAGGTAAGAACAGTAAAGAAGCAAATATGGCCAGTTCACCTGGAGTGTAACGTGGCATATTTAAGCAATAACCGGAGCAGCTGCAAGTATTTCTTCACTGGCCAGGTCTTTAAACTTTTTAAAATTTTCTATAAATTTAAGAGCGAGTTCTTTTGCTTTTTGATCATATAATTGCTTATCATCCCAGGTATTTCTAGGATTCAAAATTTCTGATGGAACACCCGGGCAATCTTTTGGTATCATCACACCAAAAACAGGATCCATATCATAATCTACCGTATGCAATAAGCCTTCTAAAGCAGCAGTGATCATCGCTCTTGTATAATTAAGTTTTATACGACTTCCAATTCCATAGGGGCCTCCACTCCAGCCGGTATTGATCATCCATACGTTTACATCATTTTCTTTTATTTTTTTGCCGAAGATTTCTGCATATTTTGCCGGATGTAAAGGAATGAAAGGAGAAGCGAAACAGGCACTGAACACCGGTTTTGGCTCATTCACACCTTCTTCTGTGCCGGCAACTTTTGCGGTGTATCCGCTGATAAACTGGTACATCGCCTGTCCGGCAGAAAGTTTGCTGATTGGAGGTAAAATTCCATATGCGTCAGCGGTTAGTAAAAAAATGTTTTTAGGGATTCCGCCGATGGAAGGATGAACCGCATTTTTGATAAAACTTAAAGGATAACTTACTCTTGTATTTTCAGTAATTTTTTTGCAGGAAAAATCAATTTTATTTGTTCCATCAATAAAAGTTACGTTCTCTACCAAAGCTCCGGGACGGATTGCCTGGAAAATTTCCGGCTCTTTTTCAGGACATAGATCAATGGTTTTAGCATAACAGCCACCTTCAAAATTAAATACTGATTCTTCGTTCCAACCGTGTTCGTCATCACCGATCAACTTTCGGTTCGGATCGGTACTTAACGTGGTTTTGCCGGTGCCACTTAAACCAAAAAAGATAGCAGTATCGTGATTTTTTCCGATGTTGGCTGAGCAATGCATGCTCAATACATTTCTTTCGTGTGGTAATATAAAATTTAAGATAGAAAAGATTCCTTTTTTGATCTCTCCTGTATATGCTGAGCCGCCTATGAGAATGATTCTTTTCGTAAAGCTGATGATGGTAAAATTTTCCTGTCTTGTTCCATCTGTTTCAGGATCTGCAAAAAATGTAGGTGCATGAATGATATACCAATCAGGATTAAAATTTTCTAATTCTTTCTTTGAAGGCCGCAAAAACATATTGTAAGCAAATAAATTGCTGGAAGGATCTTGGTTAATGTTACGGATATTCAAGCGGTATTTCGGCTCAGCGCATGCATAAGAATCCCTGATCCAGATTTCTTTTTCGCTTAAATGGTCAATCATTTTTCTATAAAGAACATCAAAATGTTTTTCTTCGATTGGTTGATTAATGTCATTCCAGTTTACAACGTTTGATGTGATCTTATCTTTAACAATAAAGCGGTCTTTTGGGCTGCGACCGGTAAATTTTCCTGTATGGATTACCAAGGCTCCTCTTTCACTTAATACGCCTTCATTTCTTTCGATACATTGCTGCGTAAGTTCATTTGGTGGAAGCTGGTAAAAAGTATTTTCAGCAGAAGGCAGCCCGATTGAAAACAGAATATTTTTTGGTACTTCAAACATAGTTGGTACTGACATACAAACATTTTTAGTTTAGTGTGCAAAGTTAGTTATTCGGTTTTTTGACAATTTTTAAAACACGCGATTTTGCTGTGATTGTATCTTGCCCTTCAACTCTTATAACAGTTAATCTCTAATAAAGTCACTGAATGTTTAAATAAAATGATACATGTACTCGGATTTCATTATACACAATAAAAAAATATTTTTTTTATTGTGTATAATTTACACCACTTTAATTTTCAAATTATGGAAGTAATAGCGAAGTGGTTTTGATAAATAGAAATGTGTAATATTTGTTTGTTTACTATATTGCAACCATTAATTTTCCTGAATAATGCTGCATTAAAATTGTCAAATTCTTATTCTGGCAGCTTTCAAAATTTGATTTTTAAAATTATTAAAAAATAAAACTCAATGAAATATCTACCACTAAATCCGGAGATTTTTATCCAAAACAGGAAGAGGTTTGTCGACAAAATGGATAGAAATTCCATCGCAATATTTAACAGCAATGACGAGCTTCCTTTTAATGGTGATGCGACTCATCCATTTGCTCAAAACTCAGACTTGTTCTGGCTTTCAGGGATTGAACAGGAAGAAACGATGGTTATTTTATTTCCGGATAATCCGGATGAAAAATACCGGGAAGTATTGGTTTTGGTACGTCCTAATGAATTAAAAGAAAAATGGAACGGGCACCAGCTGAGAAAAAATGAAGCAGAAGAAATATCCGGAATGAAAAGGATCGTGTGGTTGGATGAATTGGAAGGAATGCTACAGCAATGGATTCATTTGTCAGATACCATTTATTTGAACACGAACGAAAATGACCGGAAAGCAAATGAAGTGCCTGTTCGCGATTACCGTTATGCTGGGTATATGCGTAACCGTTATCCATTGCACAATTATAAACGAAGTGCAAAGATCCTAAGAGAATTGCGGGCGATAAAAACGCCTTTGGAAATCGAAGTGATGCAAAAAGCCATTGACATCACTGATAATACTTTCAGACATTTATTAAAATTTATAAAACCGGGTGTGATGGAATATGAGATCGATGCTGAAATATGGCATTCATTTCTCAAGCAGCGGGCAACAGGTCCGGCATACGGAAGCATTATAGCGAGTGGTGATAATGCGCGGATTTTGCATTATGTAAATAACAACCAGGAATGTAAAGACGGCGACCTGATACTGATGGATTTTGGCGCCCGTTATGGAAATTATTCTGCTGATCTTACCAGGACCGTCCCGGTGAATGCTAAATTTTCGAAACGGCAAAAAACTGTTTATAACGCCTGCCTGGATTTGCATTATTACTGCGCCTCTATTTTAAAACCGGGAATTACCATCAATCAATACACAGAAAAAGTAGCCGATAAAGCAACGGAAATTTTTCAAAAAATTGGCCTGTTGACCAAAGCAGATGTAAAAAATGAAGACCCGGAAAACCGCGCTTACCGCAAATATTTATACCATGGAATTTCTCATCATCTCGGCATTGATGTTCATGATTTGGGCACCAAAACCGAACCCATAAAAGTTGGAATGGTATTTACCATTGAGCCGGGAATTTATATTCAGGAAGAACAAATAGGCGTAAGAATTGAAAATAATTATTGGATCACTAAAAATGGAAATAAGGATTTGATGAAAAATATTCCGATTACGGTTGATGAAATTGAATCGTTAATGAAAAGCCGATAATTATTTTTATGAAAAACCAAATCCCGAATCTTTTCACCCTTCTAAATTTATTCTTTGGCTGCATGGCTATTGTATTTGCATTGCAAACAAATAATGTGATTATTTATGTCAACGATCAATACAACAGCAGTTTCAATATTCCTGAAAAGATAAGCTGGGCTGCCATTTGCATCATGATTGCAGCAGTCATTGATTTTTTGGACGGCTTTGTTGCGCGTTTATTAAGGGCGACGAGCGAAATGGGAAAACAGTTAGATTCTTTAAGCGATGTGGTGAGTTTCGGTGTAGCACCGGCAGTAATTCTTTACCAGTTATTAAGGTTCAGTTATGCAAGAGAAGCAAATGGCCTCGATGTTACTCTTTGGGCTTTAGTGCCGGCATTTATTTTGGCTTGTGCTGCCGCTTATCGGTTGGCAAAATTTAATTTGGATACTACACAGCAATATTCTTTCAGAGGCGTTCCTGTCCCTGCTGTCGGTTTATTAATTGCTTCTTTCGCACTGATTTTGCATTTTAATTACATCAACAGCATCAACAGTATCATCATTAATAAATGGTTCTTATATGCTTCAATTATTGTGCTCAGTTATTTGATGGTAAGCAATCACCGGATAATGTCGTTAAAGTTTCGTGATTTTACTTTTAAAAATAATTTGCCCAAAATTATTTTGTTGGTTATTGCAATTATTGCTGCGTTATTTTTGCATTGGATTGCAGTGCCGGTCGTTTTTATAATTTATATTATTTTATCCTTAACCATTTCAAAAAATAAAGCTGAATGAATTTTGTTGCAGAAATAAAAATAATGCCTTTAAAAGAATTGTTAGATCCACAGGGAAAAGCGGTAATGGGAGCATTAAGCAATCTTGGTATCAAAAGTATCAATGATGTGCGGATTGGCAAACATATCCAGCTCAACATGGAAGCAGCATCCGCTGAAGAAGCAAGAGCAATTGCAGAGGAAGCCGCACAAAAATTATTAGCTAATCAGGTGATGGAAGAGTTTTTTATTTCAGTTAGTTAACCAGCTGCTGTGCGACAAGCGAATGAACTTATTCCGCCGCAGTGTTAAAATCTTTTAATTGGGAAGCGGTCAATTTAAATTGCAGATTAGCAGGCTTCTCCATTGGTAGATCAGCACATTATCAATTCAGCACATTATTAAAATGCTTTATCTCGTTCCATCTCCAATAGGCAATCTGGCTGATATTACCTTCAGGGCTATTGAAGTTTTAAAATCGGTCGATTTAATTCTTGCAGAAGATACAAGAACTTCATCTAAGCTTCTGCGTCATTATGAGATCGAAAAGCCGACTACTCCTTATCATCAGCACAATGAGCATAAAATAATCGGCCATTTAACAGACCAGTTGTCATCGGGAAAAACGATGGCTTTGATAACAGATGCCGGCACTCCAGGCGTCAGCGATCCGGCTTTTTTATTGGTTAGAGAATGTATCAAAAATGATATAAGAGTAGAATGTCTTCCCGGCGCAACGGCTTTTGTTCCTGCTTTGGTTAATAGCGGATTGCCAATGAATAGTTTTTGTTTTGAAGGCTTTTTGCCGTTAAAAAAAGGACGTCAAACCGTGCTAAAAAAACTTGCTGACGAAGAACGGACGATGGTTTTTTATGAAAGCCCGATGCGACTCGTGAAATCTTTAAAAGATTTTATTGAGTATTTTGGCGCAGAAAGGCGATGTTCTGTAAGCCGCGAGTTGACGAAGGTTTTTGAAGAAAACAAGCGTGGAACTTTACAGGAGGTTCATGATTATTTTGACCAAAAAACAGTGAAGGGCGAAATTGTGATCGTGGTAGGAGGGAAGGAGTGAAATAGAATTAGCATTATTTATTTGTCTACTGCAAATCAGAAAAAGGTTTGCTATTTACTATTTCTCCTATTGATGCCCTCATTGTTTTGGAGAATGTTTATTTTAAAAAGCTATTACTGATCCTTTGTCCATCATTTTCGTTTTTTTATCCCCTCATTTTATACGAAGTTTACAGCCTTATCTTTAAACTGAAATCATGAATAAAAAGCTATCACTTTTTGTAATCTTTAATTTTTCCTTTTTAATTTTTCTTGCGGCGCAGCCCGATCGCTGGCAACAAAGAGTAAATTATAAGATGAATGTTGACGTCGATGTGCAAACAAATTTGATCAATGGAACTGAGAAATTGGAATATACAAATAATTCTCCCGATAAACTTTCCAAAGTATATTTTCATCTTTACTGGAATGCCTTTCAACCGGGTAGCGAAATGGATGTAAGAAGCCTTGAACTTGGTAAAACCCTGATCAACGGAAGGCCGGATTGGGATTCAAGAGTAAAAGATCGTATTTCTAAATTAACTCCTTCCGAAATTGGTTTTCAAAAAGTAAAATCTCTTAAGATGAATGGTGTAGAACAACCAATGAAAGTTTATGGAACGATTCTGGAAGTTGATCTCACGAAACCAATTCCGGCAAAAGGCAAAGTAAATTTTGATGTCGTTTTTGAAGCGCAGGTTCCGGTTCAGATCAGAAGAAGCGGACGCGATAATGCTGAAGGAGTTCGCTACAGCATGAGCCAGTGGTACCCAAAATTATGTGAGTACGATTATGAAGGATGGCATACACCACAATATGTTGCACGTGAATTTTACGGCGTTTGGGGCAATTATGACGTTACTATAAAAATTGATAAATCTTTTAAGCTGGGCGGTACAGGGGTTTTGAAAAATGCCAATGAAATTGGTTGGGGTTATGATAAACCCGGAACAGAATTAAAAAATATTTCCTCTTCAAAACGCACATGGCATTTTGTAGGAGATAATATTCATGATTTCGTTTGGGCTGCTGATCCTACCTATGAGCACATTGTAAAACAAGTTGATGGTGTAATGATCAATGTGATCTACAAAAAAGTAGATTCTTTGGAAAAAAGCTGGGAAACCGTTGCTGATGCGGCAGTTACCGTTTTACCTTATATGGAAAAACGTTTTGGAAAATATGCATATCCACAATACTCATTTATCCAGGGCGGCGATGGAGGGATGGAATATCCAATGGCAACTTTAATGAAAGGACCAGGGCTGGGAACTGCATTTCATGAGTGGATGCACAGTTGGTATCAGATGATGCTTGGATCGAATGAGAATGAACATCCATGGATGGACGAAGGATATGCGAGTTATGCGGAAGGAGAAGTCTATGCATATTACCGGAAAGTAAAGGATCTCAAAGAACCTGAATCACTTCCACTGAATCATGCGGGAGCTTATCGCGGATATTATTTCTTAATGAAATCCGGTTTGGCAGAACCAATGACAACAAATGCCGATCATTATAACACCAATTTTGCCTATGAAATAAATGCTTATTCAAAAGGAGAAATGCTGTTGGAGCAATTAGGATATATCGTTAGTGATTCTGTTCGGGATAAAATTTTACTGGAATATTATAAACTGTGGAGATTCAAGCATCCGAATCCAAATGATTTTTTTAAAGTCGCTCAAGATGTAAGCGGCATTCAATTAGGGTGGTATAAAGAATATTGGTTAAACACGATCAAGACGATTGATTACAGCATCGACAGTCTTTGGGAAGATGGAAATGTTACCAAAATAAGATTGAGAAGAATTGGCCAAATGCCGATGCCGATTGATCTTGAGCTTACTTTTAAAGATAGCACCAAAGAGCTACACTACATACCAATGGATATGATGCTTGCAGATAAACCCGCAGAAAATTCTGAAAAAAGGTTTGTTCACGAAGAATGGAACTGGACAAATCCGACTTACATTGTTGAGTTTAATCATCCTTTAAATCAATTGGTCGAAGCGGAAATTGATCCGACAAAAAGAATGGCAGATGTGAATCTCGATAATAATGTTTTGAAATTGAACTGGTAAAAGGTCTTGTGATGAGAGCCTCAGTAATTAGCAATTGCTGAGGTTTTTATTATTTTACAGTAAACAAACAAAAAACGTCAATTTGAAATTTGCGTTTATTTTCAAACATTCTTATTTCAGAATCATCACTGGCAACTTTGCATTTCTGTAAATTGCTTCTGAAATATTTTTATGCGTCAGGGAATATAAAAAGCTATACTCCCCGGGCAATGCAATAATTAGTTGCACTTCATTTATTTTTTCGAAATATAAAATTCCGTCAATCACGTTCGTGTCATTTACATAGTAAATCTGGTGATGAAAATCTTTCAAATAAGCATGCAACGCTTTTTCTTTCTCCAAAAACTTAAAATCAGGATTTTCATACCTTTTTTTTGGATCTACATTCAGTACCATTAATTCAACATGCTCCCATTGTGCTGTACTGCGCAAGCGGTTTAGTTTATTCATATCATGTATCGCACCAAAATTGCACGGTACGAGTGCCTTTTCAACAGGTGCATATTTAAAATCTTTAGGGACAATTAAAACGCGTACAGGGCTGATTTTTGCGATGCTGATGACATTCCCGGAAATCAAAGATTCGCTTGAGTAATTGGCGTTGTCAATACCAAGTAAGATCATTACAGGCTGTTCCGTTTTTATTAAATGAATAATGCCTCTCAGGAGCGGAAGCTCTGTAATGGCAGTTTGAATTTTAATATTTGATCCTGTTTTCTCATCGAGCTCTTTGCATAACTGATTCAATTGCTCCTTTTCGCGCTCCCTGCTTTTGTTAAGATAAGCCTGATCAACATTGGCAAACTCGCCAGCCATGATCACGCTTTCGTATATAGAAGTATAAAATGACCGTAATAAAATAATCCGTTCATAATTATATTTCAGGCTCCATTCAGCCGCGAAATCAATCGCATTTTTGGATGCTGCAGTAAAATCCAATGGTAAAAGCAGGGTTTTCATATAAAAAGTGTTAAAGCAAAATCACACAAGAATTCCCATGACCGTGTTATCTTTTTTTAATAAAGCCATTGAAGGTTTTCCTTCTAATCATAGATCGCGAGTGGATTTCTATTAAACGAATTTACTGAAATCAGTTCGACTTTCAATAAAAAAATACCCGGAACCACTGCTCTGACAGCCAAAAATTTTGATTAAATTTTTTGAAAGTAGTTTGTTATTTAACTATCAAGTATCTAACTTTGTACGCGCATTCCCTAAAACAAGCTTCAATGCCTTTTCCCAATCAAAAAGCGGAAACCACGCGACATTTTACTCATCTAGCATTAGAATTGAGGGACAATATCCGCGGCTTTATGCAACAAAAATTCAGAGAAAATCAGATTGATCTGACCTATGAGATGCACCAGATTATGGCATGTTTATGGAGAAAAGATGGGCTTAAGCAACAGGAGCTTGCCGATCTTACTTTGAAAGATAAAGCCAGCATGACATTTCTCATAGATAACCTGACGAAACGTGGATTAGTGAGAAGGGCAGATGATCCGGCTGACAGGAGAAGTAAACTGATTTATCTTACACAGAAAGGAAAGCAATTGGGCAAAAAGGTAGAACCGTGGGTAATTGAATTGTTCACAAAGGCATCTGCCGGATTGAAAATTAATGAGATCAGGGAATGTATAAACGCGGTTGAGAAAATGCGGGATAACATAAAGAAATAAGTTATTAAGACTTTAACAGAATAAATGTTGCATATATGCAAGAAGAGTCTTTGGTGGTGTATGGATCTAAGCGGGTAATCATTACATTTACTGCCGTAGTTTGTGCACTGCTCCAAATAATAGATACTACTATTGTAAACATTGCTTTACCAACCATGCAGGGTAGCCTTGGAGCCTCACTCACGGAAATTACCTGGGTTATTACGGCTTATGCAATCGCTAATGTAATTGTTATGCCGATGACAAGCTGGCTGAGTCAACAGTTCGGACGGCGTAATTATTTTGCTGCATCGATTATGATCTTCACTTTTACATCCTGGGCGTGTGGAAATGCAACGAGCATCGAAGAACTGATCATTTTCCGTTTCATCCAGGGGATAGGTGGTGGTGCATTGTTGGTTACCGCTCAAACCATTATTACAGAAAGTTATCCGATAGAAAAAAGAGCAATGGCACAAACGATTTACGTGCTCGGTGTAATTGTTGGCCCGACGCTCGGCCCGCCTCTTGGTGGTTATATTGTTGATAATTATTCGTGGCCTTATATTTTTTACATCAATATTCCTGTCGGTGTGCTGGCTACTTTACTGACGCTTCAATTTGTAAAAAGCCCAAAATTTGCAGAAAAAGTGAGTGCAAGAAATGTAGACTGGCTGGGCATTGCTTTACTCATTATTTCCGTTGGTTCGCTGCAGTTTATCCTCGAAAAAGGACAGGAAGAAGACTGGTTCAACAGCACTTTAATTATTTTATTGTCGGTAGTTTGTTTTTTTGCCTTTTACTTTTTTATATGGCGGCAGTTGGTTTATAAACATCCGGTGGTAGAACTGCGGGTTTTTAAAAACCGAAATCTGTCTATTGGCAGCATTCTGTCATTTGTGTTGGGTTTTGGACTGTTTGGCTCTACGTTTATTATTCCGCTTTATACACAAACAATTATGGGCTGGACAGCGTTGCAGGCTGGCATGCTGATGATTCCCAGCACTATTTTTACCGCGATTATGATGCCTTTCGTCGGCAAAATGATGGAGCGTGGTGTTCCTTTTCGCTTGCTGATCACCTCAGGTATGATCATCTTTTTTATCTATAGCATGATGGCTTATAAAGTACTTACGCCAAATACAGGGAGTGATGCTTTTTTCTGGATTTTAGTCATTCGGGGCGTTGGGCTTGGTTTGCTTTCGATTCCAATTACCACGCTCGCTCTTTCCACGTTACGCGGCCAGGAGATTGGCCAGGGAGCGGCATTATCCGGTATGCTGAGACAATTGGGAGGTTCATTTGGTGTAGCAATTATTTCCACTTACCTCATTCGCGATAATCAACTCCACCGGAGTGATTTAGTAAGCAAACTTTCCGTTACCGATCCAAATGTCCAACAACATATTGAAGCATTGAGCAAGGGTTTTCAATCAAAAGGAACTCCATGGGATATAGCCCATAAGATGGCCCTTCAATTACAGGACAGGCTTGTAGATATTCAGGCTACAGTGCTTTCCTATATGGATGTTTTTCTGTGGATTGGAGTGATGTTTTTAGTGTGCGTCCCGTTTGTATTGATACTGGTCAAAAAATCTAAAAGAAAAGTTGATCTCGCACATGTCGGTGAATGAACCGATTTGCTCATTTGTTAGTGGAGCCAAGCTAGCTGATTGATAATATATATTTTTGCTTAAAAAAATCTTCTTCGAAAATTTTACTGATTTCCCATGCTCTCGGACGAAGGCCGCTTTCATGAATTTCTTTTGAAAGGTCTCCGCCTTTTAAACAAATTAATCCGGTAATTTTTTTGGGCTGGTCAACCGGTTTCTTATTCAACAATGGTTTGCTCCAACCCCACAAATCCTTTAAGGGAGCAACGGCCCTTGAAACAACCACGTCAAATTTTTTATCTTTGATATCTTCTGCACGGGTATGCTTGACCGTTATATTTTTCAATTCTATTTCAGAAGCGATTGCCTCCGTTACTTTTAACTTTTTTTGAATACTATCCACCAAATGAAAATGTACATCAGGAAAAAAGATTGCCAATGGAATCCCCGGGAATCCACCGCCGGTACCCAGATCCATGATCCTGTAGCCTCCCGGAAAATCAAATTGAGTGGCAATAGAAAGAGAATGCAAAACATGATGTTCATAGAAGTGATCCATATCTTTCCGCGAGATCACATTGATCTTTTGATTCCAGTCTTCGTATAGCTTTTTAAGCTCTGAAAATTGTTGCAATTGTTTCTCAGTAAAATCAGTAAAATATTTTGTAATAATTTCCATCACTGTTTATAAACTTCCTGTCAAAACTAACGTTTTATTTATCTGCCTTTTTCAAACTAAAAATTCAGCTTATTTGTTCTTTTACCATAGCACGAATTGCGTCACGATATGGAAGGCTACAAAGATACTTTTGAAATACGAAAAGGATGTCGCTTAAAATGTTACTTCGAAAGGAAAATATTTTGTAAAAAAAGGAAACAAGATGAATTCAAAAACATCCTTGCCCGATTTTTGTAATTTCGCAAACACATAATGGCAAGTGAAAGAAACAATTTGATATGGCGGTATTTTCTGCAACAAAAAGCGCTGTTTCACAGAAATTACCGGCTTTTTATGGTGGGCCAAACATTGTCATTGATTGGTACATGGATTCAGAGGATGGCGATGATGTGGCTTGTGTATCGGCTTACCGGTTCTGCTTTTTTACTTGGCGTGGTTGGCTTTTGTGAACAGATTCCTATTTTTTTAATTGCTCCTTTTGCCGGTGTTTATGCCGATCGTTGGAATAAACACAAGGCACTTTGCCGCATTGAAGCATTTGCCTTGGCGCAGGCTTTTTTGTTAGGTCTGCTCACGCTTTTCAATCTCGTTGACATCTGGCACATAATTGTATTAAGCCTTTTCCTTGGCGTCATCAATGCGTTTGAAGTTCCGATAAGACAATCGTTTGTTGTGGAAATGGTAGAACGCGACAAGGAATCTCTTTCTAATGCAATCGCTTTAAATTCCACAGTCTTTAATTTATCACGGCTAATTGGCCCCTCCATCGCAGGAATACTGATCAGTGCTGTTGGAGAAGGCTGGTGCTTCATGGCAAACGCTTTCAGTTATGCCATTGTACTTGTAAGTCTGCTAATGATGCGCCTTCCCAAAAATATAATCGTAAGGGCAAAAGAAGCTCAAATCATTAAAAAACTAAAAGAAGGAATTTCGTATGTTAGAACAAACAGGATGATGTGGTCGTTATTGGTACTGTTGGCAATTGTAAGTTTTTCGAACGCATCTTTGAAAACATTGGCACCTATTTTTGCAAAAGATGTTTTGCACGGCGGCGCTCATACTCTTGGTTTTTTGATGAGCGCTGCGGGAGTTGGCGCTATTTGCGGTGCATTATTTCTAACCAGAAAAAAATCGGTCTCTTTATTAAAACGTATTGTATCAGTTACCGGAATTTTATTAGGTGCGGCAATGATCTGCTTTGCAATTTCCCGTTCACTTCCTTTGTCGCTTTTTTTTATTGCGATAGCAGGGTTAGGCCAAATGATGCATACTGCATGTACCAATACGCTTTTGCAGTTGCATGTAGATGATGATAAACGCGGCAGGGTAATGAGCTTTTACACAGTGTGCTTGCAGGGGACAATGCCTTTTGGAAGTTTGCTGGCTGGCGCTTTCGCAGGTGTTACCAGTGGGCCATGGGCAGTGGCATTGATGGGCGCATTTTGCCTTTTAGGAACACTTTTTTTTAAAGAAAAAAATATACGGAAACGGTTAAAAGCGGTTCGAAAACAACATAGTCTTTCACGCTATTGAAATCATGCCGAAAGATTATTCGTGTTTTATTTCCTCTGCCGAAGCTTCATCTTTTATTTGCAGTTTCAAATCTGGAAAAAATGAAACGATCATTAAAACGACGCAACTGAAAATCAGTAAATACAAACCATATTGTTTTTGCGGGCAATAAGTATTGTAGCAGGAAGTAAAAATGACATAAGTTTTTAGTAAGTAACCGATGTTTAATGCAGCAAAAAAAATCAAGGTTCTTTTTGCCCATATCTTATCGATAAAAATTAAAATAAGGGAGGAAATCGCAAAGAAAACAAACACTTTCCCCGGCCTTCCATACATATTTTGTTCAGAAAAAAAACCGGTAAAAGATTTATGTAGGTCCGGGTAATAAGCCCAGGGAAGAAAGCAACTGATTGCTAATAAAAGGCATGCAAGAAAACCGGTTAGTTTGTAATATTTCATAATAAAAAAAAGACAATTTTTGTGCTGCAATGTTAGGCCATTTTCTTTATTTCAATTCGGTTAGCATTTTGCCAATATTATTTTCCAGAAATATTTTTAAATAGAAAAACAAGAAATACAGTTATTTATTAAAAGGCTGAAGGCGGAACGTTTACTGACTATCAAATTAATAATTCATCACGTTGGTTATTTATTAAGCTCTATCACCTCACAGTCTTTAATATCTTTTTCGCCAATAGCAAATCGTATCAGCGTTCTTACTTTGTGCCAGCCTTGTTTTCCTGCCGCCCCGGGATTCATATGCAGGCAATGTAGTTTATCATCATACATGACTTTTAAAATGTGTGAGTGCCCGCTAATAAAGAGTTGTGGCTTGTGGATTAAAATTTCCTTTTTTGTTTCCGGGTTGTATTTTGGCGGATAGCCTCCAATATGGCGCATCATTACCTTAACTTCTTCACACATAAAAATCAGCTGCTCGGGGAAAACGCTTTTTATGTCATATCCATCAATATTTCCATAAACTCCGCGAAGTGGTTTAAAAGATTTTAATTCATCGGCAATAACAGAACTTCCGAAATCTCCTGCATGCCATATTTCGTCACAGTTTTTAAAATGTTCAAAAACAGAGGGATCAAGATAATTATGCGTATCTGAAATAAGTCCGATTCGTGTCAAAAGAATTGTTTTATCGTTTACGCAAAATAAAGCGATTCAGTTCACTTTGTCTCATAAAAGAATTGAATGGGATTAATAGTAAACGGCAACAGAAATAGAGTTTTCTGCAAATACAAATTCTCTTTATTTATTCGTCTATTGTAAAGAAAAAATATTTTTTGGCTTCTCTTTTGTCAGTTTCTTTCTCTTTACATTTAACCTTATTTTTCAAGGCAAAATAAATTATTTTTGCGCCCTTATCTGAAAGAAACGATTCACATGACAGAGGAAGAAATTTCAATTCAGGAGCAGTACGAAGATGTTTTGAAAACCGGCGATGATGCTGGAATGCGCGAGTTTTTAAATCAACAAAACATCAGCGACGTTGCTGAACTCATCTATGAAAATGAAGACAGGGAAATTGAAATTTTCCTGCACCTTTCTTTGCATCGTGCTATCGGCGTTTTCAAAATTCTCGATCATCCTACTCAAAAAGATATTATCAAAAATCTGCCACCGGCAAAGAGCGCAGAATTACTAAATGAAATGCAGCCGGATGACCGCACATCATTTTTTGAAGACCTTCCAAATGAGGTAGTACGTGAGCTCGTAAAAACTTTAAAGCCTGAAGAAAGAAAGATTACTTTATCCCTTCTCGGTTATCCGGAAAACAGTGTTGGCCGCTTGATGACACCTGATTACATTTATGTTTATGAATATAACACGGTTGCAGAAGTTTTGAATATTATCCGGGATGTTGGAAAAAATACCGAAACAATTGATGTAATTTATGTCATCAATAAACACGGTGAATTGTTAGACGATATCCGGATACGCGAATTTATTCTTGCCTCACCGAACACGAGAGTGAGCGACATGATGGACGGAAGATTTATCGAGCTAAATGTAAATGATGACCAGGAAGCGGCCAACGAGGTTTTCAAAATGAATAACCGTGTGGCACTGCCGGTTGTAGATGATTACAACGTATTGCTGGGAATTGTTACGATCGACGATGTATTGTGGGTTGCCGGTGAAGAATTTAGCGAGGACGTGCAGAAGATCGGTGGTTCGCAGGCCTTAGACATGCCTTACCTTGAAACGCCGTTGTTTACGTTGGTAAAAAAAAGAGTTGGCTGGCTTACAATACTTTTTTTAGGCGAAATGCTTACTGCTACAGCCATGGCGTATTTCAACAGTGAGATGGAAAAAGTAATCATTCTTACTAATTTTATTCCACTCATTATCAGTACCGGAGGCAACAGCGGCACCCAGGCGTCCACATTAATAATTCAGGCAATGGCTTTGGGAGAAGTTACTTTGCGAGATTGGTGGAGGGTAATGCGACGTGAAGTAATGTCCGGCTTGATGCTCGGCACCATGCTTGGTATCGTCGGATTTTGCAGAATAGCCATATGGAGCTTTTTGATGCATGAACAAATCATCACTTCTTATAGTTATGGTGAACACTGGTTTTTAATTGGACTAACCGTTTGTTTTTCCTTAGTTGGTGTAGTATTATGGTCTTCATTAATTGGCAGTATGCTTCCGATTATTTTAAAAAAATTAGGAGCAGACCCCGCCTCTTCTTCTGCTCCTTTTGTGGCCACCCTGGTGGATGTTACCGGACTAATCATCTTCTTTAATGTAGCATTGGTGACTTTGAGAGGAACGTTGCTGTAAGAAGTTTTTATAAGCAGCAAAATGCAGTAAAGGAACAAATAAACCTCATTCTTATTTTCTCCAAATAAAAAATATCCTTCATTCTTAAATGAAGGATATTTTACTTTTAAAATCTTTTTCTAATAATAGATTACGCGGTTTCGTGAACAGCTTCCCTGATCTCTTCCAATAGCTTTGCATTAAAAGCGTCAAGGTCTTTTGGGCTTCTACTGGTAACCAGTCCTTTATCAACTACTACCTCTTTATCAAACCATTCTGCGCCGGCGTTTTCAAGATCCGTACGGATGGACGGAAAGGAAGTCATTTTTCTACCTTCCAGTAAACCGGTTTCAATTAGCAATTGCGGCCCGTGACAGATCGCGGCAACTGGCTTTCCGGATTCCATAAAATCCTTCGCAAAATTTACATACTCTTTCTGTATGCGCATCTTATCAGGATTAATAACACCACCGGGAATCATGAGTGCATCATAATCAAACGGATTTGCATCAGCTAAATTCACATCTACCGGCAATTCTATTGACCAGTGATCGTGATTCCATGCTTTTACTTTGTCCTGTTCAGTTGATAAAATATCCACTTTTATACCGGCATCTTCCATCGCTTTTTTAGGGCCCGTAAGTTCTACTTCTTCAAAGCCATTTTCGGTAATAATGGCCACTCTTTTCTGATTATTGTCTTGCATAAAAAAATATTTTTAGAATGAATGAATAAACCAATTAGCACAAGAAACATGCTAAGCAGGCGTTCATAAATGAAAAAGAAATGATGGTGAAAGCCTTCCACATTTATTTGAAGGATTGGTTATCCGGATAAACAAAAAGTTATTTAAAAATCACAAATCCTTATCTTAGTTTTTTTTACAACTTCTTTTATGGCATTAAGCAGAATTTGGGCGGCCTTTATTATTGTTGCATTCCTGGCTGCAAGTTTTCAATGTATTTTTATTAAAGGAAACACAGATATTTATAGCCGGATGGTGGTTGGTAAAGCCGGTGATACGTCGCACACAAAATCTTTAGACACCACCGCAATTCCGGCTTCAGTTTTTAGTCAATTAAAAAATGGAAAAACGTATGCCGATGGTACTACGACATACAGCAAAACTGCTTCCGGTAGATATGTGAGTTATCACGAGCAACATGCTGATGGTGTTATTGCTACTGCAAAAACAGCAGTGGATATATCTATTAATCTTATAGGAATCATGGCCTTGTTTATGGGATTCATGAGTATTGCCGAACGAGCTGGTGGAATCAGGCTGTTGTCAAAAATAATTGGTCCCTTTTTCTCAAAGTTATTTCCTGAGTTACCACGAAATCACCCGGCTATGGGACACATGGTGATGAATTTTTCAGCCAATCTTTTGGGCCTTGATAATGCAGCAACACCATTTGGACTTAAAGCCATGGAAAGCCTCCAGGAATTAAATCCGAATAAGGATACTGCTTCTAATTCACAGATTATGTTCTTGTGCCTCCATGCATCGGGCCTGACATTAATACCGGTAAGTATTATCGCCATACGAGCTTCTCTGAATGCGTCAAATCCTACTGATATTTTTATTCCCTGTATGATCGCTACGTTTGTCGCCACCATGACAGCAATGATGGTTGTTTCCTTCAAACAAAAAATAAATATTTTTCAACCGGTCATCTTGTTGTGGGTATTGGGAATTTCAGCGGTCATGTCATTGATGGTTATTTATTTGAAATCCCTGAATTATACCGGCGTGCAAACCTTCTCAGGGATATTAAGTAATGGCCTTATATTGGCCATATTCTTTGTGATCATTCTCGGCGCGTTGTATAAGAAAATAGACATTTTCGATGCTTTCATCGATGGAGCAAAAGGTGGGTTTGAGATTGCTGTAAAAATTATTCCGTACCTCGTAGGCATGCTGGTTGCCATAAGTCTTCTTCGCACCAGTGGCACTTTTGAAGTAATTATTGATGGCATGAGAAACTTATTTTCTGCTCTTGGAACGGATACCAGGTTTGTTGCCGGATTGCCAACTGCATTAATAAGGCCATTAAGCGGAAGCGCTGCCCGCGGAATGATGATCGATACGATGACAACGTATGGCTCAGATTCATTTGCGGGAAGCTTGTCTTCCATTTTGCAGGGAACATCCGATACGACTTTTTATGTGGTTGCAGTTTATTTTGGCGCGGTGTCTATTAAAAATACCCGTTATGCAATTGGCGCAATGCTGATTGCTGATTTGGCTGGTATTATTACTTCTATCTTTTTGGCATATCTGTTTTTTGGAAATACAGCATAGCTTTACAAGCGACTACCAGCAAGAAATAAAATAGCATTGAAGAATTACGATTAAGAAAAAAGCCAGAAAAAATGACATAACTCACTTAAAAAGTAAAAAATAAAATGACAACAATCAAAGGCCCGGGCATATTTATCGCCCAATTTATCGGAGAAGAAGCGCCATTTAATAATTTAGAAAACATTTGCCAATGGGCAAAAGAGAAAGGATTCATTGGTGTTCAATTACCTACCTTAGATGATCGCTTTATTGATTTGCAAAAAGCGGCAGAAAGCAAAACGTATGCGGATGAATTGAAAGGAACCGTAAATAGTTTTGGTTTGGATATTACCGAGCTTTCTACGCATTTGCAGGGACAATTGATTGCCGTTAATCCTGTTTATGACACCTTGTTCGACAGTTTCGCTCCGGAAAAATATCGCAAGAATCCAAAAGCAAGGAAGGAATGGGCTGTTCAACAATTAAAGTATGCAGCTAAAGCATCTGAAAACCTGGGATTGACTGCACACGCTACTTTTAGTGGCGCTCTCTTATGGCCAACTGTTTATCCGTGGCCACAAAGGCCGCAAGGATTGGTAGAAATGGGTTTTAAAGAACTGGCAAAAAGATGGCTTCCGATCCTCAATGTTTTTGATGAATGTGGTGTAGATGTTTGCTATGAAATTCATCCGGGCGAAGACCTTCATGATGGAATTTCCTATGAAATGTTTTTAGAAAATGTTGATTTTCATAAAAGAGCGTGTTTGCTGTATGATCCTTCTCATCTTCTTTTACAATGCCTCAATTACCTTGAATACATCGATTTTTATCACCAGCGCATCCGGGCATTTCATGTAAAAGATGCAGAGTTTAATCCAACCGGAAAGCAAGGAGTTTATGGCGGTTATCAAAGCTGGGTAAACCGTGCAGGACGCTTTCGCTCGCTTGGTGATGGGCAGGTAGATTTTAAAGCAATCTTTAGCAAACTCGCTGCTTACGATTATCAGGGATGGGCTGTTTTGGAATGGGAAGATTCTTTAAAAAATTCAGAAGATGGAGCCAGAGAAGGAGCAGAATTTATCAAAAAGCACATCATTCATGTTACTGATAAAGCATTTGATGATTT
>Ga0134125_10002200_pt1 | contig 23280 bp, 19 predicted proteins | sample KB31751_FD_96464 | JGI IMG/M metagenome (GOLD analysis project Ga0134125, IMG submission 96464) | Terrestrial soil microbial communities with excess Nitrogen fertilizer from Kellogg Biological Station, Michigan, USA - KB3-175-1 | ecosystem: Environmental > Terrestrial > Soil > Unclassified ... | reverse complement strand
GCAATGTCTATGGCGACCAGACGCTGGCGTCCGAGCTGGAAGGGCGCCGCCTTTAATCCGGTACGATAGGATCGAGCCGCCTAATTGGTGAAGGGCGGAACGCGGATGCCGAAGGGATGGGTGGCGCTTTGCACCGGCGTGATGCCGGCAGCAATGTCCATGTCCACATCGTTGTTCTGATGATAGGGGGGAAACGCTTCCGCCATGGTGGCATGAACCGCTGCCGGATATTCGGTGCAGCCCGCGAGCGCCATCAGCGCAACTGCCGCAGTTCCTACGAACATCGCTCTCATAAGCCCCGCCCTCACCGCCTGGATGGAGGAAAGGATGTATCCGCAAGCCCATGATTTGGCAAGGGAGCGCCGGCTGCGGTTTGAGCCGATGCGGCCTCGTACCCCCCGCCCAACGCCTTGAACAGTGCAACCGACGCGGCCAGTTGCGCGCGGCGTATGTCGGACAATTGATCGCGCGCTGCATTAAGGCCCTTTTCGGCATCGGTCACGGTGAGAAAATCGGCATAACCGGCCACATATTTGCGGCGGGCCCCGGCCAGCACGCTCTGCGCATGATCCACCTGGTTCTTGAGCGCCACTTCCTGTTCCGTGAGGTGGGAAAGCGCGCCCAAAGCGTTCTCCACATCGGAAAAGGCCGAAATCACTGCGGCGCGGTAGGTGGAAAGCAATTCCTCTTCCCGGGCCTTGGCTTCGGCCACCTGGCCTTCGATCTTGCCGCCGTCGAAAATCACGTGCATCAGCGAGGCGCCCAGGCCTTCAGAAGCGCCCACGGCCGGAATGTTGTTCACCGCGGCATTGATCGCGGGGTAGGCCGCGCCGGCAAAGGCGGTGAGCGTAATGTCGGGGAGGAAGGCGGTGCGCGCCGCCGCCAGATTGGCGTGAGCGGCGATCAAATTGGCTTCGGCGGTCTGGATGTCTGGCCGCCTGGTGAGAAGATCGGAAGGAAGGCCCGGCGCCACGGCGGGATCGACGATCTTGTCGAGGCCGGTGCCCGTGACGGTGAAGCCTTCGGGCGGGCGTCCTGTGAGGATCGCCAGCGCGTCCTGGGTTTCCAATTCCTGCTGCTCGAGCGGGGGCAGCGCCGCCTGGATCGCGTCCATGTTCGCGCGCTCCTGCGTCAGGTCGGAATTGGCGGCGTAACCCGCATTCACTCGGCGCTGCACCAGATTCAAAATATCCTGCGAGGTCTTGAAATTGGCCTGGGAAAGCGCAATGCGTTCGCGCAGCGATAGGAGCTGGAAATAGGCGTCAGCCACTGCCGCGGTGGCCGTGAGCGCCACGGTGGCGCGGTCGGCGGTGCTGGCGGCGCGGCTCGCACGCGCGGCATTGACCGCATCGCGGTTCTTGCCCCAGAAATCCAGCTCGTAGCTTGCCCCAAGCGTCGCCACCCAGTCCGTCTCGCTCACCGAGGCGCCGGCCCCTTGTCCGTAAAGGGCCTGGATATTGGGATTGAAATTCACGGTCGGCAGCAGCGCCGCATGGGCCTGGCGCACCCGCGCATCGGCCTGGCGCAGGCGGGCGGACGCCTGGGCGATGTCGAGATTGTTCGCCTGCGCGTTTCCGATCAATTGCGTCAATTGCGGATCGCCGAAGCCCTGCCACCAATCGGCCTTTGGCCAGATCGGCGCGTTGGCGCGCGTCTCGCTGAACGCTGCGGGCACATCGCTGTTGGAAAGCGTGGGCAAAGGGCTGTTGGTGCAGCCCCAAAGCATGAGCGACGCGGCTGAGGCGAGAAGCGCGGCTCTCATGCGACCCTCCCGCGCGGTCCGCCGAACCGCTCGGCCAAAGCCGGGAGCACCACCAGATTGAGCAGGGTCGAGGTGATCAAGCCACCCAGCACTGCCACCGCCATGGGACCTTCAATCTCCTGGCCCGGCTGGTTCATGCCGATGGCGAGGGGAAGAAGACCCAAGGCCGTCACCGCCGCCGTCATCAGGATAGGCACCAGCCGCTCCTGCGCACCGCGCAAGACCGTGGCCGCATCCCAGGATGCGCCTTCAGTTTCCACCAGGTGCTCGTAATGGGCGAGGAGCAGAATGGCGTTGCGGGCGCTGACTCCGAACACCGTGATCAGCCCTACCATCGCGCCCAGCGTAAGGCCCGAGCCGATCAGCGCGATCGCAGCGACGCTGCCGATCAGGCTGAAGGGCACGTTGACCAGCACCAGCCAGGTGTGGCGGCGCCAGCGGAAGGAAACAAAGAGCAGGAGGACGATCAGGATCAGGGCGAAACCGGTATAGAGCAGCATCTGCAGTTGGGCTGCCTGCGCCGCCTCGGCGGCACCGGTGAATTCGACGATCACGCCCTGGGGGAGCTTGAGCGCGGCCACCTTGGCCTTGGCGTCGTTGACGGTGGCCTGGAGTCCGCGCCCCTTCACGTTGAAATTGACGGTGTCGAAACGCTGGCCACCATCATGGGACACCATATAGCGGGTGTTGGTGGGCACCACCCGCGCCACCTGGCCAAGCGGGATGGGGCCGAGCGGGCCTCCGATCATCAGCTTCGAAAGAAGCTCGGGGCGGTTGCGCTCGCTTTCGGGCAGCAGCATCACCACATCCACCGCACGAATGCCGGAATAGGTCTGGCCCACATCGGCGCCGGCAAAGTCGCTCTTCACCGCGTCCAGTACGTCGCCGCTCTTGAGTCCGCTGGCGGCCAGTTTTTGCGGATCGGGCTGGATCGCCAGGGTGGGCGTGCCGCTTTGCGGCGCGAACTGCAGATCGGCGATGCCGTCGGTGCCGTTCAGCGCTGCCTGGATACGGGTCGCGCTCTGGTCCAGGGCGGTGAGATCGTCGCCGAAGATCTTCACCGAGACGTCGGACTGTTCACCTGTGAGACTTTCACTGATGCGGTCGCCCAGGAAGGTGGTGACCTCGGTTGAGACACCGGGATAGTTCGCCAGGATGTTGCGGATGGCGTCCTCGGCATCGCTCTGGTCCACATCGGTGTCGGGCTTAAGCTCGACCTGGAATTCGCTCTGGTATGTGCCATTGGTGTCTTCGCCCAGTTCCGCGCGGCCCAGCTGTTGCGACACGGTCGAGACATAAGGCAGCGCCAGGATCTCGTCGCTGATTCGCTTGCCCACCGCCCGCATCTCGGCGAGTGAGGCGCCGGGCGTGGAGGCAGAGACGTCGAGGACGAAATGATTTTCGCGGAAGTCGGGCATGAAGCTGGAGGGCAGGAAAGGCAGCGCTATCACCGCCGCCAGGGTGGCCACCACCAGACCCGCCATCACCAGGCGGAAACGGCGATGGACAATGTCTATACTGCGCCGTTGCCACGCCTTCATTTTGAAAATCCAGCCGAAATCGGCGTGGCGGTCGCGCGCGGTGAGCAACAGAGTTGACAAAGCCGGCGCCACGGTGAGCGCCACGACCAACGACGCCAATACTGCCAGAATAAAGGCCAGCGCCAGGGGCCCGACGAAATGGCCTTGCACGCTGGTCGAGAACAATTCGGGCAGGAACACGGCGATTACCACCAAGGTGGCATAGACCACCGGTCCTCGCACCTCGAGCGTGGCCTCGCCGATGACGCGAAGGCGGGGCTGGGGAGCGGCCAGCTTGGCGTTCTCGGCCAGGCGCCGGAGCACATTCTCGACGCCGATAATGGCATCATCGACAAGCACGCCCAGCGCCACGGCAAAGCCGCCCAAGGTCATGGTGTTGAGGGTCTGGCCCATGCGGCCGAGGACCGCGGTGGCGGCGAGCAGCGATAGCGGAATGGCGATGAAAGTGATGAAAGCCGAGCGCCAGTCACGCAGGAACAGGAACAGCACGACCAGGATCAGGACCGCGGCGACCATCAGCGAAGTTTCCAGCGAGGCCAAGGCGCGCTCCACGAAATTGGCGGGGCGTTGCAGGGCTGGATAGATGTTGACGCCTTCGGCTTTCAAGGCCGGATCTATCTGGTCCAGTGCGGCTTCCACCGCGCGGGTAGCCTGCAGCGTGTTGGCGCCGTATTGACTGGCTAGCGACAGAAGCACACCCGGCTTGCCATTGATCAACGCGTCCCCGGATTTGAGCGCGGGCGCCTCCTTGACGGTGGCGACCTCGCCGATGGTGATGGGGGTGCCGGCGCGAACGGTGAGCACCGCATTGGCGATGGCCGACGGGTCGGGCGTCGGCACCGGGGTCTGGATCAAGACCCGCTGGTGGGCGATGTCGAGAAAACCCGCGCCCTTGAGCGCCAGCGCCGTGCGGGTGGCATCGGCGAGGTCGGTCAGCGTGAGCCCGTAGGACGTCATGCGGGCAAGATCGGGTTGAATCTGAATCTGCCGCACGTCGCCGCCATAGACGATCACGTGGGCCACGCCCGGTACCGCCAGGAGCGCCGGCTTCATCACCCAGTCGGCGCGGTCACGCAGGGCGAAGGAATCGAGCTTGTCCGAGGTGAGACCGATCAGCAGCAAATCCATCGTGGATGAAGTAAGCGGCGACAATTTGGGAGGCTCCACGCCCAAAGGCAGGCTGGAGCCCAGCTCGGTTAGCCGTTCCGATATGCCCTGGCGGGCGTTGAAGACATCAATTTTGTCGTTGAACTGGATATTGATGACCGAAAGACCGGGAATCGACTGCGAGCGGATGGTGGCAAGGCCGTTGGCGCCATTGACCGCGTTCTCGATCGGCTTGGTGACCAGCCGCTCCACCTGCTCGGCGGTGAAGCCGGGCGCCTCGGTCTGGATGTCCACCGTCGAGGGCACGAAGTCGGGAAAGACGTCGAGCGGCGCATTGCGCGCGGCCCAGAACCCCGCCAAGAGGACGATCAGGGTCAGAGTCGCCACCGCGCCGGCATAGCGCACGCACAGCTCGACAAGCCAACGCATGGATCAATCCCCGGAAGCGCTGCTGGGGTTGGTCTCACGCGAGAGAAGAATGCCCGCCCCTTCGGTCACCACTTTCTTGCCCGCCGCCAGATTGCCGCCCGGCGGCACGAAATACCCGTCATTGAGCGGTTTGCTCGTATCCACCGGACTGCGCAGAAAATGGTTGTCGCCATCCTCGAGATAGACCCAGTTGGCACCGTCACCCATTACCAGCGCCGAAGCCGGCACCCATAGTCCCGCCTGCGTCTGGCCCACCGGCACGCTGGCATAGACATGCTCGTTCTGAGCGAGGTCACTGCCGCTTACCAGCACGTAGAATCCGCGGCCCGGCAGATTGGGATCGGCGGGCGCTTCCCAGATACGGGTGCTGGTCCAGCCCTGTTGCTCGCCGCCCAGCCGAGAAATCGTGATCTTGGAAGGCACCGGGCCGGGCAGCGCGCCGAGCGGAAAAGTCACCCGCACCAAGGCCGTCCTGCCGGACGAAAGATCATTCATCAGTTTGGCGCGCTCGGACTCGTTGTGCCAAGGCGCATGGATGCCGAAAGCCGCGTCCGCCTTGCGCCGGGCCAGCCCCAAGGCGGCGGCATCGGCCTCAGCCTTGCTTTGTGCCGCTTCAACCACTTCGCGCGAGACCGCGGCTTCCTCGCCGGTCGAAAGCGAACGCGCGCGCTGGGCGGCGGTTTCGCTTTGCTGAGCGGCAGCGGCGGCGGTGAGATAATCGGCGTCGGACTGGGCAATGGTGTCCAGCGGCACCACCGTGCCATAGCCGGTGACCTGACGCAGCCAGACCGCCGCCTTGATCGGTACGGTGGCGATACCCAGGCTTTTCACTTGATCCGCGGTGAGCGCCACGCCCGCCGCGTCGGCGTCTTTCTTATCTTTGTCCTTGTCTGCGTCGGACGCGCCTTGCCCACACCCGATCAAAATCAGGGAGGCCAGCGCCAAGACAAGGGGACGATGCCACTTAAGCGGAAACACCCGAGCCTCTTATCTATTTTGGATCCAGGAAAAGGATCTCCGCACTCCCTGGGACCGTCTTCAAATGATTCCGGTCGGTGGCAGGGACCGAATTGTTCACCGCCACCTCCGAGGCGGTAAGATAGATGCGCCCGGTCTTTTCATCTAGCGCCATGGTGCGGGCGCCGGCTTTGGTGGGGATCGGTTTCAAGGCCTCGAATTTCTCCGGCGAGCGCTCGGCGATGACCGAAAGGGTTCCCTCGCGATTGGAACTGAAAGCCAAATCGTTTGCGGGCCAAAAGGCGGCGGCGTCCGTGCCCATTCCGATGGGCAGGGTAGCGATAATCGCACCTGTGTCGGCGTTCATCACATCCATCACCTGGTTGCCACAACTGGCGAAGAGCCGCATATGCACCCGATCGATCGCGAGCCCATGAGGAGTCTTGCAACCCGTCAACGGCCAGTGGGCATCGGCTTTGTTGGTGGTGAGGTCCATGCGCACAATTTCGTTCTTGTCCTCGCCGTCCACGAAGTATTTGCCCTTTTCATCTGAAACTCCCATTTCCAAAGGGCCACCACCGTCGATTTCGCTTACGACTTTGTCGGTCTTGGGATCAATGACGACGACCTTGCCGGAGTCACCGGTGATCACCATGACATGGCCGGTCCTGCGATCATACGTGATGCCGTCGGCGTCCGGCTCGGCCTTGATCGTGCGCAAAACTTTGAGGGTTTTGAGGTCGAACACCACGGCCACACCCGCTTTGCCGTCATCGGTATAGCCCTTGCCCAGGTCGTCGAGCGCAACGATGCCGTGGGTGACGGCGTCCGGACCTACGGAGATTGTGCCGATGGACGCGCCGGAGCGGCCATCCACCACGCTCACGATATTGCCGTGGGAGGCATAAACGCGTCCCGAGACGGGATCGAACACCACATAATCCCAGCGGTCGGGGGCGCCGATCGGGATCGCCTTGGTCACCTGATAGGCGGGAGCCGGCTGCGCACCGGCAGAGCCCACGCAGGTCAGTGCAAGACAAGCGTTGACAAAGAACGAGGTTTTCAATTGCATCCCAGCCTCCCGGATCTGTTTCGCCAAATCTAAAGGGGAAGTGTCGCGGAAATCTCAGCAAGGGAGAAACATTGGCAAGATTTATGGCGGCTTGCCTGACGCCGCCCGCTTTGCATCGGATGGAAGATGAACTGGAGCGGGCGACGCGAATCGAACGCGCGACCCTAACCTTGGCAAGGTTATGCTCTACCCCTGAGCTACGCCCGCGATCCAAGTTCGAGGGGCGGGTTATGGCCCATCACCCGCCTTGTTTCAAGCCGGTCCGTTACAGCCGATTAACCTTCCATCAAGCGATTGAAAAGCGCCCGAACCGCCTTTTGCCGCGCCTGGAGTTCCCGCTCCAGAGAAGGGAAATCGGCCACGCCGCCCGCCCGCGCCAAAAGGCTTTTAAGGCCCGCCGAGGCATCGCCGGGCTGAAGCGTCTCATCCAGTGCGATGCGCAAAATCTGCGTGAGCGCCTGCTCCAGCTCCGCCGCTTCGATCAGAAATTTGGCATCATCCGGGTTGAGACCATCGCCGGCCATTTTCCTCAATGCGGCGATGGTGTTGGTGTCCAGCAACGCAGGCTGGCGGGGCGCGTGAATTAGTTGATGCGCCTGGGCAATGAATTCGATGTCGATCAGCGCACCCGGCGCATATTTGAGGTCCCAGAGATTGGCGCCCGGATATTGCGCCGCGATTTTTTTCCGCATGTCACGGGCATCCGTGAAGATGCGTTTGGGGTCGCGCGGCGCGGCGAGGCGCCGGGCGATTTCCGCGTCGACCCGCGCCCGCAAAATCTCGGAACCTGCCACAGGGCGGGCACGGGTGAGCGCCATATGCTCCCAGGTCCAGCTTTCGCGGGCGTGATAATCGGCGAAGGACTGGAAGCTCACCGCTGCCGGACCCTTGTTGCCGCTGGGGCGCAGCCGCATGTCCACGTCATAGAGCGTACCCGCGCCCGTGGGGGTGGTGAGGGCGGCGATCAGGCGCTGGGCCAGGCGGGCGAAATAAAGCGTGGGCGGCAGACTTCGGGCGCCGTCCGAGCCTTCTACTCCGTCCGGTACGTCATAGACGAACACCAGATCGAGATCGGAACTGGCCGTCATTTCGCGCCCGCCCAGTTTGCCCAAGGCGATCACGGCGAATTCCGCGCCTTTGACCTTCCCCACGCTTTGCGCCAGTTCGGCTTCCACCGCGGGCAAAAGTCCCGTAATCACACTTTCGGCGATACGAGTGTAGGCCGGTCCGGCGCGCTCGGCATGGGCGGCATCGCTCACCAATTGCACACCCACCCGGAACGTCTCTTCCCGGGCGAAGCGGCGCGCTCCGTCCAGTTGTTCTTCGTAAGACCCCTGCAACTGGCGTTTAAGATTGGCGTCTAGTTGCGATGGCGTGGGCAGCGTCGCCAGGAAGTCCGCATCCACCAAGGCGTCCAGGGTCGCAGGCGCGCGCGCGAGATGAAAGGCCAGCCGGGGTGCCGAGCCGACGATCCTGGCCAACAGAGCCAGGAATTCCGGCTTGGCCGTGAAGAGGGAAAAAAGCTGGACGCCCGACGGGAGATTGGAGAGAAAGCGGTCGAATTGCACGAACGCCGTGTCGGGATCGGCAGTCTCGGCCAGCGCCTTGAGGATCGCCGGCATCAGCTTGGTAAGAAGTTCGCGCGCGCGGGCCGAACGCATGGCGCGAATGCGGCCGTGATGCCAGCCGCGGATGATCGCCGCCACTTGCGAGGGCGCGCCAAATCCCATCGCCCGCAAAGTCTCCAACGTCTCCGGATCGTCCTCGACACCGGTGAAGACCAGATTGCCATGCACATCGGTGAGATCGGCCTCGCGCTGGAACAGGCGGGCATAATGATCCTGAACCGTCTCCATGGTGCGTGTGAGATCGGCCGAAAATTGGGCGACGTCGTCATAACCCATGAAGCAGGCGACGTGCGCGAGCTCCTCCTCACTCTTCGGCAAGGTATGGGTCTGTTCGTCTTCGATCATTTGCAGTCGGTGCTCCAGGACACGGAGCGCGCGATAGCAATTGCCGAGATCCGCGGTCACTTGCGGTTCGACGACGCCGGCGGCGGTGAGCGCGTCGAGCGCGTCGAGCGTGCGGGGCGCGCGCAGCGAGGGGTTGCGCCCGCCCAGGATTAGCTGCTGTGTCTGGGCAAAGAATTCGATCTCGCGGATGCCGCCCCGCCCCAGCTTGATGTTATGGCCAGCCACCTTGATCTCGCCATGGCCGCCATGGGCATGAATTTGCCGCTTGATGGAATGGATGTCCTCGATCGCCGCATAGTCCAGATGGCGGCGCCAGATGAATGGCGCGATTGCCGCCTTAAACGCCTCCCCGGTCCGGGGGTCACCCGCGCAGGGCCGCGCCTTGATCATAGCTGCGCGTTCCCAATTCTGGCCCAGGCTTTCGTAATAACTTTCCGCCGCCTCCAGCGAGATCGCCGCCTGGGTGGCCGACGCGTCCGGGCGAAGCCTGAGATCGGTGCGGAAGACATAGCCGTCCGCAGTAATCTCGGAGAGCAATTTGACCAGGCCGCGCACGATATCGACCGCCGCGCCCCGCGCATCGCCACGCTTGGTGAAGGGAAAATGGGCGTCATAGAAAACAATCAAATCGATGTCGCTGGAATAATTGAGCTCATGGGCGCCGTATTTGCCCATCGCCAACACGGTCAAGCCGCTTTCCGCTTCCAGCGCCGCGCCGTCCTTTTCGGCCATGCCGTGCGCCGCCGCCCGGCGCAGCAGAAAGCGCAACGCGCCCTTCACGGCGGCATCCGCAAAGCGGGTGAGCGCGGCCGTCACCTGCTCCAGGGTCCACCAGCCGGCGATGTCGGCCATGGCGACGGCCAGTGCGGCCTCACGCTTGGCGCTGCGCAACACCGCCATGGCTGCCGCTTCCTCATCAACGGAAGCCACGCTCTCGGCGCGGGTGATCGCTTCGTCCAGCGCGTCGTCGGCTTCCGCGATGACCAGGCGAGGCAATGTCTGGGTCTCGCGCAACGCCAGGCGGCCCAGGAACGGGCTGTTGCCGAATACGCCTTCCAGAAGCCCTTGCTGATTCGGCGGCCAGGAGAAGCCGCGCCCGGAAAGCTCATCCAGGATGCGCGCGGCGCGCGCGGAATCGAACGGCAGGGGTGGGATGTTCAGGTCGGGCATGGCCCGACTGTAGGTATTATTCCGCGGCGGTGCGAGCGGGGAGTTGCTGGTCGCGAGGGCTTGCGGGCGAAAGACGCAAGGCCGGCCGCTGGAAGCGCAGGATGGCCTTCAACCCCGGCGCATTGTCTTCGAGCAGCAATTGCGCATTGTGGAAATGCGCCACCGCCGCCACCAGCGAGAGGCCCAGCCCCGTGCCCGGCGAATTGCGGCTGGCCTCCAGCCGCACGAACCGCTCCACCACGCGCGAGCGCTCCTCGACGGGAATCCCCGGTCCGCTGTCGGCGACCGCGAGATCCACCCCGGCGAAGCTCTGGCTGATCGAGATCGCCACCCGTCCGCCGGGCGGCGTGTATTTGATGGCGTTGTCCACCAGATTGGCCAGGGCCTGCGCCACCAAGCCCCGCACGCCTTCGATCATCGGCACACCGGCGGTGGCAAGCGTGAGCACCACACTCTTCTCTTCTGCCAAGGGTTCGTACAATTCGCTGACGTCGCGCGCCACCGAGGCGAGATCGAGCGGCGACATCGCGCTCCGCGTCGTGCCGGCATCGGTCTCGGCGATCAAAAGCAGCGCATTGAAGGTGCCGATCAACTGATCGGTGTCGGCGATGGCGCGTTCGATCTCGCTGGTATCGGTGCCGGCGGCGGAGAGACGTGCCTGGGACTGCTCCAACCTCTGGCGCAGGCGGTTCAACGGCGTGCGCAGATCATGCGCGACGCTGTCGGTGACCTCGCGCAGACCTTTCATCAACCGCTCGATCCGGTCCAGCATGCGGTTGAGGTTCTCCGCCAACAGATCGAATTCGTCATGCGCGCCGGATACCGGCACGCGCTTGGTCATATTGCCGGCGACGATCTCGCTCGATGTGCGATTGATGGAATCAAGCCGCCGCAGCATGTTGCGGCTCATCAGGGCGCCGCCCAGAAGGCCGAACAAAAGGATCAGAGCCATCGTCCAGGGCAAGGTGGTGGTGAACATGCGCTGGGTCAGGTCACGGTCATGGACGTCCTCGGCGACCAGCAGATAGAAATCGCCCGCCAAGGTGAACAGGCGCCCGCGCGCCCGGCGGGTCTCCGCCACGCCATTGACGCGCTGCTCGTAATCAAATTCGACGAAATCGCCGGCATTGGGCGTGATCGCAGGCCAAGTGTCCAGGTTACCCGCCAAGACGCGGTGCTGGCTGTCGGTAAGAAGATAAATCGCTTGGCCGTTGTGCAGCGTGCGGCTCATCACGCTTTCCGCCAATCCCCTGAGTCCCAGCCGCTGATACTGCTCCGACAGGCCGGTGATTTCCGCTTCGATGATCTGGTCGGTCTGGGCATCCAGCGTGCGCCGCGTGTTCCAATAGGTGAAGAACAGAAGCGCGCTCACCGAGACGGCGAACAGCAGCACATAGACGAGAGCGATGCGGAATGCCTGGGTCCGAAGAAGCCGAAAGCCCGCGCGCATCATCTCCCCGGCAGATTATCGGGCCCGGATCATATATCCGGCGCCGCGGATGGTATGCAGCAAGGGTGCGTCGAAGCCTTTGTCGATCTTGGCGCGCAGCCGCGAAATATGCACGTCGATTACGTTGGTCTGGGGGTCGAAATGATATTCCCACACGCTTTCCAGCAGCATGGTGCGGGTAACCACCTGGCCGGCATGGCGCATCAGATATTCCAACAGGCGGAATTCGCGCGGCTGAAGGTCGATCACCTGGTCGCCGCGCTTGGCGGCACGGGTGAGAAGATCGAGATCGAGATCGCCCACCGTGAGACGGGTCTTGACCGTCACCGGCGAACGCCGCCGCATCAAGGCGTCGATGCGGGCCAGAAGCTCGACGAAGGCATAGGGTTTGGTGAGATAATCGTCGCCTCCGGCCTTCAAACCCTTCACCCGCTCATCCACTTCGGACAGCGCGGAAAGGAACAGCACCGGAGTGGCGTTGCCGTGTTCGCGCATCTCGGCCACCACACCCAATCCGTCCATCTTGGGCAGCATGCGGTCTATGATCGCCACGTCATAGGGCCTGGACAACGCCAGCGACAGGCCGACATCGCCGTCGGCGGCATCATCCACCACATGGCCGGACTCCTTCAGCCCTTGCACCAGGTAACGCTGGGCCTCCAGATCGTCTTCCACGACAAGAATGCGCATGGTTGATGAAACTCCTTTACGCCTGAGGGGTCCGCGCCGGCGGCAGGGGTGGGGGGACTCGCCGCCACCGGCGCGGGGGGCCGGACGTAAAGGCTCTCGCCCCGCCGTCCGAAACTTGTTTCGAACTCATGTGGCGCCGATTTCGACGGCCACGAACCGCGAGCCGCCCTGAGCCGAGGCGACCAGCAGCAGCACGCTCTTGCGTCCGCCTTTCTGCGCTTCGGCCACGCCCGATTGCACGTCCGCCGGGGTGTGCACGGTCTTGTTGCCGATCTTCTGCACCACGTCGCCGGGCTGCAGACCCTTGTCGGCGGCGTCGCTGTTGGGATCGACCTTGGTGATCACCACGCCACTGGCGGCTTCATTGAGATTGAAGGTCTTGCGTGCTTCCGGCGTCAGCGCCGCCAGTCCCAAACCCATGGCATTGCCGGTGGCGAGCGGACCGGGCGGAGGATTGGGCATGTTGGATGCCACTTTGTCATCCGGACGGTTGCCGATATCAGCCTTCAAGGTCTTCGACTGACCTTGGCGATTGACCGAGAAGGTGGCGGTCTGGCCAGCGGGGACCAGCGCCACTTTGCGGGTAAGATCGCGATTGTCTTCCACGGCCTGGCCGTTGATGGCGGTGATGATGTCGCCCTGCTCGAACCCGGCCTTGGCGGCGGGCCCGTTCGGGGTCACTTCGGCGACCAAGGCGCCCTTGGCGTCTTTGAGGCCAAGTGAAGCGGCGATCTCCGGCGTCACGCTCTGGATTTGCACACCCAGGTAACCGCGCGAGACATGGCCATGGGCCTGAAGCTGCGCCACTACGTCATGAATGGTGGAAGCGGGTATGGCGAAGCCGATACCAACGCTGCCCCCCGAGGGTGAGAAGATCATCGAATTCATGCCCACGACCTGGCCGCGCAAGTCGAAGGTGGGACCGCCCGAATTGCCGCGATTGATGGGGGCGTCGATCTGGATGAAGTCGTTGTAGTTGCCCGCGCCGATGTCGCGGCCGATCGACGAGACGATGCCGGCGGTCACCGAGTTGGAAAGTCCGAAGGGATTGCCCACCGCGACCACCCAGTCGCCAACCCGCAATTGCCGGTCGTCACCGAATTCCACGGTGGGGAGCGCCTTGTCGGATTTGATCTTGAGCAGGGCGATGTCGGTGGCGGCGTCGGTGCCGATCAACTGGGCCTGGAAGCTGCGCCCGTCAGGCAGCTTGACGGTGATCTTCTTGCCATTGTCCACCACATGGTTGTTGGTGACGATGAGGCCGGACTTGTCGATGATGAAGCCGGAGCCGGCGCTGATTGCCTTATGCGGCACCTGGGGATGCTGCTGATTGAATTGATTGAACAAATCGCGGAACGGCTCCGGCAGATTCTCCTGCTGCTCGTCGAGATCGGTGGAAGTGGTCATGGTCTCCGAAGTGATCGTGACCACGGCAGGACTGACTCTCTCGACCAGGTCGGCGAAGCTGAAGGGTGACGAGCTCTCCAGCATGCGCGGAGGCGTGGTGCGGCTGGGCGCCGCATTGGCGGCGAGCTGGACCGCCGTGTTGGCCACTTGCGTGGCGTGCGGCAGAAGGGCGAAGGCGCCCAGGCCCACCACCAGAATGGTGGCGGCGCTGCCCATCGCGAGAAGGCGCGAGCGCGTGTGGCGAAGCGTGGATTTCTGGGATGGATTGGGGTTTTCGGTCTGCATCATGCGCTCCTTGAAGGCCAGGCGGGTGCTCCGCCTCCGACCCCGTAGATGTGGGCATACGCCCCCATTATTACGAGTTCCTCACCGCCATATTAGCATAATTTAATGCTCTACGAGGCGGTGGTATCGGCCGGCCGAGACCGGCGGATTACCCAATAAGCAACGCCACCTGCCCCCAAAAGCACCACAAAAGGGGCCAGCCAAAGGAAGTAGGTGTCCGGCTGAAGCGGCGGCTCCATCAGAATGAAATCGCCATAGCGGGCGACCAGGAATTGCTTGATCTGGCCATCGCTTTTCCCTTCGGCGATCTGCTGGCGCACCAGATGGCGCAATTCGGCGGCGAGCGGTGCCTGGGACTCATCGATGCTCTCGCCCTGGCAGACCAGGCAGCGCAATTGCCGCTGCAAGGCGCGTGCGCGGGTTTCCACCGCAGCGTTCGCGAATGTGTCGGCCACAGGCGCGGCGATGGCGGCGCTACCCAGCGAAGCGGCCAGCAGCAGCGAACAGACCAGCCGTCTCATTCGGCAGGCTGGACGGCCGGCGAGGCTGCGCCGATCCTTATGCGCAAACGGCCCCACAGGCTCAGCGCGCCACCCAATGCCATCACCAAGGCGCCCAGCCAGATGAACGGCGCCAGCGGACTGACATAGGCGCGCACCGTCCAGCGGCCTTGGCCGCGATTGTCGCCCAGCGCCAGATAGAGATCGGAAAAGCCGGTGGTGCGGATCGCGGTGTCGGCGACTTCTTGGCCTTCGACCGGATAAACGCGGGATTCCGGTTTGAGCACGCTGGCCACCCGGCCGTGATCCATCAAAGCGATATGCGCCTGGGTTGCCTGGAAATTGGCTCCCTGCACCTGTGTCACGCCATCAAAGCGCAGCGTGTACGGGCCCACCGTCATGGTTTCGCCAGGTCCCACCACATCCAGCGCTTCGCTCCGCCAGAGCGATGTGGCGGTGACACCCATCAAGGTGACGCCAAGGCCTGCATGCGCCAAAGCCGCGGCGAACGCGGCGGCGCGCGCGCCTCTGCGTTTGAGGAAATCGAGAATGGACGCGCCAATCAACCAGCCCGCCACCGCGAAGGCCAAGGTGCCGGTGACGAAGCGTGGGCTTGCCACCGTCAGCACCACCAACGCGGCGACGGCGGCAAGACCGAGCGCCGGCGACAACATGCGCAAGCTCGCCTTGAGGTCGCCGCGCCGCCAGCCCAATTGCGGGCCGAACGGCACCAAGAGCAGAAGCGCAAAGAAGATCGGCGCAAAGGTGAGCGCGTAATAGGGCGGGCCTACCGAGATCTTCTGCTGGCCGTGGGTGAGCGCATCCAGCGCCAGCGGATAAAGCGTGCCGACAAAGACGGCGGCGGTGCTTCCCACCAAAAACACATTGTTGAGCAGAAGCGCGCTCTCCCGGCTCACCGTGTCGAATGACGTTCCACCCTTGAGCGTGGGCGCGCGCCAGGCGAACAAGGCCAGCGCCGCACCGATGGCGCAGACGATCAACACCATGATGAAAAAACCGCGCGTGGGATCGGAGGCGAAGGCATGCACCGAGGAAAGCACGCCCGAGCGCACCAGGAATGTGCCGATCAGGCTCAGCGAGAATCCGCCGATCGCCAACAGCAATGTCCAGGTGCGGAACGCGCCACTTCGTTCGGTGGCGAGCGCCGAATGCAGCAATGCCGTCGCCACTAGCCAGGGCATCAGCGAGGCATTTTCCACGGGATCCCAGAACCAGAATCCGCCCCAGCCCAATTCATAATAGGCCCACCAGCTTCCCAGCGCGATGCCGCAGGTCAGCGCCATCCAGGCGATCAGCATGAAAGGCCTGGCGGCGCGCGCCCAACCTTCTTCGCCTACCAGCAAAGCTGCGGCGGCATAAGAGAAAGAGGCCGAGAGCCCCACATAGCCCGCATACAGCATGGGCGGATGGATGGCGAGGCCAGGATCCTGCAACAGCGGATTGAGGCCCGCGCCTTCGAACGGCGCGGGATCGATTCTCAGGAACGGATTGGAAGTGAACAGAATGAAAAGCAGGAAGGCCGCCGCCAGCAATCCTTGCACGCCCAGCGCGGCACTGGTAAGGCGTTCGCCGCCGCGCTGCAGGAACGCCACCGCGCCGGCATAAAGCGACAACACCAGCACCCACAGCAGCATGGAGCCTTCGTGATTTCCCCACACGCCAGTGATCTTGTAGATCAATGGCTTGAGCGTGTGTGAATTGTTGGCGACATCGGCGATCGAGAAATCCGACGTGACGAAAGCGGTGACCAGGGTGCCGAATGCCAGCGCCACAAACACCAACAGGCCAAGCGCCGAAGCGGTGGCAACACGCCGCGCCAACTCGGCATGAATGCCGGCGCCCGCCTTGGCGCCCATCAGGCCGGCGCCCGACATCACCAGCGACAGCGCCAGCGCAAAACAGAGTGCAAGCTGGCCCAGCTCGCCCAGCATTACTCGCCGCCTTCCTTCCAGCGGCCCGAGCGCTTCAGCGCCGCCACCACTTCGGGCGGCATGTATTTCTCATCATGTTTGGCGAGGATTTCGGTGGCCTCGAAGGTGCCGCTCGTGTCCAGCGCGCCGGTTGCCACCACGCCCTGGCCTTCGCGGAACAAGGCGGGAAGCACCCCATTGTAATCGATTGGCACGTCGCGCGCGCCATCGGTGACGATAAAACGCACATCGGCGCCGGCGCCATGATGGACGGATGCCTTCTCCACCAATCCGCCGATGCGGAAAGCGACGCCGGGGTTCACATGTTTCGCGGCCAGATCGCTGGGGCTGTAGAAATAAAGCACATTGTTGCCCAGCCCATAGACGATCGCCACGGCCAGCACCCCGCCAGCCGCGACCAGGGCGGCGGCAAAATAAAGGCGGCGGCGTTTCTTTGCGTTCATGTTCAGTGACCGCTCTGATGCAGTATCTCACCGGCAAGTCCGGTGTCGTAATCCTGGCCTTGCGGGGTCAACGCAATCTGATGCGGCCATTCCGCTTTTATCATGCCTTTGCGGCTTAGCGCGTTCCACACCGCCTGGTTTTCCAGGCCGGTGGCGTCGCGGCTGGAGACAGTGGCATCGCCCAGATGGAAATGATCGCCATGCGCGTGCGGGAACTGCGTGATGGCGATGTCGCCGTCCGGCATCCGGTTGGAAGCGCCGGGAATACGCGCGATCGCTTGCAGCAGCGTCAGCGTGCGCAACTGCAAGGGATTGAGCTTGGCGGGATTGTGCTTGGGCGGCATTAGAGTTCCAAAAGAAACGGCCGGACCATACAGCCCGGTCGTCTTTGGCAAAAGCAGTCAGATCGTCCTAGTGCCGGTGCCAGCCGCCATGCCAGCCACCGCCATGCCAGCCATGGTAGCCGCGATAGCCACCAAAACCGAACCCGAAGGTGACCGCGGGACCATAATAGTACGGGTACCCGTAGGGATAAGGTCCGTAATAATAAGCCGGCGGAGGCGGCGGGTAGGCACCCGGAGGCGGATAGGCGCCAGGCGAATATGCCCCGGGTGGCGGCGGTGGCGCTTCGGCATAAGACGTATCGTCCGGATTCTGGCCCTCGCCCATGCAGGTGTAATAAGCCTCTGCATAGTTCCGCTCGACGTCGCTGGCCGCATGCTGCGCATTGGCGGACCCGACCGCGGTGCCGGCCAGAAGGCCAGCCCCGGCGCCAATCGCAGCGCCCGCACCGACATGGCCCGAAGCGCCGCCGATGATAGCGCCCAGAGCCGCGCCGCCGAGCGTGCCACCCACGGTGCCGTTGGTCTGCGCATGGCTGGCCGCCTGGCCCGGCGTCACGTAGCCCGTGCGCGCCGCGGCGTCACGGCGGCAGTAAAGATCGCGCGAACGCGAGTCTGGCTGCGCATCTGAGTGTGCCTCCGGCGGCGGGCCCTGATCATCGTCCGCTTGGGATGGTGGCGCGGCATGGGGGCCGGACAATTGGGCCGGAGGCGCGTTGGGCACATCGGCGGTTTGGGCCAAAGCCGTGGCACTCATCAGCGCCAACGTCAATGCAGCCAGGGTAGTCGTACGAATCATGGCATCGCCTCTCAGAGGAGCTCCCTTCCAGATGGCGTAAATCTGCGTTGCTTCAACCTGTAAGGGCAATGATGAAAATTATAAAAATTTGCGCGAGCGCAAAGCACTGTTCATCCTGCGTTCAGGTGCAGTTATTTCTGATGTACCCTCCCAATCCATCAGAGGTCCGCCTCCCTCGCTTCGCTCGAAGAGGGGCAAGCTTTTCTAGGTTCGCTGGCGCTCACCAAGAAAAACTAAGCCAAGGGCGGAGGGGAAAGCAAAATCAAGCAGCCGCAGACTGTGCGGCCCGCACCCGGCGGCGGATGAGTTCCGCCTCTTCCGTGCTGATCAGTACGCTGGCCAGTTCCGCGCAATAATTGAGCTGAAACTCGGCGGCGGCGCGGCGTTCGCCTTCGCCTTTCAACTCGCGCACGGCATCCTCGACATAGCGGCGCAGGTGATGGGTGATTTCCTCGGAGACGGCCTTGTGCTTGGCGCCAAATGATGCCGCCGCCGCGAAGTTGCGTGCGCCGCCTACCAGCCGGGCATAGTTGAGCGCGCTGGCGCGCTTTTCCGGCGCGACCTGCCTGGTGACGTCGCTGGCACCCTTCTGAATGGGAAGCGCCGCGCTTATTTCCTTGACCGCCTTCTCCATGAAAGCGTCCATCACATTGCCCACCGCGGCGCGGTCCTTGAGCAAGCGCTGGCCCCATTGGCCGTTGCGGCGGACTTCGATTTCCTTGACCACGGAACTGGAGAGCTCGGAGAAGCCTGCGACTTGGGCCAGCAGCGTTTCCGGATCGAACGCGGCGGTGCGCGTGGCCAGGATCGCGGCCTGCAGCGAGTCCATCCGGCCGAAGATGATTTCGCCGACCAGACCCATATCGGTCATGGAGATCAGGGCATCGCCGGTCTGGCGGGACACCATCAGAGGCAGACGCAAGGCTTCGCAAGGACGTTGCAGGCGGTTCATCGCCACCACTGCCACATAGGGCGCGACGTCGGGATTGCGGTTGCTCAGCACGTCATAAATAGCGCGCAACTGCCAGAGGATTTCTTCAGTGATGCGTGCCGGCGGCTTGGGCAGCGCCGCCTGCACTTTCAGCATCTCTCCGCCTTCGGTAATCAGGAGCGCGATTTCGCGCACATCCTCGATCTCTTCCGCCCTGAGAATTTTGCGTGTCGCCTTGAACGCGTCGCCGACCAGCGCCGCCTGCATCGCCGGCCCCGCCGCACTCCAGAACTGGATCGCTTTTGCCAGCGCCCCTTCGTCATCCTTGGCCAGCACCAGCGCTTTCACTTCGCGGCAATAGGTGGCGGCCTCGTTGGGAAGAAGCACGCCGCTCAGCCAGGTGAAGATAGGCGTGACGCTCGCGCGTGAGAGAATACCTTTCTGCTTGCTGCGTCGCGGCTCCGAAGTGAGCAGATCTTCGAAGGGCTGGCAGAAAAGCCTAAGCGGCGTCTTGGTGCGTGCCGAACCGCCATGCAGTTGGCGAAGCGACGGACGCAGACCCATCAGGATCGCGTCATGCGGCAGAGCCTTGCCGTCCGCCAGGCGATCCATCTCGACGGCATAAGCCAGCTTGGCCGCGGCCTGCTCGGGCAGCGTACCCAAAAAATTCTGCAAAACTGCGGACTTGTCCGACAGGCTCATCACTCGGAAAATGTACGTTTACGCCCGTCACAATAGCGTTGGCATCGTTAACACTGCCTTGACTTCAGGCGATGGCGGGGAGGGTCAACCGCACCCCCAGCCCTCCCAGGTCCGAGGCCCCCAAGGCCAGGGAACCCGCGTAAAGCTTGGAAATATCGCGCACGATGGCCAGACCCAGCCCGGAACCCGGTACGCTTTCGTCCAATCGCTCGCCCCGCTCCCCCACCCGGGCCCGGTCCTCAGGGCTCAGGCCCACGCCGTCATCCTCCACCGTGAGCATGAAAACCGGTCCCGCCTTGACGGCGCGCACCTGCACATAGCGGGCCGCCCATTTGCAGGCATTGTCCATCAGATTGCCCGCCATCTCCTCAAGGTCCTGGCGTTCGCCCCGAAAGCAAAGATCGGGGGGACAATCGCAATCGATGACGATGGCGCGCTCGGCATGAATGCGCGCCAGGACGCGGGCAAGATCGTTCAAGACCGGCGCCACCTCGGTGCGATTGCCCAGGATATTGACGCTGCCGGCGGCGCGGGCCCGCGCCAGGTAATGATCCACTTGCCGGCGCATCGTCTCGACCTGCCGGCGCACTTGATCGGACAAGGGGCCGCCTTGCGCCTGCGCTTCGCTCGCCAGCACACTGAGAGGCGTCTTGAGGAAATGCGCCAGATTGGAGACATGGGTGCGTGCCCGCGCTACCACTTCATTGCTGTGCTCGATGAGTGAATTGAGCTCGGCGGCGAGGGGCGCGATCTCGGCGGGAAATTTTCCCTCCAGGCGCTGGGCGCTGCCGTCGCGAATGCGGGCGAGCGATTGCTGCAGCCGGGTGAGCGGCATCAACCCCACCCGCACTTGCAGGAATACGGCCATCATCAGTCCCAGGCCAAGCAGCACGAACGACCAGATCAGGGTGCCGTTGAAGGCGCGGATTTCCGCTTCGACCTGCGACAGGTCTCCCGCCACGGTGAAGACATAGGCGTGCGTGTCATTGGGCTGCGGCGTCTCGACGGCGGGAAACTCCACCCGCCGCGACAGGACTCTGAGATGCTGGTTCTCCGGGCCGGTGGCGAAACCATAGGCGACCGCGCCCCGCGCGTTGTCGGGCGTGACGATCAGGGCGCGGTCGAACAGCGAGCGCGAGATTTGTCCGCCGGGCCCGGGCGAGACCGGGCGGATCTGGTAATAGAGCCCGGAATAAACGCGATCGAACTGGCGGTTGATGAATCGATCTTGAAGGATCACGCCATTTTGCGGATCTGGTTCGGCCGCGGCGATCAGGCCGCCCATGTCGTTGACCAACGTGTCGTCGAAATTGTCCTGGACGGCATTGCGGAAGGCGTTGGAAAGGACAAAGCCGCCAACCACGAGCGCGAGCATCGCCCAGATAGCGGCCGCCGCGATCAGGCGGGCGGCAAGGGAGTCAAGCCGGAAGATGTTTGGTACCAAGGGCCGGATCTTCCAGGCTATAGCCCAGGCCGCGCACCGTCTGGATCAGATTGGCGTCCAGCTTTTTGCGCAACCGGCCGATGAACACTTCGATGGTGTTGGAGTCGCGGTCGAAATCCTGATCGTAGAGATGCTCCACCAGTTCGGTGCGCGACACGACTTTGCCGCGATGATAGGCGAGATAGGCGAGCAGCCTGTATTCCAGGCTGGTGAGCTTGACGGGATTGCCATCCAAGGTGACACGGCTGGCGCGGGTGTCGATGTGGAGCGGACCGATATCGATATCGGCGGTGGCGAAACCCGCGGCGCGGCGCAGCAAGGCCCTGAGCCTCGCCAGCAATTCCTCGGTGTAGAAGGGCTTGGCGAGATAATCGTCGGCGCCCGCGTCGAATCCCGCCACCTTGTCGCTCCAGCGGTCGCGCGCGGTGAGGATCAGGACCGGCATGGTCTTGCCGGCCTTGCGCCATTTCTCCAGCACCCGCACGCCATCGAGCTTGGGCAAGCCCAGATCCAGCACCACCGCGTCATAGGGCTCGGTATCGCCCAGGAAATGACCTTCCTCGCCATCGGCGGCGGTGTCCACCACATAGCCCGCCTCACTTAACGCCTTTTTCAAAAGGCGCTGCAGGTCCATGTCGTCTTCCACCAGGAGAATACGCATCGTCTTCTAGCGCCCGTGGCGCCCTCCACGACCAAAACCGCCAAAACCGCCGCGGCCGAAGCCACCGAAGCCACGGCCTCGTCCACCGCCCTCGAATCGCGGCGGCACCGGCCCCATCGCGCGGGGCGGCATAGGATAAGACGGCGCGGGGGCAAAATAACGGCGCGCGCCCGGAGCGTCGAAACCGTCGCGGCCGGGAAAAGCACCCAGCACCTGGCCGGTGCGCGCATCGGTGTCGAGCCATTCGATGCGGCCATCCGGCGTCATCCATTTGAGATGATAATGCGGCGAGCCGTCCGGTCCGGGCACCGGACCGTCGGCGTCATAGAATTGACCGGGGACGGTGCGGCGCACTTCGGGCAAGAGACGGTCCAGAGGCTGCACGCCAGGCGCGCGCGGACTCTGGGCCATGACCGGGCTGGAAAGCCCGGCGGCCAGAAGAGCTAGCAGCAGGATAAAGGCCGGGCGCATCGCCGCTTTTTAGCCTTTTTCGAATGAACCACACATGAACGGAAGAGCCAGAAAATGTTCAGGGGCGCGTCCCTAGATTACGTGGACCGGACCGGATCGCTCCTGTCCAAGATGAGGAGAAGGCGATGTATAGCAGAACAATTCTCCTGACGGCAGCATCCCTGGCCGTGGCCGGCTCGGGCACCGCGGATGCGACACCAATGCTGCATCAGCCGTTGGTGGCGCGGGAGAAAATCTCGGCGCGATTGCATCTTCGTCATTATCGCCTTCTCTCCGAGCCCCGTTTCGTGCGCGGCCATTATGTGGCGCGCAGCATCGCTCCGTCCGGTCGCGTCGTGCTGGTGGAGATCGACCCGGAAGATGGAGCCCTGATCGGCGAGATCTTCATCTGAGCTTGGGCATAGGGTCCGTGGCATGCCCCTCCCCACAGGATCCTAGGCTGTCAAGGAAAAGCCCGCGTTTCTCCCGAGACGCGGGCTTTTCGTTTTTTATCCCCGTCCGCCCTCCGCACGAGGACGTGGCTCACGGGCACCTCCCCCGCCAGCGTGCTGACGCACGCGCGGGGGAGTCGGACCTCGACTGCCTGGATTGTCGGGAAAACCAAGAGCCTTGAAACCGCCGTAAAGGTCCGCGCTTTATTGTATCCATGCCGGACAATTGGACTGGGCCGTCGCGGGAATGGATTGCCGAAATCCTCGGGCGCGCGGAGCCTTGGGTTCCCACTTTCACCAAGATACTCACCGTCCTGGTGGTGCCGGCATCGCTGCTCTATCTGCTGCCCGCGTTCCTGGGCCTGTTCGCGGCCCCGCTTGATCCCCGCATCGATCTCTATGCGGTGAACCGGCCCAGCGCTTTCACCTTCCTAGATGCGCAAGGCGAGGAAGTGGGCCATCGCGGCGCGGTGGTGGGTGAAAAACTCACACTGGAAGAGATGCCGCGCTATTTGCCCGCCGCCTTCATCTCCATGGAAGACCGGCGCTTCTATTCCCACAACGGCATCGACCTGCGAGGCTTGTTGCGTGCACTCTATCTGGACGTGCGCGCCGGTCATTGGGTGGCGGGCGGCTCGACCATTTCGCAGCAGACCGCCAAGATCGTCTATACCGGCCAGGAACGCACGGTCTCGCGCAAGCTCACCGAATTGATGGACGCGGCGGGCCTGGAAAAATCGCTCAGCAAGAAACAGATTCTCG
>Ga0134125_10002199_pt1 | contig 23283 bp, 23 predicted proteins | sample KB31751_FD_96464 | JGI IMG/M metagenome (GOLD analysis project Ga0134125, IMG submission 96464) | Terrestrial soil microbial communities with excess Nitrogen fertilizer from Kellogg Biological Station, Michigan, USA - KB3-175-1 | ecosystem: Environmental > Terrestrial > Soil > Unclassified ... | reverse complement strand
CTCCACCTCGGCCAGCTCCGCTTCGCCGACGCCCATCATCCGCACCGCTGCCGGGTCGATGATGCGCACGCCGTCCTCGCCAATCGCGCCCACCGCATACTCCGGATGTCGGGCGCTGCCGAGCTTGCGCACCACGATCACGTCGAGCGGCGCCTCGAGTGCGCGCGCGACCTCACGCCCCACCGGCACACCGCCGCGGGGAAGGCCGAGCACGACGGTGTCGCGCCCGCGCAACTCCAGCAGGATCTGCGCGAGGCGCCGTCCGGCATCCGCTCGGTCTGCGAACACGCTTTTTCGCCTCCTCCTCCAGTATCCGCCTGCGCCGCGACTGAGCAGCGATCCTCTGAGAGGGCTCCGCAAGCGCTGGGCGTTCGCGGTAGGTCTGTCGTGCCAGACGCGGGTCGGCGTAGCGTGAAAAGGACGCATCATCCGTCGTTCACGCGAAAGGAAGAAGCCATGCCAGCATCCAAGGAAATGCCGTCAACCCTCGAGCGGTCACCGAAGCACGCGCAGGCGATCTGGTCTAAAGCGCACGATTCCGCCGTCGACGAGTACGGCGAGGGCGAGCGGGCGCATCGCACGGCGTACGCGGCGCTGAAGCACGAGTACGAGAAGGTCGGCGACCACTGGGAGAAGAAGGAACACGCCGGGCCGTCTGATGAGGGCGGACGAGGTTCCTCCGGCGAAACCGAGGGTGGCGTCGATGCGAACGCGTCGAAGGAGCACCTGCTCGATCTTGCGAAGAGGCTCGACATTCACGGTCGTTCTTCGATGGACAAGGACGAACTGGTCGACGCACTCCAGAAGGCGAACGCGAAGGAGACCCGCAAGGCGCGCGAGTGAGGCGCGCGTCGCAGGGCGCGCCGTGGTTAGCATCGACTGCATGACAGACGACGATTCCCTGCGGGCGCGACTGCGAGGCCTTGCCGTGTTCGAGTCGGATCGAGGCAACTTCGATCCGACCCTCGCCCCGGAGGCTCCCCACCCGCTGTTCGTCGACTGGCTCGACGAGGCGATCGCTGCAGGAATCCCTGCGCCGCACGCGATGACGCTGTCCACGAGCGGCGCGGACGGCAAAACCAGCGCACGAGTGCTCATTCTCAAAGACGTGGATGTCGAAGGCTGGCAGTTCGCGACCGACGCCGGTAGCCCGAAGGCGCAGGCGATTGCGCAGAACCCGAGGGTTGCGTTGAGCTTCTTCTGGCCGGCGATCGGCAGGCAGGTGCGCATCACGGGTTCGGCGAGCGCTGTGTCGGAGGCCGCAGCAGCAGCCGATTTCCTCGCCAGGCCAGAGGGGTCACGCGCCGCCACACTCGTCGGGCATCAGAGCGAGACGCTGGCGAGCTGCGAGGAGTACGCGCAGACATTCGAGCGAGCCCTGGCCCGGGTTCGAAGCGACCCGGAACTGGTCTCGCCGAGCTGGACGGTGTACTTGGTGCGCGCGGATGAGGTGGAGTTCTGGCAGGCGAGCGACGACCGCGGCCACACCCGGCTGCACTACCGTCGCGAGGCCGAGCGCTGGAGCAGGCAGCTGCTCTGGCCGTAACACGAGCGGTCAGCGGACAGCCCACTTCCTGTCGACAACGTCTCCGTTACTTTCCGCCGTAGTTCGGCGCGGAGTTCAGTCCACCTGCCACGATGAAGCATGCGCAGATTGGTCTCCGGCCTCGTTGTAGCGCTCACGCTGAGCGTGATGGTCGCTGGTTGCTCGGTGATTCCACCCTTGGCCTGTCCCGCCATCGGTTGGTCCCATACGGTGACCGTGGTTCTGGACGGCGCGGTGGAGAAGGTACACACGGTTGAGTTGTGCATCGAGGACAACTGTTCGATCACCACGGATCAGTTGCAGGAACGCACCGACGAGCCACTGCAGATCGCCACTGCCATGCCGCCAGACACTCCGACGAGCGCATCGCCATCGAATCTCGGAGCACCACCGATCGGCGCCAGGCTAGATGACCACGCCTGGACGTTCTCCCTCATGATGAACGCGCCCACGACGGTCACCGTGCGCGCCCTCTCCGTCGATGATGCGAGCATTGCGTCAACAGAAGCCACCCTTCACTGGAAGCGGGTCGGCGGCTCCGAGCAGTGTGGCGGGCCTGGCGAGGCCGCGCCCGTCGCCCTCTCGATTCCTGCGGAGTAGCGTGAGTCGCCTCAATCGCCGGAGATGCGATCCTCGGCAAAATCCAATATCCTATATGAATAGCGGCGGCACCGACCGCGTTCGACCAGGAGGAGCCAGCGGATGACCCGACTATGGAACGAGCCCGCAGCATTCGCCGATGACATGGTGGCGGGTTTCGTGCGCGCCAACGGACGCTGGGTTCGCGGCGTGTACGGCGGTGTGTCCCGCTCGACCCGGAGCACCGAGCCCGAGGTCGCCGTGGTGATCGGCGGCGGCTCGGGGCACTATCCGGCGTTCGGTGGCCTGGTCGGACCGGGCTTGGCGCACGGCGCCGCGATGGGAAACCTCTTCGCCTCGCCCTCGGCGCACCAGGTCGAGTCGGTCGTGCGCGCGAGCGAGCAGGGTCGCGGGGTGCTCCTGAGCTACGGCAATTACGCCGGCGACGTGATGCACTTCAACTCCGCGCAGGATGCCGTGCGCGCCGACGGCATCGACTGCCGCACCGTCGTCGTCACCGACGATATCTTCAGCGCGAAGCCCGCGGAGAGGCACAAGCGCCGCGGAATCGCGGGCGATCTCACCGTGTTCAAGGTCGCGGGAGCCGCCGCGGCGGCGGGTGAGAACATCGACGAGGTCGAGCGCCTCGCCATCCTGGCCAACGATCGAACCCGCTCCATGGGCGTCGCCTTCACCGGCTGCACGCTCCCCGGCGCCGACGAGCCGCTGTTCACCGTGCCGGAGGGGCGCATGGCGATCGGCCTCGGCATCCACGGCGAACCGGGAATCGATGAGGTCGACATCCCGAGCGCCGACGGCCTCGCCGAGCTCTTCGTCGAACATCTCATCGCCGAGCAGGAGATTCCGGATGGCGTCACCCTGCAGGGCGCGCGCGTCGTGCCCATTCTCAACGGCCTCGGTTCGGTCAAGAACGAGGAGCTGTACGTCGTCTTCAGCCGTGTCGCCGATCTCCTCGAAGCCGCCGGCATCACCCTCGTCGACCCGCAGGTCGGCGAGTTCTGCACGAGCTTCGACATGGCAGGCGCCTCACTGACACTGCTCTGGCTCGACGACGAGCTCGAACCGCTCTGGACGGCACCCGCCGACACTCCGGGCTTCCGCACGGGCGCGATCGACGTCGGGTCACTCGAGCGGGTCGAGGCCACCGATGAGGTGCAGGCGGAGGATGAGATTCCCACGGCATCCGAAGACTCGCGACGGGCGGCCGTGCGGGTCTCTGCGGCCCTCGGCAGCATCCGCGAGGTCATCGACGAAAGTGCTGAAGAGCTGGGTCGCCTCGACTCCATCGCGGGCGACGGCGACCACGGCATCGGCATGAAGCGCGGCTCCGTCGCGGCCGCGGAGGTTGCCGCATCGCTGCTCGATCGGGAGGCCGGCGTCGAGACGATGCTGAGCCGCGCGGGCAGCGCCTGGTCCGACCACGGCGGCGGCACCTCGGGTGCGCTCTGGGGCGCCATGCTGCAGGCGGTCGGTGCCGCGCTGGGAGACACCGACGCCGTCACGCCGGAGCGCGTCGTCGCAGGTGTATCCGCTGCCAGGGATGCGGTCATGGCCTACGGCAAGGCGGCCGTCGGCGACAAGACCATGGTGGATGCGCTCGTTCCCTTCGCCGAGACCCTCAGCGCTGAGGTGCGGGCCGGCGCTCCACTCGCGGATGCCTGGGCTCGCGCGGCCGCGGCAGCGACCGCAGCGGCGGAGCAGACGAAGGACCTCATGCCCTCCCTCGGTCGCGCACGCGCCCACGGCGAGAAGTCGCTCGGCGTGCCCGACCCCGGGGCCGTCTCGCTCGCCCTCATCGTCGAGCGCGTGCACGCCGTCATTTCGGCCGAGTAACAGCGCGTTACCGGAGAACAACAAAAGAAGGACTGATCATGGCAGACAAGTGGCGCATCGTCGTCGGCTCGGATGACGCTGGCTTCGACTACAAGGAGATCCTCAAGAAGGACCTCGAGGGCAGCGATCTCGTTGCCTCCGTCATCGATGTCGGAGTCGATGCCGATGGACACACCAACTATCCGACGATTGCGACCGCCGCGGCCGAGATGGTCGCCCGTGGCGAGGCGGATCGCGCCCTGCTGATCTGTGGCACCGGGCTCGGTGTCGCGATCGCCGCGAACAAGGTTCCCGGCATCCGCGCTGTCACGGCGCACGACGCGTACTCGGTCGAGCGCGGTGTGCTGTCGAACAACGCGCAGGTGCTCTGCATGGGCCAGCGCGTGGTCGGTATCGAGGTCGCCCGTCGTAATGTGCGCGACTGGCTCGGCTACGTTTTCGACGAGTCGAGCGCCTCCAACGCGAAGGTGCAGGAGATCGTGGATTACGAGGGGCGACGGTAGCGCCGGAGCGCTCCCTGGCTGCTGATAGCATCTGCTTTCCGGGAGGTATCCATGCGTGACACCAGTTCGCTCCACGCGGGCATAGCGCTCGAGCGCCGAGGGCTGCGTGACCGCGTCTACGAGCTCGTACTCTCGACGCTCATGAGCCCGGACATCGAGCCCGGATCGCGGCTCTCGATCGACACCGTCGCGCGCGATCTCAACGTCTCGCCGACCCCGGTTCGCGAGGCCCTCGTGCTGCTCGAGCGCACGGGGCTCGTCACCCGCGAGGCCAACAAGGGTTACCGCGTCGCCGCACCGATCTCTGACGGACAACTCGAGGCGCTGTTCGATGCCCGCCTGGTGCTTGAGAGCGGAGCGATCGAGCTCGCCTCCAGCAACGTCGCCACGGTTGCCCCCCTGCTCGAAGCCGCGCTCGCCTCCCACCGCGAGGTCACCGAGCGGGTGAAGCAGGCCGCGGCCGCCGGTGACATCGCCGTCGACCTGCTGCAGGAGTACTTCGAGGTCGACTGGAACTTTCACCACGTGATCTTCGAGGGCGCCCAGAATCCCTTTCTGCTCGACATGTCGGATGCGATCTCGACCAGGGTGCACCGCATGCGTCAGACGGTGCAGACCGGAATCTCGGATGCCGACGAGGCCGTCGTCGAGCATGCCGCGGTTCTCGACGCCTTCACGACCCAGGATGCGCACGGTGCGGTGGCAGCGATGCGCAAGCACATCGAGCAGGTGCGCATCCGCTCGCGGTCAGACTCGCACCTGCACTGAGCCTGACCGCGCCACAGACCTGCGACCCGCGGTGCGGGACTAACCCTTGACCGCGCCCGCCGTCATCCCCGACACCACGTACTTCTGCGCCAGCAGATAGAACGCGACCGCCGGGAGCGTGTAGACCACCGACACGGCCATGACCGTCTGCAGCGGCGTGCTCAGCTCACCGATGAAGCCGGCGAGACCGACGGAGGCCGGCTGCACGTGCGGATCGGCGGCGAAGGTCACCGCGAAGACGTACTCGTTCCACCCGCTGAAGAAGGAGATCACGGCGGCGGCGGCGAGAGTGGGTGCGATGAGCGGCAGGTTGATGCGCGTGAGGATCGTGAGCGGACGACATCCGTCCACTCGAGCGGCCTCCTCGAGCTCGCGCGGAATCGCGTCGATCGCCCCCTTCAGGATGAACGCGACGATCGGCAGCACGAACGCCGTGTCGGCCATGATCAGTCCGAAGAGCGAGTTGAGCAGGCCCAGCTGACGGAACAGCGCGAACAGCGGAACCACCAGCAGCGCCTCGGGGAGCATCTGGGTGAGGAACAGCGCGACGCCCGCGAGTGCCTTGCCGCGGAAGGAGAACCGCGACAGCGCGTAGGCGAGCGGGATGCCCAGGATGACCGACAGCAGGCAGGTGCCGGCAGCGATCACGAAGCTGTTGAGGAGCCAGAGCGGAACGTTGCCCGACGTGAGCGCCTGAACGTAGACGCCCATTCTCGAGAAGTCGGGAAACGGCTGAACCGTCTTACCGAACAGGTTCGAGTCGCTCGTGAGCGAGGTCGTGAACATCCAGTACAGCGGGAAGACGGCGACGCCCAGGACGATGAGGACGAAGACGACGCGAACAGTCGTGCCTACGGTGAACTTTTTCATCGGGAGTCCTCCTGCTCGGCCCTGCGAGTTATGTAGCTGCTGGCAGTGACGACAAGCAGTGAGATCACGACACCGACCATTCCGACGGCCGCCGCGGTGCCGATGTCATTGAGTTCGAAGGCCTGCGAGTAGAGGTCGATGACGAGGGTGTTCGTGGAGTTCACCGGCCCACCGCGAGTCATCAGCCAGATCAGCTCGAAGCGGCGAATCGACCAGATGGTCATGAGGAGCGCGAGGAGCCCGATGGAGGGCTTGATGACCGGCCAGGTCACCACCCTGAACGCCCAGAGCACGCCGGCGCCGTCCATCATGGCCGACTCCTGCACATCCTTCGGCACGGACTGCAGTGCCGACAGCAGCACCACCGCGACGAACGGGAAGAGTTGCCAGATCGTCGTGATCAGGATGGCGGGCAGCGCGTAGGTGGTGCTGTTGAGGATGGAGCCGCCCGGAACGCCGAGACCGATCGCGTTGAGTACGCGGTTGACGATGCCGTACTGGGAATCGACCATCCAGGTGGCGATCAGCGCGACGGCGACGGCCGGTGCGGCCCACGGAATGGCGACGAGGGCACGAGCGACGCTGCGGCCGCGAAAATTGCCGTTCATCAGCAGCGCGGCGCCGAGGCCCACGGAGATCGTTCCGACGACGCAGACGATGACGTAGATGAGCGTGACCCACAGCGTGTGCTGGAACTGAGAGCTCGAGAAGATCTTGACGAAGTTGTCGAAGCCGATCCACTCGTTGTTCGAGGGGTTCAGGAGCGAGGTTCTCGTGAAGCTCAGGCGCAGTTCCTGCAGAAGCGGAAAGCCCTGGAAGATCAGCAGGTAGAGCCCGGCGGGCGCGAGGAAGAAGTAGGGGGTCCACTTGCTGCCGAGCGGGCTGCGGCGGCGCCGAGTGGGCGGGGGCGTGGCCGCCCGCGGTCGTTTCGTCGTGAGGCTAGTCGTCATTGATCTAACTTTCTGTCGCGTCGTGCCGTGCCGAAGCCGTGCGCACGACTACGGCTGCGGAATCATCGCGGTGCTGGTGCGGGGGTCGAGACCCGCCGCACCAGCACCGCGTGACGGGATCGGTCAGCCGCCGACCGCGGCCGTTGCCTCTTCCTGCGCCTGGTCCATCGCGTCTTTCACGCTCTGCTGGCCCTGGATGGCGCTGATCACCTTGGTGATGACGATCTTGCGGATGGCCGGGGTCTTGGCCTCGAAACCCTTCACGTACTGCGGGATGCTGTACTCCGTGAGCGCGTCGTAGACGGGAGCGTACGGAATCTTCTTCAGCTGCTCCGCGCTGCGCGTGGTCTTCGTGGCGACACTGGCCGAGCCGAGGACGACCTGGAGGCTCTCCTGGTTCTTCGGCTGCAGCATCCACTTGATGAACGCGTTGGCGCCGTCGATGTGCTTGCTGTTCTTGTTCACACCGGTCGGGGTCTGGATGCCACCGAAGTACTTGTACGGGAACGGGTTCGCTGCAGCACTGAGGTGCAGGTTGGCGTTCATCGCCTGGATGACGCCGGCGACTCCACCGTTGTCGACCTCCATGGCGAGTTTGCCAGCGCCGAACATGGTGCGGTACGTCGAGGCGGTCGCTCCCTTCGGAATGACGTTGGCGTCGTACACCTCCTTGTAGGCGTTGATTCCGTCGATGACCTTGGGGGAGTTCAGCGTGAGCTTCTTGCCGTCAGACCACTTTCCGCCGAAGCCGTAGACGTAGTTCATGACGTCCTGCCACATCCCGGCTTCCTCGGGCTGGGTCTGGCGCATGCCGAAGCCATAGACACCGTCCTTCGTCGCGGCCTTCGCCGTTGCAAGGAACTCGTCGAAGTTCTTCGGCGGGGTCTTCACGAGGTCGGTGTTGTAGATCAGCGCGTAGTTCGCGATCTCGAACATCACGCCGTAGCGCTTGCCGTCGACGAAGTTCGTCTTGTCTGGCGCCTTGATGAAGTCGTACTTCTTCGTGTCGACGACCTTGTCGAGCGGCTCGAGGAGTCCGGCCTGGGCTGCTGCGGCGAAGTCCGAGGCGTCGAAGCGGATGATGTCGGGGCCGGTGCCGCCACCCATCTGGGTGAGGATCGTGGCCGCGAAGGTCGGGAACGGAATCGATGCCGGTACGACCTTGACCTTGTTCTGGCTCTTGTTGAACGTGTCGAGCCAGGCTTCCAGCAGCGGGCCGCGGCCGGTCTCGGCGAAGGTCGCCGCGGCGAAGGTGATGGTAGGCACCTTGCCGGAGTCGCTGGAGGCATCCTTGCCATCCGTTCCTCCGCTCGAACAGCCGACTAATGCGAGGCTGATTGCGGATGCAACCGCAATCGCCCGGTAGATGTTCTTTGATTTCATGCTGTTCTCACTCCTCTTAGGTTGTGCTCTTTCGGATATCCGGTCGGACAGCTGTGGGGTGGGTGACGATGTTCTAGTGGATGGGGGCCGGGCCGAGCTCGTCCATGAGCTTCTTGATGGCGACATAGGCCTTGTTGCGGTAGGCGATGAGTTCGGCGGTGCGCTCGACCGGAACGTCGAGGTAGCCGGCTCCGGACTTGGTGCCGAACTTTCCGGCATCCACAAGCTCCTTGAGCGAGTCCGGCGTGGCGAAACGCTCGGGCCATCGGGTCTGCAGCGACGCGTAGCAGAAGGCGTAGACGTCGAGGCCGGCCATGTCGGCGATAGCGAACGGGCCGAAGACGGGCAGGCGGAAGCCGAAGGTCGTGCGCACGATGGTGTCGATGTCTTCGGGGGTCGCGATGCCCTCTTCGACGATCTGCGTCGCCTCGTGGAAGAGCGCGTACTGAAGGCGGTTGAGCACGAAGCCAGTGGAGTCCTTGACCCGAGCCGTCTCCTTGCCGGTGGCAGCCACGATCTCCTCAACGAGCCTGATGGCCTTCTCCTCGGTGCCCTCGTGCGGAATCAGCTCGACGCCGGGGATGAACGGAGCGGGGTTCGAGAAGTGCACACCCAGGAAGCGCTCGGGGTGCGTGACCGCGGTGGCGAGCGAGGCGATCAGGATGGTGGAGGTGTTCGAGCCGATGATCGCGTCAGGGCGAGCGGCGGCACAGATGCGCGCGAGCGTCGCGTGCTTGATCTCGATCTTCTCGGGCACGGCCTCTTCGATGAGGTCCGCGTCGGCGACGGCCGCCTCGATGGACGCGGCCGGCGAGACGTTCGCTCGGATGCGCTCCACCGCATCCGTGGGAAAGAGACCGTCGGCGACGAACTGGGCGGCCTCCTCGAGCAGTCGTTCGTAGTTCTTGGTGGCGATCTCCTCGGAGATGTCGGCGATCTGGACGGTGAGGCCCGACAGCGCGAGTACCTGGGCGATGCCGCCGCCCATGTATCCGGATCCGACGATGGCGACTGTGCGATTGGTCATGATGTTCCTTACTTCGCTGCCAGCGGCAGCAGCGTGCGGATGTACTTCTCATTGGTGGCGCAGACGCTGAGGCTGTCTCCGCCGTACTGCTCGGCCAGGATGATGCCGTTGAAGCCAGCCTCGATGGCCATGCGGAAGACGGCTCGGTAGTCGATGAGGCCGGTCTCCATCGTGGAGGGCACCGAGGTGGCCCATGAGCCGTCTGCCGATTCGTCTCTCGTGTAGTTCTTCACGTGCCAGTAGTTGGCATAGGGAAGCGTCTTCGCATACAGCTCGCGCCAGTCTTCGACCGGGCGGTGCAGACGGATGAGGTTGGCCACGTCGGGGTTGAGCCCCACGTTGTCGAGACCGACGGCCTCGACGAAGCGCACGGCGCTGTCCGCAGTGCCGAGGTAGGTGTCTTCATAGAGTTCGAGGGCGAGCGGCAGACCCACGGATGCCGCGTGCTTGCCGAGCTCGCGGATGCGCGACACCGCGGCGTTCCACACCTCCGGGTCGTCGGGATCCTTGGGGCCCTGCGCGGTCCAGAACCACAGCGCCTTCTTCTGTGCCTCGTTGAACGGCTGGTGCAGTCCGGTGGAGAAGACCTCCATGCCCCACTCGGCGGCCGCGTCGATCGTGCGATGCGCGTAGGCGAGGTTCTTCTCCTCGTGGCCCGGCATGATCACGCTCTGGCGCTGCAGGTGTACGGACGGGATGCCGATGCCGTGCGACTTCGCGATCGACAGAAACTCGTCTCGCCGCGAGGCCTCGAGGTCGGCCGGGCGAACGTGGCTGTCCGCGAGCTCCGCGAGGGTGAAGCCCACTCGCTCGATCTGGGCGAACATGTCGTCCCAGACCTCGGCGGGTGCGTCGTGCATGGCGACGCCCTGCTTGTCGACGGGAGGGAAGGAGTGGAGACAGGTGGCGATGGGCCAGTTGTCGGCGTTGTATCGAGTCTCCTGCTGTGACATGCTGCTCCATTGCTCAGGATTGACGCCACCCTGCGTGGTCGCCTATATCCTATAGGAAAGAGTATTCCGGCAGCACGAATTGCGCAAGGGATGCCAAGACACGCCCCTGCGCGGGTGCCGAGGCCGAGCCCCGGCACCCGAGAAGCCGCTAGCCGACCTTGCGTCGCACCAGATCGGCAAGCTGGTCGGCGTCGAGCGCGAACAGGTCACGCGACCCCGCGGTGGCAGCCCCCAGCAGAGCACCCGATGCCGGCAGCAGCTGCTCGGCGTAGAAGCGCGCCATCACCAGCTGGGTCTCTGCCTGCTCGGCGTCGTCCACGGTGAGTCCGGCGAGCGCGGAGCGAGCAAGCAGCCAGCCGCCGAGGCACAGGCCCCACATCCGCTGGTACGGAACCGAACCGGCGAGCACGGCGTTCGGGTCATCCATACCGGTCTTCAGCATCCAACCGGTCGCCTTCTCGAGGGCGCCGAACTGCCGTTCGAGCTCGGTTCTGATCGAGTCGAACTCCGCGCCCGCTGCCTCGAGCTCGGGCAGGATCTCGCGCATCGTGGCGTGGAACTCCATGAAAGAGGCACCCCTGCGGATGCCGAGCTTGCGCCCCACAAGGTCCGCCGCCTGGATTCCGTTGGTGCCCTCGTAGATCGCCGTGATGCGAACGTCGCGGTAGTGCTGTGCGACGCCGGTCTCCTCGACGAATCCCATGCCGCCGTGGATCTGCAGCGCGAGTGAGGTGAGCTCGTTGCCGAGGTCGGTGCCGAAGGACTTGCAGATCGGGGTGAGCAGGCCGACGATCTCGTTGGCACGCTCGCGCGCGGCGGGGTCGGGATCATTGGTGCTGCGGTCGACGTACGCGGCGTTCAACATCATCAGGCGACGCGCCGCGGCCAGGTAGGTCTTCTGCGTCATCAGCATCCGGCGCACATCCGGGAAGTCGATGATCGGGGAGTCGGTCTCGGCGCCGATCGCGCGGCCCTGAATGCGCTCGCGCGCGTAGTCGAGCGACTGCTGGTACGCGCGCTCAGCGACGGCGACGCCCTGCATGCCCACCGAGAGGCGGGCGCTGTTCATCATGATGAACATGATGCGCATGCCGAAGTTCTCATCGCCGATGAGGTACCCGGTGGCATCTTCGTACGACAGCACGCAGGTCGGCGAACCATGGATGCCCAGCTTGTGCTCGAGCGACAGGGTGTGCACGCCGTTGCGCTCGCCCAGCGAGCCATCCTCGTTCACGAGGAACTTCGGCACGATGAAGCAGGAGATGCCCTTCGTGCCGGCTGGCGCGCCGGGGGTGCGGGCGAGCACGAGGTGCACGATCTGCTCGGCCATGTCGTGGTCGCCGAACGTGATGAAGATCTTCTGGCCGGTGATGGCGTACGTGCCGTCATCGTTCTTGACCGCGCGCGTGGTGAGTGCTCCGACATCCGACCCGGCCTGCGGTTCGGTGAGGTTCATGGTGCCGCTCCACTCGCCCGTCACCATCTTCGGCAGGTAGCGCTGCTTGAGTTCGTCGCTGCCGTAGTGGAGCAGCGCCTCGATCGCGCCCTGGGTGAGGAGCGGAGCGAGCGCGAACGCCATGTTCGCGGTGGTCATGAGCTCCTGGATGGCGAGGCCGATGGTGCGCGGGAAGCCGCCGCCGCCGAACTCTTCGGGCAGCGGCACCGCGCCCCAGCCCGCCTCGACGTACTGGGCGTACGCCTCCTTGAAGCCGGTGGGGGTGACGACCGTGCCGTCCGGCTGCCTGCGGGCACCCTCGAGGTCACCGGCACGGTTGGTCGGGGCGACGACCTCGGCCATGAAGTCACCACACTCCTCGAGCAGCTCGACCACGGTGTCGAGGTCGGCCTGCTCGAATCCGGGCATTCCGGCGATCTCCGGATAGCCCACGACGTGTTCGAGGGTGAAGGCAAGGTCAGAAACTTGGGGACGATACTGGCTCATGCTGGCCAGCGTAGCCGGAGCCGCTCGCGCCACAGAGCCGGCCCGGCATGTGCCCAGAATTGTGCCGATTCCGCACAATTCTGCGTCGGATGCGCCGAGAAACCGCGGTGTTTTCCTACAACGCGCCTCAGCGCGAGACCGAGCCCATGAGCGACGCGACGGGGCGCAGCAGGAGAGGCCGTGCGGCCACCCAGGCGGCAATCACCACGACGAGTGAGGCAGCGAAGATGCCGAATCCGACCCAGTTCTCCTTGTCACTGCCGCCGTACATGTGGTTGAGGTTGCGCAGGGCTCCGGTCGCCAGCACGAGCGTCACGTGAACGACGATGAACAGCACGAAGTACAGCATGACGGGCAGGTGGATGGCCCTCGCGAGTCGAATCGGATAGATGCGACCCAGCGTGACGGCGTTGCGCGGCCACGCCCCGGACATCCGCCAGCCGGTGAGGATGGCCAGCGGCGCGGCGATGAAGACGGTGACGAAGTAGGCGAGCAGTTGCAGGGCGTTGTAGTTGACCCAGCCGTTGTCGATCGGCCAGCCGAGCGACGCGTACTGGATCGCCACCGACACGGCGTTGGGGAACACGTCCCAGTGGACGGGCACGATGCGGGTCCACAGCCCGGTGCTGAAGATGAGAACGTAGAACAGCGCGCCGTTGATGATCCAGAGCCAGCCGAGGCTGAGGTGGAACCAGAGATCGAGGCTGATCTTGAGCGGCGGGTTCTTCGTGCGGATCAGGCCCGTGTTGTTGCGCACCCAGCGCGCCGGCGGCCTGCCCGTGGTGCGCACCTTCCATCCGGCCCGGATGATCAGCACGATGAAGAAGAAGTTCAGATAGTGCTGCCAGGCGAGCCACGCCGGGAATCCGACCGGCGCGCCCTCTGGCAGCGCCGAGCGGCCCGGGTAGTCCTTCATGAAGGACTGCACAGCGGGCAGGCCGCGGATGCCCTTGGCGGCGAGCACGATGAGAAAGAGCACGACGAGCGCTGCGGGGATGATCCAGACGAGCTTGAACCACCTGCTCGAGGTGATGGACGCGTTTGTGGTTGCCACTAGTGTTTCCGTGCCTCGATCGCCTCGATGAGCTGCGGCACGACGGTGAACACGTCGCCAACGATACCGAAGTCCGCGATGTCGAAGATCGGGGCATCCGCATCCTTGTTGATGGCGACGATCGTCTTCGCCGTCTGCATGCCGGCCCTGTGCTGGATGGCACCGGAGATTCCGAGCGCGATGTAGAGCTGCGGAGCCACCGTGGTGCCGGTCTGGCCGACCTGCAGCGTCTGCGGCACGTAGCCCGCGTCGACCGCGGCGCGGGATGCCCCGACGGCGCCACCGAGCGCATCCGCCAGTCTTTCGACGAGCTCGAACTTCTCCTTCGAGCCGAGTCCGCGACCGCCGGAGACGACGGTGGATGCGTCGCGCAACTCCGGCCTGGACGACGCCTCAACCGCGTCGTGAACGGCATCGATCACGGCGGCGGCGGACGCATCGACCTCGATCGGCACCGTCGTGACATCGGCCGTCGCGGCGGCGGCACGAACCTGGATGGCGCCGGGGCGCACCGTGACGATGGGCGTTCCTCCCTCGACCGCGGCCTCGACCGTGTACGCACCGCCGAACACGGAGTGGGTGGCGACGATCCTGCCGGCATCCGCTCTGACGTCCACGGCGTCGACGAGGAGCCCGCCGCCGATGCGCACGGCGAGCCGCGCGGCCACATCGCGGCCCTCGACCGAGTGGGCGAGCAGGATCGCCGCGGGATCGAGCGCTGCGTGAGCGGCGACGAGAGCCTCCACCTCGGGGGCCACGAGCAGCGTGCCGACCTGATCGCTCTCCGCGACGTAGACCTGGGGGGCGCCGAGCCCACCCAGTTCCGCGGCGAGTGCGGATCCCGCGCCGGGCTTCGCGGCGACGACCGCCACCGGCGTGCCGAGCTTTGCGGCGGCGGCGAGGAGTCCCGCGGCCGTGTTCCTGATTGCTCCCGTGCCCGAGAGTTCGATCAGCGTGAGTATGTTCGACATCGTCCGCTCCTTGTCAGATCAGGTGGCCCGCGGCGAGGAACTCGGCGAGTTCCACTCCGGCGTTGCCCTCGTCGACGATCTTCTTGCCGGCCTCTCGCGCGGGCCGTTCGGTCGTGCTCAGGATCACGGAGCGAGCGGCCGTCTCGGCGACGGCGAGATCGCCGAGCGACAGCACGCTGATCGGCTTCTTCTTCGCGCCGAGGATGCCCTTGAAGTTGGGAAAGCGCGCCTCGGGTGCGCGTTCGGTGATGGAGATCACGGCGGGGAGGGCGGCGTGCACGTCGAGGCTGCCATTCTCCGTCTCGCGAGTGCCGCTGATCGTGGAGCCCGAGACCTCGACCGCATCGATGGCGGTGAGGTGCGGCACGCCCAGTCTCTCGGCGACCATGGCGGGCATGACACCGCCGCGGCCATCCGTCGATTCGTTGCCGGCGATGATGAGGTCGTAACCGCTGTTCGCTGCGGCCGCGGCGAGCACGGCGGAGGTGCGCACGAGGTCGGCCGCCTCGAGGTCATCGTCGAGCACGTGGATGGCGGAGTCGGCTCCCAGGGACAGTCCCTTGCGCAGGGAGGCGGTGAGGGCATCCGGCCCCATCGCGAGCAGCACCACCTCGGTGTCTTTCTGCGCATCCTTGAAGGTCAGCGCGGTCTCGATCGCCCGCTCCACGATCTCGTCGATGATCGGCTCGCTCGCCTCTCGGTCGAGGATGCCGGTGGTCGGATCGAGCTTTCGCTCGTCGTAGGTGTCTGGCACCTGCTTCACCAGCACGATGATCTTCATTGATTCTCTCCTCCTCGTGGGCCCCGCGCGGCTCTCTCGTGGATCGCCGCCACAGACACATTCGATCGATGACTATCCGACAGAACTAAAGATCATCGTATGCGGCGGGCCTGAACGTGCCGGCATCGGATGTGGGGTTCTCACTATCGGCGTTTGCGGCTGCTGCGCCTCGTTGGAGAGTTTCTCCGCGAGTTGCCCACTTTCGCCCCGTTTTCACCGGATTTCGGGCGATTGCGGGGCACAAGTGGGCAACTCGCGGAGGAACGGTCAGGAGGCGGCGAGCGCCTCGGCGACGACCTGGAGGCCCTCGGTCAGCAGTTCGTCGGAGATGGAGAGCGGCGGCAGGAACCGGATGACATTGCCAAAGGTTCCACAGGTGAGCACGATGACGCCCGCGGTGTATGCCGCGGTCGCGATCCGCCCCGCGAGTGCGGCGTCGGGTGCCCCGGTGGCGGCGTCGACGAGCTCGATGGCGACCATGGCTCCGCGGCCGCGAAGGTCGCCGATGCGGGCATCCGCCTGCTGCATCGCGCCGAGCCGGTCGTACAGGATGTCGCCGAGCTGTCGAGCGCGCTCGATCAGTCCGTCCTCCTCGTAGCTGCGCATCGCGGCGAGCGCTGCAGCGCAGGCGAGCGGGTTGCCGGCGTAGGTGCCGCCGAGGCCGCCGACGTGGGGCGCGTCCATGATCTCGGCGCGTCCGGTGACCGCAGAGAGCGGCAGGCCGCCCGCGATGCCCTTGGCCGTGAGGATGATGTCGGGCACGATGCCCTCGTGCTCGCAGGCGAACATGGCACCGGTGCGAGCGAAGCCGGTCTGCACCTCGTCGGCGATGAAGACGACGTCGTTCTTGGCCGCCCACTCGACGAGTGCCGGTAGGAAGCCCTCGGCGGGCACGACGAAGCCACCCTCACCCTGGATGGGCTCGATGATGATGGCGGCGAGGTTTGCCGCACCGATCTGCTTCTCGATCATCGTGATCGCCTGGGCCGCGGCCTCGGCTCCACTCAGTCCGCCGTCCCGAAACGGGTACGACATCGGCGCGCGGTAGATCTCGGGCGCGAACGGTCCGAAGCCGCTCTTGTATGGCATGCTCTTCGCAGTGAGCGCCATGGTGAGGTTGGTGCGGCCGTGATAGGCGTGATCGAAAGCGACCACCGCCTGCTTGCCGGTGTAGCTGCGCGCGATCTTCACGGCGTTCTCCACCGCCTCGGCGCCCGAGTTGAACAGGGCGCTGCGCTTCTCGTGGTCGCCGGGCGTCAGCCGATTGAGGGTCTCCGCGACCTCGACGTAGGAGTCGTAGGGCGTGACGGTGAAGCAGGTGTGGGTGAACTGCTCGAGCTGCGCACGCACGGCCTCCACCACCCGCGGTGCGCTGTTGCCCACGCCCGTGACGGCGATGCCCGAGCCGAGGTCGATGAGCGAGTTGCCGTCAACGTCGACGAGCACCCCTCCCCCGGCCGCCGCGGCGAAAACGGGGATGGCGTGGCCCACGCCCGAGGCCACGGCCTGGCTCTTGCGCCTCGCGAGTTCAACCGACTTCGGACCGGGGATGGACGTGACGAGCCTGCGCTCCTGCGGCAGCGACGGACCGCCCAGGGGCGTGGTTGTAGTGGTGTCTGAAACGATCGTCATGGCTGTCATCGTAGGCATCGCCGCGCAGCCACCATATATACACTGTGTACAAGCAGGGCCGTGCAGTGGCCGTGCTGTATAGGAGGTGACCGTGCCCGCAACACTCCAGCGGCTCCTCGAGGCACCGGGCCTCGCTCTGCGATTGCTGAATCCCCCGGATGAACTGCCCCCGGCATCCCTGACCGCTGCCATCAGTTGGGTGCACAGTTCCGACCTCGTTGACCCGACACCGTTCCTCTCCGCGGGCCAGGTGCTGCTGACCACGGGTGCGCACTTCCCCGCGGACGACAGTGACGACGATTTCTACCGGCACTACGTCGACCGCCTCCACGACCGGGGCATCGCCGGGCTCGGCTTCGGCACGGAGGTGTTGCGCTCGGGAACACCCGAGGCGCTCGTGGCAGCCTGTCGCGACCGGTCACTTGCGGTGTTCGAGGTGCCGTACCGCACGCCATTCATCGCCGTGGCGCGGCTCGCGGCCGACATCGTCGCCGAAGACAGCCACGCCAGGGAGAGCTGGGCGCTGCGAGCGCAGCGGGCGATCGCGCTCGCCGCCACGAGGCCCGACGGGCTCTCGGCGACCCTCGCGGAACTCTCCGCACAACTCGGCTGCTGGGTCGCGCTCTTCGACGCGGCGGGCTCGCTGGATCGGGTCTTTCCGGATGGCGCGGTCTCCCCCGCCGCCACCGACTCCATGCGCGACGACGTGGCGCGGCTGCTGCGCGGGGGCAGGCGATCGAGCGCGGCGGTGACCTCGAGCGGTGAATCGGTGACGCTGCAGTCCCTCGGCGAGCGCGGACGCCTGCGCGGGGCCCTCGCGATCGGTGGCATGGCCGAGCGCGATCAGGCGAGCGAGCAGGTGGTGACGAGCGTGATCGCCCTCGCGAGCCTCGCCCTCGAGCAGAACCACGCGCTCGACCGTGCCCGCGGCCACCTGCGCTCGGGCCTGCTGCACATGCTGCTGAACGGTGAGGTCGCGCTCGTCGCCGGAATCGCCGAGCAGATGTGGGGCGCGCTGCCGCCCGCGCCGGTGCGGCTCATCGTCGCAGAAGCGCCGGCGGATGCGCTCGACTCCGCGGTGGAGTACCTCGAGGTGCGGGCGCAAAACGCGAGCTCACCGCTCTTCTACGCCGTGCTCGGCGAGACCGTCGTGCTCTGCGTGCCAGCGGAGTCAGCAGGCCTCGACGAGCTCGTCGGCTCGCTCGAGCTCCGTGCCGGCGTCTCCGCACCCCACGACTACGACCGGATGCCCGAGGCACGGCGAGAGGCGACGCTCGCGCTCGAGGCGGCCCGGCTCGATGGTCGTGGCGTGGTGCGGTTCGAGTCCCTCGCCGAGCGCGGCATGCTCGCCTTGGTGGGAGGCGAGCGGGCGCGGGCGCTCGGGCTCGGCATCCTGCGGCCGGTTCTCGATCGGGACGCCGCCGGGGGCTCCACCCTGCTGGAATCCCTGCGAGTGTGGCTCGCACACAATGGGCAGTTCGAGGGGGCCGCGCACCAACTCGGGGTGCACCGCCACACCCTGCGCGCCAGGATCGCGCAGGTGGAGGAGCTGCTCGGACGAGACCTCTCCTCGTTCCAGGTGCGTGCGGAGCTGTGGGCGGCAATCCTCGCCACCGGGGACGACATCCGTCTGCCGGGCTGAGCACTCGACCTCTCGTGATCTCACACCTAAAGTGGTGAGCAACGTGCGCTGTCGCCGGCCCCTCCGGGATGCGGTTCAGCCGCGCACAGAGGAGCGAGGAACACGATGAGCGAGTTTGCAGTGGTCAACCCGGCAACCGGCGAGACGATCAAGAGCTACCCGACGATCGGCAACGACGAGTTGGATGCCGCCATCGCGCGCGCAGACCGGGCACACCGCGGGTGGTCACGGTCGAGCACCGTCGAGGAACGGGCCGCGCTCATCCGCCGCGTCGGTGAACTGCACGTCGAACGGCGAGAGGAACTCGCCGACATCATCGTGCGCGAGATGGGCAAGCCGCGCGAACAGGCTCTCGGCGAAATCGACTTCAGCGGTGCCATCTACGGCTACTACGCCGACAACGCCGCAGACCTCATGAAGGATGAGCCGATCGAACTGCTCGACGGTGAGGGCAGCGCCCTGATCCGGCGCAATTCGCTCGGCGTGCTGCTCGGCATCATGCCGTGGAACTTCCCGTACTACCAGGTCGCGCGCTTCGCCGGGCCGAACCTCATCATCGGCAACACGATCCTGCTGAAGCACGCCGCACAGTGCCCGGAGTCCGCCGCCGCGATCGAAAAGATCTTCCTCGACGCGGGCTTCCCCGATGGCGCCTACGTCAACCTCTACGCGAGCCACGACCAGCTCGGCACCGTCATCGCCGATCCGCGGGTGCAGGGCGTCTCGCTCACCGGTTCGGAGCGAGCCGGCGCCGCCGTGGCCGAACTCGCCGGCAAGCACCTCAAGAAGGTCGTGCTCGAGCTCGGCGGCTCCGACCCGTTCATCCTGCTGAGCACCGACGACCTGGATGCGACGGTCGAGGCCGCCGTCGCCGCTCGCGTCGACAACAACGGTCAGGCCTGCAACGCGGCCAAGCGCTTCATCGTGATCGATGACCTGTATGAGCCATTCCTGGAGAAGTTCTCCTCCGCGATGTCGGCCGTGACGTTCGGCGACCCCATGGCGGACGACACCGTGCTGGGCCCGCTCTCGTCGGCCACCGCATCCGATCGACTACAGGAGCAGGTTGATCGTGCCATCGCGGGCGGCGCGCGCGTCGTCGTCTCGGGCGATCGCCAAGACAACTTCTTTCCGGCGACCGTGCTCACCGACATCACCCCGGACAACGACGCCTACCACGAGGAGTTCTTCGGCCCGGTCGCCGCGGTATACCGGGTCGGCTCGGAGGACGAGGCGATCACGCTCGCGAACGACACCCCGTTCGGCCTCGGCTCCTACGTCTTCACCACGGATGCCGAGCAGGCTCTGCGCGTCGCCGATCGCATCGACGCCGGCATGGTCTTCGTCAACGTCGTGGGTGCGGACGCCCCGGAACTGCCCTTCGGAGGGATCAAGGGCTCGGGCTCCGGGCGCGAGCTCGGTCGCTTCGGCGCCGACGAGTTCGTCAACAAGAAGATGATCCGCATCGGCTGAGCCGCAACGCGCACGCGCCGCGCTACGAGCCACACGGCATGCGCGCAGCGATAATGGGGGCTGGCAGGTCGTTGCCACCACGCAAGGAACGAGGAGGGATCCATGCCCGAGCTCGTCCCCATCCCCCACCCGGGAGTGCCCGAGACGTACGGCGCCACGGGCAATCCGCTCGTCGTGCTCCTGCACGACTGGTACGGCCGGCTCCCCTGGCTCAGGTTCTATGCCGAGGCGCTCGCCCACCGCGGCTTTCGCGTGGTCGTTCCGGATCTCTATGACGGCGTCGCGACCGATGACGCCGGCGACGCGAAAACCCTGATGGAGCGCCTGGACGTCGCGACAGCGCTGTCGGAGATCGATGACGTGGTGCAGCTCGCCCGCTCCGAGGGCTCACAGCGCATCGGGCTGGTCGGCTTCTCGATGGGCGGTTGGCTTGCCCTGCTGCACGCCCAGTCCGGCGCCGCGGATGCCGTGGCCGCCTACTATGCGACGCTCAGCCCCGAACAGCACGGCGTCATCCCGAGTCCCGTGCAACTGCACTTCGCGGAGTTCGACGAGTGGGATGAGGGAGAGGATCCCGAGTCGTTCATCGATCGGCTGAAGGACCACGGAACGCCGGTGACGCAGTACAGCTACCCGGGAACGGTGCACTCCTTCGCGAACGCCACCCTTCCCGAGAAGACCGACGTGAACGCGGCGGCCCTCGCCTTCGCCCACACCGCGAGCTTTCTCGAGAAGCACCTGATCGACTGACGCCCGGGCCGCGCGATCAGCGCGGCGCGATCACCCGCTGGTGCTGCTCGCCGAGCCCCTCGATCGACAGTCGCAGCTCGTCGCCGACCTGCAGCCACCGCGGCGGCTTCATTCCCGCCGCGACGCCGGGCGGGGTGCCGGTGTTGATCAGGTCGCCCGGCTCGAGCACCATGAATTGGCTCAGGTAGTGCACGAGAAATGCCGGGCTGAAGATCATCGACGCGGTCGATCCGCGCTGCCTGCGCTCGCCGTTCACGTCGAGCTGCAGCTCCAGATCGAGCACGTCGACGAGCTCGTCGGGCGTGACGAGCCAGGGACCGCAGGGGTTGAAGGTCTCGGCCGACTTGCCCTTGGAGAATTGCCCGCCCCGCTCCTTCTGAAAGGAACGCTCGCTCACATCGTTGACGATCGTGTACCCGGCGATAACGGACTCCGCCGCGGCCTCGTCGTGGAGGTAGCTCGCCCGGGCACCGATCACGACGCCGAGCTCCACCTCCCAGTCGAGCTTGGTCGAGCCGCGCGGAATGCGCACCTCATCGTTCGGCCCCACCATGCTGTTCGGCGACTTCGTGAACAGAATCGGCTCCTCGGGCACGGCGGCACCCGTCTCCGCGGCGTGATCCCGGTAGTTCAGCCCGATGCTTACGATCTGGTGCGGTCGCGCGATTGGCGAACCGACGCGCTCACCCTGGAACGCCAGCGTCGAACCGGATGCGACGCGCTCGGCCACCACGGGCCGCAAGCGATCCAACCCGGAGGCGAAGAATGCCTCGTTGAAGTCGGGCACGACATCCGAGACATCGACGTAGAGGTCGTCGCTGATGCGGACGACGGGTCGTTCGGAGCCGACGGCCCCGATGCGCATGAGATACATCCGAGTCCTTCTAACCGGCCTGGGTGAAAGCTCTGCCGGTCACGTCCCACAGGTGATGCACCGGGTCGTGCACGAGGTACTTTCCGAAGCTGCTCACGGTGAAGCGAGCACCGTCACTGCGGCGACCGGTTCTGGCCCAGGCATCCGCCGACACGGCGTCGAAGGCGTCGGCGAGCGCCGTGCCGGCCTCGATCAAGTCGCTACCGACCGCCTGCGGGTCCTGCTCGTTGTAGCGCTCCTCGATCGCGGTCGCGTCCTGGTCCCAGTTGGCAAACAGCGGGTCGTCTTCGTCGAGCATGAGGTTCAGGCGCACGAGGAACAGCCGGTAGACGTCGCGCACGTGGGCCGCGTATTCGAGCGGTGACCAGGTGCTGTCGTTCGGTCGCACCGTGACCTCAGCGCGCTGCAGCACGGAGGGCCACGCCGCGGCATTCGCGCGAAGGAGCGAACCGATCGCGGCATCCTCCACGACGGAAGCATCGTATCCGCACTCGGCACACGTGCGCTCGAGCACCCAGGTCCAGTTCTTCGTATCGGGCGTTATCGGCATGCACCAATACTGCACCCGCCGAGCGCCGAAGCAATGTCAAGCCCCGACCAAACCATATGGATGACCACTACGAATGGAAGACATGCGCGACGACCGTCGGGCTGTTTTGAGGAGGAAATCATGACCAAGTCCCCAAACCGTATGCTGGCTACCATTTTCGGCGCGGTCTATCTTCTAATCGGCCTGCTCGGGTTCGCCGTCACCGGTGGAGTCGGCTTCATCGCCACGAAGGGTGGCCTGCTCCTGGGCCTCTTCGAGGTGAACCCGCTGCACAACGTGGCGCACCTTCTGATCGGTGCCGCGCTCGTCATCGCGGGACTCTCCAGCATCCGCGCGTCCAGGACGGTCAACTCCGTCATCGGCGCGGTGTACCTGCTGCTCGGTATCGTCGGGCTCTTCATTCTCGACTCGCCGGCCAACATCCTCGCCATCAACGGCTGGGACAACGTGCTGCACTTCGCGAGCGCCATCATCCTGCTCGGTGTCGGTCTCGGGGCCGACAAGGGCCGCGTGGCAACGGCGTAGTTCGCAGCAGCACACAAAGGAAGGGGAGAGCTCATGTCACAGGTGACCCGCTGTTGGTTATCGTTCGCGGCCATTGGATCCGGGGTAGTCCATCTGGCTCTCGTGATCAGCTCTCCCCTTCCGCTCGCGGTCCCCATGCTCGTCCTCGGCCTCGCCGAACTTATCTGGGCGGTGAGCGTGCTGGTCAAAGACCGCATCGTGACCGCCCGGCTCGCGCAGATCGGTGCCACCGCACCACTCATTCTGTGGAGCCTGCTCGTGGTCGTCGCGACCATGCTCGGCACACCGCAGATCGCCTCGCCGCTGCGCTTCGTGCCGATGGCGATCGCCGCGGCCTTCGAACTCTTCATCGCCGGCACGATCGCCGTCTATCTTCGCCGCGTCGCCGCTGCGTCACACCCGGATGCCGCTCCCGCGCCCACACAGACCCAGAGCGCCGGCAGATACCTCGCCGCAGTCTTCGTCGGCGGCCTGCTCGTCGGAGCTCTCACTACGCCCGCTCTCGCGGCCACCCAGGCCGGGACGGTTGCCCAGGAGCACGGTGGCACCATGGGCGGCATGATGATGATGGACATGCCCGGGATGGGTCACCACTAGCGTCCACCCAGCTGTGCCGGTCGCACTCAACCAGCTGGGTGCGACCGGCGCTTCACCCG
>Ga0134125_10002198_pt1 | contig 23296 bp, 9 predicted proteins | sample KB31751_FD_96464 | JGI IMG/M metagenome (GOLD analysis project Ga0134125, IMG submission 96464) | Terrestrial soil microbial communities with excess Nitrogen fertilizer from Kellogg Biological Station, Michigan, USA - KB3-175-1 | ecosystem: Environmental > Terrestrial > Soil > Unclassified ... | reverse complement strand
TCAAATTTGTTTTGTTTTGTTAAGACACTTTTTTTCCTCCATCTTTTCTTTTTCTCCAACCACCCCCATGCACAACAAACAAAAAAAATATCGCAAAAACAACGAAAGTTTTTTTCCTTCTCAACAGAGAGAAAAAAGAGCTCATTTTTGTTTTTTTGCGGTCCTTGGGATCCTTCCTTTTCTCGACCTTTTTTTTGCCAACCAACCCTACCAGGAAAAAAAGATTTTTTTCGCCCCCTTTGTCACACTCTGAATTCTCTGAAACTCGAGAAAAAAACCTTGCAATCAAGAAAAAAAACAAAAGTTCAACCAGCAAAAAAAAGAATGGGCCATCGATTGGGATGGATGCATTACAGGCACAAGGAGCATGACACTGCGGCCATGATATTCCTTCCTTTGGTCGCGGAATATTTTGGAACTCTGATTTTTGTATTTATCGTTACCGGAGGATGGTTCCAGATGCAATACTGGGCTATTCAGGGAGGTGTTTCACCACTTGATTCTCCGATTGCAAACCCCTTATCTGCCAACATTTTTAACGCCCTCGTTTTCCTTTTGGGATTTGCCGCACCCGCTGCCGCTTTCATTGATGTGAGTGGTGCCCACTTCAACCCTGCCGTTTCCATGATGTCCTTTTTGGTCGGTGGAATCAGCTTTTGGAGGTTTATTTGGTACTCCTTCTTCCAACTCGCTGGAGCCATCACCGCATCTGCCATTGTTTACGGAATTGTCCCCTCAGCCATGAGAAGCGTGGGCACCCCAAGCATCCAAACCCTCTTGGACTCCACTCAGGTGAATCCTGCTTTTGGATACGTGACTGCTTTGGGCGTTGAAATCATGATCAGCTTTATTTTGGGTATCGTGTGGTTGAGATACACTCATTTCCATAACCGTGCATGCAGTGTTGACAAACCCAAGATCCCAGCCCTTGTCCCTTTGATCATCGGTGGAACTTACGCCGTCAATCAGTTTGTTGGTCTTTCAATCAGCGGTGCCAGCATGAACCCTGCCCGCAGCTTTGGACCCTTTGTCATCTCTGGATTCGTTATGGGAAGTTATCAATGGATTTACTGGGTCGGTCCTGCTGTTGGCATGATCGGTGCTGCTTTTATCAGCTCAATCTTTGAATATTTCTTTTCTGCAGGTTGGTACACCATGTTGCGTATGCCATTCCAAGGAGGCGTAAATCGCATGTGGGAAAAGTTCTCGCACGGATCCATTAGTGACGAGGATAAAATGGAATTTGCCAAGCAGCTTTGGAGCGCTCTTGAACGAGGTGATGGAGCTGCGGGTTTCCTCGATGCTGGCGGTAAGGTCAAAGTCGATAAGTCAACTCATATCGAGATGGAAGGCAAGGTGAAGGCTGGCGCTGCAATAAGTGCTGCAAACATGGCCGGAGACGACTATTAGGAAAATCTACATTTGTTTATGTTTCATATATTTTTTTATACCCCCAACACCAAACTTGAAAGAAAATAAAGTATCCACATTTGCAAACAAACAGAAAAAAAAACAAGTCAAATTCGTTGATTTTCGTAATCGGTTACAAAATTTTGAAGGATGATGCGGCTGACATGAGGGAATTCTCCTCCTGCTGCCCCGCTGCCGCTTTTGAGAGTTTCGATTTTCATGAGCAGCTTCTTGGTCATCGAATACATTTCGGGCCCCCGGAAAAGTTGAAGCAACCCGTGGAGAATCTCGTTTTTGCCATCTCTGATTTTGGTGCATGCCCTAAAGAGGGCACCAGCTAGTATGGGTATCACATTATCATCATTCTCTATGATCGCAGGATTCAGGCCCCTCTTATCTAAATGCTTAGCTCGTGCAAGCATGGTCATCAAGACAGCCGATCTAGAGTTGCAGATAAACCACACAATCCCACGGCCTCGAAAATCTCGCATATACAAAGCAGGATCCCCTGGAGGTCTAATGCTTCTTTCTAGCACTTCTTTGAAAACAGGAATGTTTGCGTGATTACATGCAGCTAACAAAAGAGGAATCGAATCATATTTTAGCTTATCTCTTTTGATCAGACCCAGATCCTTTTGCGCGAACAAAAAATTAATGTTCTCTTTGCATCTGGGTTCTCTGAATATTTTTCTGATCATCAAAGCATAATCTGTGCGTGTTTGCCAGTTCGGATCCCATATTAGCGTTGCGATGCATTTCCCAACATTTTTTATCTGCTTGACATCCTTGGGGAGCGAATCGGTCACCAAATCCCACAAAAAAGAAAGCCCGTTTTCCAAGGCAATGTGGATCGGCAGGGATCTTTCATACGGTTCGTTCACAAATTTGCCTCTCGTGATCTCGTGAGCCAGCTTTATACAGTATTCGTTACCTGATAGGCAGGCTTTCATAAAGAGTGTGGAATCATTTCGTAGGGCATCCGTATATAACAGACCATCATACTCTCTTAGGAGTTCAGCACATCTCTCAGAACCATGTGTCAAGGCCAGATACATGAATGTGCTGAGATTATCTGTGATCAATTCGGGTTCTTTTGCTGATATGATCCTGAGGATTTTGACAGAATCGTATTTCACTGCCAGTTCAACTTCCCATATTTCTATGGATGTTCTTTTTGCTTCAGCATATTCCTTGTGCAAATCTCTGCATACGAGAATGGGTATGACGTCCGAGTCTGTTATCCGCCCTTCTGAATGAGATTTCATCACAAAATCCAGTCTCCCCATCATTACCATATTCCGAATTATTATTCTCCTCTCTTCTGGATCGTTGATTATCCGGGTATCCAACATCATTGCATCGTCGCCTTCTTCTTCTTCTTCCATTCTTTTTTTGTTGTTTCTTTCTTCTTTCTTTCTTTTTTTTCTTTTGTGACGAGTTTTAAAAAAAAGGAAAAGGAAAACGACACAAGCAAGCAAGAAAGAAAATCCCAAAAAAAGGAGTCGCAAAGACAACCAAAAAAAGATCTTGAGGTGAGGGGATTTGGTTTTTTTTGGAGACAAAATCTTTTGATTCGTTTTTTCTTCTATTCACACAAAAAAAGACACAAGGGTTAGTGTTTATGGTTCCTTGGGGTTGGTCAGAGGCTGTGAATCACCTGTGGCAGCACCCGGTTGATGTGGTCCTGAAGGTTCTGGTTCTGTAACGCCGGAACTTGGTTGGGGATTCTTGGTTGTTTTTGGTTGGGGTTTCTGGGTGGTTGATTTTTTGGGTTTTTTAGGGGGTGGTGGTGATGGTGCAGGATGCGCGCTTTCGAAATCAATGGCCACTTGCCGCAACAGATCGACAGCTCCCGTGAAATCATCAGTACATAATTCCATCCTATCGGACATGGAAAACTCGAGGCATTTTGCAATAATGTATTGCAATCTGTTTGCCATCAGACTGAACCTGCGTTTTGATGGGTTCTTGTTCAAGACATCGAGCATGTGGCCACCTTCTCTCCAATAAATGTAGGATTGGACAACCATGGGCTTCACCAAATGGAAATAGATCGAATTTTGGGTGTTCGCCTTGTATTTCTGATTCTCGTCTCTGAGAATCACGACCGCTTTATCGTCCTTTTTGGCAATCTTATCAGAGAACACCTTGAGAAGATAAGCTGCGCTGATGTTGAAGTCCGCAGGCCCAGCATCCATTTTTGCCTGCGCGATATCTCCCTTGCATACTGCTCTTGCGCCCGAACTCTTGAAACCAAATTCCAGCAACAGCTTATGCACACCCACAAACAGGGTCTCAGCGATGATCATTCCATAAGACCAGACATCCACCTTCTGAGGTTCTGAGGTTTTGTGTTTGTTGAGATCATAACCCTCGGAGAAGAGAATTTTATCATATTTGGGGAGCTTTGAAAGCTCTGTGGAAGCCATTGTCTTGAGGGCTTCAGGGGGAGCATATTCTTGGGTGCAGTAGATTGCCCCGTTAAGAGTTCCATCTTTTTGAATTTGTTTCGCATTTCCAAAATCGATCAGCTTGGCCCTGCCGTCCCATCCAATCATGATGTTTTGTGGCTTCAGGTCACAGTGAATCACCTTGTTATCATGCAAAAATTGGAGGCCTTGTCCGACATCAATGAGGATGTTGAGGCACTGAAGAATATGACGGCGATATACCTCTGGATCCGCATTTTTTGAAAACATTTCTTCGCGCGTGTGTTCCTTTTGCTCTTTCTGCACCTTTGTTTCGGTGCTCGTGAAAATTGTCGAAAAGCCCATGAGATCTGCCCTAGACCTGATGAATGCCAACAGGGTTCCATTTGTGCAGTATTCCCCCATGATGAAGAACTCGCGACCTGTGGGATAATTCTTATCAAAAAAATGAAATTCTCTGGGGACGTATTCAGTGTGCCCGTAAAAATCGATGCGATCGATCCCATCCCTTGAAACAAGGTCCCAGATATTGTGTTCGAATTGCATCCTTCTCATGAGATGCTCGTAGGTTGCCTGTCTTTCTGACTCAGGTCTCCCTTCTCTCAGTTCGACATCTGAATATTTGATATGCTTTACAAACACTCTTCTGAAGGTGACAGGTGAGAATCCAAAAGAGATCTTGAAGCGGTATTCTGCGTTATCGAGACTGATTTCATCCGAGTCAATGTGAGAGAAATAAGGCGGGCCTGCTATTTCCTCATCTTCTCGCAAGATCTTTATCTGTTCTTCCGTGCCGGGTCTTCCTATGATATCGTGATAAAACTCGTGCGGAATTTCGCTTATTTTCTCCAATTTGTCATTGCCGGCATCCCATGATAACAACATTCCCTTAGTCATGGGATCAATCCTGTCATATTCAACAACATCCCCACTACTAGGACTCAAGTTCGAAGTCAGTATCTTTGTGATTTGTGTTCTCTGGATCTCTTGGATGGCATCAAAATCATGAGTGTTATCAAATTTGCGAGTTGTGAGGACCAGTCTTCTGACTCCAACCACATTAGTGGTCTTGTTTGAGACGTTCACATATGCCTTCACGGCGTCAGCCCACGAATTTCCTAGGGGAAAATCTTCCAGCAGTATGATAGTACTCAGGTCACAAACTGATGCGAAATTCTTGAGCCAGAATTGGCGATCTTCTCCTGCTGCACGCTCAGCAGTCCCGGAATGAAACGCGGGCTGCTTTTTCTCGGTGTCCATGGTAAGCGGGTCATATTTGATTCTGGTAATCCCCATGTACCGTCTCTTGAACTCGGAGGTGCCTTCCTTGTTGGCGTTTCTCCGATCCATCTCGTACTTGACCATTTTCTCAGCATCTTCACGTTCAATAACCACAGGATAGTATCCTTCAGACACAATTTCATGGAGGATGATTTCAAGTTCTCTGGGGACTTCGTATGCCTCTGGTCTTTCAATGTACACGTATATTTCCCTGCATCCATAATCCAGCAAGTCGTGATTAACACGTGGTGAACGGCGCGTGTACAAAAAGTATGTGAGATCTCGGAACTGTTTCTCGAACTTTTTTCCTGGATAATAAACCGCCCGGTTTCTGATTTTGGCTGGGACTTCGGGGGTATTTCTTTCTCCTTCATGCTTGTCTTCGTCAAAATTCCTGAAACCCCGATATTCGTGGTTGAGAATGTGCGAGGAATAAATCTCGTCGAAATTGGTCTGATCTGATTTATGCATATTGTAATCTTGCACCATCTTGGACGCTATGTTAGCCAGAGAAATCATGGTCCAGCATGCATACTTGGGCCTGTTCAAATTGATCAAGATGAATCTCGGGTTATTCTTCATTTTGTGTGGAATTTTCATCGCCTCGAATTGCACCCCACGTCTTTGCACGAATACGTGCAGTGTTCGAGGTCCTTCATGCTCTTCCCATTTCAATTGCGATAGTTTGTAACGTTTTTTGGGAAAATCTTGTACTTCAAGGCTATCGATATTCATGGGATCACTCAAAATCTCTTCCACAGCATCTTGTGTGATATCATAAAACACTATTCTGGGGTGAGAGCGCTTGTAGGGGAAGTACACCTTTTCAAAATACTCTTTTGAGCGGAAACACAGACCATAGTTCTTGAACAACATGATAGGATTACAATTGGTGTTGTACATCATGTTCCGGAAGTGACCACCTCCATAAGACATCATCTCGCGAATGATGTTATAAGGCCTCTTCTTTTCTTCCTGGAACCCCACCCTAACTGGAGCTACAGGTGGCCCCAAAGGTGTTGCTGTAGCTGCCGTAGAAATGTTTTCTGTTACCGGAAGAGCAGTCATGTGCAAAATTTCGACGGCATTGGTCCTATTGAAGGGTGCGTAATCCATAAAGTTTGCGTTCAATTTGAGCCAATCAATCTCGCATTCGTTAAACCATTTGGGAAAATCAGTTACTTCTGAAACGAACTGAATCTTTTCGACTCCTCCTTCCTCGTCGCTGGATGGCGAAGAAGATGAAGGTGCAGTCGAAGGTGACGATGCTTCCTTATCGTTGGCCTTTTCTTGAGAGGCGGAGGCTGTTGGCAGGGCCGTAGAGGCAGTAGCAGCATTAGCAGCAGCAGGTGGTGCTGTTTCGCGAGACTTGTGAAAAATCTTTTTAATGGTTGATGCAGGCGGGCACCTCACAGAATCTACTGTCTTCTCCGGGTATTCGATCATCCGGCTCATCATAACGCCTTTCCGGGTCGGATTGTTCTGGTCAACAAATAACCATGTGGTATTCAAATCGGCCTTGCTTGTATCAAAATCATCCTCATCATTGTCTTCATCGTCCTCGTTCAGCCCCTTGATCTCTTGCAATCTCTTGTGTTGCTCAAGCACATATTGCGCGTTCGAAAGTGGTTTGTAGTCAGAAACAAAAATGATCTTGCGCACATATGATCTATCATCTTTAGGTGTTTTCAGATCCAGAGCCTTGGGGATGTCCTTGATAGAGATATCGGTGATGAATACATGTTTAGGGCTGGGCTTCAGTGCGACGGCATTTGTTCTCAGGCTATTGAAGATGACCTCTCCCTTTGAGGAAGACTTGGATCTGAAATTCAAAACCACGATTTTTCTTGTCTGATAAGATTCCCCGGTTTTTTCTTGTTGAGCCTTTTTGTACTTTTCAAGCTCTGCACCCCAGTGCTCGTTGATCTTTGCGATGAGTTCGTCGTTCTTGCTTTTTTGTTCACCCTCTCGAATAGCCTCGCGATCACAGAGTTTTTTGTGAATGTATTTGGTGTCAAGCGTCAAACGCGCCTCATTGTGCTTGTAGTATATGTTGTTGCGCACGCTCCCCAGCAGCTTTTCCACGATTGGCTTGGAAAATTTGTGAGGAATCACATTGTTTGCCAAAACATTCAAAGAGACGGGCAACCAATGATTCTCAAGATACAGGGCTTGATTTTCCTCGGCACTCACGAGTTCGTCTCTGGGGTTATACATATGAACTAGATATTTCACATTATTCTCTGCTTCTTTAAAGGCTTTTTCCCACAGCTCGTCATCAAGGTATCCAGCTTTCATGACGGCAGGAATAATAACCTTGCCTATGCACCCCCAAATGTGTTTGTGGAATCCTGATCTTGTTTGGTAATTCGCCTCGCTTTCGCCCTCCCTTGGGGTTGGGAGTTCCAGCTCAGACAATTTGAAGGAGAGGGTAGCGCCATTGAGGGCTTTCCCGTAGATATCCACATTGTGGTTGTGAATGATAATCAGAACGTCGGTTGTAAATTTCTCCTCATCAAACTTGTCAACGAATTTGTATTGCATTTTAAATCGGTCCCTTTTAAGCTTGTCTCTAACATTGCTATCATTTTCTTCTTCATCTTCATCATCATCATCATCGTAATCTTTTTTTTCGTATCTAGGAGGCTGGACTTCCCCACTCATAAAGCTTTCCTGAATTCCTTTGATCTCACAATACACCCGAAGAGGTTTTGAGGCATCTGATACCAACCATTTCTTGACCTCTTCATGGGTAACCGCCTTATTCATTGCCCTCAAAAACGCATAATAATAGTTTCTGAATCCCCAAAATTCCTTTGTGAATCCAACGATTTTGTGATTGTGATCGAATGTCACATTCTGGAAATCCTCGAGAAATTTCTCGAGCCTCTTCTTCTTCTCCTCTTGTTCATTTTTGGCCTTTTCTGCAAGTTCACCGAGTCTCTTTTCTTGTTCCTTCTTCTTTGCTTCCTCCTTCTTCCTATCCTCCTCTTCTTTCTGCTTTTTTTTCAACTCTATCTCAACCCTCTTTGCCCTTTCCTCTTCCTCTTCCTTAGCGGCAGCAGCAGCAGCAGCCGCCTCAGCCTCAGCCTTTTTCCTTGCCTTCTCTTCAGCAGCAGTCTTCGCGGCTGCCTCTTCTTTGGCCTTTTTTTCCTTGTCGCTATCAGGAGGAGGTTCTGGGTCGCCGCCATCAGGTTTTTTGTTCTTCTTCTTCTTGTTCTCCTTCTCCTCGAGTTTCAAGATCGACGATGCCACTCCCATGATGATAGTTTTTTTGGGGCTCTTTTTTTGTTATATCGCCTTTTTAACACCCTTAACCCTCGGTTATATCGGAGTTTTTTTGTGAACAAGCAAAAAAAATCAAAGGAATAAAAAAAACAAGAAGAGAGAGAGGGTATTATTATTAACTGGTTTCAGAGGAAGCAAGTTTTTTCTTACCCTTTTTCTCTCTGTCTCGTTGTGCAGTAGCAGTCTGTCTTTCCAGCAAGCGTGCGGGGAGCCTGAAATCATTCTTTTCCCCCAAAGCCCCCAACACCAAATTTGCAAAATAAGATATACATTCACAGTCCATTATCGTAAAGATGACATTGTTGCACAGGGCCACGGTTTTCATGATCTGTGATTTCCGATCAAACATCATGGTACCTCTTTGTTGCTCTTGTCCGAGGTAGAATTCATCAAGCTTGTCCAAGCTCTCTTCCAGTAACTCCATGAGATTCTGTGTCGGATTTCGGGCCGCATTTTTTGCACAAGCCCCTGTCATGGCCTGTGCTATCTTTTGGCCTATTTCATTGATATCATCTTCTTGGAGTTTGTTCCTGAGAATCAGTTTCATTATTGTTTCTGTGTGTCCAGTGACATCTTCTGATTGGTCCATCATAAAATAAACACATTCTGATGAATAAACACACTCCAATAACATGTAAGTAGATAGGTATCCAGCATTCATGGCTTCCCCGATCAAAAGAGAGACAATTGGCGGATCTAGAGGTCGTCTAGTATCTCTGTCATCTTTGGAGGTGTATTGTCTCATCAAAGTCAAGGCTGTGCCCACATCCAGAGTTTCCAGGGCCTCTCTGATATTCTGATATGAAAAAATTTTCATTGAAGAAGAAGGAGACGATGACACCAAATTTTCCAACATCCTCAGAGCTTCACCCGCCTTGGAACAATTCAGCATTTTTGTCTGACCAGTTAAAGGATTAGGGTTATAGGGTTCGTGATCAGCTATGGATTTCAAGGCCATCCTGACCATCTGGGAGCTCGGGATGCAATCTAAATTTGCATTCATTTTGGAAATGGCTTGATCATATTCTCCACAAGATATCAAATCTGTGTATTGGGAAGCATTCTTATTTCTCAATTCTTTCAAAAGCTCCTCAGTTTCAAACCTAAACATCATTGAAGATGCTAATTGTGTTGGTGTGATACTCCCTTTCCCGTTCCATATGTGAGCATATTCAGCTGCTGCGGATTCACTATCAGCGCTACTATTCAACTGGAAACATGAAAACATGCCTTCCCCTCCTCCTCTTTTTGTTTGTTTTGCTTTTGAAAACGAGAAATCTTCAGAGATTATGTTGCCCTCTTCGTGCCTCATTCTCTTGTATGAGGTGTATGCGTCTTCTGATTCGTCTTCCAAGACTTTCATCGCGTGTTTTTCATCCAATTCAAAATAAGAACTGATGTTATCTGGTGTGCCATAGTCATCATCACCAAAGGGAAAAATTTCATCCACATCATATGAATCAGGGGAGGAGCACAGTCCATCTTCACCTCCTTCTCTTTTGATATCCACTCCATCGTCTGGATAGTAATAGTGGCTTTGATCTTCTTCATCTTCACGCCCATCCATTTTTTGAGAGTTTTTTTTTGCTGACTCGTTTTTTTGTGGCCTGAAACTTTTTTTTGGGCAACCGAGAAAAAACAAACAAATAAAAGTTTTAATAAAAAAAGGATCCAAGCTCGCACAAAAAAAACATTTTTTGGAAAGCACGACCAACAAGAACCAGAAAAAAACAGAGCTCCCAAAAGAATGCCAGGCCTGACGACGAATCTTGTGCAAAAGAAGATGACTGACTATGAAAGCATTGACGGTGCCATGTGGGTCAGGAAGGATCGCAGTCGCCAACAGCAGCCTGTGAAAGTGCACCAGCCACACCAAGACAAACAATAACAAGAACAAAAAAACACACACACAAACACACCAAACAAAAAATTTATTTCGATTTTTTTGTATCTGTAAATGCCTTGAGTGAATAAACTCCATAATGGACTTCGTATTGATCTTTGAAGTCCTTTTTTTCAACATTAAACTCTGACACATGAACAGTTTCCATTGTTTCCGCGTTCTTTGTAACTTTCTGAATCCCAAAATGACGCACGACCATCGTTTGATTCTTCCCAGTGAATTTGAAATAGGCCAACCCGAGAGGATTCGGCTTCTTGTAATTCGTATGATCAGATCTTGATCTAACCACGAGACACTTTGTATCGAGAGGGGATTTCGAAATGGCCGGATCCACATCAGATTTGGTTTGTTGAGTAATTGGGGGATCAAACTTTACTAGAATTATGGCGTCCTTGTTTTGTGGATTGATTATATGGTGCGCCTCTTTGGTGTTTTCGATGAACAAAGTACCCAGATAATCTGCTACAGTCATGGTGAATAACTTTTTTGTTCTCGTTATCTCAGTAAAATTTACACAAAGGATATCTCCAATTCTTAGAGTTCCGGTCACAAAACGCGAAATGGGATCATCGTCTATTCCGAATATCTCTTTTTCAGTCAATTTCTTGAATTCGAGCATTGATTTCACCCAGTCGAGAGCAAATGGAAATCTTTTGAGCGCGTCTTTAATCACCTCTTCCTTTATTTCAGGTAAGACGTCCAAGTTATCTGGCTTGACTGTAGTTGCGACAAGATTAGCAATATTTTTGCTCTTTTCGACAGTGAATCCCACAATCTTTCCTAAGAATGATTTCGGTTCCTCCACCCTTTTGCTGGGATTGATAGTGAAATCACCAAGGACGAATGGACTGGGCCCAGGTTTGTTCTCACTATAGTCGTCGCTCTCCGTTTTCTTTTCGTCAGGTTCAGCCGCCGCATCAGCTTTGGGTTTTTTCTCCTCAGCGGCGATTCTCTCTTCTTCTTCCAAAATTTTATCAAGCTCAGGACTCATTAATTTCGTAATGTTACGAAGTTTTCCCATGCCACTCGATGCCATTATTTCATAGGTATTCAGAAGATACTCAATACAGGATTCCATATTCCGAACAAGATTAGTCTCTGACAATGCTTGATGAATGCGATTATTCATTACTCTTTGGTCCTGCATAACCTGGGATATGCCTTGATATATATAATTGGTTGCCTTATCTCTCTTGAGAGATGAAGAATCGTGTGAAAGCGCACTAAAAACAGCTATCGCCAAGCACAGTGCGAATTTGGGTGCTTGGTCTATGTTTGCCCATGGATGAATTTTTGGGATGGTCCCTTCCATCCCTGGGGTTCGAATCATGGTATGAAGAATGGGTATCACTTTATTCCTGTTATTCAGATCTCCCGATTTCAAGTCATCAGAAACGAGTTTTGTTTCATTTACAAATTCCTCCACCTCTTTCATCTGGATGTCTTTTCCATGAAATCCGTAATCTTTATTCGATTTGAATACTCCATAAGAATTTTCAGGCCCCATCAGCATTACCCTTCTCGTGTCTTGTTCCTCTACCGGGTAATCATAAAAATTGAGGGGGAAGAACACCAACGGTTTCTGCTTGCCTTTGGATAAGTGCCTTTGGTCTGCGTGCAAGATAATGGATCCTGTTGAAAAATTAGCCACGAACAATTCCTTGTCCCAGAGGCTGGATTCCCTGGGTTGGATGCGAATATCAATCAGTGTGAACGGATCGACATTGATCTTGGCCATGTTAAAGGGTATGCTCAGCGTAAACATGTTGCATCCCCAGAAAATATTGGAAGATTCCGAGGGATCCACGCAAATAATCTCTTTGCATATTTTCTTCTCATCATCCATATATATCCTGGAATGGATAAGATTTTTGAACTGGAGGTTGATAGGGATTCGCGGCACTTTGATTGCTGCAATCGGGTTGCTGCTTGCGAAAGTCTTATTCTGGAACACGGGCTTTTGGCGCAAAAGCAAGTCAAATAAGTAGGGGTTTTCTGTATTATCCTGGTCTTTGCCCTCCTCGGAAATGTAGATGTGAAGCAGCAACTCCAGCAGAACTATCGATGCTTGCTCAATCTCATAACGTTTGGTGAATTTTGCTCCCTCGATCAAAGAACCTGAGATAAGAGTGTTCAAGGCTCCTAAAGCCTCCGTTCTCCAGGCCTCTTCCTTATATTGACTTGTGATAAACTGCTCAAGGCGCGTACCCCCGCCTTCCCTTAGAAATTTGAATACCGCGTTTGATGCATTTCTTACAACGTCTCTCATGGTCTCCGAAGCGAACTGGGGTCTTTGTGAATTGTTTGACATTTTGGAACCGATTGGTTTTGTGCCCAGCTCCCCTTTCATGTTTTCTTCGCTGTTTTCTTTTGATAGCCTCATCAACAACATACATCCCTTGAGTTTTTGGATTTCCAGCTTGTCCTTTGCTTCTTCATGCCCTTTAATCAACGAAATCCTGTCAAATTCATGATTTACCAACTCAGCAAACTCAGCATAGGTCGTAACCCTATCTTCATCACTGACACTTCCATTCCTTATTGGTATCAGATCATCCCTTTTAGAGTACAAGAACGGAATCAATGCATATAGCGCACACTCTAAATGAGGTTTGTGCTCTTCCGTGATCTCCCAGAACTTGGGATCCCTCTGTGGTGTGGTGTCCGGTTTTAAGTTCGAGCTAGCCACGCCCATATTCTCCTTCTCACTTTTTCTCCCTCTTTTTCTGTCTCTCTCTCTCTTTCCTTGTTTGTTTTTGTGGTTAGGGGGTTTTTGTTTTTTTTGGGGACTTTGTTTTTCTTGTTCTTTTGGGGGGTTTTTTCCAGTGATTCATCAACAAAATAAGTGGAGGGGGGTTTTTTAGGGGATGTTTTATCGTATGTGCATGTATGCATGTGCGGATGTGCATGTGTGTGTCAAGATGAAAAAAAAGATTTATTTTCTCAGATTTTCAAGTTTATATACAACTAAAATGGTTCTCTCTGCCTCCACATTTGAATCGAGCTTGGATATGCAATCGTTGTAATTTGGGTGAGTTGTAACTGTCCTATCGATATTGAATCCTCCTTTGATTTCCACCCCAAAATTCACGTTACACCTTTCCATGATGATTTCACCACTTGTTTTTGATTTATACATGCGAGTGCATACATAGCTCGTGCTGGAATTCATGATTCCTTGTTTGGTCTTCCGCCTGGAGATGGCATATGCCGGAACATGCACATCATCGAGTGGTTGATCATATACAGGTGGTTTAAATGTCAATTTGACTTGTTCGTCATAAGGTTTGTGGGACCCAATGTCCCCATACACGATCTGCATATCCTCGGCGTTGGAAACCACCAAGCATCCATGATCACCGCTATCCAGGGAATATATGTGATTCCCCTCAAATTCCTCGCGTGATCCAGAGGCAATGGCTGTGCTAATAGTGCTTTTTAAAATATTTTGGCCCAGCGCACTCGAATATGATTTTATCAGGGCTAGTGGCTTAGGGTTCCAGTCCTTTTTTGAGGGTTTTCTGCCTCTAAATGCAAGACTATTATGAATGAATTCGTGCAAACTCATTATCATCTCATGAATTTCATGTCCTCGATTTTGGGCGCTCCATTCAGATTCCAGGCTAAGCAAGAACTCCAGACACTTGTGTGAATTTGTGAACCAGTCCTTCTTATTGGAAGGGTTGTTTCTGTGTCTCTCAAAATAGATTTCACCAAGGATGGCGCACACTTTGTAGGCAAAATCGATGACCTTTTCAGAACAAAACACGCGCTCATTGGTTCTCTTTTCATCTCCCCTACCGGCCCCGATGGTCCTCCATGAATCTGTTTCCTCGGTTAGTAACGAGCGCGCACTCTTGGATAGGCTGGTATTGATATCAGTGATCCGGGAGTCTTGCAGGAGGATGGCCACCACACAGGAAATAAAGTGGAAGGAAGGGAGTTTTGTCATTTCTCTTCTTGCATGAGTTTGATCAAAACGATAGAGTGGGTGGACGTTGACATATCTTACTGCCGTTCTGAGGGCGCCCTTCCCCCCAAGGTATACAAGTCTCATTGACCCCATTACCACGCTCTTCGTAATGGAAATTGAGGGACTCAAAACCATGTTTTTGAACCCATAATACCCTGCAATGGCAGCTGAAGTCACCAAAGGCGTCACAAAGAAGCTCGCGATAAATCCTACCGATCCCAAAACCATGGCTTCTGCAGTATTTATCACAGTGGACATCGCTTTCCCCGCTGCGTAAGTGCCCACGTTCAGCGTGGTCTTTACCACAGCTTTAGTCCCTCCGAGAGCCAGCTGGGTGATATTGATCTGGTTTTGGAGTTCTTTCTCGGATTGGGGCAACTCGCTCTTATCCAAGGCTCTTAATCTCTTGTAGGGTGACCGGCTGAGCTTGTAGAGTATGGAAACCAAGTAACACTTTCGAGCATCTGGTGGAATGATGTTTTTAGGATCAGTGGTGGTGCAGTGGAATTTCCTGGAGTTTGAGTCCGAGTTTTGCCATAAGAACGCAACCGGCTCCAGAGTCCAGATATCGCTGGTTGCACCCACGTATTCTAAAGGCTCTGGTTGCGACTCGGGCGATTTTTTTCTGGTTATCCTGACCCTGATCGAGCTTGGAATAACGAATTTATCCATCCTCGAGACACTCAAAAAGGAATCATTCATGCTGAGTGAAAAGTACATGGGACGCCTCACGTCTTTGACGGGGATGGCATAATCCATATCAAAAATCATCTGCATAAATGAAGATTTTAGGTCTTGCTCTTCAATGGATTTGATGACGTGCACACACCTGTCAAGCGAAAAGACCTCATATTCGGGTGCACCTAGAAACCCTGTGCCACTGTACCAGCTTTCTACCCAACCCTTCTCAAACTTTTCTGGATACATGGTGAATGAATCGCACATGATCGCGAAAATATCCTTGAACGTGAATGCGTTCTCGAATCCAAATTCTTTTTTTCTTTTGACCAAAATGTCGTTTGCTGCCTCTAGCAGCCTGCTGGCCTGGAACTTGTATTTTGTGTTCGCGTTCTTCTCAAAATTCTCTAGAATATCTTGTGCGCCTTTTTTGAGATTCAGGAGTGGTTCAGACACATCTGGATGATCCAGCACATAGTCTGTGTAGGCGGGGCGCAAAAAGACTCGGCCAAAATTTTTCTTGAAAACATCCAATCCGTCCACCAGCTCTTGAGGTGATTTGAAGATCCTGATCTCGTAAACATGGTAAGGGAAATCATATTCTTGGAATTCCGGTTCCATGCTCAGGAAGCGTTCCTTGAAATTCATATCGACTTGACCTATATCATCTCCGGGTGCCCTGAATTCTTCTTGTAAAGCTTCGGGCTGATCCTCGTTGACAACAACAAGATTTGCGTCGAGTTCAACGTTTTTAAAGGCAGAGTCATCCACGCCCCCTTCACTGCCAACATCGACTTCTCCTTCGACATCTGTTGAGGTTGTGCCGTACAACCTGTCTCGTCTCGACGGTTTTCTGAACGCTTCGCCAGGGTATGGTGCCTTCTCTCTTGCAATTCGTTCTTTGGATTCTTTGGCTTCTTCTAGAGCGCGCCTCTTCGCCAATTCATAATCAGGCTTGTCCCCATACCCGTACCTGTAGTTCAGGTGCATCGAGGAGCTTGCCACTCCCATTCTATTTTTTTTCCTTTTTTTCTGGAAAACACCTTTTTAAAAAAAAGAATTTCAAAAAAAAGAACAAGAAAAAAGGAAAAGGAAGGAAGGGTAGGGGACACGATGATTTAAATCACAAAAAAAACATGTGGAATCAAGTTTATTGAGGCGGTTCAATGTGTTCCAGAATATAGAAAATTGAATGAAAATCGTCGATGCGGCTATCATCGAATCGTTCTTTAGAAAACACGTTGAGACCTCCGTATTCAAAATACGGATATCTGGGAATCGTTTTGAGCACTTCATCCATTTTACCGAACCTCTCATCCCGATGGTGGAGTTTGAACTTTTCCTCAGTTGTTTTGTAATCGAATTCCTTCCAATCTGTCGCGCTAAATCGGAGCGTGTATACAGCAGGAGTGGACTTGTCTTCAGATTGTTCTTCATAACCGAAAGTGTAATATATGTAATGGTCCCACTTTTTGTGATATGCAAACAGGTATTTCAGCCTGTAGAACTCGTACTTTTGCTTTCCTAATTCGGATTTCTCGGAGCGGGTCTTTGGGGTTATGTTTTCGACGAGTTCGTCATACAGTTCCTTGCTTGTGGTCTCGGGTTTGTGATAAAGAAACACGTATTTCGAATATCTTTTTCGACCAGTCTTGTCTGGTGCCACGGCAAACCATGTAAACTTTTCACTCCTAACCAGATCCTTCAAGGGCCTGCATGAATCGTCATCGACTTCTGGAGTCTCCATAAAGAAAGCCTTTGAATCAAATGGATAAGCAAATCCCATCAGCTTTTCGCATAGAGGAGATAAAACATCTTTCATCATAGAGTGTATTTCCAGAGGAAACTCTCGGATTTCCTCTTTCGTGAGTTTCGCTTCACTCAAAATGATCTCTTCCTCTTCTTCTTCCTTCTTGGATACAACCAAAGAAAAAAAGCTCTTTAATATAGATTTCCCTATAGATTCTTTAGGCAGAACACTGCTTTTATCCAAGAATGTTTGATATTTTTTTGCAATATCCAGAAAGGTCCGGACTTGAGGATGTGCTGATCTGGATTTAGGAAGATTTTTAAAAAACATTAGAAGCCAGTGTACTCCTATTGCAATTTCCATGTTATAGTTCTTGAAAGTGGAAATAAATCTCAATCCAGTGTATCTTCTGATATTCAGTGCCGTCCTGTCACCGCTCATGTAACCTTCCTTGGATTCTTTATTGGATATTTCATGATACTCTATAAGAATTGGCGCAAGTAGAGCCGCAAAAAGACCAAACCGATTTTTTCTTGCTAAACTGATGGCCAAACCCTTTTGTAGTTCTATTGTCGTGTCATACACTTTTTTGTATAATATCGAATCCAGGTGCCATACGACTTTATCCGGATCCATTCCGTGGCTTCGAGCTTTGTCATCCAGCAGAGCTTGGTGATTGCTATCGTCTTTTGTCACCATGAATATTGGGGGTTCGTTGCCTCTATCGTCGTTATCCTTGTAAGCACTCCAGATGAATTTGCTAGTCCTCAAAACCCACTGGTGTTTCAGTCTGTCGTTGGCAAACGTGTTCACGTAATTATAGTAACTTGTTTGTGTTTTTCCTCCTAACTTTGCAGTAATCGAATCTCCCATTTCGTCACTGTTAACAGAAATATAAATCGAATCTTTGCTCAAGTCTTCTTTCACTTGGAAATCATAATCATTGAATTGCATGTCATGTGACAATTCATTCATGTTGATTAAGGTGGACCATTCATCAGTATTCACCATGAAATAGCACATACCCTCAGTTACATCCGGAGTATGAGGAATACCCATTGAACCATCCAATTGATAATTTAACCCCTTGTTCAGTTTGATGTAATTCACGCACTTGTCCAAAACAAAGATTCCTGTTGTGTAGTCTCCGAGGTGGGGCCCGTTATCTTCGCCTTCGAGAACTGTTATGCCAAGCCCGTTAGGACTCTTTTCAAGCCTCTGTTGCACGATCGAAGCCTTTCTGATGTCCACCAAAAGACAAAATAAATCCGAGTTTATCAACCCGTAATCGATCAACGAATCCTGGCGCGCTGTGGATTCCATAAATCTCACCAGAATTCGCTGCACGATCTTGGAGTAATAAGAAACATATTTATCTTGTTCACATAGCTTTGTTTTGACGAATTCCAGAAAACTGTCCGCGGTCAGAGATCCAGATTTCTCATCACCAACCCTCCATTTTGCAGTATACAAAGGAGCCAGTATTTCCGAGGCAATCGGGATCAGCACAGATCCGATAAAGTTTTTGATTTCCTGCATAGATTTGAACAAGTGAATCTTGAATGGATTGTCTTCTTCAGCAGGAAAATAAGACGGAACTAATGGAAGATTTCTTCTCAGCGTCTCCTGGACATCATTGACGCTTTTCAATTCTTCTTTATCACAAAGAGCCCACCTGTTATCGAGTGCGGATGCCCTTGTCGACATGTTTGATCCAATGCTTGACGCTGTTTCAAAATCGTCAGTAAGTTCTTCCTTGTCAAAATCACGAATTCGCGCCTCTCTGAGCTCCTGCAAATGCTCCTCGGTTTGCCTATCTGAATTATCATTTTTAGCGGTTGGCAGCTGGAAGGGCGAGAATACGGTTTTCCTCATCTCGAAAGCCTCCAAACTCCCCTCCTTGACATTCTCCTTGACGATGATATCTTCTTCGGTCGAGCCCTCTACAGAAATCGTGAGTTCTGGATAAGGTGATGGCTCAGTGCTGCTAAATGTTGATATTTTTTTGATCGTGTTATAAACTTTGGGGGTTGTCGCAGGCGGTGGTGAAGCTCCTCCTCCTCCTCCTTCCTTGCGTAACACCGAGCTTGCTACACCCATGTATCCTCTCTAAGGGTTAAAGAACTCCCAAAAAGAAAATTTTATTTCGAAAAAAAATCGCTCCGTGCATAAGCACACACACAAAAAAACAGAAAGAAAAAACAAGTCGTGTCAACAAGGAAGAGGGGGGCCAAATTGCTGCTGCCTGGCGGAAGTGGGAAAAAAAGAACTTTTTTTATTTCTTTCCTTCCTTCCAACAAAAAAAAATAATGTGCCAAAAAAGGGCAGAGTGAAAATAAAGAGAAGAAAAAGAAACAAATGATGATGCGACTGGATGACTTGTCAGTACCCTACGAATCAGTAGGCGGTGGCGCCGGTTCTCTCATAAACATTCAAAAATGTGTCACAGAATCTTATTCTCAGTTTCTGGAATACCAGCGCCAGTTGGCTATTTTTGAGAATCTCAATCAACCTCTGCCAGTATTTGTGGGCTACAACGATGAGGGAACGCCCATCACGACTGTGGAATACCTCCTAGGACCTCACAGCCCCTTTGAGACTTCTCACGGTTTTGGATACCGCCTTTCACTGTTAACAAAAAGACCATCGTCTTGGGGATGGTGGGATAACACTTGCCCAGGGCTCTTGGGTACTTGTTTTCTCTGGATGATATCCATAATTATACATCAGTCAGAGGATATTCATATCCTAGTCCAGTATTTCGAATTTTTGCAAGCCCAAAATCTGTTTTTGCCCGTTTCCATCCATTTGTTGACCCAAAACCCATTCACGTATTTGCTTCTTTTTGATGATTTTTACTACAAGGAAGCTAAAAGCCAGCACATCAGAGTAGCGTTAGAATACTTGGTGGTGACCCAGTATCCAATCTTTTGTTCTTTACCAATAGATTCTCCAATAGCAGTCACGGGTCCGATTTTACATTCAACCTTTTCATTTCCTGTAAGTTATCGGAAACAACGAATCAGATCATGCATTCTCTCTTTGATGAGTAGTTCTTATTTTGTATCCACAGGAATTTACACTCTTACTCAGAAGCATACCAAAAATCGTCTGTTTTATCTGATTTCCTCTCAACTCATTCAAAGAAACCGGTCATTTTTTGATATTTTAAAAAGGTTGTGTACGGTTATTGTGCTTAAAGATCACGGCGATGACGACCACCAAATCTCTGTGGATGATTTCATCGATTTTTTGGATTGCGAGGAGCGCACAATCGCTTCAGTCGCAATTGTGCAGCCGTGACCAAAAAAAAATCTTTTTTTCTTTCTTTCTCTGGTGGTGCGCAACCTCTAGCTCGTTTTTTTTCCGTTTTTTTTTGTGTGTGACAGAATAAAGGAGCGAAGGAGAAAAAAAAGAAGAAAAACAAAAAAAATTCAAAACCCTAAAACAAACAAGCGAGGAATGAAATTGAAAAACGCAAACTCGATAGTTCCGCTGGTGCATCGAACTCGGGATAAGCGCCCGGTGGGATATGACTCTCTGCAGCTATTATGCCCCTTCTTTGTACCATACAGCGCTGATGCTGCAATGCGCAAATTCTTGCACCTCAAAAAGATATGTGGAAGTGAGTTTGATATCAACCACAAATCCAAGCAGACAGGTTACACCACCATCCTTATGGCTGCATGCTACAATCAGGACACCTCCTTGGCACTTTTGATATTGGAAGATCACCCCGAGGTAGATTTGAACAGCTCCAACACCCTGGGATACACGCCCTTCACGATATCTTTAAGGATGGGTCTCCGCAAGGTATCTCTGAAGATCATGGAACTCGTATCTTTGGGCCGCCACAAAATTTACACTGGGCCCATCACATTCATGTCAGCGATATTGGGAGGATGTGCGGAATCCCTCCGGAAATTCATCGAAACTTTCCCCATCTGCAACGATTGGTCCAATGTTCTTATATCCTATGTGGACACGGAAACCATAAGGTACATCTCGGGTGGGGAATCTGAAGACTTTTCCGGGCACGCGGGCGGACCTTATCATCGGGTCTATTTTCTGCCCATCCAAGCGGCAGTCATGAGTATGAATTTGGAGATTGTCAAGATTGTGGCGATGATGCCACAGTTCAAAATGAGAAATCTGATCCATACACCCAAGACACACATCACCCACCCGAAAAACTATCCTATGATGAACATATCTCCCATGACAGAGTACACTTTTATGCAATGGCTGATAGAAACTGTGACCTCGAATGACATTTTCACTGGAGAATTTTACCCCAAGGAATTTGCGGATGCCGTGTTGGCTTGGATGCTTCAGCACCCCCAACTCAAGATCAACGAACAAAATCAGATAGAGAAGAACACACTCCTTCATCTTGCATGCCAGAGGCGCGATCCCGATAAGCTTGCAATTGTTCTGAGACACCCTCAAATTAACGTAAATGTTTCAAACTCGAACGGGGACACCCCACTCTGGCACATGCTCACCCACACTGGATTTTGTACAGATGAATGCCTCCAGGTTTTTGTCCGGGAAAAGTATAGAGATCTCTTGATAACCTTTGTGGATTCATTCAGAGGATTCAGTCCTCTGCACATCATTGGGGCATGTCTGTATGAAAACACGCTAAAAACCATTTTTGAGCTGGACCCCTTTGTTTCCGTCGATCATTTTACCACGGGGACAGATGACCGGCGTTTTCAGTTCGATATGCACTCTATTCTGAATTTTGTCGTCTCCAACATCGAAGCAAACAGACAGTCAATCATGCTCGTAGACTACGACCAACTACAAGATGATGACCCCGACGATGACGGCGAAGATCAAGGACTCGAACCTACTCAGGAACTTGTGGAAGAGGATGAAGAAGACACAGAGGACGAACAAGACGAGGAGGAAGACGAAAAGCAGGATACTGTTCGCAGCTTGAAACATGATAACGTGAAAATATTCATGAACATGATCCAGTGGACCGTCACCAGTTCATTGAGCTTGGATTCTCTGAGCATACTGGAAGATAAGGCAAACAGGATGAATCAATCAGTAGTTGATCATAGGAATGCCTATCCTGCGTCTTTGTTGGCTTTGGTGATTTATAAAACCATGGGATATGCCGCCACGCACCAGACCTCACGTTCTCGGAAGGCTCGATTTTTCGAAAGCATGTCGAAATTGCCTCTTGAACTCCAGATGAAAGTCTGCAACATGGTTTACGGATCGAGCCGGGATTTCATCCCCCAAAAATTACTGCTGCCGCGCCTCGAAGCCTTGATAAAACGCTGGGATGAAATTTATTTTGACTTGTAAAAAAAAATAAAAATAAGCATTTTTTTTTCAAACCTCCAAAAAAAGAAATGGTGGAAATCAATGACATTTACGTGCAACTCTATGCAAAGGATCCATCGAAACCGAGATCCCACAAGATTCAGTTGGTGACATTGTGGCTTTCGAACGCCTTTATTCGCTCTACCTTGTATGGAATTCATCCTGCTATCCGCTACCCGATGCAATTTGTTTTTGTCATGTGGATAGGACAGAGCACTGATTTATTTATGAATCGTCGAGGTTTTCCACTCCACAGCCAAGGGTTGGTGGGTGATAGTCGCTACTCGACATGGATATTCCCATCTGAAACGTTTTTCGAGTTCACTTCCGAAAAGCGTCGAGTCATCACTGAGAAACCCTTGCGTTCATCTCTCATCTCGGCTCTGACTGTTCAGGCACCCGAGAACAAAAACAACCTCTTTAGCTGGATGAATCTCTCGGCTGCTGGTGCTTCTTTGTTGGTGTCCGGTGTGTGTGGCAAGGTTTCCAAGTATCCGAGTCTTAGGGCAGCATTCCCTTTGTTGAGTCACTCTAACCCTAAAGTTCACCTAGCGGGATTGTTCGTTGGGAACATGTTTGCAACCATTCTTGCTCACATGGATTTGAATGCACACTTAAGACTTGTTAAGGAAGAATAAAAAAAACATTGAAATCGGAAACGAGTGTTTTTTTCTCATGACAAGTATTCAATTCCCTTGGAGAGTTCCCCTTTCTCAGTGTTGATGGCGATCTTGATCGCTTCCTCAGTGTCCCACTTGAACCCCCGAAACATGTTAAAAATACCCTTCCCCTGAACCTTGATGATCCCATCTTTGATCTTGAGCTTTCCAACCACATCGCCCTTGGGATTCTTGCTTGTAAAGTCAATTCTCGTGTTAGAGTTGATGTTATCACCATCTGAAAATATCACATGCGTTTCTTCAGAATTCCCGTTTGCATAGCGATTAGTGATCTTGTTGTTGATCCCGACGCATGAACCCACAGTACCATAGTTATTTCTCATGTTGATATTCATGCTTGAAGACTTTCTCTCATAGGGTTTGGAACCGTGGCGACTACTGCTGATGCTGCTGCTGGCATAGCTTCCGCTGCTGATACTCATGATGTTGGATCGAGTTTTTGTGGAATCACCAGCTCCAATCCCAAGAACCATTCCTGTAAATCTACAGTTCTTAGCGACTGTGGTATCGTTGCGGCCTGTAAACATTCCATGAAAGGTACAGTTGGATCCCCTATTCGTT
>Ga0134125_10002197_pt1 | contig 23298 bp, 13 predicted proteins | sample KB31751_FD_96464 | JGI IMG/M metagenome (GOLD analysis project Ga0134125, IMG submission 96464) | Terrestrial soil microbial communities with excess Nitrogen fertilizer from Kellogg Biological Station, Michigan, USA - KB3-175-1 | ecosystem: Environmental > Terrestrial > Soil > Unclassified ... | reverse complement strand
ATCAAAGCCCTTAAAGATGCGGATATGCTTTATGAAACGGACGAGAACGTGTCCGCAGCATTGCACGAAAGCCAATCAGCATATATCGCGAGAATTGAATCACAGAGCCCCACTCCTTTACGTCTGCGTTCCGAGGCAGTGCGAAACCGTCTGCTTGTTGTAGGCAGTCCTAAGATGACCGGTGCGGTCGCCGCAGCCGCGATCCAACTCGGCCTGGTATCCGTAACGATCATGTCAAGCGAGGCGAATCCAGGCGCTACCGATAAGCATTATGGATCATCTCCTCTCATCGCTCATCTTCCGTTCAATTCAAATTTTGCCTGGAGCAGCATCAAGGACCGCTTCGACATTGTGTCTCTTGCCGGGGATATTGACCGCGATTGGAACCAGATCGATATGGCCTTGTCGCTCCTGCCGGATGTTCCTTTGCTGCCATTTCTTGTTCGGGGGGCGCGGGTGATAGCCGGCCCGGTGGGCGGCACCCGAAACACCATTTGTGTGCGCTGTCTCGCTATGTATTACCGGCAGCGCTTGGCCCTTTCCGCGCCTCCTTCACTCGCTCGGAACGATGCGGGAGTCAGAATTGGCGCAGGAATCCTGATGCAGAGATGGATGGATTGGAAGACCACGGTACTGCAGGCAGATGAAGGATTGTTATTTGCAGAATTGAATCTTGATAGCCTGGAGGTTTCGTTTTGTCCGCTCCTGCCGAATTTCACCTGCCCACACTCGATACCCGATGGCTTTTCTCGCGCCGTTGCGCTGGCTGGCCACCTTCCGGACCAGCCGCCGGAAAATTGGCAAGATGCGTTCTGGAGTTTCGCCGGTAAGTTCTTGATTCATCCCCTGACCGGGCATATAGCTCAGGTGATGGAAGGCGACCTTCTTCAATTGCCTTACAACCAGTCTTCCGCGGAGTGGTATCTTCTCGATGGAAGTAGAAAAGTGTGGTCAACGGAAATAGGCGACAATGTTCGTGATGCGCGAGTAGGGGTCGTACAGCGCGCCCTTGAAGAATTGCTTGGTTTGGCCGAAGGAATAGCTGCTTCCCCTGCTGATGCCGAGTCCACGTATACGAATGGAGCAAATGTAATGGGACTTGATTCCAGCGCGCGCTTAATTGTATCCGGTATCGCAGAGTCGGGGTTTGAAGCCGTGGCATTCTTTCGCGTCCTCGGCTTACTGGCAGATCGTACAGGCACGTGGGCACAAGCTGAGTTCGACCTGGACAAATTGGGAGGAAGCGCAATTCCACTGATAGGGTACTTGGAAGATATTGGCATACTTGCGCACGTTCGTATTCAACGCCATGTTGAATTCTCCACCGGGGGCGCTGAATTTCTAAGATTCGCTTTCAAAAACAAACCTATCAGTGTTGTGGCTGGTCCTGCCGGCGCACACGTCTGGGTGCAAGGATTTAAAGACGTTTGGCTGCACATAACCGCCCAAGCCGATTTGCCTCGTTCTGCCCAAACTATGCCCCCTATTCGCTATCGCTGCTCTGGAAGCTCACCCGAAACGTTATCTCTGGTAATGTGCGAACTCCGCAGCGTGCATTCACTGAACTTCAGCCTGAAAGTTCTGCCCTGGCGAGATATCTCATTGATGAAGCCGCTGGTATTTGCCGAGGCGTCTGTCTCTTGCAGCCGGGACCTGACAGACGATCATCATTATGCCGAGCAATCAAAGGCTGTGGGCAACTCGGCCGCGCTCTTAACCAGAAACGCCGATAATGCTACCGGAAAACGTATATGAGCTTGCCCAAAAACGTATCCAGCTTGAGCATCCACGAAGGACCGAAATCGGCCGGAACCCGGGAAATGATATCTGTACATAACCTGGTAAAAAAATTCGGCGATGTGACAGCGGTTGCGGATATTTCCTTTTGTGTTCCTGAGGGCCAGATATTTGCTTTTCTCGGACCGAACGGCGCGGGTAAAACAACCACGATCAAAATACTTACGACCATGCTCAGGTGCACCGAGGGAAGTGTGCGAATTGATGGGCTGGACGTCGCTGTAAGCCAGGACAAGGTGCGGCGTTGTTTTGGGATTGTGTTCCAGGACTCAAGTCTGGATGACGCCATGAGTGCCTATGAAAATCTGAGTTTTCATGCAGTACTTTATGGATTAAAAGGGCAGCGGAGATATGCCAGAATCGAAGAAGTATTACGCCGCTTCGATCTATGGGAACGCCGGGATGAAAAAGTCAGCAAATATTCCACAGGAATGCGACGTCGTCTGGAAATCGCCCGCAGTCTGCTCCATACACCGAGAATACTGTTTTTGGACGAACCCTCCGCCGGCCTGGATCCACAAACGCGAAGTTATTTGTGGAAACAAGTGAAAGCTCTCAATGAAAACGAGGGCGTTACGGTATTTCTCACCACCCACTACTTGGAAGAAGCGGAACGTGTGGCAGACTACATAGCCATTATCGACCATGGAAAAATTGTCGCGCAAGGGACCGCCAGCAATTTGAAAGAACTGACAGAAATGACAACGTTGGATGATGCTTTTGTGGTTCTTACCGGATCATCCATAAGGGATGGCTGAATTGTAACATCGCGCTCTGTCTTGCCGGAGCAAAGGCACATGGAAAGGAAGCATTTATGGGAGTAATCTACGCGCATTGGAACCGTCAACTTAAAAGCTATCTGCACTCCGGCCCTCGAATTGTTAGTTCAATCGTGCAGCCAATCTTTTACCTGATGGCGCTGGGCTTCGGTTTGGGCCGGACTTTTGAACAGGCGGGTCAAGGGAATTACGTCCAGTTTCTAGCCCCAGCCATGTTGGCGATGATAATTCTTTTTAGCGCATTTTTCTCCGGAATTGAACTGCTCTATGACCGGCGATTTGGGTTTCTCCGGGCCACCATGGTGGCTCCGGTATCGCGATTGTCAATCATGCTAGGCAGGACAATGGGCGGAGCTACTGTTGCATGGATTCAAGGCGTCTTGGTATTTATTTTTTGTACACTCGTGGGGTATCGTCCAGTAAGTCTCCGAACCGTACCTTTGGCATTGCTGATCATGGCGTTGATCGCAATTGTGTTTGCCGCTATGGGAACTCTTGTCGGCTCTCTGTTCACGGATTTCTCAGCATTTCAGACAGTCACGAATTTTCTTGCAATGCCCTTTTTCTTTTTTTCCGGGGCATTATTCCCCTTAACCAACGCTCCCAGGCTCATGGTCTGGGGAGCCATGAGCGACCCTTTTGCTTATGGTGTAGACGCCTTGCGCGCTGTCTTGAATGGCACTTCGGTCCCGTTTGGACTGAGTTTGGATCTGGCCATCCTGACTATTCTTGCCTCCGCCGCGATTACCGGAGGGGCATATCTTTTCTCCAGAATTGAATTGTAAGTAGTCCGGTTTCGCAAAACTCAAGGAGCATGTGGCATGGCAGCAGAAACTTCAAAATTGATGTCAATCGACGGAAAACATACAGCCATGAACTGTGCCGCTTCTGAAAAAGTAGAGGGAAGTAGGCCGGGTTTGCTGTCTCTTATTGAACCCATAGTTCCAGAACAGTTCATGTCCGAATATTGGTGCGTTCGTCACCTGCTGATCCATCGGCCCATTTCGTCTTTGCAGGGCTTTTTAAAAAGTTTGTTGGATATGAAGATCAAGGACATGCTTCGCTACGCTGAGGATCCCGTAATAGTGATGCATATGACAACAGACGGGCGCTACAGAGGATCAAGGGTCTCAAAGTCTCAGGCTTTGAACTTTTTTGAGTCGGGCATGGCGCTCTATTTCAATTTGTCCTCTTTTTTTGAAGACACCCGGGAGTGGACGAATCTCCTCGCCGGCGATTTGGGCCAACTCCAGAGTCGTTGCAAAGCCAGCCTCTTCATTACTCCCGCGAATTGGACCACAGAGCAACATTTTGATCCGAATGAGAACTTCACCATTCAACTGCGCGGGCATAAACGATGGAATATCGCGCCCAATCAGTCAGTCAGGCACGCAGTTGATCGGTTCACCTGCTCAGACGATGCAATTCCGCCGCGCATGTCCACATATTACTTCTACAAGAATCTTGCGCCGCCTGACAGTACTTGCAGCGAGGAGATGATGCCCGGCTCAATGTTGTACCTTCCACGCGGACACTGGCACTCCGTCGAATCATTAACCGAATCAGTCTCTTTGAACTTTTGTGTTGTCCCGGAAACATGGGCCTCATTTTTGACGCCCATTATTGAGCGTCTTCTCACAACTAGCCCGGAGTTGCGCGAGGTGGTCAATGGCGCAGTCGGTCCAGCGCTAACGCGTGCGGCTGCTTTTGAAAGGCTCCGGGAGATTTTGCCGCTTCTTTCACGCTTAATTGCTAATGTACGACCGGAGCAGATATTTCCTGAAATTGCCGGTATACCCGCCCTTCAGTCGCTCTCTCCAGATACCCCAATAATGCGAAACCGCCTGGCTACCCTCGTGTGCGATCCGGGCGATCAAGGTGCAAAAGCCACGATCACTTTGCACAATTTTCTCGGCTCAATGCCTTCATTTGCTTTCTTTGGATCGCAACCCGGTGCTGCCAGTCCAGCTGGCAACGAAACTATACTTCTCACTCAAGAGCAGGTAACAGTGTTGGAATGGATGATGGAACAGGACGCCATTAGCCTCCGAGAAATCAAGTCGCACTTCAGTCAGCTCACTGCTCGTAAAATAGATGATTTTGTCATCTCCCTAATCACCACCGGGCTTTTCTGTTGTTGATAACCATTGAAAGTCTGTAGCGAGCCAGAGGCAGCTCGGGTTGCAGTATTTTAAGAAAGCCCCGGAAACTTTCACAGACGCGCGGAAACCTGTTGAGGTCTACTGATTAAGAGCCACTTCCGGCGACATATAGAAATTTATGAACTTATCCCTTCGTATTTGATTGGTGTTGAAGAATTTAGGCTGTGGCAGTTGGTGTCTGTTGGACTTCTCGGGTTTCTGCTGCCCTAGGTAACTACATTTCTTGCCGGATGCGATCGCGGCTGAAAGCAAGCCGCGCACGATTCATAGCCTGGCAAATCCTCTGAGTAAGCGACCCCGCCCCGAACAGTCTCTACTATTTCCCACAAGCCCTTTGCGGGACAACTTTCGCATAGCCGAAGACTCAATAATGGGGTAACCATCCCGATTGGAAAAGTTCCTCAAACCGAGGTTGCTGGCACGGGTTTGTTAGCAGCAGCGGAACAATTCTCAACCAGTTTGTTGCAGGCAAAACGTGGTCGAATATAGCAACGCCTCATAAGAATGAACCGTGGAACCAGAATCATAAAGCGAAACCGTCTCCTGTGTGCAAGTATTTTTCAATGCTCTGTGCATGGCAAATCGCGCTCATGGCGCGTGTACATTCTTTCTGTGATCGTAGATGGTTTTGGATCACATCAGTTAATGGTCAAACTTCCTTGCACACCGCTGGGACAGCCCGCTCAACAATGCATGGCCATTTCATCGCCCCTTGTTGCACAAATGCTTCTGATTCTTATGTCGGTGGCAGCGCGCAAACTGGCAGCCCCGCTGCCCAGCTTGTCAACGCGGCACGCTCAATATGCACTGAACTCTCCCTGTGGCAGGCACATGCGAAACGAGTCATCCCGCGCTTTATTTGTAAACCGACCACAAAGCGAGCAAAGCTTCTTGCGTTTCAGAAGGTCTTCAGGAATTCAATCAGCGCTTCCTTTTCCTCATTTTTAAGCCCGGGCTCACCAGGAAAGAAATCGGTTCCGAAATAATGGCCGCGGTTCACCACGAAGTCAGGACACTTGCTGTACTTCAGGAGATCCGGCACGAGGTTGACGAACACCTGTCTTGCCGCTTCCTCTCTTGTCTTCTCGTCACCCTGCGGCAATGACTCCAGGTCATGTTTCACCTTCAACAGGAGCTTCAGCGCGGCGGGATCGCTCCGCACCTTCTCCATGTCGAGATTGGCCAGCAGGTTTATGGGCGTGCCTTTCGGGATCGGCCCGATCCGGATCCCGCCTTCGCCGAACAGCGATGGGAACCAGCGCTGGCTTATGCCAAGCAGTCCGCGCAGCTCGTCAGGAACATAGCCCGCGGGGACTAGCAGATAGCTTATCTCGGTTGTCCGATCAACCAAGTTCGGCTTGCACAAAGCTTTTCCGCTCTCGGATTTACCCGAGAGACAATCGGGGTTGGCGCCAAAGACAGGATCTTCGTCCTTCTCTCTATCCTCCGGCCAAAGCATTTTGTGGATGGAATCATTGAAGGAGTCCATCCTGTACTCCACCGTCGGAGGGGGGTTCTCAAGCTCTTTGCCGTAGTTGTTTTTGTTGTATTCCCACTCGGGATACAGTCTTCCCACCGAGTTATTCAGCAGGAAAGGGGCTGTAGACCAGAGGCTCACCAGTGAGGCCGGACGCGTGAAGCCTCTCCCGCCGGCATTCGGTTCATAAGCGCCCTCATTTGCAGCCTTCTTCGTGTCCGATGTGAGGCCCGGCATTACATAGCTCTTTTTATTCCCGGTAATCGGATCCTGCACGTCAATGGAGCCAACCGCGGACAGCTCTTTGTAGGTGCCGGAAGAGAAGTTGTCCCATATATTATCTTTAATGGCGTTCGTGGCCAGGGGGCTGCAGGCATTGGTCTGCAGGAATGTGACCGGGACGCGGAACTCAGTCGAAAGATAATTGTCTTTCAGGAAATCTTTGTCCTCCACGATTTTCAGCATCTGTGTCTTGAATTCTTCCTTGGTGGTCAACTCCCAGTAATCGCTCCAGCACTTAAGGTAACTGTCTCCAACGCACGCTCCAGGATTTTTGCTATCCACCAGAGTCGGAAGCTTGCTGGAATGGCAGCGGGCACAGCGTTCGGCAAAAACCTTCATGCCCTCCTTCAACTTGGCGGGATTGACCTCGTACTTTTTTCGCTCATCTGGTGGCACGTTTTTGAGCGCGTCATTGAGGTAGTGCGGCCCGGTGCTTTTCAGGAAAAACAAGGCCATGTTCATGGTCTGCAGTTCCGTGGCCTGCCAATAGACGGAGTTCTTCCGGGCCACGGCTATTTCGATCGGCGAGACTTTCTTTCCGCCGATCAAGGCGTTGAAGTGCAGCAGCCACTCTTCGCTGAACAACCCGATGTTGAGATAGACGCGGTTCAGCGCTCCCAGCGCTCCCACGGAGTCCGCACCATCTTTGAGTACGCGCGGCGAATAGACCGTCTGAGTATCTTTTATGTAAAAGCTCTTCAACAGGTCGCGTTCCGCCTGGGGCAGGTCGGCATACTGCGGCTGGTCAGCGAAATCATTGAACTGCTTGTTGTCCCTGTCTCCGCCCTTGAGTATCTCTTTTCCCGCACGCTTTGCTTCCAGAAGGCGCGGCAGAAGCTGGTAAACGGCGTTCATGGTGCGCGGGTTGTTGATGTTGTCGCTGGAGACCAGAGAGGTATCGAGTGAGCCGGGACGCGAGGTATGGAAGACCTGCCAGGCGAAACTGCTGTGGTCATTTTCAAAAGTAAAGATGCGGTCGATCCAGAAATACTGGGCTCCCACGTTGGAGCTCAGGTTCTCCCACTTGGGATTTTCCGGATCGGCGGGCGGCTTCAGTGGATTGGGACCGACGTGGCAGAAGCCGCACGACATCCCTACGCGGTACGGCTTCACCAGGTCTTTATCGTTGTAATACTTAGGATCGTTGTAATACCTCTCAGGGTCCCAGCGCTTGGCGGCCTTCTCGTCAAAATCAGGATTGGGGAAGAGCCGCAACCCCACCACGCCGGTAGCATATCCATAGAAGGAGCCGACCGGCATTTTGCGATCTTTCGGCAGGTACTTGGTGCCGTCGGGCAGGTCCTTGCCGCGACTGCCGATGCGCACGCCAGGATACTTCGTTTCATCCTCGAAGGGATCGGCGGCCGGGCAGTCGGGCCCGGTCTTGCGCGTGTCCAGATAGAGCCCGAAGCGGTCCGGATTCGGTTTCCCATCGTTTACGAAGCAAGGCTCATTCACCAGTCCCATCCATGCCCAGCGATTGTGGCGGCCGGCCTTCAGCTTGGGATGGGTAGAGATGGTCTTCAGCAGATCGAGATTGCCTACGCTGAGGCGGGAGAGGACGTCCCACAGACGGTCATTTCCGCCGGTCCACACGATCCAGGTGGCTCGGCCCTGTGCCTCCTGCAAGGTCAGATCCAGCGGATGGACCTGGTGCTTGGCGTCGGCGTTCTGGTCCATGGCATAGAAGTAATCGTCGACGACGGGATGGAAGTGTTCACCATCCGGGATCTTGGGAGCGGGCGTGAATGATTTGGCGTCGCGGCCCGCGCGCATCGCTTCATCCTGCACTTTTCCAGGTTCGCCGGCGCCGCCGCCACCGCCGCAACCGTTAACGGTTAACGCCGCCGCGGAAACTATCGCAAAGAAACTACAAAGCAGGATCACTCGCGGGCTTTTCCAGATCATCACTTTCTCCTTTAACGCCATGGATTACTGTTATTGTTGTTCGTCTTCGGTCACGGGCTTGACTTCATTTACCAGGTCATCGAAGCAGTCGCGGAATGGCTGCCCATAATTCTCTTTTTGCAAATCCCAAATATCTTTCATCTCCTGCTGACCCGCCCAATAAGAAATCACTCGCTTCCACCCTTCCATGGCTGGATGATTCCACTTATAGGCATTGCCGAAATCAAGATCCACGAACACGTCTTCGATCAATTGCAGTAGCTGGAGATAAAAGAAGAACCTGCATCTCCTATCGTCAGAGTTCTGGGCCCAGACCGGCATCTTACCGATGACAGCAGTGTCCAATGCCTTCAGATTGGTTGAGGTCGATAGCGTCTTCAACATGGTCTGATAAGCATCGCCATGGCGGGCGAAAGCTCCGCTGGGGACCTCAGGCGGCATCAGCCATTGCGATTTCAAGCGGTTGAACGTTTCCTTCAAATCGTCATCGCCGGACCTGATGTGATCTAAAGTCGTGCGCGCTACGTGTAATCCCAGGCGGCGATAACTTTCGAATTGCGATTCGGAAAAGAACTGATCGGAAGTAGGCTGTTGGGGAAATTCCGGGTTTTCACGGCGATATTCCTCGATGTCCGCCGGCTCATTCCCGGTAATACTCGACTTCAAATATACGAGAACACCAGTTTGCTCGCCTTCTTCCTGAGGGTAGGTGATCCGGCCCACAACGCAGTGGGTCCGGCTAAGCTTGTCCTGCGGGGTGATAGGCCGGGGATCAATTTGAATCTCCACGCCAAAATCGCTGCGGCATTTACGGACCGCGCCGCCCAATGCCTCAAACAGGTAATCTGGGTCTGCTTCCGCATCAATGGCGATGATGTAACGGCATCTCCTGCGCACCAGTTCGTATAATCCCAGGTTTTCAAAGTGGCCGCCATCCGATAGATTCAGAAACCGTGAACTTTCGTCCGCAAAGCCAAATAGCTCACGTACCAGCCACCACAATGCAAATGTCGGCCCCGCCATGCGGAAAGTCTTTTCTTTCGTCGGATTGCCCAGCCACCATCCCAGCCGCACATTAAATAGCGTGAGAAGAAACGCCGTCTGGGGCGAGCTATGGAACCCGCTGTTCGGATTGGCTGCTGCTCCTGAAATACTTGTGGCCGTACCGAGCCCCAAGCCTTTTCCAAGAAGCAGGGAATCGGCATAACATGGCTTCGCCTGCGGATTTCGGGCCACGCGATCTTCATCCGAGCGCGCAGGAAAGAACCCCGAATAATGCGGCGTGAAAAACCATGGCAGGGCCTTCCGCTCCTGCGTGGCAAGCTCTGTTCCCGCCGTTACCGTAAGCGCGGCGTTGATGATCGGATATGGGCTCCGATGCTCGGGCTTCGTATCCGCTTGGTATCTCAGCTTGTAGAGCGGTACGTCGTCTTTGGGATCGAAGCCGGTGAACGGATCGCGCACCCTGGTTTTCGTGGCGCTTGCTCCCAGATAACAGCGCACTAGGCGGTTTTTGTAGAAGTAGTGCATCGAAAATTCGTTAATGTCCACCCGCCAGGAAAGCACAAGGAACGTGGAGACCAGGAAAGCCAGCAATAGCAAGGGGAACCGCCAACTGAAGCTGCCAAAGGGCAGGGCGTCCCAGTACTGGTCGACGAAATTACCCAGAAATGTCCCACGCGCGTTCCATGGCCTGAGATGCAACAATAGCTGCGTGCCGAACGCGACTGCCGCCAGAAACCCCGGTATGGCGATAAAAGGACCGAATCGCGCCACGAGGTCGATGGCGGAACTCTTCTGCTGCGGCTGCGGCGCGTTGCCGGGAGCCCCCGATTTTCCGCTCTTGCCCGCCAGCACGCTCATGATCGTACTCAGTATCCAAGCGCTGGTTCCAGAAGCCAGCCACCAATTTTTTTTCCAGATAATGAGCTTGGCCACGCCCAGAGGAGCAAAGACGGCGAGAGCAAAGAGCGCGGCCCAGATGCCAATGAAGGTCACCAGCAGGGCGGCCAGGCGAGCCAGCCATTCGCGACTGGCATCCGGAAAGTCGCGCCCCATCAGGCCGATGTGGAACCCTACGCCAACAATCAGGGCACAAAGATAAAGAGGCGGCCGCCATGCGATAACAAGGTGGCTACCGTAGGCGGTTGCCGGATCCCAGTCCCCTGTAAGGGACCGGATAGCAATGAACAGCAAAAGAAGCAGGGTTGCCGTAACGATTGACATCCAGAACACGTGCCACCAAGGCAGCCATTTCCGGACTGGATCACCGACGGTCTCGCGCTGCTTAATATAGCAATTGCAGAACCCTCCGCCGATTTGCAGGAGCACTACTAAGCCAAAGAGCACCAGAAATCCAACAGCTTTAAGATAATTTGGAGATTTTGCCGCTAATGCGAAAACCAGGAGCAGAACGGCGAAAGAAACAGGTCCGGCGATCCAGGAACCAACGTGCTCATCTATAACTTCCGTACTGGCGGCAGCCCCACTGCGGGGGAACTCACGGTCCACGATGCGGCGCAGGTTGCCTCCAATCTTCCAGACTGCGATCACAGTAGCGACGATCGCAATCACCAATAGAGCTACCGGCAAGGCCGAACTGGAATTCGCCATATGCCGCACTAAAGCGGCAGGCGACAACAAGGCAATATACAGCGCCATTAACGCTGAGATAATGATGGCCTGGTTCAACATCATGTTGCGGAACCAGATGAGAGGGATCACAAGAGCATCCAGAGACAAGCCATTTCGAGGCGCAAGATAGTTGCTGTACTTGCGCAAGAAAGTAATTGGGTCTTTGCTGGAAGCCTCGGGCGGACGCTGTGGGTTCAGCAATTCCTGATAGTTGGCCGCATCCCGGGAAGCCAGCCCCTGCAGCCACGCCCCGATATAACCGCCCCCAGATACTGTGGAGATGTAATCTGCTTTTGAAAGTAGTTCCTTTTCTGCCAGCCCTTGCAGGACACCCAGTCCGAATGTGGCACTGCGAATACCTCCACCGGAGATGCAAATCCCGAACAGTTCCTGATCATGGCAATACTGGATCCACTTGTCGGGATCCAGAGCAGGTTGGTTCGTCCTGCCCCGGCGCTCAGATATGTCCTTGAGTTCGGCAACCACAGCTTCGCCAATGCCTACCCGCTCAGGGTTAAGAGGCTGCACTTTACCCGCATTCTTATCCACGCTTGCCATACTCACCTGCGCTGCGCATCTTCCGTGATCACGTCAGAGGCTTTTTCGCTGACCATGTAAACAGCGGTTACAATGAAGTACCCGGGAATTTTGGGGAACACTGAAGCATCTACCACGCGCAGCCCTTTTGTGCCGCGGACCCGGAAGCGGCTGTCCAGCACCGCAGTGTTGTCGTTGTCTGCGCCGATTTTGTTGGTGCAGGACGCATGATGCCCCCAGGCTTCATCCTGTATGAACTGACGCAGCTTCTCCGGAGTATCGCCATCCGGTCCTGGTTTAAGTTCTTTGCCGATGAAGTCCGGCAGCTTTTGGTTCATCTGGCGGACAAACTCTACACCTTTTACCACCGCATCCAAGTCTTCGCCCTTAGCGTCATTTCCCTCCTTGAAATAGTGGAACTCGATCAAGGGTGTGTCTTGCGGCTTGTTCGATTTCAAACTGACACTTCCAGCGGTGTTATTTGTATGGGCCTTGAGAATGGCCCAGGTAAAGCGATCATGGAAACGCTCTGTCTCCTTGGAATATCCCTGGCTGTAGCCGGGAAAATATCCGGGCAGGCCGAAGATATAAAGATCCGGCTCCGGCTTGTCTGGGGTGGATTTCTTGATGATGCCTATAAGTGAGCCGTTGGAGGCGTAAATGCCCTTTCCATCTTTGTCCCACATGGCAAGAAGATTGTCGGGCGGCTGACCAGCGTCTGGCGGCAAGAAAGTGGAGTTGCCCAGAAGCGTGAACGGCTTCTTCCATTCCGAGATGATGCCTATTTCGTAGCGGTCCTGCAGGTTCGCGCCTACGCCGGGCAGGTCCACCACCACCTCAATTCCGTTTTCCTGGAGGTGCTTGCTGGGGCCAACACCGGAGAGCATGAGCAACTGCGGACTATTGAAAGCGCCGCCGGCAAGGATGACCTCGCGGGCTGTGACTTGCCTCTTGGCCGATGCCGGAGCGGCACCGTTCGCCTTCGGACTTGCCTTGTACAGGAATGGCCCTTCCATGAACTCCACTCCCACTGCCGTCTTGCCATCAAAAACGATCCGGGTGGCCAGCGATCTCATCTGGATAGTGAGGTTGTTCGGATATTGCTGTTTGGTCCGCAACAGGTAGTCGCGCGGGCCGTTGCGCTTTCCCTTGTCGACGGCCAGAGGCGTAAAAGCCACGCCCTCCGGACTGTCGCGCCGTCGCAGGGGATTGTTGGGATCAAAATGAGTGGCCGCCAGCACCAGAGGATTGCCCACTTCCCCCCGCAGCGCCGAACCAATCGCATTAAGCAGCAGGAGGATGATTTCTTTATCGCCCAGAGCCAAAGTTGCGTCAGCTTCGCTGGTGGTGAGCCAGCCATTAAAGCCGTGTCCCTGATGCAGATCTTTAAAAACGTTGTGGCCTCCGAACAGCCCTTTCAGGTCGGCCAGCCCAGCCAGCACATTGCTGATGTCCGAATTCACCGACCCCGGACGCGGAACGTAGGTGCAGTTCTCCATGCGCTCGAAGTAGCCGTTCATCTTGTCGGCTTTCCAGGAATCGTCGCCGGTGAGTTGGGCGATGTAGTTCCAGTCGCTGTCCTCGGGCATGACGGTGATCATAGCGTTGTGCGCCGTGCAGCCGCCGAGCGTGCCGGCGCGCGGATACCAGATAACGGGCTGTTTATCCGAAGGACGAAGGTACTTGTCAGGCACCACTTTGCTGTCCCGCGCTTGCTGCGCATCATCCGAGTAGTGCCGGACGTAGAAATCCCACGCGCACTCATCATATTCCGTGGAAGCGCCATGAAAGATCGGAACTTCATACATCCATCGTCCGCGATCGCCGCTTTCCAGGCACGAGTCGCCGCCAGCCTCCATCAGCATAACTTTGAAGCCTGCCTTGGCCAGATTGGCAGCCAGAGGACCGCCTCCGGCGCCTGAACCGATCACAATATAGTCAAAGTCCCTCTCGGCCATATCCATCTCTCCCTCGGACCGGTGGAGAAAGCCAGTCCGGCATTGGATTGCGCTTATGCCTAAAGTGTCTCTGGCATTACAAACGTTACAACCCGGAGCTTTCCTGCTGAAAACTCCGCGTTTTATGGAGCCGCGGCGGCCACCGGCTGTGTGGCCCGCCGGACAACACGCGCGATCGCCGCTTTATGGTCGAAATGGCTAATCAAGTCAGCCGTATCGAGATTGTGTCCGATTTGTGCCAGGTGATCCGCAGTCCACGGTTGCTCCACCAGATCAACAGGCCACTTGGCGGAAGCCAGGCTCACCACGCCATCGTTAGTTCTTTCATCGTCGGTGGTTCCGCGCGAGCGGATGAATTCGACCGTGGGCAGCAGCGCCAAAGATGTATGGCCGAAGCCGAAGTATGAGAGATAGCGCACGCCGGGAGCGTCCTTGATCTCCTGGTTGAAGGTCACCGCCGCCTTGGTTGAGAGATCGTCCAGGGCCCCACTTCCGACCGCTGGAAAATGGTTTAAGAAGCGTTGGAACGCGGCGGAATCGATGCCGGGAATCAATCCCAGGAGCAGGTCGGCCACCGGGCTGCCGCGGTGCGGCGTAGAGATAGTCGAGAGGGACTTGATGCGTTGATCGAGGTCCAGCAGTTTTTTCGCCAGCAGGTAGCGCGTGTCCAGGCCGCCCATGCTGTGCGCGATGACATGAATATCGCTCTTGGGAAAGCGCTCTTGGATCTGCTGGGCCAGCAGGGGCGCGCGCTCGCTGATGCGCGCGTCGACCGGCACTGCGGGAAACAGGGCTTCAGGATAGACTTCCGGCAGCCCCCGGAAGTACTCGATGCCCAAAAGCTTCTGCGGTTCCAGAAAGCCGCTTGCAAATACCAAGTTCATACATTCTCCCTCGGCGCGGCGTCACCGCCGCAAACCTGATGCACGATCAATGATGATGATGATGGACATGGAATGCACTGTGATGCGGATTGAGCTCTGCTGCCAACTTCAGATAGTGTTCACCCATGCCGTTTCCGCCGGCAGCACTGTGAATTTTGCCGGCCTGCAGGAACAAGCCGGGCTCCCGGGCGCCGGAAGACAGCGCGCGGTCGATCATCTGTCTGGCTGCGTCGTGGCGTCCGGCGAGATGAAGCGCGCGGGCCATGGCTGCCTGAGTGGAAGAGTTGTTGCGAACCTCGATATCCTGCCGCGCCCACATGAGCGCCTGCTCCGTGTCGCGATGCGCGTCACAATAGAAATCCACCAGATGATGGTAGTAGTGAACCTCGCCGCGTTCGGCTGATCGCAAGTAAACGGCGAGCGCCTTCTGAAAACACTCCTCAGCTTCACGCTGCTTTCCCATGTGCCGGTAAATGTCTCCCAGCGCCTGCTGTATCTCAGGCTTGGGGACACGCTGAAGCACGTTGCGGTAAATCGTGGCCGCCTGTTCCAGCTTGTGCTCGGCCGCCAGCAGGTTCGCGATGTGCTCTTCCACCAGCCAGTAGCCGGAATAGCCGCGGTTGGCGCGGTCATAGTGCTCATGGGCCTGCGGGAAGCGTCCATAGGCGGAGTGCAGAAGGCCGCGTTGCAACTCTACCCAGGCAAAAGAGCGCATCTCTTTGGCGGTAAGTTCATCTTCGGCTTCCACGTAAAGCTGGTCGGCGGCGGCAACATCGCCAATGCGAGCGCACAGGTGCGCCAGCCGGGCCAGGTTGTCCCAGGTCCGTTCCTTTTCGACCAGCTCTGTATACAATTTGCCGGCTTCTTTGTAGTCGCCTTCCTGAAAAACAATGTCGGCGGAGATGGCCCTGCCCTGAGAGGTCTCGGCCAGGCCGCTCGACATCTCCAGGTCGCGCCTGGTTTCTGCGACGCGATGGAGCTTGAAATCGAGATTGGCTTTGAGCAGGCACAGGTCAGGCGCAGGCCCAAGCCGCGCGATGGCGCCATCCAGTTCCGCTTCCACTTCCTGAAAAAGCTCCAGGTTGCCGTCGAGTGCCGCCCGTTGATATAGCCGGTAGACGTACTTGGTGACGTGGTCCGCGCTCATGGGATGGGCTAGAGCCGGAGGACGAAGGTCTTCCAGGTCGAGCTCAAACGCCCGCATTTCGATTTGAAAATCCGTCAATCCATTCATTTCCGCAGCCTTCGCTTTCCTGATTACTTATAAGTCGGCTTATAGCCCGGTTCCGGATGTGGCTCCGCCAGGTAGGGGAACTTATCCGAGAAATCCTTGTCATTCTTGAGCGGGTTGGGCGGCGTTCTAGGCACAATAGGCGCGGCGTCCCACAGCGACTGGTCGTTGAGCAGCTCGAGATGGTATTTCTTCCCCTTGAATTCAGCTTCCATGTCCAAAAACATGGAGAGGAATCGCGTCGCCACCTGATCTTCCAGGCGGCGACCGAAGGGCCATGTGCCCGTTGTGTCCATATCGATGGCGCAGACGTTGGGCACAAAAATTTCAAATGGCCGGCGCAGCGCGATGTTCAGCCCTTTTGGGTTCCACGAATTGTCCGGCATATTGAGCGGTTGGAAGAGTGTCTTCTTGACGCGCGGGAACGCGGCCAGCACCGTGGAATACGTCTTGTGGACTGAGACAGGGGAGTTGTCGTGATCGAATGAGGTCTTCAGGCCCAGCGCGCTGATCGACGGGCCGAAGCCCCAGCCCAGGTGCGCCAGCCGCTTAACGAAGTGGGGCGCCAGGAAGAAGTTGTTGGCGCCGAGCTGGCGGTTATCTTCGCGCTCGCTGAGCGCCGCGTCGGCGAAGGGCTGACCGTCAGTATCCACCAGCTTGTATTTCTGCAGCTCATCATCCTTGCTGCGTGGATCGAGGAAAGCAAAAGGATGCTCCAGCCAGAGCGGATGATCGGGGATGGTTTCAATCTTGTTGGCCGCCTTCAGCACCCAGCTTTCGCCCCACACGTTGATGATCCGGTTCTTGTCCGGCGCGGGATTGATGAACTTCACCGGGATTTCCAAAATGATGGCATTCACGTTCTTGCCCGCCTGCGCATCCACTCCGGAGTAAACGAAGCGGAAGTTCCCGTTTTCATCCTTGCGGAACTTATCGCCTTTCCATGTCCACGGCCCGGGAGGAAGGTTCTTCTTGTAACCGCGTCCCCACTCGGGAAGAGCAGGGTCGTAGTTGAAGAGATCGTTGCCTTCCAGCTCAAGCAGGGTCTTGGGGATGGGCAACTCGCGCGCTTCCGTCATGGTGTGCGGAACATGATAGAACTGTGGCGCGTAATTGATGGAGCGGAAGAATCCTGGCAGGTCATTGAAAAAGGCATCGTCGCGGCCGCCGATGTATGCGGTGATTCGGTTCTTGCCCGGCGTGTCGAGGTTGAGCACCTTGTTGGTGTCCACCACCACGGAGAAGCTGCCTTCAGGGAAATTGAAGAACTCCACCGTGGCGCGTTGCGACTCGTCGACGTGCATGCGGATCTCTGACGCATGCAGCGCGCCGGTGTACTTATCCTTCACGGCTTCTACATATTTGAGAAATGAGTCGAGACTTTGTTCGTTGGCTGGGGGATGGACGACGCGAGGCTCTGCCGTCATCTGGATGCGGTAGATCATGTCGGGGTCGAGAGTCCCGGCATGAGGGACGGCGGCGAAGGTCAGGGCAATGACGACCTTCTCGCCATCGGAAGTATCTGAGCTGGGAAAACCGAACAAATCATAAAGATCGGCGGCGCTGGCATCGATATCGGAAAAAATGGAATTTACCGCATTGGGATCATTGTGATCAGCCATCGGACCACGCTCTTTCCGGCGCCGGGGGCAGCGCCCTTCAAGAAATTTTTAAATTAAAGTCCAAGTCTGCTAACCGGCTGCGGCGCGATCAACGTACGAAGCCGGCGGAAGTTAAAGATGGCACGCGTTGATACTCTTTCACGGAAGCAACAGCAGCCATCCTGATAAAGGCCGGGGGGTGAGCCGAAAGAATACACCTTCAGCCGAAATTTTCTCAAGTGGAAATCAGATTTTTCTGATGAGCCTGCGCGGCTTCCGAGACCGTTTTGGGAAAAGTTAAAAAAGTTGTAACGTTTAGCGCCGCAAAACCACTAAGTAACGCAGAGCTCCGTACGACACCATGGAAGACCGGTGAGAAAAAGGAGAAGGACGGGATCTTTCGTTCTTAGTGATACCCGTCTTCCCACAGTTCCCAAGAGCCAAGCAGCGAGAAACGAGCGAGGAAAAATGAGAACGGCGTTATTGACCGCATGCATCGTGTTCATGACTGCGCTATTGCATGGACAGGACGCGCCTCCAGAACCGCAGTGCAATTCTTATGTAATTGAAAAAACGGTCCTGTATCACCCCACCGCCTTCACCTTCAAGCAGCGCGCCTGTATATACGGCGGCAAGCTGATTTCCGGGCAGGCGTTTTTCGGGCCGATCTTTATGGGCGGGGTGGCGCAGCTGCGTGACGATCCGCCGGAGTGGGGCCAGGGCATGAAAGGATACCTGCGGCGCGTAGGAACCCGGTACGCGCAGGGAACGGCGAAATCTACCGGCGAATTCGTCTTCAGCTCGATCTTGCATGAGAACCCACGCTACGAACCGTCGCGAGATAAGACCTTCTGGAAGCGTACCGAACACGCGTTGTCTACCGTGGTGGTGACGTACCACCTGGGCAACTGCGGGAAAGAAGAAGTAGATACAGAAAGTCTATCGAACTGTCCGAAATGGCCGGCGATTTCCAAGGTGGTGGGAGCGAGCTCCAGCGGCCTGGTGGGGCTGACCTGGTATCCTGACCGACTCAACACGCCGGGACAGGTATTGGCGCGGACCGGCTCGGCCTACGGCGGATACGTTGCTTCCGCCGTCTTCTCTGAATTCCAGAGTGACATCTTCCGCATGTTTGGAAAGCTGTTTGGCTCCGACCGCAACTATCCTTCTCCCAAGCCGAAATCCGATAAAGGTGCCCGATGAAAAAACTTGCTTTGCTCCTGCTGGTGTCACTCTGCTTAGGCAGCCTGGGCGGTTGCGTGCATTATGGAGAATTTCGTGATGATGCTCGCAAGAAGGGCGCGTCTTCACAAGCGCCGGCCCGCGGAATTTGCGACGACGATCCTAATGCCGACCTAGCCCATAAATCGATATGGTGCCCGAAGCCCAATTCCGACCCCAAAAAAGACCGCAAATACTATCTGGCTTTCATCGAGGTGGATGAATTTGGAGAAATGTTTGATCGCAACCAGCTGACCCACGCGCTGGGGCTAATCGACTATGCGAAGCGGCAATCGGACGCCAAAAATGCGATTGTGGTGACGTTCATTCATGGTTGGAAGAATAACGCGTCAGACGGCTCCGGCAATGTCTGGGGATTCAGAGATGCACTGAATGATCTTGCGTCCTCATTAAAAGCAGAAGCTAAAAAGCAACAGGGCAACCCGAACGACTTGCGCGACCAGGATTTGCCGCCAGTGGTGGGCATTTACATTGGATGGCGCGGGGCGGTGACCAACCTGGGGGTAGCAAAGGAGTTCACTTTTTTTAACCGGCGCGACGCGGCGACTCGAATACCCGGCGCAGACCTGACGGAGATACTCAGCCAGATTGCGCGGTGGACAAAGGCATGCCTGGTCAGCGCCGAAGCGCCGGACCAGTGCCCCAAGAACAGTACAGGAGGGCCAGGCACAGATTCTCTTTCCGTGATTGTAGGCCATTCCTTTGGCGGCCTTGTTTTGGAACGCACACTCACCCAGGCTATTACTGCGGAACTGCTGGACGCGGAAGCCGAAGGTTTAGACCGGCAACGAAGGCATGACGATAGCTCCGGGGAGAAGCTGTTCAAACTATTTACCGATACCGACTTAATAGTGATGGTAAACGAAGCGGCGCCAGCCACGGAAAGCAAGCAACTGATGGATCTGCTGCTTCACCATAAGATCGAGCTTTGCGTGGACGATAGTGCAAAAGGACCCTGCGTGCACCGACCTGTGTTTCTCTCGATTACCTCGACCGGCGACTGGGCTACCGGTCTGACCTTGCCCATCGGACAGGGTGCAACCTCTCTGGTGCGCAGGAATTTCCACTCATACTACGATCCCCGATGCCCAGGCCCGGAGCATAAGGGCGATCCGAGTTGCGAACATCCTGACCCGACCAAGGTCCCGATTCGCGGGCAAAGGACCTACTTCCTGCATTCCACCGCGCACCTGCCTCCGCTATTCAGCCATTCCCTGGGGCCGGAAGATTCCCAGGACATTCAAAATTTCAAAAAAGAGGCAATTCAGGCTGGCCGTGGCAAGGACGTGCTTTGTTTTGAAATGAAAAGTCTGGGCAAGAAAGGATATTGCATAGTCCCATTAGTGGACGTCTACAATCAAAGTCCTTATTGGGTCATGCAGATGGGCACAGAGTTCGTTCCCGATCATAGCCAGATTTTCCGCCCGGCATTCCGCGAACTGTTGCAGCATATTATTTTGGAACGCCTGGATCTTCAGAAGCCCGGAACTCCAGCGAAACCAACATATATCAACGCTCACTAATTAGCGGTGAATTTAGAAAGCCGAAGCAAAAATGGGCCAGCTTGTTCTGACTGAGCAACCACGAGGAGCGGCATGACAATTTCGAGGCGGGAAGTTTTGATCGGGATGGCGGGCCTTGTTGGTTCTTCTTTGCGTCTGCTCGCCGAACCCCGTTTTTCGGAATGCAAGAGCGGGAGCAAAGATCCGTTTCACATCGAAGGTTTCAACTGCTCCCAGGTTACCGCTGCCGGCATGACCTACAGGCTCTATCAGTCCCAACGCAGTGGGCCGGCAGTGCTTCTGTTGCATGAATTGCCGGGGCTATACAAGGAAGATATCGAACTCGGCCGGCGTATCGCCCAATGTGGATTCACCGTATACATGCCATTATTTTTTGGCAAGCCTAATGGAAGGGCGGATGGCATCGAGGGAGGCTGGAAGATATTCTGGTATGGACTGACTGAAACGGTGCTTCTCGGGACGCCATTCCCTGCGTTCCGTTCCGGCCACACAAGCCGGGTTGCGCGGTGGCTGAATGAACTTGTGCCTTCGATCCACCAGAAATGCGGCGGAAAAGGCGTAGGCGTGATCGGAATGTGCCTGACCGGGTCCTTGCCGCTGGCGCTCACCGGATCAGGGGACGTGCGCGCGGTCGTGCTATGCCAGCCGTCGCAGCCCAGCATTCCGCATTCCGGGCTCGACGTTTCCGAGAACGACATCAAGACGGTTAAAGACCACAAGGTGGACATCCTTGCGCTCAAATTCAGCTCTGACCACATATCCCCGAATGCGCGCTGGAAGACGCTCAAAGCGAAATTCAGCGGCGAAAATTATCTCGGCAATCATTACCATGAGTTAATCATCCGCTCCGGTGATGGTTCACCTTACCATGCGGGTGCCCACTCGATTTTCGGGGAACATTTTGATGACGTAAAAGGCGATCATCCGCCAACGCACGAAGCTTTGCAGCGAGCTTTAGGATTTTTGGACAATCGCATCTCTGATACGCCGCACTTGCCGGATTACCCGGACCAGCAGCCCTGTCCTCCTCAATTCCTTTGCTATCCTGAAAGCCGGAATGCAGCGCCTCCGTCAATCCCTTAAAAGCCCTGTGGCGCTGTTGCAACTTCTTGAGTTGCAACTTCTTGAAATGTGCTTAGGTCTTCGATGAGATTTTGAACCTTAGTGCAATCTTTTGTTTGTATTTAGTTGGTGGGACAGGATTACACCTCAGCTACGGTTACTGGCTGCATTGAGAATGCTCCTGGTCGCTACAATTTTTCTCGGATCGCGATCTGCAGAGGTCTCATCAGTCGCTCTGCCGAAGCCTAAGTTGGTGAAGAAAATTTGGTGAGCGCGGAAGGAATCGAACCTTCAACCTACTGATTAAGAGTCAGTTGCTCTGCCAGTTGAGCTACGCGCCCTTGCTGTGGAATCAATCAAGACGAGGAACATCACAGGAAGCAATATCAGTGTAACACAGGGTTTTTGCCCCAGACCGCAGCAGACGGATTCACAAAAACTTAATCTTCTGTTCATCTGGCGTTAAAGCGGTGGGTATACAACAATCTCAATCGCTCTATCAAGGGGAAAATTCGAACAAGGAGAAAATTCGAACCTGTTTTTTCTCTTTACTCGCGAAAGCGGGCCCTTCTCCGGGCCCAATTTCATTTCCCGGATTTGTTTCACGCAGGATGGGAGCAGATAATCCCTTATCTGCGCCTGTAATAAGCCGCTGCACAAGCCACTCACTCGTAGCCAAATGATCGTCGCGACGTTTTGCCGGCGGGTTCCAGCCGCGCCAGCTCCAGCAGGGCCATGCAGCGCGCGTCTTCTTTGCGCGCGGTTTCATGCAGCACCACCACTTCACGGGAGTCTTCCTGCTCAATCACACAGCGCCACAGGTTGGGCGCGCCGGCACTCTGGGGAACGATTCGGGCCCGATAAGGTGATTGGACAATTCGCATTATTTCTCTCCTGGGCTGGGGGATACGCTGCGGCAGATGCTGTCTCGAACAACCTCTATTACACTCGCGTATTACACTCGCGCCAAGGTCTGCCAAATGTTAAAAACATGTTAAAAAATGACTTAAGCCTGTGGAATACGTGGAACAATCCCCTTACTCTGAACAAGAAGACCCTGTTTCCCGGGCTTTCCGGGCTTTCCTGGGCAACACCTTTATTGTGAAACTTCTGCCCGCTGCGGCTCCTTAGCAGCATCGGATTCGCGCTCGGTTCCGGGAGCGGCAGGGTGGATATTCCAGATATCGCGGGCATATTCGGCTATGGTCCGGTCGCTGGAAAAAAAGCCGGTGCGCGCCACATTCAGGATGGACTTGGCGGTCCATACGTCCGGTTCGCCATAGTCCTTTTCCGCCCGATGGGTGGCTTCAATGTAGGAAGAAAGATCGGCCAGATGGAAATAGCGGTCGCCGCGATCCAGCAACTCATCGACTATCCAGCGGAAAAGACCAGGCTCGTCGGGGCAAAGGCGGTTTGAGCCGAGGCAATCCACTACGCGGCGCACGGTACTTTCGCTGTTATATATGTCGCGCGGATTGTAACCCCGCGACTTCTGGTACCAGCTCACATCTTCACGCGTGAGGCCGAAAGTATAAATATTCGCCTCGCCCACCGCCTCCATAATTTCTATATTCGCTCCATCGAGCGTGCCCAGCGTAAGCGCGCCATTCATGGCCAGCTTCATGTTGCCGGTGCCGGAAGCCTCCATTCCCGCCGTGGAAATCTGCTGGCTGAGATCGGCGGCGGGCATAATGATTTCCGCCAGTGAAACGCGATAGTCGGGAACAAACACTACCTTGATGCGGTCTTTCACCCGGGGATCGGAGTTCACCACCTGGGCAACGTTGTTGATGAGCTTAATGATCTGCTTGGCCGCCCAGTATCCTGGGGCCGCCTTGCCGGCAAAAATATAACTGCGCGGCGCCGGCAGCTCCGCATCGTCTTCCACCACGCTCAGATATTCGTGGATCACGCGCATCACGTTCAAGAGCTGGCGCTTGTATTCATGGATGCGCTTCACATGAACGTCAAACATCGAGTGCGGATCCATGATAACGGCAGTGGTGTTAAAGATTTCTCTTGCCAGCTTTTCTTTGTTGTGCCGCTTGATTTTGCGGAATTCTTCGCGGAAAGCGGGATCGCCCGCATTTTTTTCGATGGCGCGCACGCGCTCCAGGTCTGTGATCCAGCTTTCGCCCACGGTGCGGTTCAGCAGCGCGGCCAGTTCCGGGTTCGCTTTCAGCAGCCAGCGCCGCGGGGCCACTCCATTTGTCTTGTTGCT
>Ga0134125_10002196_pt1 | contig 23307 bp, 16 predicted proteins | sample KB31751_FD_96464 | JGI IMG/M metagenome (GOLD analysis project Ga0134125, IMG submission 96464) | Terrestrial soil microbial communities with excess Nitrogen fertilizer from Kellogg Biological Station, Michigan, USA - KB3-175-1 | ecosystem: Environmental > Terrestrial > Soil > Unclassified ... | reverse complement strand
GTTTCATGCGTGTTTCCTCTTCTGCGGCGCAGCCGCGACCGGTTGGCAACCTGGGCCGCAGGCCTCGTCGGCGAGGCTGCAGCAGTTCTCGGTGAGAAAGGCGATCAGCGCATTCATGCGCGCGAAATGGGGGCTGTAGTAGAGGTTCCGCCCCTCTCGGCGGCTCACGATGAGCTCCGCATTCGCGAGCTCCTTGAGGTGAAAGGACAATGTCGGCGCGGGGATCTCGAGTCGCTCGATGAGCTCGGAAGGCGTAAAGCCCTCGGGTCCCCGCTTCACGAGCAGTCGGAACACTGCCAAACGGGCTTCAGAGGCGAGCGCGCCCAGCGATTCGATCGCTTCGTCCAGTTTCATAATTGCAATTATATAGAATTATAAGTCGCACGCAACCGCGGTGTCGCAGCGCGGCGCCTGCGGGAGATCCCGGCATTGGTTGCCGGTCCTGTGCGACCCGGCGCCAAGGCACGGCGGGAGATCGGGATGGATTCTGCGCCTCATTCGCTGAAAGAAGGGTGACTTCGGCGGTAAGCCTGAAAAGCGCGAATGGGCTGGTGGATTCCTCACATCAGGGCGTGGAGGTGTCTGCCGGGTCCTTGCGCGGCAGGGAAGTTGGCGGAATGGTTTGGGGCTTGCCCGGCGGCATGCTTTTTAGTAATGACTCGGCGAGGCCGTTGAGCTCACTGGCGGTGAGCTCCATCTGTTGCCCGAATGCCCGCCCCTGCGGCCCGAGCGTCGTGCGGGTGGCGGCGCCAATACGGGAATAATCCAGCGCATTGGTGAGGTCCGTGCCGAGGGTTTTTTTGCCCTTGAGCTCGAAGACCTTCAGATCGCTGCCCCTGGCGCCGCGGGACAGCTCGGCCAGCGCGCTGGCGGACTGCTCGAGCTGTACGGCGGCGCTCACGGCCGTATCGCCCGCACCTGTCTTGACTTCGCCGAGCTCGATCGCCTGCGGCTTGCCGGCCGCGCTGGCATCGGCCACCAGGACATCGATCTCCCCGACCGCATCGTATACCGCACCAGCGTCGGGATCCTCGAACAGATGCGCCGCCTCGCGCCCGAGCTGGCGACGCAGTGCGTCCTCGCTGATATCCGGTGTGTCGGCCTGGATGCGCGCCTGGCGGCTGGCGCGCCACTCGGTGATGGAGCGGAAGCCCGCCAGGCGGCGCATGATCGCCACGTTGCGGAAGAACTTGATGCCCCTGCGCCCGGCATATTTGCCTTCAATGAGGCTGCGGAGCATCGCTTCTCCGATCGCTCCCTGGGTTTCGGTCACGGCTGGACGGCTTGCCTCCCCGATCACACTGCGGAGCTCGCCCACGATCTTGGCGAAATCGCCTTGCTTGAGCGCATCCAGCAGGGCCGACTTGTCGAGCGCTCCGATCTGCTTGAGAGCGGCACGGATTGCCGAGTACTGCTGCTGGCGCACGTTCTCCCGCAGGGTTGGATCCTGGATGAGACGACTCTCCACCAGCTTCGCGCGCGCGAGGTTGAGTTGTGAGCGCCCCAGCTCCGCCCTGGCCGCGGCGACTTCTGCTCGTGCGGCCTTGGTCGCCTCGGGTGAGGTCGCTTTGTCGGTCAGGAATTTGGTGACGTCCTTGCCGCCGCGGTCGATGCCCTCCAGGATCCTGAGGGCATCCATGTCTGAAGGATTGGCGTCGCGCAATGCCTTCAGTCCCCGCTTCGCCGCATCCGGCAGCAGATCACTCAGGGCATCCAGCACTGCCGTGGCAGTCGAACCCTTCGCGGAGCCCTTGGCCCGGTCGATGAGCGCCCGACTCTCGATTGGCGCATCACCAACGACGCCGCTTCCGGGCTTGCTCTCGGCGCTGCCGACGCGGGCCTCGGCACCACGCACGCCGGCTTCCGCTCGCGCCACGCCACGGGCGGTACCGACTTTGGCCAGCTTCGGTCCGACCGCCTTGCCGAGACCCCAGGTCGCGATGAACAGCAGGATATCGAACCCGACCGAACCCACCTTCTTCGAGAACCGGTCGCCGGCGGTCTTGAGCTCGCCCACCGTAGTGGCACCCTTGCATTCATCCTCCAGGTCCATCCATGCCTTGGCGAGCCCATAGATGTCCTCCCAGGCGAACTGTAGTAGCAGCACCGCAGTCAGGAGACCTGCGAGAGCCTTGGTGATCAGCGTCGGCTCCGGTACCAGCCACAAGCCAACGTAGATGGCGAGCGTCACGATCAGCATGATCACGAACGCGGGATCGGAGAAAGCGCTCTTCGCCGCCTCCGCGACTTCCCCGGGCCAGCCCGAAGAGAGCTTGAGCGCGATGGACAGCTTGACGTCCGCCATGTTCGGCGCGGGCTGGTCGGGATCTTTGCTGAGCTCCTCGGGAGTGAGCTTCGCGTACTCCTTGAGGAGCTCGCGATCCTGCTTACTCAGGTGCTGCCAGTGCGGATTGGACTTGAGCTCTTTGTCGAGCGCGTCCTCCTTTTGCGCGTCCCCCTTGCCACCCCCGGCGCCGCCCTTCGGTTGGGTCTGGGTTCCCGTGCCGCCGGCTCCCTTGCCTTTGCCGCCGGCGAGTCGCACGCCGCCCTGTGCGACAAAGTCCGTCTTGCCGCCCGTGGTGTCGGCAACGAGACGGAATCGAACGACCTCCCACTTTCCGAGTGCGAGGGACCACCCGCTTGGATTGCGCACATCTCCAATCGGCGTGGCCGTCAGCTCCTCGGCGATCTCCGGGTTCAGAACGCCACTCTCAACGAGGAACTGCAGGACTTCATCGCGCGTCGGGAAGCGGTCGCCGGATCCATAGATGAAGGTCCCGTCATCACCGACGATACCCATTGCACGGTGAGGACCTTCGGTTTCCTTGTCCGATTGGCGCTGTATCCTCGTGGGCGCGCGGCTGAGCCTCGGTGCTCCCATCACGCTCCAGGGCGCGTGCGGACGACCGGACTGCTGGGCGGTATGTGCCAGCTCGTGGGCGAGCAGGCGCAGCCCAGCCTTGGTGGAGGGTCGATACCGCCCATCGGCGAAGTAGATATCCGATCCCAGGGTGAAGGCTTGCGCCTTCAGCACTCGCGCTGACCGGGCAGCCTCCCGATCCGCGTGAATCCGCACGTTGGAAAAGTCATGGCCGAAATGTCGCTCGAGCATGCCGAGTACGGTTGGGCGAGGCGGCCCATCCTGGCGTGCAGGTCCGCCGGGCTCCGATCCTGCGGCGGATTGTCCCGCGGCGAACACGCGGGAATGGGTGCCGAGCGACGACACGGCCCGGTCCGCTGCCGCGTCGGCCTCCCGTTCCAGCGCGCTCTCGTTCGAGTCAATCGCTGAATGGGGCGATGGCCGCGGCTGGGCATGCGGCATGCCAGCGCCGCTGGCACTCGCGCTGATTGCCGGGAGGCACCCGCTCCGAGACCTCATCGGGAGCTTCTTTTCAGGCTCGAAGCAAGAGGACTGGAGTGCGTCCAGGTGCGCAGAACGCTCTGCACGTGACTTCTTGCCTCCGATGCGCGCCGCCGAGCGATGGGTCTTCACAACGACAGCACCGTCTGATGGCCTGTATAGAGGATGCGCCAGCCCCGCTCGAGCAGCCACGGTACCGCCAGCGCGCCCTTGCCGCGAAACTGCCCGACAGAGTATGGAGTGTCGTCACAGACGACGAGCGAGCGACCGCGCAGCCTGGGATAAGCCGCCTGGATCTCTGCCAGGCTGTGCTCGGCGCAGCGTGCGTGATCGGCGTCGAGGCTGTCGAGATACAGCAAATCGATCGGCTCGCGACTGTCGCGCAGAAAGGCGATCGAGTCTGCGAGCCGGATCTCTACGGCGGCGCCAAAGCAGCGTGTCCACACCCTGGCGAACGCGCAGTTCATCGGGTCGTTATCAACGGAGATGAGGCGCCCGCCATGCCGGCTCAGATAGAAGCCGATGACATAAGTGCTGAATCCGGCGCCGGCAAAATCGTCCTCGGCCCGAATACATCCCGTTTCCACGACGCACGGCTGCACGGACCGAGCGCTCAACTCGCGCAGCACGAGATCGAAGCTCAGATGCCGGTCGACATAACCGCCGAAAGGGCTGTCACCGCCTCGCATCTGGTTGCGTACAAACCATTGCAGCTGCACGTCGGCGGCGATGTGCGTCCGATCGAGGTAGCGAGGCTTCTCCAACATCCAGTGAGCCAGCGCGGCGAGAGGTTCCATTGCGGACTCATCGTCACTCAGCGCGATGGTGTGATACGAAGCGCGACTGCGGCCATACCAGGCAGGTCGTTCCTGCGTCAGAACGACATTGAGTTGGCGCGGATGAGGGAGTGTCCAGGTGACGGGTGACCCGGCATGCGCCCACACTCCGATTGCGGGCAGGTCTACCAGTCTGGCAATGTGCAGAGGGCCGCTGTCGACTCCGATCAGGAGGTCGGCCTGAGACATGACGCCAAGGAGTGTGGCGGTGTCGATGTGCGCCCAATCGTCTGCCAGATGCCGGACGCGTCCATGAGCGAGGCGCGGCACGCGATTATCCCAGTCCAGCAGCACGACCGTCCCGCCGGTGTCGTCCAGGAGTCGTTGGTACAGCCGTTTGCACTTTTGCGCCTCGAGGTTCTTCCGCTCCGGCCCGGTGTTGCCATGAGAGTGCAGCAGCACGACGGGCTTGGGCAGCGGCGCCAGCCAGCGGCTCGCCGCGAGGCGCGACTCCGCCGGCAGATGGGGTGTCACGTCCAGTTTGATCGCACGGTACTCATCCCAGAGGTCCTTCGGCGAGCCAATGTTGGGCATGGGCGGGACTGAAATGTTGCGACCGCCTTTGGACCATCGCCAGCAATTGGCGAGATCGGCGTCCTGCGCCGGAATGAGGCCTTCGTGCCATGGAACCGCCGCGGCGCCGGTCGTATCCGTCGCGACGCCGACCCCGCTGTCGGCGAACACGATGTGCTTGTCGGGAGTGCACACGACGGCAATGGCATACCCCCGCCGGACATAGAGCGGCAATTGGTGCGCGAAGAAGGCGCAGTCGCCCAAGCCGTGCGTAAATTGGACCCGCAGAGCAGCACGAACGCGAGGCGTCGCGGCAAACCGCGTGATGTCAACGGCGCTCACGGTCAGGCCGCCCGCGGCACCTGCCGGATCGCATCGAGCTGGGAGCGCGTCAGGTAACTGACTGCGCCTCCTTGAAAGTAGATCTCGATCGCGCGGACGACATCGTCCACGCTGATGAGATCCATGCAGCGGGGGAGCCGACCCACCACATCGACGCAAAGGTGCTCGGGTTTGTCCTTGTCGTCCCTGTCTCCCAGCGGACGCACGCGCGATTTCCAGCAGCCGCCATCGTCACAGCAGTAGAGTGTGCCGGCGCGGTGCAGGTACTGGTGATGCGGATAGGCTTCCCAGTGCGGCGGCTCGCGCCCGCCGGCAATCACGACGCACGGGCGGTTCTTCGGCATCCCGCCCGGCACTTCCACAGCCGCCGCAAGGTGCATCATCAGTGTCACGGGGCAGAGGACTCCCTGCGCGTGGTACACGAGCCGTACGAGTTGTCGCAGGTCCGTGCGACCGCGCAGATCGATCACGTGTCGCAGCGGTGGATGCTCGTGGCCGGCCTCACCGACCTGGACGAAGAGGATGCGATCGTTGAAGTGGTCCACGACACGCTGGTAGCGCTGCGCGTCCCACCACTTGATCGTGAAGTCGCGTTTGCCGCCGGCTACCACGATCCAGAACGGGACCGGCTGGCGCACGATCTCCTCTACCTGCGATATCCAGGTTTTCTCCTGCTGCGACAGATGAATGTCGCCGCGGAACAGCGTCGGTCGGACTGAAAGGCCCAGCCGCGCGTTCAGGTGCTCGATGAAGCCGTGCAGGAAATGATAAGGCGCATGATTGCTGCGATGAATCAGCGGGTACTCGCAATCCAGGACCTCGACGGCGGGATCGCCCTCGCGCAGCGGAGTGATGTAGGGATTGTGCTCCCAGAGAGCGGGGCAGGGCGTGCGTACATCGGTCAGGTATGCTCCCGGATGCGTGAGGTGCAGCTCGCGCAGGGCCGCCGTCAGCATGACGATGTCGCCGGGAGACTGGAAATTGCGGAGGATGAGTCGTCGGGGTTGGCTCACGGGCGCTCCTCAATAGTCGGTATCGCCAAACCACGGCTTGACGCCCGGACTCGGGTGGAAGCGCTTGCCGCCCTTGAGCAGGTCCTGGTGATACAGCGTCCACTCCGTGCGCGCGACATCGACGTCGACGCTCAGGTGCAGTCCGCGACGGCTCCGGCGTACTGTGAACGAATAAGCCTCCGGGCGAGCCGTGCGATCGCGCGCTATCTGGATTGCCTCGGCATCCGTCGGCGGCGTTTCGATCGGGTCGGTGGTGAAGTCGCCGAATTTGAACTTGTCCTTGGCCTTGAAGGTGAACACCGTCATCTTTCCCTGCACCTGCGCGCCTCCGAAGGTGAACTCCTTGAGCGGCGGCGGACTCGGCTGGCCCTTCAGGAGCTCGCGAAGCAGCTGCAGCTCCTTGCCCTTCTCCGGCCAGAGCCCACTCCATACCCCCTCGGTCGTGGCATCGACCTCGCGCCTGAGGTGCCGGCTCATCGACTTCCAGTTGGTGACGAAGCCATATTCGGGCTTGGCCTGCAGACGCTTGAGCGCTTCTGCGTCTTTCAACGAGCTGCGGCCGGGCTGCTCGTAGTACGGCCCAGCCATCGATTCTTCGCCCCCTCCATAACCCTGCTCATGGGTCGGCGCGAGGACGCGGGCCCCGCCGCCGAAGGCACTCCGCACTTCTGTCAGCATCGCCTCGCTGCGACCGAGATTGCACCCACGGATGAGCACGTTCGTCCAGGAGCCCACCAGGTTCGGGTCTGGCGCGACGAGCGAGTGTTTCTGGTTCGCTTCCTTCAGCGCCGCGAACTCGACCTTGCCCGGTCTGCCCAGCGTGGGACTCAGCGAGAACTGCAGTGTCCCGTCGGCATGGGCGTGCGAGACGATGATCAGGTCGTTGACCGGCTTGCCTTCCTGGTTGATGCGGGCGTTGATGCCCTCGAGATCACGCACGTCCTCGATCATGACCGCGCTCGGATACTCGGCCTTGAAGTACTCCTTCGCTTTCGCATAGAAGGGATTGGCCTTCGACTTGTCACGCCCCATGATGAAGACATAGTCGATAGTGCCGCGCGCCTGCCGCACCAGAGCAATCTGCGACTCGATCTCCTGCGCAATCTGCGCAGCCTGGCCGGCTGCCACGCGACTCAGGGCATCGTCGCCGGCAACCAGTGTTGCGCTGGTGCGCGGACCCTTGCCGTGCGTCTCGACCGCGACGCCTTTCTGTTTGCGCTCGTAGCGGCTGCCGCTCAGCTCGAAATGCATGTCGAGCCCGTGAGCCTTGATGAGCCGCCAGAGAACCTCCTGCACCGCGATCTGCGGACGTTTCGAAGCGATGGCGTCCGCGGCCAGAGAGGTGAGGGCGGACTCTTCCTTGTGCGCCGCGGCCACCTCATCGGGGTCCTGCGGTTGCTTGCACTGCACTCGGGCATTTCCGGCACTCGCGCCTCGTTGCTGCATCACGTGAACGAGCTCGTGGGCTATCAGCCGTCGACCGGATGTGCTGTGGGGAGCGAATTGTCCCGCGCCGAAGACGATATCCCGGCCGACCGTGTAGGCCTGCGCGCCGAGCCGTGAGGCGGATACGCGAGCATCCGGCCCGGAGTGCACCCTTACGCTAGCGAAGTCGAACCCCAACGCGCGCTCCATCTGCGCTCGCAGAGTGGCTTCGAGCGGTGTGCCTCCGCCGCGGGTTGCGCGCGCCACTTCCTGAGTCTCCTCTGGAGCGCGTGCAGTCGCAGACGGAGCACGCGATACGCTCACTGGTCGCACCGTGTGGGGGGCCGGCCCGCTCAGCGCTTCTGCGGCAACACGGTCGGCTTCGCGCTCGAGGACACTCTCGCGCTGGAGGCGCGCGTCGCCGGATCGGTGGCCACCGGTTCGCGCGACGGGTCGCCTCAAACGGAGCTGTTGTTTATCACCAGGCATGATGGCGCTTCGATTGCCTGCTCCGCCCGATTGACGAGGTTATCGGCGATGAGCCATTGCGGCCCGGCGTGCAGCCTCTGCAGATACACGTTCGGGTCCGGTGCGACCACCTTGTTGTACTGGCTGGGCGCGCTCACCTGCACGACCCGGATGACCCGGTCCGGAAACCCGCTCAACTCGTTGTGCCGGATGATCGCCTTGCTGCCGAGATAGCCGAATACCCGGATGCCCTCGGAATGCAGGTATTGGCCGCCGGACAGTGTCAGCGAGATCCGGTTGCTGTCGATCAGCAGCGAGCGCACGTTTCCCACCAGAATGCCAAAGCGCCCCGCAGCGTGACCCTGGATGACATCGAGGGTCAGCGACACCTGGTTGTCCCGGATCACGACGTTCCCGGCTGTGTCAGCAGGCAACGTCGGAGACTTCTCGCGATGGCTCGTGCCGACCACCACTCCCTGCAGAAACCCGCCGATGACATTGTCCGCGACCCGCAGCTCGCTGACCGCCCGTCCGCCTACCACGATCCCGGCACGCGCAACCAGGACCTGCAGGCGCTCGAAGTTCCTGACCAGTTGTGAGAACCCGGCGAACTGGCGCTGCGCCGCGGGATTCGTGAGCAGCGTGGCAGCCGAGCGCTTTACGAACGCGAGCAGGTCGGCGTTGGAGGCGAATTCCTTGGGACCCTGAGTGTCGACGTAAGTCTGCCAGACGCCTTTGAGCTGCTGTGGGGTGTTGAACGAGACCGTGGTCCCGCCGACCGTCACACCGGCATTGGGCGGGCGGGAGGCGAGGATGGGAGCCGCAGCGGCACCGGCGATCGGTCCACCCGCGGGTCCTGCGGGCGCAGTGACAGCCGGCGCAGCGCGGGCGGCAGCGGGGGCCGACTTTTTGCGCGCCCGCGATTTGGGTGCATCCGGCGCCGCTGTCTTGACGGCAGCAGTCGACGCGCTGCCGACCAGGGCACGCGTCGCAAGCGTTCGGTATCGGGCGTTGGCAAGTGAAGAGAGGAAGGAGATCGGCCTACCTGGCGCCGCGCTGATCTCATTGCGATCGATGAACGCCTGCCGCACGTGTACCAGCAGGATACCCGTCTGCATCTGGCCGACGATGAGTTGCGAGCCGCTGACCCGTACTGTTCCGAAGCCCGTGGTGAGGTTTGCTGCCGTAATCGAGTTGCGCACCGTCAGGCATGCGGCGCCCGATGCGACGGCGGAGCCACAGGAGAGTGTCACCGTGTCGACGGTGACCTCGGCACAATCGACGAATTCGAGCGCGCCGCCGATCCGCGCGGATGTTGCATCGACTGGATCGTCTACGCGCGTGGCGGTCGCCGAAAGATCGCGTACGCTCACGCTGGCACAGCCCACGAATCGCAGCACGGTCTCCAGTCCCTTGCCCAGCAGGCGCGTGCCCCAGCCTGCGCCGCTCACTTTGACATGGCCGGTAGTCTGGATGATGACGCTCTGGGTCGTTTCGAAATCACCGGTCGCGAAACAGATCTCCGCGTCGGCTGAGGAAGTCGTGCCGAACAGCGCTCCCAGCTGTGCTGCCCAGTTGGTTCCAGGCACGAGGGTCAGGGTGCACGGACAGCTCTGTTCCTCTACGGCCGTCAGTGGGGGAAAGAACAGGCGGCAGTCCGTTACATCGCTCGCGCCCGGCGGCGGCGTGAAGCTGATCCCGTCGAATGCAAGGATGCCGAGCTTGCAGTAAGAATGCCGGATGCCGCTCGGCTTGCGCGGCACGTAGTCTCCGGCAGAATCGGTGGGCCATTCGATCGTGCCGATGGTCTCCGCTGTGGTGGCGGTGCGCGCCGGAATGAGCCAGTAGTCCCCGACCGCATACTCGCCATCCGAGAACTGGACCTGCACTCCGTTCTCCAGGTCGAGGATGCCGCCGTCCGCGATCGGAATCCCGCCAGCATCGGCGCCGACGGTCTGATCCCAGCGCCGAAGCTTGGGATGCCGCTGCAGATCGATGGGGCGGCTGGGAGGCGTCTCGAGCGTAACCGTCATGCGCGTCGCATCGCTCGCGGCTACCTTCAGGAGCTCCCCGTGACCGTGGAGGAGCTCGCTGACATCGTCGATCAGCTCGACCCAGTCGCCTGTCTGGATGCCCAGCGAGGAGTCCCGGCCGGTGCTCGTCACGCTGAGCGTCGCGCCCGTGACGAGCGCGGTGGGCGGCTGCCCCGGAGCTGCAACGATGCCGGCCACGATCGAGCCGTTCTCGCGCGACCACTTGAAGGTCGCGCCGCCGTAGCCGCCGGGCTCGTGGATCTCTACGCGATAAAGCTGATTCTCGAGACTGCGATAGCCGCTCGCCGGCGGCAGAGCGCAGGGAATTGGCGCGGCCGCCGGTGCACCCAACCCCGCCGTGAGCTGGCCTTGGTCGACGATCCGCGGCCAGGGGTCCTGCAGCTGCGCGCAGCTCGGGTTCGCTCCGTACCGTCGGGAATCGAGCAGAGCGAGCTTCACCTGCCAGATGAGTTGCGAGCGCAGGCACGTGTCCGGCCCACCGAGAGCCACCTCCTGAATCGACGGATCGTCGATCGGGGTGATGACCCGCTCCCACACATCCAGGTACGCGGCGTAGAGGCCTGGCCCCTGGACTCCCACGGCCGCGAGCGGGTCGGCATCGAGCCCTGCGGGCAGGAAAGGTTGCGTAAACAGCGTGGTGTCGGCGTCATTGATGACGGGTATACCTGCCACGTAAATACGACCGTGTGCGATCGTGATGTCGTTGCCTATGCCTGTCGGCGAGCTGGAGCTGCTCGAGCTGCTGCCGCCGCTGTTGCTGCTACTGCTGCTCGATCGGAGTAGCCGGATGGGGGGAACGCGCAGGCTCGAGCCCGCAGAGCTGGAGGAGCCGGCGGAGCTGGATGAGCTCGATGAGCTCGATTGGCTCGCCGCAATGGCGAGCGCGAACCCGCCGCGATAACCTGCCGCCAGAGTCGTCTCCGGCACTCCCGTCGGGCCGATGACGTCGGATAGGGCGACTTCCGAGCTCGCCAGATCGATGGCGATCTGCTCGTTCTGGTCCGCATCGAGGACCACGCGTCCCTGTTGGAAAAGCACCCGCCGATAGTGCTTGCGAGGATCGTACGTGTCGCGGCTGCGGTCGGCTTTCATGATTGTCTCCTGCCGGCTCCAAGGTCAGCTTGCATGGATCACACCGGACTCCAGACCGATGCGCAGATACTCGCTGAGACGATAATTGAGATTCGATTCGCGCCGGCCGTTGTACAGGCCGTGGAACAAGCCCATCTCGTCCTCACTCTCGGCACCGGTTACCAGCTCGTGCGGAGCGTCATCCGACAACTGCAGATAGCCAGGCTCGCTACGCGCCGTGCTCACGAACACCGGGGCGGTGCGCATCGACACGGTGTCCCGGATCGCCTGCTGGGCCGCGGCGTCAGGCGGTGAGCCTTCGCTCGCGGCAGCGGCTATCGCCGCATCGATAGCGAGGTCGGGCTGGCAACGGAACCGCCGCGGCGTGCTCGATCCTATCGGCACACGACTGTAGCGGATGCAGCCGGCCTGAGTTCGCTCGAGCGTCACGCGACCGCAAAGCAGACTGTTCTCGATGCAGGATGTCTCCCGCGCCAGGATCCCGCCGATCACCGTGCAGGCCGAGAGATTCACTTCGCCGCAGGAACCTGCTCCGTCCTGGCCAGCGATGGCTGCGGCGCTGTCGATTCCGGCGTCGACCGCGCTGTCGCAGATCTGTATTGCGACCCGCTCATCCACATTGAGAGCCGCGCAAAGAGAGCGGCGAATCGTCAAGGAGCCACCCTCATCGAACGACCAGAGAAGAGGGCCGCGCAGCGTGCAATGCTCAAGAATGAGGGTGAACGTCGCATCATCGGGGCCCGGAGGCTCTGCGCCGGCGGAACTGCTCGAGCTGCTCGAGGCGGTCGCCGCTCCCGATGAGTTGGACGAGCTCGATGAGCCTGAAGAGCTCGACGAGCCTGAAGAGCTCGACGAGCCAGGGCCGGCATGACCCGCCCGGCGCACCACGAGACCATCGCGAATGCCGAGCCCGCGCAGAGTCACAGTGCCGCCCGGCAACGCATCGATCGTGAGTTGCCCGAGCACGATGGGCCGGACGAAGTCCGCGGCGCGCAGCACGAGAGGACCGGTGGGTGACAACGAGAGATCGCCGCCGAACGACCCGCTGTCAGCGATTTCGAAGACGCCCTGCGACCAGCCGCCCGGATCGGCTGCCTCGAATGCGGACACGGTTTGTGCCGGACCCTCGGAGGCGGGAACCTGTCGTTGATAGGCGCCGCCGCCGTACCTGCCGCTGAAGCCGTACGCGTACGCTACGCGCACGAGATCCGGAGGAGATCCATTGAAAACGAGGCGCCCCAGCTCCGGATCCACAGCAACACGGATGGCGGGATCCGAAGGTGGCGTCCACATCTTTAGATCGCAGGCACAGATTCGGACAGGGTCTATCGGTGTGCCATCCCTGTCCCAGATCACGAGCACCGGCGGCAGGCCGAAGAACAGCGGCTCGTAGGAGCCAAGCGTGTGCGCCGCAGCGGCTCGCAGCTTCTCCAACTCGGCGTGCAGCGCGAACCGGCGGAGTGCGAAGGGAAGATTGCGGCGTTCAGTGAGCGTGAATGGCTCCTCCGGCGGCTGGGGGGGATTTATCAGAGGCACATCGTCCCCAAAAGGATCGAAGGTAAAGCGGTTAACGTCGAGGCGCCCGGCGATGCTGATAGCGCGAGGCAATGCCGGTGCTTGTGCTGTGAGCAGCGTGGCGCCTCCCAAGGCGGCTCGCCGCCACACGAACACGCCGACGTTAGGAAGATTGTGGCGACCGCGGCCGCTCGCTATGCGGCGTACATCCACAGTTCGCGGCATGAGGTCAAAAGCGCCGTTGACATCCGCTGCGGGCTGCCAGCCGTGCACGTCCACACAGGTGTTCATGCGGCGGACGTGATTGCGCACGTACTGAGACACAGCGAGGCGCTGAAAGAACTCGACGGCGACAGCAGGCCACTCCGTCACATCCGCCGCGAGCTGATCGAGTACGGTCAGTGTTCCCTTGCGGCGGCGTATGCCGATGGTATCGGCGACCTCCGAGCGCGCCATGGCGTCCCGCGGGGGGATGGGGCTGACGGACCGATAGCCGATGAGATTGCCGATATACGGGATCGCCCACGGCGCGCAGGTCTGGATGAACAGATCGTCGTAGAGTTGCTCGAGGTTCTCATCGACCACGGCGGCCTGGCCGGCGAGCACGCCGATGAGCTCCTTCAGCGCCCCGTTGTCGCGCATGCGTACGGTTGCGGGCAGCAGAGCGTAGAGCGTGTCGGCGTCAATCAGGCTCATGCGTGAACTACCTGTGGCAGCAGACCGGGCTCGAGCGTGAGAAGCTGGGCTCCGGCCAGCGAGCCCTCACGCAGGACGGGTGGATTGGCGATGAGTGCGTCGGGCAGAGCGGAGCCGCGGCGCAGGAATAGCCGAATCAGCGTTTCGGAGCCGGTGAGTCGGAAGGCATTGACGCTGACGGCCAGGACACCGCGAGCACGTTGCAGCACCGCATAGATCTCACTGAGATAGACGGGTTGCATCAGATCCCGCGACTCGAAACCGAATGCGGCTCGCAGCGCCGCACGCGCAGCGTCCAGCACCACGTCCACATCTAGATCCGGATCGACCGTTAGCTTCGCGCCGACCGTGAACGTGCGTGGAACGTAGTTGCAGAGTGCAATAGGGAAGGATCCGTCCGAGGCCGCGCGCATTGCCTCGAGCAGGTTTTTGAATTGATCGGTGCTCGGGTCGATGCTCGCCCCCGCGGGCCCGGCGACCGTCACGCACGCGACACGCTGGCGTCCGTCCCACGCCCACACGGCGGTGGCCTTGGCGATCGCAGCGCTCGCCCGGGCAAAGTCACCGGTGTCCTCGAGGGTTACGATGCGATCGATCGCCCGGGTCACGATCGGCACGTTACGCCGCGCACTTGCCGGAGAATCAGGATCGCCGCCGCCGCTCGCAGCGACAGGGTTGATGACTGCCTGTACTCCCAAAGGACGGGTGAGCAGTGTCGTGATCTGCCCGGCGCGGACGTTGCCCGCGCTGCCGAGACCCTGCCGATACGTGGCCGTGACGTTGTTCTGTCCCGTTGGCAGGCGCGCGGCATTCTCGATTCCGTCGCCGAATTGCACAACGGTGTTGCCCAGCTCGTCGATGGAAGTGGTATAGACCCTATCCAGTGGACCGTGACCGGCGAGCCATGGGGACTCACGCCATAGCACGCCATTGACGCGCACCTGGAGAGTCGAAGAAATGCCGGTCGGGGTGGCCGCGCTCACGTAGGTGAGTGGTGGCTGCTTCAGAGCGAAGCGCTGGTAGGCCAGCGCGCCGCTGCCGCTGCCGAGAATCTCGCTCTTGGTTGCACCGTGAGTCGCTGGCGCTACATTCGCATTGATGGTGAGGGAGGCAGCGTCATACGTGTGATCGAGATCGCGATCGAGTGTGATACAGGTTCGTCCGTCTACGAGCGCGACGGAGGCAATGCTGCGCAACTCGCTGAATACTCGATTCGACTGATCGATGGCGGCGCCCGTCACGACCACCTGCTGCGCGGGCTCGAGCCCGAGTTGGGCCGAATCGAGCAGAATGCGTGTGCCGGAGATGGGCGTTGTGATCGGCTCCTCGGCCAGGAAATATGAGTCGGTCGAGCCGAGCACGCTGGTCGTGCGGATCGGCAGCTCGTCGAGCGCCGTGCGCGCGATGCGGACCCGCGGGATCATCTCCCGGCCACGACGCAGCGGGCCGGTGAGCAGTACCGGTGCAGGAAAGCCTTCCAGCTCGAGCTGCGTCGCTTTGCCGGAAAGCAGGAAGCCGCCGCGCGAGACGGTGCTGACGGAGGCGATCTGGCGGATGATCGGGTCCTGGCCGGGCGCCTGCGCCACGACCCAGGCGCCCTGCACCAGCGGCGGATACGCCTGATCGAGTGACAGCCGCCCGACTGTGCCCCAGGGATCATCGCCGACCGTCATCGGCGGAGAATCCCAGTCCGGCAGGACGGACCCCACGGTGCCGCCCCCCACCGGGTTATAGCTCGGAAGTGAGGCGTAGAGCGGGGCGTTGTGCCCGAATAGCGAAGCGCGCACGCCCAGCCGGAAGGCCTGCGGCATCGAGGCGGGCATGTTGAGTGCATTGATGCCATCTTCCAGGTCTGTAACCGACCACTGCAGGCGCGTGGCGTCCGCCACGAGTTGTGTCTGGTCCTGCCACAGATAGTCCTTGACGGAGTGTCGGATCGCGGCTTCACCGATCACGCCGGAGAGAGCTGGCCCGGGGGCAGTCGGGTCCGCGACGAGGTCGGGGTCGGGGCCACTGCCGTCGAAGGTCACGAGCGTGGTCTGAGAGGCGCTCTCGAGACTGACGGCGGCGACCCGGTTGACCCGGGAGCTCGCTCCGTTCGCGGCGAACACCAGCAGCCAGTCGCCCGCCGCGAGACTACCGATCAAACCCTTCAGCCGCAGGTGGCTCGGAGCCGCATTGGCGGGACTGTCCGAGAGCGGGCGCGAAAGGCGTGGGCGCAGGGCATTCCAGCTGAACCGCGCCTCGATCGGGGCGATGGTCTCGAAGGTCACCGGCTGTTCGCCGGGATCGGGAACGCTCTGGGCTTGGAGGCCGGCCGCAAGCGGAATCGTACGGGGCACCAGCTGCGGGGCGGGTGTGAGCCCGGCGGGCGCAGGTTGCGGCGGTGGTGGTGCCTGGATGGTTATCGCAAGCGCGGTACTCGCAGCGACTCCCGGCGCAGGCTTGTAGCCGACCAGCTTGCCCAGCTCGCGCGTCGAGACGACGTCCGTGGCGGTGGCGAGATAGTGCTCGTTGGCGCTGCGCTCGCTGTAGAAGGTCAGGATGTCGCAAATGACTGCGAACGCATCGGCGAGGGCGATCGTGAAGTCGTCATCACCGCGTGCCTTCAGGCGCGCAAGTTGCGGTTGTGCGGACAGCGCATCCAGCATCGTCCCCTTGAATTCGCCCCAGGTGCCCGCGCGATAGCTGATACGGGAAAGGCCGGGACGATTGTCGATCGCGGCAGGCGTTCTGGCCTCGATCCCATCACAGCAGCCGCATAGTCCGGATCGGTTCATAGTCCACCGTCCACGGTGAGCTCGAATTGGCCGCGTTCGGGGTAGTTGGGGTCGTTCGCGAGCTCGAACAGCTCCAGCGGGTCGGGCAGCAGCACTCCCGTGCGCAGACCGGCATCGTCCGGCGCCTGTTCGCGCTCAAAGCGCGTCACCCGGACCGAGGCGACTCCTTCCACCGCCTGGGCAGCCGCATAGAGAGGGCTTAGGTAGAAGGGCTCGCCAAGCAGGAATGCCTGTGCGTTGAAAGCCCCCGGCGTCCCGTCGGGTCGCAGACCGCTGGTGAAGATGTCAAGCAGCACCTGCTCGACGTCGGTGGCGACGTAGTCCGGCGCGACACATATGTGCATGGCTATGTGGAGCGGCACACGCACGGCGTCCTCGACCTCGAGGTCGTAGCCGGCCATGCGATAGCGCTCCATGTATGCTTCGAGCGCCGATTTGAAAGCTGAGTCGACGAGCGCGTTGGCGGTGCGTTCTACGGTAAGGAACACGGTCATCCAGCTCCCTGTCCAGCGAAACGCCGCGGCCGCGCGCAGCACCCCGGGAAACTGGAGTGCTCGGGATACATAGTCATCCGGCACCACCGCACGCTCCTGCGTGCGAAAGGCGACCGGCGCGTTCTGACGGACATGCTCGCTGGTTTCCGCATCGCTCCCGCCAAACGCAGGCAGCGGGTTGCTGATCCGCGAAATGTAGCCGCCGCCTGGAAATGTCTGATCGATGAGCGCTAGCGTCTCTGCTGCCACGTTACCCACGGCGCCATTTCCGACGCGGTATCGTGCGGTGAAGAGCATGTCAGGTCTCACCGCCTGGCCGTTGACGTCATCACCAAAGCGCACATAGCTCGTGCCGTCGTTCTCCACCTCGTGCTCGAAGAGCCGATCGATCGCGGTAATCGTGCCTTCCAGGAGATCGCCTACCGCCGTCCAGTCCAGCCAAACGCCATTGAGGTCGACGCTCGTCAGGGTCACTGTCGGCGCGGTATCGGCCGCGGTCCAGAGTGTCGCGCGCGCGGCGGAGGCGATGGGCCCGGTCGTATCGCTCGGGTTGTCCTTGCGATACGGGTTCGCGGCCGGGATGGTGACAGGATGCTGGGCGAGCGCGGGCCGGAAGCGACCGCGCGCGGGCACGCGGCCCAGCTTCTCCGGCCCTGATTCCAGCGGCTCCCCGAGCGTGCGCCCATGGTCGGCAAGGATCACATTCCCGTAGACCACGCTCACTCCAACGATCGGCTGATTGCCGTGCGCGGCGTCCGTGATGCTCGAGACGCACAGTGGAAACCTGAGCGCGTCTTCAGCATGCCAGGCGATGCGCGTAACGGCGCGGCGCGTGAGCGGATCCATCGCAGTCTCGCCGTCGCGGACCAGCCGCACCACGCAGCGCTTGGTAGGGTCCGCATCTTCGGGCTGGCCGGTGCGCGGGCCCATGGCTTCGGCGAAGATCAGAAAGTCGCCGCGCTCGAGCTCATACGTGCCCTCCAGCGTGGCCGACGTGCATCCTGGCGCGAGACAGCTCTCCTTCGCGCTCCAGTTGTAGAGCGGCATCACGCTGTTCTTCGCCCACAGCTTGCGTGAGCTGGGGGTGGCGCCGCCGTCCTGGAAGCAATCCGCGAGCACCTCGAAGAACTCGGCGCCGGCCGTGATCGCCTGGTTGTACGTTACGGAGTCCCGGCTCAATGCGGGGGGCTGTGCGCCGTCGAAGAGTGTGCAGCAGCGTGTGCCAGGAGGAACGCCGTCCTCGAGATCGCCGGTCAGCTCGAGAGCGAGCCACACGCGTGCGTTGGAGCCGTCGTTGATTCTGTAGTCGACCAGGCGTGCATGACGGCGTACCGAGGTCCGGAGACGGGCCGTGCCGATGTATGCCTCGGTGTCGATCACATCGTGCCGATAGCTCAGCTGGTCCGCCGCATAGGCGAGCAGCTCCACGATGGCGACTCCGAGATCCGCCGGATTGCGCTCGCGCCAGCGCGGCGACAGCAGTGCCAGGCGATCGAGCATCACCTGCGTGAAGCTGGGATAGTCGCGCGCGAGATAGTCGATATTCGGAGCAGGCGCCTGGGTGGGTACGCAGACGGTGCTCGCCTTGCAGTCGAAGCGCTTGGCGCACTCGATGTGGAAGGTGAAATCGGTGGCGCACAGGAGCGGATCGAAGCCCGGTGGCGCCGTCGGTGGCTCGGGCGGTTCGCCCGCGGGTGGAACAGCGGCCGGCGTGCCGATGTGCAGCCGATACGTCGAGAAGTCGCCGACCCGATCCACCTGCACGGCGATCTGGCGGGCAGAGATGCGCTGCACGGATCGGACCGTGATGGAAGTGATTCGGTCGCCGCCGGTGATCCAAAACTGACTCTTCGTCAGCGCCGAGCCTACTGCCGTGGGCGACGGCGGCTCGGTGTCGGTGTCGATATCGAAGACGAATTGAACGACCAGCTGCGCCGGATCGGCGGGATCCACTTGCATGAAGTCGATGCCGTTGACCGGCGTCAGCCGCGGATCGGTGAGCGACTCACGGACCAGATCACGGCGATCCTGCAGCGCTGCGGCGTTCATACGCTGCGCCCGAGCGTCACACTCGCCGCATCGCCGGTGCTGCGATCGATGAAGCTCACGGTGATCCTCACGAGGGCATCATCGCTGATCACCTCGACATTCGAGACCTCGATCAGGTCCCCGAGCCAGGTGCGCAGTGCCCCGGCGATCAGGATCTGAGTCGTCGCGGCAAGCTCCGGTCCATTGGGTGCGAATACGAGGCCGAGGACTCCGCTGCCGAATGTCGGGCGCATGACGCGCTCGCCCGGGTTGGTGAACAGGACCATCTCGATGAGATCACGCAGATGGTCGGCCGGGTTGGCTTCCGCCGTGCGGCCGCGGCCATCGATGCCGTAGGGCGAAGCGATGGGGAGCGAATCGAGCGTGCTCATCACAGCGCGCTCACTCGAGTCTGCGTGGAGAGGATGAGTGGCGGTCCCTGAGGGACGCCCGTTGCGCTGATGGCGAGCCCGCTCGACCCTTGAGTGATGGGTGCAGAGCCGTTCACCGACACGCGGGTAGCCGGCGTCAGCCATTGGACTCGCAAGCACGGCTGCGGCGGCGGGATGGTGAAGGCGCAGCCCGCGATCAGGCACTGATCGGCCACTGTCGCCACGGGCATGCCGCTCACCAGCACGCGAGCGCTGCCCGGGATCGTGATCATCTGGCCGCCATGAGGGCACATCGCAACCGCTCCCACGTGAAACAGAGGTCCTGGCATTGCGGTCTCCGTTGGATCCAGGTCAGATCACCGTGAGCGCACCGGCATTGACGGTCACGGTGGGTCCGATCAGCGTGATCGAGGCGCCTTTGCCGTTCTGCAGATAGATGCCCGTGTCGTTCACGATCAGCGATGCGCCCGCAGCGCTCTTCAGCATGATTCCACCCGTCGGCCCGGGCAGATCGCTGATGAGCACTCCATTCTGCAGGGTCGTCTGCAGCACGATGGCCGCGATCACCGGCGGAGCCAGGTGCGCGAGGCCGGGCACCTCTCCAGCCTGACCCCAATAGCAGCCGACCCAGATCGGATAGTCCGGATCGCCCTGCTCGAACTCCACCCACACGCCCGCCCCGATCGGCGGTACGGTATAGACACCCATCTGTATCCCGGCCACGGGCACACACGGCATGGCCCACGAGGTCGGTACGAAGCTCGACACGTCAGGCACCGTCACCTGAATGCGCCCGATCTGCATCGGGTCGATGTTGTTGAGTACGGTGGCCCGATACTTGCCGAAGAACTGCTGCGAGGCGTTCGAGGTCTCCTTGTCGAGCGAGCTGGCTTCGCTGTCGAAATCGGGGGCGGCGCTCATGAAGGAATGCTCCCCAGAGTGGATACGAGGCCGTTGCGGGTGAGCTCGAAGTCCTGCTTGTACTCGCCGCGTTTGATGTGATGCGTGACGCTCCTGACGTAGTACAGGCCATCGAACGCCGTGCCGACGCCCCGTACTCCCACCAGCTTGCGCGCCTTCAGTACGCGGCCGTAGCGCAGCACATTGAGTGAGCCTTGCGCGCTGACCGCCTCGGCGTTCGTAGAGGCCTTCGCCATCGCGATGAGGGTGGCACGCATCGCTGACCACTTGGCCGCGCCCTTGATGATCTCGATCCCCTTGGGGATCGGCGGAATGGCGCCCAGTGGTGGATTGAGCGGCGTGATGTCGCCCACGGTGATCGGAATCGAGAGCTTGGAGTTCGGCTCCTGGATGACCACGATCGGCAGTACCTTGCGGTCGCTCTGGAAGGTGAACTGCAGCTGCTCGACGTTCGAATACGCGTCCGCGTCAACTGCCAGGGTTGGCTGCACGGGGCCGACTTTGATCTGCGGTCCCCAGTACGCAACGCTCATGCCGGCCTGCGGGCCGGGATCCAGGTAGAAGACATATCCGACCCTATCGGCGAGGCGTCGGATGTGCTTGAGATCGGTGCCCTTCTGCCGCGGAATGCGATCCATCGGTAGCGGGATGTCGATCATCACACTGGGGATGATCATCGGCACGACGCCGAGGAGCGCGTACTTGGCAAGCAGGATAGCCACTTGCGCTTCCGGGGGCATCGCGGGGAAGGGCAGGCCGCTCGTATCGAAGTAATCCATCACTCGCGTCAGGTCATCGCCCATCACGGTGAGCGTGGTCTTGCCGTTGTGCGCGTCGGTGCCGATGTGGTGGTTGGTCATGACGCCGTCGATCAGGATATCCATGGCTCCGTTGACCGTGACCGCGATGACGACCCGAATCACCGGCGGGATGCCCCCGCCGGCGAGCAGGAAAAGTGTCTGGAGTGGCGACTGCGTGTCGATCAGGAAGTTGAGCTCGAAACCGCTGGCGCCCACCGCCTTGGTCGTCACCTTGATCGACTCCAGCGCATCCAGCACGGCCTGCGGCACCCTCACCGGGACGACCGGCCCGACCCACAGCGTCAATTGGATGGCATTCGTCACAGCAGATTTCCCGGCAGTCGCGTTGCACCTGGGATGCTGATCAGGTTGCCTTGAGCCAGGGGATCGCTCGGGCGCACTGCGACGTTCGCATCGGCAATGCGCCAGTAAAGCAGGGGATCCCCCAGATAGCGGGCAGCCAACACGTCGATCCGATCACCCTGCTGCACGGGATGCGAGATCAGCGGGGTGAACATCGCCGGCTGCGGAATGAAGCGGCGTCCAACGTAGCGCACCGTGCTGCCGTCGGCGGCCTGCAGCTCGAAAACCGGTACTCCGTAATACCGGCTGGTGGTATCGAAGCTCGTCTGCGGCAACGCCCCTGCCGCAAGCAGCGCGTTCAGCATGTCGCTCATGGGATTCCCGTGATTCCGAGCTTCGCGAGCGAGCCGCCAACGGTCTGCTGGGCGAGTTGCTCCTTCTGCCGCTGGTAGCCGAGATAGATGCTGCCGCCCCGGGAGGAATACGGTAGATCGTCGATGCTGAGCACGCGCATGCCCAGAGATACCTTGGCCCGGATCGGATTGAGCGCGCTGTCGAACATTTCTTCCGTGACGCTGAAATCCGTGATGCGCACCGGCACCACCCGCGACCGGCTCCAGACGAACAGCGCAAGCGGGGCATCCATGGGTGCGATCTCGAGCGTTCCGGCCCTGGCATTGGCGTCTGCCGTCGCAAGCTGCTGGCTGGTCGGATAGATGATGGTCTCGATGGCCGCCAGTTGCGGAGCGATGCCGCCATTGACCACCGCCTGGTTGTTGTCCGGGTCGGCGAGCGCATCGGTCGCATCGATCTCGGCGTCAAGCTTGATGGTCTCGATCGGTGGGCCCTTCAGGCGCATCTGATCAACGTGGGGGCCGGCATCGTTACCGACGCCTTGGACCTGAAGTGTCCGCGCGAGCGTTTCCGGGTTGTACTGCAGAACGATCGTGCGCAAGACCGTCGCGTTGGCCGGATCGACGAGCACCAGTCCCGCCTTCAACATCGCGATCTCTCCTGCCGCCGCTGCGGCTGGGACACCGCACGATGAATGCGCGCGGCGAGCTGTGTACCCAGGTCGGCAGCCGGACTGCGGCTACGCAGCGTGATGGGCGCGGTGACGAGCTGCTCGATGCGCTTTGCCGTCGTTCTTGCCGGTGCCTCGGACCTGAAGAGGCGTTGGATCTCGCGCTCGAGAGCCGCGCCGGCAGCGATGCGGTCGCGAGGGTCGAATCCAACGAGATTCAGCTCATCGATGACGATCGCGAAGTGTCGCGGCATTACATCCAACCTCCGAGCTCGACTTCACTCGGTGCGCGTTCCAGTTTCGCGCACTCGGTGAGAGCCGCGCGATGAAGCGAGGCCATGTTGACAGGTCGGGACCTTTCGGCTGCGACGAACGCTGCATGGACCGCTATGCTGCGGATGCTGCCCCCGGCGACATTGAGGCGAGCGAGGCGCTCGAAATCGATCCCTTCGACCGGGACCGCGGGTGCCAGTGCGCGGCGCCAGATGGCAACCCGCTGCTCATAACCTGGAAACGGGAAGCTCACGACGAACCGGAGTCGGCGCAGGAAGGCAGGATCGATAGCCGATCGCATATTCGTGGTGAGGATGGCGATGCCTCGGTAGGACTCCATCCGCTGCAGGAGATAGCTGACCTCGAGATTGGCGTACCGGTCCTGGCCGTGCTCCACCTCACCGCGCCGACCGAAGACCGCATCGCACTCATCGAACAGGAGGATGGCCGCACCGCTCTCGGCGGCGTCGAATACCCGCCGCAGGTTCTTCTCGGTTTCCCCTACGAACTTGCTTACGAGTTGGCTCAGGTCCACTCGATAGACATCGAGGTCGAGCTCCGCGCCAATGACCTCCGCGGCGAGTGTCTTACCCGTGCCGCTCGGGCCGTGAAAGAGGGCGCTGAGGCCGAGACCGCGCCCATCCGGCCCACCCATCGCCCATTCCTCGTGCACGAGACGGTGATTGCGCGCGTGCCCGACGATATCCTGCAGAGCCTGTACCTGCTCCGCGGGTAGCACGAGGTCCTCCCAGCCCGGACGGCCGGTCAGTTTCTGTGCGATGGTGGCAAGCTCGTTGCGGCTCGCGTTGCGGCAGCCCGCCCACAGTTGGTCCGCGAAGCGGCTGTCCGGAACTTCTTCTATGCTGACCCGCTGAGCGATGGTGCGGATTTGCGCCGCGTCGAGGTCGAACTGCGCGGTCACGGTCAGCACCGCCTGTCTGATAGCCTCGCAGGCCGGTTCTTGGCCGGTTGCGAGG
>Ga0134125_10002194_pt1 | contig 23311 bp, 16 predicted proteins | sample KB31751_FD_96464 | JGI IMG/M metagenome (GOLD analysis project Ga0134125, IMG submission 96464) | Terrestrial soil microbial communities with excess Nitrogen fertilizer from Kellogg Biological Station, Michigan, USA - KB3-175-1 | ecosystem: Environmental > Terrestrial > Soil > Unclassified ... | reverse complement strand
GGCCAGGAGCGCCGCGCGGTGATCCGCCACGGTGCCGAGCTGCTGCATGCGTTCGCGGCGGCGCGCGTGCCATGCGTGAGCGTCGTGACGCGCCAGGCCTACGGCGGCGCCTACATCACGATGGACTCGAAGGACCTCGGCGCGGACTTCGCGTTCGCCTGGCGAGACGCGCGCATCGGCGTGATGGGCGCACGGCACGCCGTGCGGATCGTCCACCGGCGCGAGATCGAACATGCGTTGACGCCGGAGCTCCGCGCGCGCGAGCTCGGCGAGCGTTATCTCGACGAGCACCAGCTTGCACACGCGTCCGCGCGCGACGGCTTCCTCGACGAGGTGATCGAGCCTGGCGAGACGCGCGAGCGGGTGTGCGCGGCGCTGGCGCTCCTGCGTCACGGATACGGACGGCGAGACGCAAGGGGGACGGCGTGATCGCGGAATCGAGTACGAATCGCCGCGGGGCGCGGGAACCGTGGGGCGAGCGAGGAGGAGTGAGTTGACTGTCGATCGGACGTCGGCCACGCGGACGGCGGAGGCGCAGGCGCTGGCCTGCCCGCCCGAGATCGTGAGCTGGCTGCACGACGAGGTCGTGCAGCGCCTGTCGAGCGTCGTCGCGGTGCTCGGCGCACACGGTCCGCTGCGCCGCGCCGACCAGGCCCGCGGCTGCGCCGAGCTGGAGGTGGCGCTCGGAGCGCTGCGACTGCTGCTCAACGACGGCGTCGAGCGACCGCCGCAGCGGCGGTTCCGCACCGTCGGCGAGGCAGTGCGCGCGGCGTCGGTCGTGCCTGACGGACGCGCCGTGCGGCTCGAGGTCGCGGGCGATGCCGACGTCTCCTCGCCCACCGGCGAGCTGGTCGCCGACTTCGTCGCGGAGGCGATGCGCAACGCCGTCAAGCACGCGGACGCCCGCGCGATCGAGCTGACGGTGACGGTCGACGAGCACACGGTGCGCATCCGCGCGTTCAACGACGGCGTCGGCACGCGGACCTCCAACGGCGCCGGCGCGGGCATCGGGCTGCGCCTGCTGGCGGCGCGCGCGCTCGACCATCGCGCCTACGTCGTGGCCGGCGCGACACGCTCGGGCGGCTGGTCGACCACGCTCGCGCTCGAACGGGGCGCGGGAGCCGCACGATGAGCGGCGACGCGAAACTCGCGTCCGGACCGCTGGTCATGGTCGGCGGCTACGGCCTCGTCGGCGGGCAGGCGGCGACGCTGCTGCGGGAACGCAACCCGCAGCTGCCGCTGGTGCTCGCCGGTCGCAACCCAGCCCGCGCGAGCGCGCTCGCGGCGGCACTGGACGCCACCACGGCACGCGTCGACGTGCGCTCCGAGCGACCGCTGGCGACCCTGGCCGAGCGGCCCGCGGCGATCCTCGCGACAACCCCCGATCCTGCCGACCGGCTGCTCGCGGAAGCGATGCGCGAGGGGATCCCGATCGCCGACGTCGACCGCGCGGACGCCGTCGCCACGCTCGACGCGCTGCTGCACGCGAGCCGCGAGCGCCCGCGCGCGCCGGTCCTGCTCGCGGGCGCCTGGAAGGGCGGGACCGCCGCGCTGCTCACCGCCGCGCTCGCGCGCCTGGTCCCCTCCCCCACGCGGATCGACCTGGCAGTCGTGGTCTCCTCGCGCGACCGCGTCGGCGACGGCGCCTGGAGATTCAGCAGGCGCTGGGCGTGGCCGCACTATGCGTCAGAGGATCGCGTGCGCGGCGTCGGGCACCCGTTCACCGACGTGCGGCCCGTGCGCTGCGCCGACGGGCAGATGCGCCCGAGCGTGCGCATCTCGACGCTCGATCAGGTGGCGCTGCCGATGAGCCTCGACGTGCCGACCGTCGAGGTGCGGCTCGCGATGCTCGAAGCGCCCAAGCTGTGGGCGGTCGTCGCGCTCAAGCGCTCCGGCGCGCTGCGGGCGCTGGAGCGACCGCGTTTGCGGGGGGTGCGCAGACGGCTGCTGGAGAGATCCGGCGGCGGCGACCTGAGCGCGTTCACCGTCACGGTGACCGGCGCCGACCGGACGCTCGCGATCGACGCGATCGACATGCAAGGTCAGGCGCACCTCGGTGCCGTGGGCGCGGCGCTCGCCGCCGAGCGGGTGCTGGGCCTGGCCGACGTGTCGCTGCCGGCCGGGGTGTCGTTCCCGGAGCAGAACGCCTGCCCCGCGGCGGACATCGCTGCCCTGACCGCGGCGGGCGTCGTGCTGCGACCGCACGGCTGCACGCTCGCCGAGCTGGCGGCCGCCGGGGAAGAGCCGAGCGTCCCGTTGGAGCCGATCCTGGAGGGGAGCCGATGAAGCCTGGCCGCAAGACCTTCGCACTGTTGCTCGGCGCACTGCGCCTCCCGGGCGCCGGAGCGTTCGCCGCGCCACAGCTCGCGACGCGGATCCTGGCGCTGGAGAGCGGCCCGCACAGTGCCTATCTCGTGCGCCTGTTCGCGGCGCGCAACGCCGCGATGACCGCCGGCCTGCTGCTGAGCGCGCCGCCGGCCCGACGGCTGTGGTGGCAGACGGCGATCGCGTGCGACGCGCTCGACGTCGGCGCCGGCGTGCTGGCCCTGCGCGAAGGCAAGCCGCGATCGTCGGCGCTCGTGGACGTCGGCGCCGCGTCACTCGCGACCGCGCTCGGCCTCGCCGGCCTGCTCGCGGACCGGGGCGCGGCACGATGAGCGCCGCCGCCGCAGAGGTCTGCGTGATCGGCGCCGGCTCCGCCGGCATCGCGATGTGCCGCTCGCTCGCCTTGTGCGAGATCTCGTTCGACTGCTTCGAGCGCCGCTCGGAGGTCGGCGGCCTGTGGCGCTACACGCCCGCGGACGGGCCCGGCTGTGCCTATGACTCGCTGTGTCCGAACACGTCGAGACGGGTGATGCAGTACCCGAGCCTGCCGATGCCGGACGACTTCCCGCACTATCCCCACCACACGCTCGTGGCCGACTACTTCGACGACTACGCCGACCACTGGGGCGTGCGCGCGCGGATCCGCTTCGGGACCGAGGTGGCCGCGGTCGAGCCACTCGCCGGCGGCGGCTGGGAGGTGCGCCTCGCCGACGGCGCCACCAATCGCTACCGCGCCGTGATGGTGGCGTCCGGAGGGCGCCACGGCGAGCCGATCCACGCGCAGCTTCCAGGGACGTTCGCCGGCCGCACGCTGCACGCACTCGACTATCACGACGCAACCGAGCTGGCCGGGCAGCACGTGCTCGTGATCGGGTTGGGCGCGACGTCCGCCGACGTCGCGCCCGAGATCGCGCGCGTCGCTGCGACGACGACGCTGTCCGTGCGCACCGGCCACTACGTCGTGCCGAAGCTCGTGCTCGGCAGACCGGTCGACGAAACCTCGCCGCTGCTGCGCAGGCTCTCGCCGGAGGCGCGCCGGCCGCTGCTGCGCGCGATGCTTCAGCTCGTCAACGGCTCGCCGACAAGCTACGGCCTGCCGAAGCCGCCGTACGCGCCGGGCAGAGGCCCGCTGATCGCGACGACCGAGCTGCTGCCGGCGATCGCGCACGGGCGCCTGACCGTCAAGCCGCAGGCCGTGCAGGTCGACGGGCACTGCGTGCGCTTCGCCGACGGCTCGCAGCGGGAGTTCGACGCGATCGTCCACTGCACGGGCTACCGCATCGCGTTCCCGTTCCTCGACGAGCGGATCGTGGTCGGCGGCGACGACGCGCCGCCGCTCTACCACCTCGCCGTCTCGCCCGAGCACCCGGACCTCTACTTCGTCGGCCTCGTGCACTCGATGACCGCGCTGATGCCGGTCGCGGAGGCGCAGGCGGAGTGGATCGGCGACCTCCTCACCGGCACGGTGCGCCTGCCGGAGCGCGGCGCGATGTGGTCGGCGATCCGCCGCGCCCGCGCGCGGCAGGACAAGCGCTTCTACGACTCCTCGGGCCACCTGCTGGTCGACCCGGAGGAGTACGCGCGGCTGATCGCGCGCGAGCGCGCGGCGCAGGCGGCGTAGCGCGCCTACACCTCGGCAGGGAGCGGGTGCGCGCGCGGCGCCGGCGCTGGCACCGGGGCCGCAGCGCCCTCGGGATCGAAGTGCGGCAGCACGCGGTCGAGCGATGCGGGCAGCCACCAGCCGCGGCTGCCGGCGAGGTGCATCGCGGCCGGCAGCATGAACATCCGCAGCAGCAGGACGTCGAGCAGGACCGCTATCGCGAGGCCGACGCCGAGCTGCAGCGGGATCGCGAACCGGCTCACGCTGAAGCACAGGAAGACGGTCACCATGATCATCGCCGCACCGGTCACGACGCGCGCGGTGTGCCTGATGCCATGGTCGATCGCAGCGTCGGCGTCGCCGCTCCTGAGGAACCCTTCGCGCATGCGCGTGAGCAGGAACACCTGATAGTCGACGGACAGCGCGAACAGGGCCGTGAAGACCCCGGCGGCGGTCGTCACGTCGATGAAGCCGGGGCCGCCGAGCAGCGGATGCGCGCCCTGGAAGACGACCTTCATCATCCCGAAGGTGGCGGCGACGATCGTGAGGTTGAGCGCGATCGCGATCGCCGGGATCAGCAGCGCCCGCAGAACCACGACGAGCAGCAGGAACGTCAGCAGCGCCAGGACGAGGACCAGCCGCGGGATGAACGCCGACACGACGCGCTGGAAGTCCGTGAAGCGCGCCGCCGGGCCGCCGACGCCGGCGTCGAGGCCATGCCCGCGCGCGAACGCGGCCGTGGCGCGGACGAGCCGATCGTTGAGGTGCGCGCCCGCGTCGGTGGCCGGATACATGCGCGGGAAGACGAACATGCGCGCGCCGTCACCGGATCCTCTGAGGTTGAGCACGTATTCCAGTTGGCTGCGGCGCGCGGCGCCGGCCGACTGCACGCCTGCGAGCAGCAGGTAGCCGGCAGCGCGTTCGCCGTGCAGCTGCGGGAAGCTGTCGATCGCCCGCGACGAGCGGTGCAGCCCGGGCGCGAGCGGAGCCGCCTCGCGGTAGCCCCGGCCGAGCCGCGCGGCGAGCAGCGCCCCACCATGCTCGAGCTTGCCGATCCCGCCGAGCTGCCCGATCCCGCTCGACAGCCGCGTGGTTCCGTCGGCGACCTGGCTGGCGCCGGCGACGAGCTGGCCGAACTGCGAGCGCGCGGCGGCGACGCGTCTGGCGGCGTCGTCCAGCCCTGAGCTGAGCCTCGCCTGCCCGCGCTCGAGCCGCGCGAGCCCGCCGGTGAGCGACGCCGCCCCGCCGTGCGCCTGTCCGACCACGCCGGCGAGCGTCCTGGTGCTCGAGCTGAGGTCGTTCGCCTGGTCGACGGATCTCTGCAGCGCGGCGACCGCCGCCGCCACCGCGCTCGGCAGCGCATCGGCGACGTGGCCGCCGGTGACCGGGTTCGTTCCGCTCGCGGTCCCGGCGGCGTTGCCGACGGCGGCGAGCGCGGCGTCGTAGCCGGGGTCTTCGCGTCCGCTCGTCATGCGCGTCAGCGCTTCGTAGGCGGTGCGGAGCTGCTGGGCGGTCGCGGCGATCGGTCCGTTCAGCTGGCTCGGGAGGGTGTGCGAGGCGGTGAGCAATCCGGCGGCGAGCTGGCGCGCGCCGGTCGTGACTTCGCTCGCGTTGGCGCCGATCGTGTCGATCCCCTGCAGCAGTCTGCGGCTGCCGTCGCTGGCGGCGCTCGCACCGTCATGCAGCCGGCTCGCGCCGCGCGCGGCGGCCGACTCGCCGTCGGCCAGCCTGCTCGTCCCGGCGGCGGCGGCCTGCACGCCGCCGTGCAGCGCGGCCGCCCCGGCGTCGAGCTGGTGCGCGCCGCCCTGCAGCCGCGTGACGCCGGTCTGCGCCTGCGCGGCGCCGTCGCGCAGGCGGCCCGCGCCCTTGCTCGCACTCAGCAGCCCAGCGCGCAGCCGCTCCACGCCGCGCGTCGCGCGCTGCGCCTGCCGGCGCAGCGACGGGATCCGCCGCGGGACCTCGAGCACCGCGCCGCTGCGGCTCGCGAGCGCGCCCGGCCCGAGAAGCCCGGCGACCCCGGGATCGCGCAGGAGCTGTCGCTGGAAGCGCTCGATCGCGGTCAGCGTGCGGGGCTCGGCGATCAGCGCATGCGGCGTGCGCAGCGCGATCTCGAACGGCATCACGTAGCCGGCGCCGACGAGGCGCGCGACGTCTTCGAAGTCGCGACGCGCATGGTCGCCGGGCGGCAGGACCTGCGGGTTGAGCGCCTCGGTGTGGAGCCGCAGCGCCAGCAGGCCGGGCACCAGCAGCGCGAGCGTCGCGAGCAGCAGCACGATCGGCGCGCTGCGCACCGCGTAGCCGGCGAGCGCCGGCAGCACTCTCGACGGCCGCACCGGCCCGCCGATGCGCCAGCGGTCGACGCGGCGGCCGATCAGCAACAGCAGCGCCGGCACGACGACCGCGCCGCCGACCATGCTCAGGACGACGGCGATCGTCACGCCGACGGCCACCGACACGAGGATGTTGCCGGGAGAGAGGACGACTGCGACGAGCATCGCGGTCAGCAGCACGGCACCGGCGAACACGACGGTCCGGCCGGCCGTGGCGGCGGCCGTCCGCGCAGCTTCGGCGGGATCGGCGGGTGGCGAGGCGTTGAGCTCCTCGCGGAAGCGCGAGACGATCAGCAGCGAGTAGTCGACGCCGAGCGCGAGGCCCAGCATCGCGGACGTGGTGACGGCGAGTGCCGTCAGCTGCATCGGCTGCGCAAGCAGCCTGACGATCCCCGCGGAGGCGGAGACCGTGGCGAAGCCGACGATTCCCGGGACCGCTGCCGCGATCGGCGCGCGGAAGACCAGCAGCAGCACGACGATCAGGATCGGGATCGAGATCTTCTCCGCCAGCGCCGCCGAGCGCAGCCCCTCTTCGCGCAGCGCTTCGCCGATCGCCGTGAAGCCGGTGACGCGCGCGCTCACCGGCGCCGCGATCGTGCGTCCCACCACGTCGCGTATCTCGCCGACGCGCCCGACGAGCGCGTCCTGCGTGGTCGCGGTCAGGCTCACCAGCACGAGCGCGCGGTCACGCGCAGGCCGCAGCCGCCGCGAGGCCGCCCCGGGGTCCCAGGGCGAGAGCACGCTCCATTCCCTGCGCAGCGTTCTGACGAGCACCGGGCCCTGACGGTCGAGCGCGGCCGCCGGGCCGGTCAGCAGCACCGGGACCGATTCGTTGGGGCCGAAGGCCGCCTGGTCCAACGCGGACGCGCGCGCGGTCTGGCTGCCGGGCGTTTCTATCGAGCCGCTGTCGAGCCTGTCCTGGGCGCCGAGGCCGATCGCCGCGAAGACGAGGATGACCGCGCCCCAGGCCGCGAGGACGCTGCGCGGCCGGCGCAGTGCGAGCGCAGTCAGCGATCTCACTACATACCCGTCACTGTTCGGTCACTCTGCAACCTCATCGGCCTCCGGTCTCAGCGCGGCCGACGCCGAGCGCAGGATCAGCCCGTCGTACACCAACTGAATCATCTCGCCGAACAGCGCGTCCGGGACCGCGTCGGGGTCGATGATGCGCTCCATGCCGAGACCGTGTCCGAGCGCGAGGAGGGCGGTGGCGAGCTGCACCGGGTCGTACGTCAAGGCGACCGACGTCGCCTCGTGGTGCGCAACGATCGCCTGCGCGACGACCTCGCGCAGCGAGCGCTGGCGCTGGGCGAAGCGGGCGCGCAGCGCGGGATCGCGCGCGGCCAGCGCCCAGTACTCCTGCGTGAGCAGATGGAGCTGCAGCTCTTCGTCTGCAAGCGAGGAGATCTCGCGGCTCACGAGCGGCGTGACCGTCTCCTCGCCCGCGATCAGGCCGGCCGCGCCCACGAGCAGATGCAGGCGCCGGTCGACTCGCTCCTCCAGCAGCGAGAAGAGCAGCTCGGCCTTGCTTTCGAAGTTCCAATGCAGCGCGTCCTCCGTCACACCGGCGGCCGCCGCGATGGCCTCCACCGAGGCGCCCTGATATCCGCGCTCCGCGAACACCTTCGCCGCAGCGTCGAGCAACCGCTCGCGCGCGGTCTCCCCCAGCTCTGCATTTCGCTCGTCAATCGACATATCTTCCTCGATTAAGAACCACATCGCCTGTATGATCACCGACATGCGGTCCGTGCTCGTAATCGGCGCACGCGGCGTCCTCGGCAGCTTGATCGCGGACGCGCTCGCGCAGGACGGATGGATGGTGCGCCGCGGCGTCCGCGCGGCGCCCGAGGGTCCCGACGAGGTGCTCCTGGACCTCGACCGGCCCGACACGCTCGCACCGGCGCTTGGCGGCACCGACCTCGTCGTCACGACAGTCCAGCACCCGCAGCTCGTCGCCGAGCGCCACGTGCTGGAGCATGGCGGCACGCTGCTCAGCGTCGTCGCGCTCACGCGCGCCGAGACTCGCCCGCTCGCCGCGCTCGCGCAGCACGCGCGCGGGACGGTGGTCCCCAACGCGGGGATCATGCCCGGCCTCACCAACCTGGCCGCCGCCGAGCTGCTGCGCTCGCACCCGGGCGCGGACGGCGTCGAGCTGGTGCTGACCGCGTCGGCCTCGGGCACCCGCGGGCGTGCCGGCGGGGCGTTCGCCTACGACAACCTGCGCACACGCGCGCGCCATCGCACCGTCGCCGTCCCGCTGCCCGCGCCGCTCGGACGCCGCACGTGCATCGAGTTCGCGGAGGGCTGCGACGGCTGGCTCGGCGACCTCGCCGACGGTCGCGAGGTCCACAGCCACCTGCTGCTCGTCCAGCGGCTGCCGCAGCGCGGCCTGCTGGCCGCCAATGCGGCGGGCGCGTGCCGGCTGCTGCCGCGCGGCCAGTTCGCCGGCGAGCGGCGCGCCGGCGCCGATGGCGCGAGCCGCGACCCGGTCGCCGAGTGGGTCGCCGTGACGCGGGCAGGCCGGCGTCTCGCGGCGATGACCGTCGAGTGCGAAGGCGACTACCGCGGCACCGCAACCGCGATCGCAGCGTTCGCCGAGGCGGCGCACGGTCGCGAGCTGCCGCCCGGCTGCCACGAGCCGCAGCAGCTGTTCACGGTGGAGGAGCTCGCCGCGCGCCTCGCACAGGACGGCGTCCGGATCGTTCCGCAGCACGTCTGATCCCTACCTTCTCATGCCGCGCGCGGCACCGATCGCGTGGCAACCACCGTCGACGCGGAGGATCTCGCCGGTGATGTGCGCCGACAGATCCGACAGCAGGAAGCAGATCGGGCCTGCCGCGACGCTCGTATCGCGCGGGTCCCAGCCGAGCGGTGCGCGGATGTGCCATTCGTCGGCAAGCTCGGCGAATTCGGCGAGCGCGCTCGACGCGACCGTCTTGAGCGGCCCGCACGAGACGAGATTGGTGCGAATCCCCTGCGGCCCGAGTTCGAGCGCCAGCTGGCGGCTGACAGCCTCGAGCGCCGCCTTCGCGACGTTCATCCAGTCGTAGTCGGGCCAGGCGTGCGAGCTGTCGAAGGTGAGGCCGACGATGCTCCCGCCGGGCGGCATCAACGGCGCCACGGCCGCCGCGAGCGCAGCGAGCGACAGTGCACTGATGCGAAACGCCAGCTCGGCGCTCTCGGCCGGCGTCTCCAGGAAGCGGCCGTCGACCGCGTCCCGTGGCGCGAACGCGATCGAGTGCAGGACGCCGTCGAGCGTTCCCCAGCGATCGCGCAGCTCCGCCTGCAGGCGCGTGAAGTCGCCGGGAACGCCGGCGTCGAGCTCCAGCACGTCGACCGGGCGGTCGAGCTGCGCCGCCGCGCGCACGGTCATCCGCCGCACGCGTCCGAAGCTCGTCAGCACCACCTCCGCGCCGTGGCGCTGCGCCGCGCGCGCGGCCGCCCAGGCGATCGAGCGCTGCGTGAGGACCCCGGTCACGAGCAGTCGCTTGCCGGCGAGCAGGCCCTGCACCGGAGCGGCCGCCGCGGCGGCGACAGGCGCGGGCGCGGATGCGTGCGCAGTGGAGTCGGTCGTAGCCATGCCGTGCCTCCGTCAGCTCTCGCGGGCGTGCGCGTCGAGCGGGGGCGCGCCGGCCGCCACCGGCTCGCGCCCGAACGTGATCCCCTGCAGGTGCGAGGTGCGCAGCGACGGGTAGTGCAGCTCGCCGAACGGCCCGCCGCTCAGCCCCGTCCCGCCGTGCGTGGAGAGACGCGGCACGACGCCGAGATGCGAGTCGTTGAATATCAGCAGCCCGCCGTTGCGCAGGCCGACGGCGAACGCGTCGACGACCGCGGAGTCGCGCGCCCATATCGAGTTGCGCAGCCCGTACGGGTTCGCGTTGCACCAGTCGATCGTGCGCGCGAGCAGCGCGTCGTCGTCGTCAGCGTCGTCCGCTCTCGGCACGATCAGCGGCAGCAGCGGGAAGAACGTCTCCTCGGCGACGCAGTTCAGCGCGCGCGCGCCGGCAAGCCCGTCGACGCGCACGACCGTCGGTTCGAGGAACAGGCCGTCGACCGCGGGCGCTCCGTTGACGCCAATGCGCGACCCGCCGCACAGCACCTCGGCTCCGTGCTCGCGCGCCTGGCTGAGGAAGTCGAAGAAGCGGTCCATCTTCAGCACCGGGCTCAGCAGCGCGCCCGGCTCGTCCATGTAGGCGGGCCGGATCTGCTCCACCTCGGCGAGGAAGCGCTCGATGAAGTCGTCCGCGATCGCAGGATGGAGGACCGCCTGCTTGGGGACCATGCAGATCTGGCTGGAGCCGTAGAACGACTCGGTCAGCGTCGCGGCAGCGCGGTCGACGTCGGCGTCGCGCCAGACGACAAACGCGTCGTTGCCGGACAGCTCGAGGATCGGCTTCCTTCCGTGCGCGACGCAATCCTGCGCGACCCTCATCCCGGTGCGGCTGTCGCCGAAGAACATCACGTCGTCGGCGAGCGGGCTCTCGATCCATGTCCTGAGGATCTGCTTCGAGTAGCCGCAGACGACGTTGATCGACCCCGCGGGCACGCCGTGCGCCTCCAGCACCGGCAGCGCGACCTCGTGCAGCAGGAACATCACGCCGAGCGGCGCCGTCTTGGGCGCCTTCACGACGACGGTGTTGCCGGACACCAGCACCCACACGGCAAAGACGGCGTTCGCCGTCGGCGCGTTCTGCGGCGGGCTGACGCAGACGACGCCGTCGGGCTTGCGCGTCAGCACGACGGTGCGGTCGCCGTCGCCGAACCGCTGCTCCATCTGCGCAAACGTCCAGTCGAGCGTCTCCGGACTGCCGCAGTGCAGGATCGCCTCGGTCTCCCGCTCGGCGACCCTGCGCGGATGGCCCTCGGCGATCAGCACCTCCACCAGCTCGTCGGCGCGCGCGCGCAAGTGCTCGCAGAAGTCCGCGCCTATCTGCTTGCGCACGTCCGCGGGAATGCGCGCGAACGCGCCGCCGGCAGCGGCCGCCGCCTCCAGCGCCCGCCTGTTGTCCTCGTCGGTGCCGACCGCACAGCGCCCGGCGACGATCGACGCCTGCTCAGGCTCGACCTCCTCCCCCAGCTCCAGCGCACGCCTGATGCGGAACGCGCCGCGCGGGTCGCGGATCAGCTCGTCGACCTTGACGACGTAGGTCCAGCCTCTGCCCTCGCAGCAGGCGCCGTCGATGTACATCGGGTAGGAGCGCATCAGCCGGCCACCGGCTCGGTCCCCGCCAGCACGAACGGCTCGTCGGCGCTCGACTCGATCTGCCCGGCGTTGAAGCGCCCGTAGGCCTCGAGGTCGAGCAGGCCGTGGCCGCTGTAGCAGAAGACGATCGTCGCTCTGCGACCCCTCTCCCGGCAGTCGTTGGCGACGTCGATCACGGCGCGGATCGCATGGGCGGTCTCGGGCGCCGGCAGCAGCCCGTGCAGGCGCGCGAACAGCGTCGCCGCCTCGAACACCTCGGGCTGGTCGTAGGCGACCGCGTCGAGCAGCCCTTCGTGGCGGAGCTGCCCGATCAGCGGCGCGGCGCCGTGGTAGCGCAGGCCACCCGCGTGGATCGGCGCCGGCACGAACTCATGCCCGAGCGTGTACGTACGCGCGAGGATCCCGGCGCCCTCGGCGTCGCCGAAGTCGTAGCGGTACTCGCCTCTCGTGAGCGTCGGGCAGGCAGCCGGCTCCGCCGCGAGCATCGTGATCTCGGCGCCCGCCAGCTTGGCGGGCACGAACGGCAGGCAGAAGCCGCCCATGTTGCTGCCGCAGCCGACCGGCGCGACCAGGTAGTCGGGCGTGCGGTCGACGAGCCGCAGCTGCTCCTGCAGCTCCAGCCCGACGATCGTCTGATGCAGCAGCACGTGGTTGGCGAATGCCCCCACCGCGCCGCGTGCGCCCTCGTCAGCGAGCACCGCCTCGATCACCTCGGAGACGGCGGTCGCCTCGCTGCCCGGATGGTCCGGGTGCTCGGCCAGCAGCCTGCGGCCATAGGCCGTGCCGTCGCCCGGACTCGGCAGCACCCTCGCGCCGTACGTCTCCATCAGGTAGCGGCGATACGGCTTCTGCTGGTAGCTCGCGCGCACCATGTAGACCACCACCTCGATCCCGGCCAGCGCGCCGGCGAGCGCCAGCGCCGAGCCCCACTGACCGGCGCCGGTGTCGGTCACGAGCCGCTTGACGCCGTCGTTCTTGGCGAAGTACGCCTGCGCGAGCGCGGAGTTGAGCTTGTGGCTGCCGGACGGGCTCGCGCCCTCGTACTTGAACCAGATCTCAGCGGGCGTGCCCAGCTCGCGCTCGAGCGCGTGTGCCCGCATCAGCGGCGTCGGCCGCCACAGGCGGTAGGCGTCGAGCACCGGCTGCGGGATGCCGATCCAGCGCTCGAACGAGAACTCCTGCGCCATGATCGACGGCGGCGCGGCCCGGTCCTGGTCCGCGAGACTCGGGGGCTGGCCTGTGGCAGGGTCGAGATAGGGATCGGGCAGCCGCGGCAGATCGGGCACGACGTTGTACCAGCGGTCCGGCAGCTCGGCGGCGGGCAGATCGACCTTCTCGATGAAGCGGCTCAGGCTCATGGCGACCCTCAGCTCTCCTGCCGTTCGCGGATCTCGGCGACGATGCCGTCCCACAGGCGCGTGCGTGCGAGCACCGCGTCGATCCCGACGCGCTCGGCGGCCCGCTCGGCCTCCGGGTCGCCGTGCGTCATCGCGGCCAGCAGCTTGCGCGCGAGCGGCCCGTGCTCGTCGTGGTCGAGCTCGATGTGGCGGTCGACGTAGTGGCGGAAGGTCGGCAGCTCGTCGAGCAGCCCGCCGGCGCTCGCGCGCAGCGCGCCGAGCACGTCGGGGAGCAGGTCCTCGCGGCCGTGGCAGAACGAGGCGGCGACCGCGGCGGGAGTGCCGTTGAGCGCGACGTCGAGTGTGCGCGTGACGAAGTCGCGCACGGTGTCCGGGATCGTCGGGTGCTCGAGCGCCGCGATCGGGTCCGCGCCCGCGTCGATGCGCGCGACGAACGCGTCGATCGGGCGCGCGTCGGCGCCGCACTCGTCCATCGCGCGGCGGTACAGCTCGAAGTGGCTCGTGTAGCCGCCGTCGACGTCCACGTCGGTCTCCTCGGCGAGCACGATCTCCAGCACGAAGCGACCGTGCTCGGGATAGCCGCGCGGCCGCCAGGGCGTCGTCACGCAGGTCACCTCCTGCTGCAGCCGCTTGAGCAGCGAGAAGAAGTCCCAGACGGCGAAGACGTGGTGCTTCATGAACGTGCGGACGTCGTCCGCCGTCCTGATCTCCCTGTAGATCGGGTGCTCGATCAGCTCGCGCCGAGCGTCGACGAGGCTTGTCTGGCTGACCTCCACGGCTTCCCCCTTCCTCGGTCGTCTATGAGCCCTCGCGCAGCAGGACCTCGAGCCGGTCGTGCGTGCGTGGGCCTTCGCCCGTCTGGTCCCGCACGCTCACCAGCTCGCTGAGCAGGTAGCGACGCGCCTTCTCGGTCGCCGTCCGCTTGAGGTCGGACTCGGCGACCTCGACGGGCGCGGCGAGCGCGGCGAGCCCGTCCGCTGCCGCCCGCCAGTCGCCCGGGTCGAGCCGCGCGCCGTCGCGCATGCAGACGACCGGGACCGGCAGGCCAGCGGCGTCCGGCACGACGACGACCTCGGACGCCTGCGGGATGCGGCTCATCAGCACGTCCTCGATCCACAGGCAGCTTCTGACGCCGTCGATGCGATCCGCGACGCGATCGAAGATCTCTATGTCGCCGCGCGGGCCGCGCCGGCCCCAGTCGCCGGTGTCGAACCAGGCGCCGTGGCGGCGCTCCCAGTACTTGTCCGGCGTGCCGACGAACTGCAGCGCGCGCCCGGGCGTCCTGACCTGGATCATCCCCGGCCTGCCGGGCAGCGCGCGGCGCTGGGTCGCCGGGTCGACTATGCGGACCCGGACGCCGGGAATCGGCCAGCCGAGGCTGCGCGTGCGCGTGCCGCGCCTGCTCAGCATCCGCCGCGGCCCGTTGCGCCGGTAGCCGCGGATCGAGATGCCCTGCACCTCCGTCTGGCCGTAGACCTGGAGCCAGACCGGGAGCGTGCGGCGCGAGGCGGCGAGGAAGCGTTCGATCGTGCGCGGATGCGCGGCGTCGAAGCTGTTTAGGTAGAGGCGGACGTTCGCGAACAGCTCGTCCGGGTGGTCGCACAAGCGCTCCCAGCGTACGAACACGTTGGGGTGCGTCTCCACCGCGGTCGGCCGGTGGCGGCGGAACGTCTCGATCACCGTCTCGTCGTCGGTGCGGGACAGCGGCAGCAGGCTGCTGCCGCGCGACATCGCCGCCATGGTGGTGATCACCGCGCGCACGTGCACGAACGAGATGCAGCTCGCGACCAGCTCGCGGCGCGAGTGCGCGAACGGCGGTATCGATTCGAGGAACGCCATGAAGCCGACGCCGGCGACCGAGTTCTCGGCCATCTTCGAGATGCCGGTCGTGCTCGACGTGTGCGTGATCACGACCGGCTCGTCGTCCCTGCGCGGCGTCGCCTCCGGCACCGCGCCGCCCCACAGCTGGTCGAGCGGCAGGCCGCCTTCGACCGCGCCGAGCACGCGCGTGCCCGGCGCGTGCCAGCGATCGAACGGCAGGCCGGCGGCCTCGACGGAGGCCTGGTCGGTGAAGACGAACGGCGCCCGCAGACGGTCGAGCAGGATGTCGAGGATCTCGCCGTCGAGCCGTGGCGAGATCAGCGCCGGGATCGCGCCCAGCCGGGCGATCGCGGCCGCGAGCGCGAGCACGTCGAAGCTCGGCTGCTTGACGACCGCGACGCGATCCCACGGCCGCACGCCGGCGGCGTGGAAGGCCGCGGAGAGCTGCTCGACCAGCAGCGCGTGCTCGACGTAGTCGAGTTCCATGCGCTGCTGCGGATCGACGTCGAGCGGGCGATCGAGGTAGATCGGAACGCGGCCGAACGTGTCCGCGGCGCGGCGTGGCAGCACGCCGATGCTGATCGGCTCGCGCAGCCAGACGCGCGGCTCGAGCTGCGCGCGCAGCAGGCTGCGCAGCCCGGTGCGGCGGGGCGTGTGCGGTCCGGTGGACATGGCCGCAGTCTGCCGGCGCCGTCGCGGCGCGACGGGCGTCCGCCAGACCGGTTCCACCATGTGGGTGTCGAGACTCGACCCGAGGGGGGTGCGCCGCGACGGCCGCCGTGGCCGGGCGCCGTCAGCAGGCGGGCACAGCGCCGACGCGCAGCTCCCGGGAGCTGCCGTTGTGCCCGTCAAGCGTCGCCCGGACGGTCGCATGCGGCGGCGCTCCGGGCGCGCAGAGTCCTCTGCTCGCGACCCGCAGCAGGCCGTCTCTCCCGCCCGCGAGGGTCAGGCGCAACGACGTGATCGGCATGTCGGGCAGGTCGACGAAGCGCGTCGCGATCGGGCCGTACTTCGGCGCCGACGTCGTGGCCCGCAGCGACAGGCGGACTCCCATCCCGCGCACCGTCGTCCACAGCTCGGGGTCCGCACCGCTGCGCGGCTCCACCACGTTGACGGTGCCGACGAGCGCATGGGGGAGCAGCGGGGTCCGCACGCGTGCGCTGCCGACGACCGAGGCCGCGGGACAGCGACCCTCCCTCGCGCGCAGCTGCGTGCACACGGCGATCCCGAGCGGCGGGTCGAGGACCAGTGCGCGTGGCAGCTGCAACGTGGCCGTGCGCACCGTCGCCTGATCAAGCTGCGAGCGCAGTGCGATCGCCACGGTCGGGCGACCGCCGTGGCGCAGCTCGCGCCGCGGACCGAGCTGCATCGCGACCGCCGGCGCGAAGCGGAGCCGCGCGCAGCTGCCGAGCGCGTAGCGCGCAGCGGCCTGCGACATGGCCGCGTCGGGCGAGGTGAAGACAGCGGTCGCTCGGCTTGGCGCGCAAGACGTCGCGTTGCGCATGAAGCCGGGGCGATCGATGTCGAGCGCAAGCGTGCGCAGTCGCAGCGGCACGCCGCCGAGCAGCTGCGGCAGCGGGTCGGTCGTGACCGTCACGCGCGCGTCGGCCGGGTCGATCCGCAACCCTGCCAGGACGACGGCGTCGCCGAGGTCGATCGGGCCTATCTGCCCGGCGAGCGTCAGCGCGAGGCCGAACGGCGCCCCCGCGTGCGGACCGGTCAGGTACACGTCGCCGAGGAGCGGGATCGGCTCGCTCCCGGCGCCCGCCTCCACGGCGAGCCTGCCGACCCGGCTGTCGGCGGGGCAGGCCATCCGCGCTGCCAGCGACGCTGGGCAGCGTGCCGCGCTCGCCAGCCGCGCGCTCACGCCCAGCGGCAGCGTCAGCGCCAGGCGTTCGAGCGTCTGTTCGCCGTCGGCGCGCGTGACAGTCACGGAGAACGGCGCGCTGGCGCCGGCGCCGACGCGCGTGCTGCCGGCAACGAAGCCCGGCGCGAACGGCGCGGTCGACGCGCATGGCGCACCGCCCGGTCCGGCAGCCAGCTCGAGGATCGCCGCGCGCCTGACCGGCGCGCCGCCGCCCCGGGCTGCGATGTTCGCCACGATGGCGCCGGGCTCGCACGCGGGAGGCGTCGCCAACGGAGCGCGCGGGCCGTCCTTGAAGCGCAGGCGCAGGTGGCTGACCGGCAGCTGCGGCAGGCCGTCGAACGCGATCGCGAGGCGTCCCGTGCCGGGATCCGGCCTCAACGAGCCGGTCAACTTGATCGTGGAGCCGCGACCCGTGGCCACGCCCAACAGCCGGAAGCGATCCGACGGCAGCGGAGTGCCGAGGTAGATCGCGCCGGTGAGCGGGGCCGCGAACCCCGGGACCGTCACTTCGACGGCGCCGAGCTTCGCGGCATCGGGACAACGCGGCGTTTCCGCGCTGCCGAGTCCGAAGTCGGCGTCGTCGCACGCGCTCAGGCCGCTCGCGACGCCGGGCGACAGCGTCAGGCCGCCGGGCAGCGTCGCCGTCAAGCCTGCCGGCTGGCTGGGTGCGCGTCCCTCGGGATCGTCGGCGTGCGGCAGCGCGACGTCGATCGCGAGGCCGCTCGGCGTGTCGGCGTCCATCGTGTCGAGCGTCGCGCTCACCGACGGCGCGAACGCAAGCTGATCGCAGCCGGCGATCGGCCCGGCCAGCGGCGACGTCGCCTGCAGCCAGCGGTCCGGCTGCTGCCACGAGCGCACGTGCATCACCGTCTCCAGCTGGCCGCCGCAGGCGGTCGGGTTCGTCAGCAGGGCGGAGCGCGGGATGCCCGTGCCCGACTGGTGGTCGGCGGGGACGCCCCACAGTTCGATCCCCGCCGCCACCAGCGGAACGCTCTGTGGCAGGTCGCTCAGTTGGATCTCGACGCCGTCGTCGCTCTCGTCGCGCAGGCGCGCCACCATCCGCACCGGCAGGCTGCCGACGAAGGTGTCGAACTCGGCGAACTCGTCCGCGCGGGCAGCGACGTTGTAGATCGGGCGGGATTCCGAGCCGAAGAGGCCGACGAACCTGGGATGCAAGACCCCAACCTGCGAGCTCGCGGGGCATGCGCGCTGGATGAACACGCTGCGCGCGCAGGCGGGAGCTGCGGTCGGGTCGCCGGCGAAGCCGGGCGGCAGGTCGATCACGATGTCGCGGACGTTGCCGTCCGCGGTGCCGTCGGCGTGCCTGGAGAGCGCGAATCTCGCGAGGAAGCGATCGGGGTGTGCGCCGGCGCGCAGCTCCGGCTGGCCGCTCGCGTCGAGCGGCGCCGTCTCGAAGCTCCCAGGCACGATCGCGAAGTCGGCGCGCGCGCGGCCCGGATTTGCGACGAGCGCGAGCAGCAACGCGACCAGCGCGGCGGAACGCCACCTCATCGCTTCCTCGCTGCGCGCAGCCTCAGCCGCTGCGTCGCGGCCTGGTCTCCCTCGCGCACGATCAGCGTCAGCAGCAACGACCGTCCGCTGCGCAGGACCATGCGCGCGGAGGCGTCGAGGCGCACGTGCAGGCGCACCCGGCCCGCTACGCGCGCCTCGGCCGCATCGCGTGCGACCACGACGGGGCGGCCTCTGCTCACGCGCGCCTGCCCGAGCAGCGAGACGCGCCCGGGCCTGAGCACGTCGACGGCGACGATCGCCCGGCCGCGGGCCGCCAGCAGCGCGCGGGCGCGGCGGCCGAGCGGTTGGATGCGCACCCCCGCCGGCGGTGGCTCCACGTCGGCGAGCGTCGGCAGCGACGGGCGGAGCAGGCGCGGGCCGAGCGAACCCTGACAGGCTTCGCCGGCGCAGGGCGCAGGCGCAGGCGGCGCGCCGGGGAAGCCTCCGCCGAGTCGCGCGACGTAGAGGTCTTCGTCGCCTTCGTTCTGATCGGCGGGCACGAGCGACTCGTCGGTGGAGAAGAAGGCGCTGCTGCCGTCGGCGCTGAGCCCCTGGTAGGTCACCGTGGCGTCGCCGGTACCCGAGCTGACGAGGCCGAGCCTCCCATCTGCCCACTCGTACACGTCGGGCGTCGCGTTGACGTCTTCGGGGAGAAGCTGCTCCGAGGTCACGAACAGGATGCGGCTACCGTCCGCGCTCATGTAGCGCATGCCGCCCCGCTGGAGTGGGTCTTCGCCGTTCGGCATGCCGAAGGTGACGTCGAACGGGCCATTGCCGGCGCCGCCCTCGCCGAACGAGAGCTGCTGCAGGGAGCCGAGCTGCGCGTCGTAGCGGTAGACGTCGATCTGCGAGTCGGTGTCGCTCGGCAGCAACGGCGCGCTGGTGGCGAACGCGAGCACACGGCCGTCCGCGGAGACCTCCACGTTACGGAGGTTGAGGTCATTTGCCGTCGCGACGAAGCGCAGCACTTCGTCGTCATTGAGGTAGAGGTTCAGGTGGCCCGCCACGCCCTGGCCGGGGACGAGCGCCCCGGACGCGAGGAAGTACACGCGTGAGCCGTCGTCGGAGCTCGCCACGACGGAGCCGAGGACATTGGCGCTGACGCCGGGCGGGCCGGCGGAGACGCGCGTAAGCGCGTGGTCGGCCACGTCGTAGCGGTAGAGGTCGAAGCCGTCGTCGTCGACGTCGTCGTTGGTGAGCTGCTGGGCGGTCATCAGGAACGCCGAGGAGCCGTCGGGCGTCGCGCCGACGAATTGGACGTCCCTGGGCGTGCTGCAGTCGGAGCGGGTGCACGCGGAGGCGGACGCCTCCACTGTCCGCGTGCCGTTCTCGCGCAGGTACACGCGGGTCGGCCTACCGCAGACACCGGGCGACGCCGAGAACCAGATCCGCTCGCCGTCGAGGGAGACCGGGTGCGTGAGCGTGTCGTCCTGCGGGTCGCCGTCGCCGACGAGCGAGCCGCACGTGGACACCGGAGCGCCCGCTGCGTTGACGCCGACGGGCCGCAGACTGGCCCCGGCGAACTCGTAGGCGGCGGCGCTGCCGGCCACCCGTCTGGCGTCTGACGGAAGCAGGTGCGCCGTGCTCTGGAACACGACGTGCTGCGCGTCCGCGGAAGCGACGACGAGCTGCGTGTCGTGCACGGAGCCGATCGGCCCGAGCAGGGTCAGCGTTCCGTCGGGCGCGCGCCGGTAGAAGGCGTCCTGCGGCGCGGGCGGCGCGTCCGGCAGCAGCGGCTGGTCGCTGCGCCACACCCATGAGGAGAAGGCGCCGTCGACTGCAAGCGGTTCGCTCGTCCCGAAATCCAGTGAAGGCTCGCTGAACGCCTCGCCGATCGGCTGTTTGACCCAGCCGCCGGGCCCGCGCGTCGCAAGGCCGACCGCCTGGAAGTCGCCCGACGGCGCGCCGGGCATCGGGCCGCCGCTCACGTAGACGACCCGCGTCCCGTCGTCGCTCCATGCGCGCGTGCCGAACAGGTTCACGCCGTTGGTCGGACCCGCGGTCACGAGCTCCCACGCGCGCCCGTTCCCCGGCACGCTGGCGCGAGCTGCCGGGGAGCACAGCAGCGACCCCAGCAAGACCAAGACGACAGCGGCGAGACGTGGCATCAGGCCGATCGCGTGGCAGGGCGTGCGTCGGCGAGGCCCGGCCGGCGCGCCGGCGCACGCGGCGGCACCCCGCGGCCCGCTCCCGGAGCCCGCCAGGCCGCGAGGATCGGCAGCTCGTCGCGCAACAGCAGATCGCGGCAGCGGAAGCGCTGGATCTTCCCGGTCGGCGTCTTCGGCAGCGTGCCCTTCTCCAGGAACACGCACTCGCTCAGCCTCACGCCCGCCTTGGCGGTCGCGGTGCGCATCGCCGCCGCTGCGATCGCGTCGAAGTCGCCATGTCCGTCGCGCAGCTCGACCAGCAGCGCAAGGCGCGGCACATCCCCGCCCGGCAGGTCGACGATCGTGCAGCAGCCGTGGCGGACGCCCTCGATCGCACCGACGGCCGCCTCGATCTCGCTCGTGCAGACGTTGCGCCCCCCAACCGAGAGCATGTCGTCCGTGCGTCCCACGAGGTAGAGCTCGCCGTCGTGCAGGAAGCCGAGGTCGCGCGTGGCCAGCTCGCCGTTGCTCAGCCGCTCGCGCGTCCTGGTCGGCTCGGCGTAGTAGCCGCTGAACATGCTCGGCGTGCGGATGTGCAGCTCGGAGACGCCATCGGCCTGTGGGAAGCGCAGCGCGACGCCGTCGCACGGCGGTCCGAGCGAGACGAGCGACGTCGCGCCCGGATCGTCGGCGTGCGCCTCGCGCAGCTCGCCGTCGGCGAGCGCAGTGGAGTCGACCGCTCGCACGCGGGGCGGCGCATCGGCCGGCGTCGCGGTCACGGCAAGCGTCGCCTCGGCGAGCCCGTAGGCAGGGCGCAGAGCGTGGGGAACGAGCCCGCTCGGGCCGAATGCCGCGAGCGCGTCATCGAGCACGCGCGGCTCGATGCGCTCGGCGCCGATCACGAGGCTGCGCAGCCGCAGGCGACTGGGCAACCGCGCGGCGCGCTGTGCGCGCGTCGCGAAGTGCAGTGCCAAGCTGGTTCCTGCCGACTGCGTGCAGCCGCAGCGCGCCATGTCCTCGAACCATGTGCGCGGCGCCGCCGTGAAGCGCTGCGGTGAGGAGAGGACGAGGTCGTAGTCCCAGGCCCACGCATAGAGCAGGATTCCGAAAAGGCCCATGTCGTGCGAGAGGGGCAGCCACGAGCAGACGGTCTCCTCGCCCGGCACGCCGTCGAGCATCGCGCGAATCGTCTCCAGCTGTGCCGCGATCGCGCGAGCGGTCAGCATGCAGCCCTTCGGCGTGTCTGTGCTGCCCGACGAGTACTGGACGAAGGCGACGTCGTCCAGGTCCGGCGGGTCGGGATCGAGTGGCGACGCGTCCGCAAGCGACTGCCACGCGACGACGCGCACAGCGTCAAACGGGTCGGGAACCAGTGGCCGCAGACCGGCGTCGATCGCGAACACCGACGGCTCCAGATGCGCGACGAGCGTGCGCAGCTGCTCGCGATAGTCCTCGGCGCTCATCCCGCGTGCCGGGACGGGCAGCGACGCGAGTGTGCCGCCCGCGAGCCAGACGCCCAGCACACCCCGGACCGCCTCCGGCGAATTGCTCAACACGCTCGCGACACGACTGCCGGGGCCGACGCCGAGCCGGCGCAGCCCAGCGGCGACCCGCCGCGCGTCGGCGACGACCTCAGCCCACGCCGCCGCCTCGAAGCGCTCACCGGCCCAGCAGTGCAGCGTCCCACCGCCGTGCTGCTCGCGCGTAAGCGCGTCCCACAGGTGCATCGGCCTCTCCCGGCTTGAATTGGGCCGACCGTAGATTGCAGACGCGGGCGAGCGCAACTCTTTCGCGTCGGCGCGCCGCGAGGATCACCTCAGTGGGGGTCTGCCAGCCCCCAGCGGTGCGAAGGAGGGCTCACTTCGGTACTGCCGATGCGCCAACTCCTCGCAAAGCCTTTGGGGCCAGATGCGCGTGCGTAAGACGTTTTACGCGTTTGCGTGATTGACCCTGACTGGACGAAGCTTTTGACGCCAGGTTTTCCCTTGCGCTACGCTCGATCATGACGCACCATTCACCCCGGCCCACAGGGGGGCGGCTGCTGCCGCAGGGCCGGATTGCCTTAGCGAGCGAAAGGAGAGGGCGCTCCACAGGAACGACGCTCCACCGCGCGTGAGCCGACGCTCATCCGAGCGCCAAGCTCGCGCCTGGCATCCGCAGCTGTCGCAGCAACCATGCTGCGGCCCAACCTCAATGAAAGGAGCAGCCAGATGCATCTCCGCACCCGGCTCATTCTCGCAGCGTTCGCGGCTAGCGCGCTCTTCGCGATAGCCGTCAGCGGCGCATCCGCGAGGAGCTTTAGGTCAATAGAACGAAATTTCGAGCTCATATGGAACGAAATACTCGGCGCGCCCCGGACCAAGATGAGGTTTGCAGCCGGTGGGGGTCCAACCGTCGCATGCCGGGTGACGCTGTTAGGCCGCTTCGTTGAAAACACGGTCAAGAAGGAAACCACGATAAGGCAGGGCACCACCAACCACGGCGAACTCGAATCCTGCACAAACGGAACCGCCACGATCAGGACCGAAACGATGCCCTGGGAAGGCCGCTACCGCAGCTTCACCGGAACCCTACCCAGGATAAGGAGCATAACCACCGGCCTCATAAGGGCAACCTTCAAAATAAGGGAAACCGGCGGGCTCGCATGCGAACTTGCCACCGAAGTCACTCACCCAGGCGTGATCATATCAGGAAATTCAGCCGAAGCACCCGAAACCGGCCTTGAAACGACCGGTGAACCAGAAAACCTTACAGTCGAAAGAGGCAACACGGTCCCGCTCAGGGGCGAAGGCTTCCTCTGCGATTTCGCCGGAGAAGGCACGTTCTCAGGCATAGGCTTAATCCGCAATCTACCGCGGACCGCGAAGATTAGGGTCACCCTAATATAGATCACAACGAAGGAAACAGACAGAATGTCATCGCGCACGAAAGTCATCCTCACGGCGCTCGCGGCCAGCGCACTCCTCGCGATAGCCGTCAGCGGCGCATCCGCGAGGAGCTTTAGGTCAACAGAAAGAAACTTCGAGCTCATATGGAACGAAGCGCTTGGCGCACCCAAGACCAAGCTCATGTTCACGGTACCCGGTAGGGAACCCGTCGCATGCCGCGTCACATTGTTAGGCCGCTTCGTTGAAAACACGGTCAAGAAGGAAACCACGATAAGGCAGGGCACCACCAACCACGGCGAACTCGAATCCTGCACAAACGG
>Ga0134125_10002193_pt1 | contig 23311 bp, 23 predicted proteins | sample KB31751_FD_96464 | JGI IMG/M metagenome (GOLD analysis project Ga0134125, IMG submission 96464) | Terrestrial soil microbial communities with excess Nitrogen fertilizer from Kellogg Biological Station, Michigan, USA - KB3-175-1 | ecosystem: Environmental > Terrestrial > Soil > Unclassified ... | reverse complement strand
CTCGCCGAGCTCAGGATGGTGCCAGCGCGCCAGCGCCTCGAAGCCGACGATCTGCTTGGTGGCGAGGTCGACCAGCGGCTGAAACTCGGGAAAGATGGTGCCGTTGGCGACCGCCTGACGCAGCTCGCGCTCCATGTATTCGCGCTCGCGGACGAAGCGGTCCATTTCCTCGTTGAAGAAGCGCGTCGTCGTCGAGCCGTCGGCTTTTGCCTTGTAGAGCGCGACGTCGGCACGGCGCATGATCTCTTCGGCGTCGGCGCCGGGAAAAGGGAACAGGCAGATGCCTATTCCGGTTTCGACGTAATGCGTCGATTGCGCGGCGGAGATTGGGTCGGCGAGCTCGGCCGCGATGCGCATGGCGATGCCGGTCGCGGCTTCCGCGCCCGCCAGATGCTCCGCCAGAATTGCGAATTCGTCGCCGCCGAGGCGCGCGACCAGATCGCCCTGGCGGACCGACTTCATCAGCCGCTGCCCGACAAGAATGAGCGCCTCGTCGCCCGCCGGATGGCCGTAAACGTCGTTGATCTGCTTGAAGCCGTTGAGATCGAGCATGATCAGCGCATGGACGCCGTGCGCGCGCGTCGGGGTCGTCGCCGCGGCGAGGAGACTTTCCTGCAACTGGCGGCGGTTCGGCAGGCCGGTCAGCGGGTCCTGCATGGCGAGCTCGCGCGCCATCTTCTCGGCGGCGATGCGCCGCTGCGTCTCGCGCTTCTGCTCGCGCAGGCGGCGCCAGGCGAAGATCAGCATGCAGAAACTTAAAAGCGCGCCGAGCAAGGCCCATTCGTCGGCTTCGATGGTTTTGGCGACCGGCTGCGCGCCTTCGGCGACAAAGACGTCGACCTCGTGGACGAAGTCGGTGGCGACAAGCAGCGCCAGCGCGATGAACGACAGATCGAGCAGTTTGACACGATGACGCACGATGAATCCAATGATGGGGTGAGTCAGAAGCTTCTGCATGTTCGGTACGGAACTATCCGTCAGACAACGCGTCGCGCCCGCAAGCGTCATGCCTAGCGGGCAGATGTTGTCAGCCGACAAAGAAACGCGGTTGATGTGGCGTTAACGACGTCGCCGCCGTTGGCGTGCGGTATCCTGACGCCGCCCGAGGCGACCTCTGCGGCGTCGTCAGCGCGTTTCGCGCTCGGGTTGTTTGCCGGCTGCCGCCGCGCGCAGGCAGGCCGGACACAGACAGTCTTCGGCGCCGCTGTCCGGCATCGGCAAACGATAGGGCTCCGCCGCGCACCAGCAGTCGTTGCCAAGCCCGCAGTCGAACGCCGCGCCGCAGCGCGCACAGGTGAGCCGGCGCGGCCGGCCGCTCATTGCGGTTCGCCGCCGCCGACGTAGCCGCCGATTTTCCAGTTGCCGCCGTCCTTGACGTAGCAGATCTGGTCGTTGCCCATCGGCGCGATGGCGTCGATCGAGACGTAGCCGGTCTTGCCGTTCGGCAAAGCGACGTGGAGGAACGTCGGCGAGCCGGTGATGGCGTCGGGCAGGACGTGCACGAAATAAAGACCGAGCTTGTCGACCACCGGGGCATTCGGCTGGCCGGCCGCGCGCAGTTCGACGCCGTCGACGACCGGATAGCCCCATTCGGACAGATCGGTGCCGGTCGCGTCGGTGAGGTCGTCGAGGTCTTTGGCGTTGAACGCCGGGTCGGCCGGCGAGCACAGCGCCGCCTTGTGGTCGGGCGAGGCGGACGCGGTCGGATCGTCGGCAAAGGTCGCGAGCAGGTCCCAGCCGACGCCGTCTTTATTGTTGAGGCCGAGCGCGGCCGCCAGATTGTCAAGGCCGGGTTTGCGCGCGTCGGCGCCGTTGCCGTTTTCGCGATCCCAGAAAAACCCCTGGCCGACCACCAGCTTCGACAAGGCCGCGCGGTCCTTGCGCGTGGCGACGTCGGCAAGCTGCTTGCGCATTGCTTCGAACGTGGCGTCGGTCACAGGATTGGGCGGCACGAGCGCAACCGCCTTGTACGGCCTGATCGGCGGCGCCTTCGGCGGGGCCTGCGCCAGCGCGGGCCACGTGGTGAGCAGCAGCGCCACGGCTGAGATGTAACGAGCAGGGTGCATCGCCTCAGCTTATCACACTGGCGGAATGGCCGCGCAGGGCAGGCGGCCGCAAGAAAGTTCGCTCGCCTGGAACCTTTGCGCCTCCCAAATCGTTGCGGTCAGGGCGATCATATTATTACCGATGAAAAATTATGGCCCGCCGTATTGATCTCAGCCGCCGCCAGCTTTTGTCCGCGAGCGTTCTTGTGGGGTCGTCGGTGGCGCTCGATCGTGCGCAAGCACGCAGCATTTCCGGCGAAGTGCCGTGGGAGCCTGACGAGGCCAACAAGCCCGACATCGTGCAGCCGGGCCCGAGCGAATTTTTCACGCCCGAGGAAGGCCAGTTCGTCGATGCGGCCGTTTCCCGCCTGATCCCCAAGGACGAGCTTGGGCCGGGCGCCAGGGAAGCCGGCGTTACCACGTTTCTCGACCGCCAGCTTGCCGGCGCCTACGGCAAGGGCTCGGACTGGTACATGCAAGGGCCGTGGGAGAAGGGCACGCCGACGCAGGGCTATCAGGCGCGGCGCAATCCGGCCGAGCTTTACCGCGCCGCCATCAAGGCGATCGACGATTATTGCGGCGGAAAATACGGCGGCAAAAAATTCGCGGCGCTGACACCCGACCAGCAGGACGAGGTGCTCAAAGGCGTCGAAGGCGGCGACGTCAAGCTCAAGGACGCGGACGGCAAGACCTTCTTCAAGCTGCTGCTGCAAAACACGACGGAAGGTTTCTTCTCCGATCCGATCTACGGCGGCAACCGCGACATGGTGGGCTGGAAGCTGATCGGCTTTCCGGGCGCGCATTACGACTACCGCCCTTACGTCAAGAAACACAATCAGAAGCTCGGCCTCGAGCCCGTCGGCATCAAGGGGCGGCCGAAATGGACTCCATCGTAAGGAAGGATCGGCATGGCTAGCGCGGCGAGAAAATTGCCTCCGGTGGACGTGGTGCTGGTCGGCTTCGGCTGGACCGGCGCGATCCTCGGCCAGGAGCTGACCGACGCCGGCCTCAACGTGCTTGCGCTCGAGCGCGGCGGCTGGCGCGACACCTCGACCGATTTCGCGGTGACCTTCGCGCAGGACGAACTGCGCTACATGTGGCGCCACGCGCTGTTCGAGGAGCCGGCGCGCGAGACGCTGACCTTTCGCAATGCGCCTTCCGAGACGGCCTTGCCGATGCGCCATCTCGGCTCGTTCCTGCCGGCGACCGGTGTCGGCGGCGCCGGCATCCACTGGAACGGGCAGAACTGGCGCTTCCTGCCGAGCGACTTCGTCGCGCGCTCGCACAACGAGCAGCGCTACGGCAAATTGTCCGACGACATGACGGTGCAGGACTGGGGCGTCACCTATGACGAGCTCGAGCCCTACTACGACAAGTTCGAATATCTCTGCGGTATTGCCGGCAAGGCCGGAAACCTGAACGGCCAGATCGTCGCTGGCGGCAATCCGTTCGAGGGAGCGCGCAAGCGCGACTATCCCAATCCGCCGCTCGACATGGTCTATGCGCCGACGCTGTTCGAGGCGGCGGCCCGCGAGACGGGGCACAAGCCTTTCCCGTGCCCGGCCGCCAACATGAGCCGGCCCTATACCAATCCGCTCGGCGTTCAGCTCGGGCCCTGCACCTATTGCGGCTTCTGCGAGAAATTCGGCTGCGGCAACTATTCGAAATCGAGCCCGCAGACCACGATCCATCCGGTGTTGCTGCGCAAGAAGAATTTCGAGCTGCGCACCGAATGCAACGTGCTCAGGGTACTCAAGGACTCCGCCGGCAAGCGAGCGACCGGCGTCGTCTATATCGACGCGCAAGGCAACGAGCTGGAGCAGCCCGCGGAGATGGTGGTCCTGTGCGCCTTCGCGCACCACAATCCGCATCTGATGATGCTGTCCGACATCGGCAAGCGCTACGACCCCAAGACCGGCGAGGGCGTGATCGGCAAGAATTACGCCTACCAGATCGTCTCCGGCGTCGACGTATTCTTCGACGACAAGATCATGAATCCCTTTGTCGGCGCGGGCGCATTGGGCGTCGGCATCGACGAATACAATGGCGACAATTTCGATCATTCTGGGCTCGGCTTCATCGGCGGCGGCTATCTCGCCTGCTGGCAGACCAACGGCCGGCCGATCGAATATCACCCGGTGCCCAAAGATACGCCGAAGTGGGGCGGCAAATGGAAAGCCGCGGTGGCCAAGAATTACCTGACGTCGCTCAGCATTTCGACGCACGGCGCGGTGATGAGCCACCGCAACAACTATCTCGATCTCGATCCGACCTATCGCAACGCCTACGGCCAGCCGTTGCTGCGGCTTACCTTCGACTACACCGACAACGAGCACAAAATGTCGGACTACCTGACCGACCGCGCGACCGACATCGCCAAAGCGATGAAGGCGCGCGAGGTGCATGCCAAGCCGCGGCAGGGCCATTACGACATCGCGCCCTACCAGACCACGCACAATACCGGCGGCGCGATCATGGGTACCGATCCGAAGACCAGCGCGGTCAACAAATTCCTGCAGAGCTGGGATCTGCACAATCTGTTTGTGATGGGCACGGCGGTCTATCCGCAGAACCCCGGCTACAACCCGACGGGCACGGTCGGCGCGCTCACTTATTGGGCCGCGGAAGCGATCAAGACGCAATATTTGAAGAACCCCGGACCGCTGGTTCAGGCGTAGAGGATGAAGACGATGCGCAAGGTGCTGACCGTCGTTCTGGCCTTGGCCGTCGTGAGCCTGTTTTCGGTCTTGCTGGCGCAGGCCAAGGATACGTCGTTTGCGCAGATCGAGCGCGGCCGTCATCTCGTCGATGCGGGCGATTGCGTCGCCTGCCACACCGACGCCGCCGGCAAGCCATTTGCCGGCGGACGGCCGATCGAGACGCCGTTCGGCGTCATCTATTCGCCGAACATCACGCCCGACCGTGAGACCGGCATCGGCGCCTGGTCGGACGAGGATTTCTACCGCGCCATGCACACAGGCGTGCGGCCGGACGGCGCGCGCCTCTATCCGGCGTTTCCCTATCCCTATTTCACCAAGATGACGCGCGACGATGTGATGGCGATCCGCGCCTACCTCAATACGCTGCCTGCCACGAAAAATCCGCGCAAGCAGGCCGACCTCACCTGGCCGCTCAATCACCGCGTGTTCATGCGCGGCTGGAACATGCTGTTCTTCAAGCCGGGCACGTTCCATCCCGATCCGAACAAGAGCGCGGAATGGAATCGCGGCGCCTATCTGGTCGAGGGCCCGGGCCATTGCGGCGCTTGTCACACGCCGAAGAACGACCTCGGCGCCGACAAGACGAGCGAGGCGTTGCAAGGCGGCAGCGTGCAGAACTGGTTCGCACCCAAGATCGCGGGAAACATGCGCGACGGCACCGGCGCCTGGTCGGTCGACGATATCGCCGAATATCTCAAGACCGGCCGCAACAGCCACAGCGGCGCCGCCGGCCTGATGGCGGAAGTGGTGGCGGACTCGACCTCGAAATTGCCCGACGCCGATCTGCGCGCCATCGCCGCTTACATCAAGGACGTCGACGGCGGCCCGGCGAAAGCTCCGCAACCTCTGGCGCAGGACGACAAGATGATGGTCGCCGGCCAGGCGATCTACGCCGACACCTGCGCCGCCTGTCATGGAGGTGACGGCAAAGGCGTGGCGGGCATGTTCCCGCCGCTGGCGCACGACGCCAACGCGCAGCAGGCCGATCCGACCACGGTGGTCCGCGTCATCCTGCAAGGCGCGCGCACGGTGGCGACCGACAAACGGCCGACGCCGGTTGCCATGCCGGCCTTCGACTGGAAGCTCAAGGACGACGAGGTCGCCGCGGTCGCCACTTATATCCGCAATTCCTGGGGCAATGCCGCGCCGGCGGTGGGGCCAAACAAGGTGAAATCGCTGCGCGATAGCCTGAAGAAAGGCCTCAACGACGGCACCTGATTTCCGGGCAAAGATCGCGGCAAGGCGGTCGGTCTCGCAAATGCCTATGGACCGGTCGCGGCAAGACCATTAAATCGACGGTCCGCGACAGAAACCCCCGAGACCTCCGATGCCCGCCATCGCCTATACGCTGCCGATTGCGCTGCTGATCGGCTCCAACGCCTTCATGACGACCGCCTGGTATTGGCACCTGCGCTACAAGGAAGTGCCGATCTATTGGGTGATCCTGATCTCCTGGTCGCTGGCTTTCTTCGAATATTGCCTGGCAGTGCCGGCCAATCGTTACGGCAACGCCGTCTATAATCCGGCGCAGCTCAAGACCATTCAGGAAGTGGTGACGCTTACGGTCTTTGCCGCGTTCTCGGCCCTGTATCTCAAGGACCCGCTGACCTGGAGCCAGGGCGTCGGTTTTGCCTTCATCGCCGTCGGCGCTTTTTTCGTCTTCCATAAATTCTGATGCGCCGGCCGCGCGCGATGGCCGTGTCGCTCGGCGCGCTCAACGCCACCTTCTTCTTCATGGCCGATGTGCAAGGCGGCCTCGGGCCCTTCCTCGGCATCTACCTGCAAAGCCGCGATTGGTCGCCGCAAGAGATCGGGCTGGCCATGACGATCGGCGGCCTTGCCGGCATGGCGGCGACCGCGCCGTTCGGCGCTTTGGTCGACGTGACGAGAGCCAAGCGCGCGCTGGTGATTGCCGCGACCGCCGCCATCACCGCAGCTTCGCTCGCTATACTGTTCGCTCACGGATTTGTCGTCGTTGCCGCCACGCAGGCGATCGGGGGGATCGCCGGGGCGGCGATCGGTCCGGCGCTTGCCGGCATCACGCTGGGGCTGGTGGGCCAGCAAGGTTATCCGAAGCAGCTCGGCCGAACGCAGGCGTTCAACCATGCGGGGAACGTCACCGCCGCCGTTTTGGCCGGCGGCCTCGGCTACCTGTTCGGCATCGGCGCTGTGTTCGGCGTGCTGGCGGCGATGGCGCTTGCCTCGGCGCTGTCGGTTGCCTTTATCGATCCGGACCGGATCGACTACCGCAAGGCGCGCGGGCTGTCGCGGGAGGAGGCCGACGAAGCCTCCGGCTGGTCGGTGCTGGCGACCTGCACGCCGCTCCTTCTGCTCGCGGCGACGTTGATGCTGTTCCATCTCGGCAATGCCGCGATGCTGCCGCTGCTCGGGCAGTCGCTCGCCGCGGCCAAGGCCGGCGATCCGAGCGCCTTCACCGGGGCGACCGTCGTCATCGCGCAACTCACCATGCTGCCGATGGCGCTGCTGGCGGCAAGATTGGCCGAAGTGCGCGGCTATTGGATCGTGTTCTTGCTGGCGCTGCTCGCCCTGCCGCTGCGTGCGGTGCTGGCGGCTGCGATTGCCGGGCCGATTGCCATCGTGCCGGTGCAGATTCTCGACGGCGTCGGCGCCGGCCTGCTTGGCGTTGCCGTGCCGGGCCTTGTCGCGCGCATCCTCTACGGTACCGGTCACGTCAATGCGGGGCTGGGCGCGGTGATGACGCTGCAAGGCGTCGGCGCGTCGCTGAGCACCACGCTTGCCGGCTGGCTGGCGCAGACATTCGGCTATGCCACGGCATTCCTCGGCCTTGGCGCGGTCGCCTTTGCCGCGCTGATCCTGTGGATGGCGGCGCGGCCGTTGACGGCGCAGGCCTACGGCAACGAGACCCCGCGCGACGCTACTTGACCGGGCTCAGTCGCAAGATGCGTCCCGCTTCCTCGTCGGTGAGAAGATAAAGCGCGCCGTCGGGTCCCTGCCGCACGTCGCGGATGCGTTGGTGCAGGCCTTCGAGCAGCCGCTCTTCCTTCACCACCTTGTCGCCGTTGAGCTCGAGTCGCGACAGCAACTGGTATTTCAGCGCACCGTTGAACAGGCTGCCTTTCCACTGCGGGAAAAGGCCGCCGGTGTAGAACGCCATGCCGGAGGGCGCGATCGACGGCGTCCAGTGCCACAGCGGCGCCGCCAGGCCCGGCGCCGAGCTTTTGCCGGTGCCGACCGGAGTGCCGTCGTAGTTGACGCCGAAGCTGACCACGGGCCAGCCGTAGTTCGCGCCTTTCTCGATGATGTTGATTTCGTCGCCCCCCATCGGGCCGTTTTCCTGCTCCCAGAGTTTTCCGTCGGCGGGATTGAAAGCGAGCCCTTCCGCGTTGCGCAAGCCATAGGCCCAGATTTCCGGCAGCGCGCCTTGTCGGTGAACGAAGGGATTGTCCGGGGGCGCTTTGCCGTCCGGCGTGATGCGAATTATTTTTCCGATATGATTGTCGAGCTTCTGCGCGTCTTCCTTGGCGGAGAAATGGTCGCCGAGCGTGACGAACAGGTTGCCGTCGGGCGCTTGCGCGATGCGGCAGGCGACATTGTTGCCGCCCGATGGCGGGCCCTTCTGGCGGAAGATGATGCTGACGCCGTCGAGACGCGGCGCCGCGCCGGCGTCGAGCACGGCGCGCGCGACGGCGACGCTGCCGCCGGCGTTTTCGTTGAAGCAGAAAAAAATCGTCCGGTTCTGCGCGAAGCCGCGGTCGAGCGCAACGTCGAGCAGGCCCGCCTGCCTGTGCGCGACGACCTTCGGCACGCCGGCCAGCGGCGCCGACAATGTCCCATCGCGGCTCACGATGCGCATGCGTCCCGGGCGCTCGGTCACCAGCATTCGGCCGTCGGGCAGGAAGGCGAGCGCCCAGGGGTGCTCAAGCCCTTTGGCCACGGTTTCGACGCTGATGGCGCCGGCGGAGGAATCGAAGGTTTGCCCCATCGCAGCCGCGGGCAGCAAAAGGGCAAGCAATGCGGCGATCGATTTCATGAAATGCATGCTGGGCCAAACGCGGCGGGAATGCGAATGGTTTCGCCGTTTATCCGGACGGCCCGGGCGGGCTAGTGGCGGTGCCGGTGGCGCGACGGCAAGGTCAAGCCGGTCAGGCCGCCGATGCCGATGAAGAAAAGCCCTAACAGCAGCGCGACGACGAACACGGTGCCGTCGCTGTCGACGACGGTGCTGCCGATGTCGGCACGGGCAATCCCGGCGCTGACGACGATGGCTGCCACGATCGTGCACAGCATCAACACCGCCGTGGCGACAAGCTCGGCAAAAGCGACGTGACGCCGCTCGTTACCGAGGGTGCGATTTGAGGGAGCCGAGAAACCGGCGTTGTGCACGGGGTCGCGCATGACGAAAGCTGCAACGAATCAGAACTGCGATTGTTCCAGGGTGAGGCGCGAAATGGGCCGCCTTTGGTCCGGACTGCGGCAAAGCCAGAGAGGAACCGCGGCGGTTTTGTGACGCCGGGCCTTGCCGCGCCGAAATCGCTAGACCGCGGCGTCGAGCGGCTGCGGCTGCCAGTCCATCGGCACGTGGCCGGGCTCGGCGGCGATGCGGTCGAGCCAGCGGCGCACGGCGGGAAAGCGCGCGAGGTCGAAATCGCACTCGTGCGCGAGGTGCGTGTAGGCGTAGAGCGCGATGTCGGCGACGGTGTAGCGGTCGGCGACGAAAAAGCGGCGGCTGGTGAGGTGCTGCTCCATGACGCCGAGCGCGCGGTAGCCGTTTTCCGTCCAGTCCTCGAGCGCGTGCTGCTGCAGATCGCGCCCGCCCTTGACCAGCGCCAGCCAGAAATATGCCGCGCCGATGTTCGGCTCCAGGCTGTGCTGCTCGAAGAACATCCACTGCATCGCCTCCGCGCGTCCGATGCGGTCGTCCGGCGCGAGCCTTGTGCCGCCGGCGACGTACCAGAGGATGGCGTTGGATTCGGCGAGATAGCGGCTAGGCGCGACCTCGAGCAGCGGGATTTGCCCGCTCGGATTTTTCGCCAGGAATTCGGGCGTGCGGCTTTCGCCTTTCAGGATGTCGACTTCGATCAGCTTGTAGGGAATGCCGAGGCGGGCAAGCGCAAGGCGGACCTTGTAGCTGTTGCCCGAACGTTGCATCGAATAGAGCGTATGCATTCCCGAGGTCTCTTCCCTTGTGCGCGGTCTCGCCATGTGGCGCGCCGGCGATTCTGCGCCGGATAAAGCCGGTAAAGTCCGGCAATTGCGTGGCCGCAAAGCGAAGGTTTTATCCGGCGCGGCGCAATCTACGAAAAATTTATTCTGCCGCGACCCGATGTGCGCGCGCGTATTCGACCAAGGCATCGTCCTCGACCGGGACGATCGGCGTAAAGTCGCGATGCGCGATGAATTCGGGTCGGGTGAATTTGGTGATGTGATTGGAGACCGCGCACAGCGTCAGATAGACGATCTTGCGCGGATAAGGTGTGATGTTGGGCGGCGAGGCGTGCACCAGGTTGCCGTGGAACATCAGCACCGAGCCGGCCTTGCCGGTGGGCGCGACGATGCCGACGCCGTCGGGACCGGCGGCCTCGGCCGCGAGCCGCGTCACCGTTTCCTTGTCGAGCGTCCACAGCGGATAGGACGTCGTCGTCTTGTCGTGACCGGCGGCGAGCACGCCCTGCTTGTGGCTTTTGGGAATGATCATCAGCGCGCCGTTGATCGGCAGAACCTCGTCGAGGAAGATGGCGATGTTCATCGCCCGCGGCTCGGGCATGCCGTCGTCGCGCGCCCAGGTGCCGTAATCCTGATGCCACTGCCAGACGTCGCCCTCGAAGGCGGCCTTGGCGTTGAGCTTGAATTGATGGACGTAGACGGATTCGCCGAACAACTGCATCAACGGCTCGACCAGCCGCGGATGCTGCGACATCACCTCGAACACCTTGTTGAACTTGTGCGCGGCAAAGGCTGTGCGCGGCGCGCCGGTCTTCTCGCGCCAGACTTCCGGACGGTCGAGCTTGAGGATGTTGTCGGCCTCGGTGCGCAGCAGCGCGATCTCTTCTTCGGAGAAGCAGTTGGGGAAGAAGACGTAACCCTGCTCGTCGAAGGCCTTGAGTTGCTCGGCGGTGAGCTTCATGGGCGATGCTCCCTTAAGGCCGGGACCGGCGATCCGGCTCTTGCTCCTATTTTAGGACGCGCGGGGCAAAATGCCATAACCGCGATGGATCGCCGTGCGTCATTGCGCGCCGCAGCATAAATCCGAAGGCCAGCAACAGAAGCGGAACCGTGAGTGGAATCAAGGTCGCCTCCGCCACCGAGCGGCTGAGCAGCGGGACAATCCACAACGCCGCCAGCAGCGTTTTCATCCACGGCGCAAATTTATGCTCGAAGCCGTCGGCGGCAAGGAAGGCGATGGCCGGCGCCAGCAGCATCAAGTCGTAGTCGAAGCAGAACGGCGTCGCCAGCAGCGTGGCGACCGGCAGCGCCGCGGCCTTGAGCGCAAAGCGCGCGCGGCTGCGCCACAGCCATGCCAGTCCGGCGGCGACTGAAATCGTCACCACGGCCTGGATGACATAAGCGAGATCGATCGAGCCGCCCCACATGCGCACCCAGGAATACACGCTCTGCAATTTGTACCAGTCGATGGCGCCGTGCTCGAGGACGACGCTGCGCGTGAACGGCATCGAGGCGAAGAATGCCAGCCAGATGCCGGAGCCGAAAGCCGCGAGCGTGGCGAGCGCGAGCAGCGCGACGGTTGCCGCGGCGGCGGCGATCGTGCGCCATTGTCCGGTGACCAGCAGCGCGAGCGGGATCATCAGGCCGAACTGCGGCTTGTAGGCGAGCAGCCCGAACAGGACGCCGGCCAAGAGCGGACGCCGTTCCAGCGCGACGAGTGCAAAGCCGACAAGCCCGGCGGTGAGGAAGCCGTTCTGCCCGTGGCCGATGTTGATGAAGACCGCCGGAAAGGCGATGGCAAGGAGAAGGTAGAGAGGGTCGCCCGTGTGTGCCCGCTCTCCGTCATGCCCGGCTTCATGCCGGGCATCCACGCCTTGCGGCGGGAGCGAAAAGGCAGGCGTGGATGGCCGGGACAAGCCCGGCCATGACGAGAAGACGATCGCCCGGATAGACAAAAGATAAAGCGCCAGTGTCGCGCATTGCCAGAGGATGAGCGCCAGCGGATAGCTCAAGAGCGCGAACGCGCCGGCGAGCAGCAGGAAAAACGGCGGATAGGGGAAGAAGTAAAATTGCGTGGCCGAGCCGAAGATCGCCTGCTCGCGCGCAAAGTGCGCGGCGTGGTCGTAGGCCGAAGCCGCCATTCCGTCGCGCACGAGCGTGCCCGCAGCATAGAAGCTCGCGAAGTCGGTACCCAGCGGGCGGCCCAGCCGGTCGTTGAGGCCGTGCGCGGTGACGATGAGGAAGCCCGCGCCGATCAGCGAGGCGGCGAGAACGGCTAAGGCAACGAGCCGAACCCGCTCGCGGGTGAGCCAGCCGCCGCTACGAAAAAGGTCGATAAAACCGGCCATCGACGGCGGGCTTAGCAAAGCAGGCTTAAGGGACGGTTAGGCCATCAACAGGCTTGATGGACCGATCATTTATTGCGTCTTGCTGTGGCCGTTTTCGCCCATTACGACATTGGCCTAACGCCGCAGATTCCAGTTCAGGAGCCATCGATGGCCTTCCTCGCCGACCAGCTCAAACGCATCAAGCCTTCGGCGACCATCGCGGTCACCGACAAGGCGCGCGCATTGAAAGCGGCGGGGCGCAACGTCATCGGACTCGGCGCCGGCGAGCCGGATTTCGACACGCCCGACAACATCAAGCAGGCGGCGATCAAGGCGATCGAGAGCGGCCGGGCGTCGAAATACACCAACGTCGACGGCATCGCCGAACTCAAGGACGCCGTCGCCAAGAAATTCAAGCGCGAGAACGGGCTCGACTACAAGCCCTCGCAGATCACCATCGGCACCGGCGGCAAGCAGGTGCTGTACAACGCCTTTATCGCCACGCTCAATGCCGGCGACGAGGTGATCATTCCGGCGCCCTACTGGGTGAGTTATCCCGACATGGTTCAGCTTGCCGGCGGCACGCCGGTCGAAATCGTCTGCAAGATGGAAGACGGTTTCAAGCTCAAGCCCGCGGCGCTGGAAAAGGCGATCACGCCGAAGACCAAATGGCTGCTTCTCAACTCGCCGTCGAACCCGACGGGCGCCGCCTATACGCGCGCCGAGCTGAAGGCGCTGACCGATGTGCTGGTGAAGCACCCGCATGTGCATGTCATGACCGACGACATGTACGAGCATCTGGTCTACGACGAGTTCGAGTTCACCACGCCGGCGCAGGTCGAACCGCAGCTTTATCCGCGCACGCTCACCATCAACGGCTGCTCGAAAGCCTATTGCATGACCGGCTGGCGCATCGGCTATGCCGGCGGGCCGGAGCCGCTGATCAAGGCGATGGCGACCATCCAGTCGCAATCGACCTCGAACCCGTCGGCCGTGTCGCAATGGGCGGCGGTCGAGGCGCTCAACGGGCCGCAGGATTTCATCGCCAAACACAACAAGATTTTCAAGGAACGGCGCGACCTCGTGGTGTCGATGCTCAATCAGGCAAACGGCATCAAGTGCCCGACGCCGGAAGGCGCTTTCTACGTCTATCCGTCCTGCGCCGGCACCATCGGCAGGACCGCCTCGACCGGCAAAAAGCTCGCGAGCGACGAGGATTTCGTCACGGAATTGCTGGAAGCGGAGGGCGTCGCGGTGGTGCAGGGCACGGCCTTCGGGCTCGGGCCGGCGTTCCGCATCTCCTACGCCACCAAGACCGAAGACCTGGAAGAGGCCTGCCGGCGCATCCAGCGCTTCTGCGGAAATTTGAAATAAATTTTTGCCTCTCCCGGCACGCGGAGAAAGGCGAATGGCGTTTTGACTCGCCGCAAAGTTCCATCCACAATCCCGGCACAGGATTTGTCGGCATCACGGGGGATTTGCATGCGACGGCTGATTTTTGGGCTTTGCGCCCTTGCGTTCGGTTATGTCTCGACGACGGGCGGTGCGGCTGCGCAAGCCGTACAGGCCGGCACGCTGATTTGCGATGTGTCCGCCGGCATCGGCTTGATCATCGCCTCGCAAAAATCGGTGCAATGCACGTTCCAGCCCGCGCCGACGATGCCGCCGCTGCCGTCGGAATTTTACGTCGGCAACATCAACAAAGTCGGCGTCGATATCGGCGCGACCTCCTCGGGCCAGATGATCTGGGCCGTCTTTGCGCCGTCGGCACGGATCAATCCGGGCGGGCTGAGCGGCGTCTATGGCGGCGCGACGGCGGAGGCGACGGTTGCCGTCGGTCTTGGCGCCAATGTGCTGGTCGGCGGCTCGAACCGCACCGTCGCCTTGCAACCAGTGTCGGTCACCGGACAAACCGGCCTTAACGTCGCGGCCGGCGTCGCCGCGCTCGAATTGCGGCTGGCGCAGTAAAGTCCGCCTCCAGGGCGGCGTCCGTCCTTTTGCTCCACTGCCGGCCTTGCCAGCCACCGCCTCACCTGAGACGATGTGCGGCAAGGACCGGACAGAGGTCCAACTCCCGGTCCAGCAAGGGAGGTCGGCATGGGACAAAACGGCTCGGGTCCCAATGGTACGAGACAGGCGGGTCCCCGGTGCATCGCGCTGGTGGGCCCATTCCAGAGCGGCAAGACAACGCTTCTAGAAGCCATTCTCGCCCGCACCGGCGCGATCCAGCGCCAGGGCACGGTTGAAGCGGGCACCACGGTCGGCGACGCCAGCAAGGAAGCGCGCCATCACAAAATGAGCGTCGAGGTGTCGGTCGCCACCACCAATTTCATGGGCGACAATTTCACCTTCCTCGACTGCCCCGGCTCCATCGAATTCATCCACGACATGCGCAGCGTGCTGCCGGCGATCGACGCCGCGATCGTGGTCTGCGAAGCCGACGAGAAGAAGGTGCCGCAACTGCAACTGATCCTGCGCGAGCTCGAAGATCTCAACATCCCGCGCATCCTCTTCCTCAACAAGATCGACAAGGCCGACAAGCGCGTGCGCGAGACGCTCAAGCTGTTGCAGCCGGCCTCGCGCGTGCCGCTGGTGCTGCGGCAGATTCCGATCTGGCATGGCGACATCATTTCCGGCTTCGTCGATCTCGCGCTCGAACGCGCCTTTGTCTACAAGGAGCACGCGCCGTCCGAGGTGATCGAGCTCAAGGGCGAAAACGCCGACCGCAAGAAAGAAGCGCGCTTCACCATGCTGGAGTCGCTTGCCGATCACGACGATCAGCTCATGGAGCAACTGCTCGAAGACATCGAGCCGCCGCGCGACAAGGTGTTCGACGATCTGGCGCGGGAATTGCGCGAACGCATCATCTGCCCGGTGATGATCGGCGTCGCCACCCACACCAACGGCGTGCTGCGGCTGCTCAAGGCGATCCGCCACGAGGTGCCGGGGGTTGCCGAAACGGCGGCTCGTCTCGGTGCCAAGGCCGACGTCAAAACCAACGGCGACACGGCGGCGCTGGTGCTCAAGACGTTTCACACCACGCATGGCGGCAAACTGTCGATCACGCGCATGCTGGGGGGCACAGCCGGCGACGGCGTCACGCTCAATACGCCGGCAGGCGAAGCGGGCCGCATCGCCGCGGTGTTCAAGATGATGGGCCAGCACACCGAGAAACGCGCCGCCGCCGGCGCCGGCGAAACCGTCGGCTTCGGCAAGCTCGATCATGCCAAAACCGGCGACACGCTCTCGTCCGGCAAGGCCGCGCTGGCTTCGCTCGTCGAGGTCAAACCGTTTCCGCCGGTGCTCGCCATCGCCGTGCAGGCCAAGGAGCGCAAGGACGACGTCAAGCTCGGGCTCGCCTTCGCCAAGCTCACCGAGGAAGACCCTTCGATCTCGGTTGTGCACAACGCCGACAACCATGAGGTGGTCATCTGGGGCCAGGGTGAAATGCACCTGCGCGTCGCCACCGAACGGCTCGCCGACCGCTTCCAGGTGCCGGTATCGACGCGGCCGCCGACGGTCGGCTATCGCGAAACCATCAAGAAGCCGATCAGCATTCGCGGCCGGCACAAGAAACAGTCCGGCGGCCACGGCCAGTTCGGCGACGTGGTGCTGGAGATCAAGCCGCTGCCGCGTGGCTCCGGCTTCAAGTTTGAGGAGAAGATTACCGGCGGCGTGGTGCCGCGCAATTATATCCCGTCGGTGGAGGAGGGCGTCATCGACGGGTTGAAGCACGGACCGCTCGGCTTCCCTGTGGTCGATCTCGCGGTGACGCTGGTCGACGGCTCGTATCACACGGTCGATTCCTCCGACATGGCGTTCCGCATCGCCGGCCGCCTCGGCATCGTCGAGGGCCTGCCGCAATGCCAGCCGGTGCTGCTGGAGCCGATCCACCTGGTCGAGATCGTCTGCCCGAACGAGGCGACGGCGAAGATCAACGCCATCCTCTCCGGCCGGCGCGGGCAGATCCTGGGCTTCGACACGCGCGAAGGCTGGGAAGGCTGGGACACGGTGCGCGCGCAGATGGCGGAAGCCGAGATCGGCGACCTCATCATCGAAATCCGCTCGGCGACCGCCGGCGTCGGCTCGTTCACCTTCAAGTTCGACCACATGGCGGAACTGACCGGTCGCACCGCCGATCAGATCATCGCCGCGCGAAGGGCTGCGGAGTAGTTCTCCCCCTCATCCTGAGGAGCCGCGCGGCACGCGCGGCGTCTCGAAGGATGGGCCTCATGGTTCGAGACGCGCTGCTTCGCAGCGCTCCTCACCATGAGGGCCTCCTCCCGCATCCGTGACTTGCATGTGAGGCGGGCGGGCCGTAACCCTTGGCCGCGACCTCCAAGGAGCGCCAACCATGAACGTCATCCGCCGCCGCGGCTGGGAAATCCCCGACCGCCTCGCCACGCCCGAACATCTGTTTTTTAACCGGCGCGCTTTTTTGGCGGGCGGCGCAAGCGCGGTTGCCTTGTTGCCCGGCGCCGCGGGCGCCCAGCGCGTTTCCGATCTCGCCGCTCTGCCGGACCCGAGCGCCGGCCTTTATCCGGCCAAGCGCAACGAGAAATACACGCTCGACCGGCCGATCACCGCGGAAAAAATCAACGAGCACTACAATAATTTCTACGAATTCAATTCCTCGAAAGAGGTCGCCGACCAGGCGCAGAAGCTGCCGATCCGGCCGTGGACGGTGACGATCGACGGTATGGTGGAAAAGCCGTTCGAGATCGGCATCGACGATCTGATGCGCAAGATGACGCTGGAAGAGCGGACCTATCGCCACCGCTGCGTCGAAGCGTGGAGCATGGCGATCGCCTGGACCGGATTCCCGTTCGCCAGGCTCGTCGATCTCGCCAAGCCGCTCGGCTCGGCAAAATATGTGCGCATGGAAACATTCAACAACCCCAAGGTGGCGCCGGGCCTGCGGCAGAGCTGGTATCCGTGGCCCTACATCGAAGGCGTGACCATGGCGGAAGCGACCAACGATCTCGCCTTCCTGGTGACCGGCGCCTACGGCCATCCGGTTTCCAAGCAGCAGGGCGCTCCGCTGCGGCTCGCGCTGCCGTGGAAATACGGTTTCAAGTCGATCAAGTCGATCGTGAAGTTCACCTTCACCGACAAGCGGCCGAAGGGCATGTGGGAGGCGTTGCAGTCGTCGGAATACGGCTTCTGGGCCAACGTCAATCCGGCGGTGCCGCATCCGCGCTGGAGCCAGGCGAGCGAGGAGGTCATCGGCACCGGCGAGCGGCGCCCGACGCTGATCTTCAACGGCTACGGCGAATACGTCGCCGACATGTACAAGGGCCTGGAAAAAGAGCGCCTCTGGGCGTGAGCGGTTAAGCGCCATCATGGCCGGGCACGGCGTTGCATCGCGCCATTTGCCTTCCTATCTCGCAGGAAACCTATGGAGGGTTTCTTGCGCCATCTCGTCGCCTGCATCGTCGCCGTGTTTGTCGCTATCGGCGCGCTTCCGTCTCGCGCCGCCGACGAACCGGATTTGATCTTCCGCAAATCGACGGTGTTCAAGCTTCTGACGCCGAACGACAAGCTCGCGACCTACGGCATCGACGACCCCGACATCGAGGGCGTGGCGTGTCATTTCACCGTGCCCGAGCGCGGCGGCATCAAAGGCTGGCTCGGCGTCGCCGAGCAGGTGTCCGATATTTCGCTCGCCTGCCGCCAAATCGGGCCGATCACGATCAAGACGAAATTTTCGCAAGGCGACGACGTTTTCCGCCAGCGGCGCTCGCTGTTTTTCAAGAAGATGCAGATCGTGCGCGGCTGCGACGTCAAGCGCAACGTGCTGGTCTACATGGTCTACAGCGACCGCCTGATCGAGGGCTCGCCGAAGAATTCCACCTCGACCGTGCCGATCATGCCGTGGGGCGCCGCCACAACGGTGCAGAAGTGCGCCGACTGGATCCAGTAAAGGCGGTTGCGGAGCCGGTCCAAGCTTGCCAAGGTCGCGGCGCGCTCTGCGCTTTCGCGGCAACGGTGGTTATCCAGGCATGGCTGAAGCCAAATCCCGCGTCGTCCTCATCACCGGAGCATCCGGCGGCATCGGCGCGGTGATGACCGCCGCGTTGCTCGCCGACGGCCATTCGGTCGCCGCGCTCGACCGCAATCCCGACACGCTGAAAAAACTGTCCGCGGCGCACGACGCCCCTCGACTGTTCCCGATTGTCGCCGACGTCGAGGATGCCGCAGCCTGCGCCGCCGCCGTCGAAAAGACGGTCGCGCATTTCGGCCGCATCGACGGCCTGGTCAACAATGCCGGCATCGGCATGAGCGCGATCCGGCCCGACGCGGAGACGCGCCATCCGCAGGCCGACGAATTGACCGCCGGCATCTGGGACCGTTTCTTCGCCATCAACGTGCGCGCGCCGCTGCTGCTGACCGGAGCCGCGCTGCCGCATATGCGCAAAGCCAAATGGGGCCGCATCGTCAACAACACGACGAGCTACCAGACCATGCACCGCGTGCTGCCATACGGTGCCACCAAAGCAGCGCTTGAATCGATGTCGGCGGTGTGGGCGCGCCAGTTCGAAGGCAGCGGCATTACCGTCAACGTGCTGGTGCCGGGCGGACCGACCGATACGCCGTTCATTTCAGACGCCGCCGGCTGGGACCGCGGCAAGATGCTGCGCCCGGCGATCATGGGTCCGCCGCTGCGGTGGATTGTTTCGGAAGCCGCGAGCGCTTTCTCCGGCCGCAGAATTACCGCGATGGATTGGGACGCCGCATTGGCGCCGGCGGAAGCCGCGAGAAAAGCCTCGCGCGATATCGGCTGGCCGGAGCTCGTCGCGCCCTCGTGGTGGTCCTGAATCGTATATTCGCGCCGCGGCCGAAGGTGTAGGATGACGGCGCGGAAGAACCCTTGGGGAGGCGTCCATGTCCAGTCCGAACATTGCCGGCTATCAACGCGAGATCACCAATGCGCTGCACCGGCATTGGAAGCTCTATCTGTTCGAGGGAATCCTCCTTCTCGTCCTCGGGCTTTTGGCCATCCTGCTGCCGCCGCTCGCCACGCTCGCCATCACCATCGTGTTCGGCTGGCTGTTCCTGATCAGCGGCGTCATGGGGCTCTACACCAGCTTCATGCTGCGGCACGCGCCCGGCTTCTGGTGGTCGCTGATTTCCGCCGTGCTCGCCATCGTTGTCGGCCTGCTGCTGCTGACGCAGCCCTTGCAGGGCGCCGTGACGCTGACGCTGGTGCTGATCGCCTTCTTCGTCGTCGAAGGCGTCGCCTCGATCATGTTCGCGCTCGATCACAAGCGTGAATTGTCCGGCCAATGGGGCTGGATGGTGTTCAGCGGCATCGTCGATCTCGTCCTCGCCGCGATGATCCTCATGGGCCTGCCGGGCACCGCAGCCTGGGCGCTCGGCCTTCTCGTCGGCATCAACATGATCTTCGGCGGCTGGGCGCTGGTGCTTCTGGCGCTGGCCGCGCGCAAGGTTGCCGGCGGCTGACGGCATTTGGCGCATGCGCGGCGGCCGCCGCTACTCCTGCCTGACCGCCCCGCGCTGTTGAAATCCTGCCGGAATGGATAAGATCGCCGCCCCAACGCCTGGGGCTTCGCTGGGTTGAGCGCGTGGCAATGCCGTCCGTTTCACGCCTCGGGCTCGTCCGCAATCAACGTCATTATGCCGGCTGGTGAAATGGATCAGGAAACAAGGCAAGTCTACGGCGCGATCTTATCGGAGCTGCGCCGGAATTCGGGATACCTCGCGCGCAACGCGATCGAGGAATTGCTGACGAAAATCAGGACCGACGCGAAGCGGCTCGAGCCGTTCGGCTTCAAGGTCTACAGCCAGAACGATGAAGACGGAATCGTCGAGGAAATTTTCAAGCGGCTGAATATCAAGCAGGGGCGGTTTTGCGAGATCGGCGTCGAGAACGGGCTGGAATGCAACACGCTCTATTTGATTCACAAGGGCTGGACGGGATCCTGGATTGAAACCAATCGCGGGCATCTCGATTTCATCCTGAAGAAGTTCGCGCCGCTTCTTGCCAATAATCGCCTGCAACTGATCGCGGATTTCGTGACCGCTGAGAACGTCAACGCCCATATGGAGCGGTGCGGGCATCGGGAAAAAGAGCTCGATTTTCTGTCGATCGATATCGACGGCAACGACATTTATCTGCTCGAGGCGCTTAACTATTTTCCGAAAGTCATCTGCATCGAATACAACGCGAAATTTCCGCCGCCGCTCGCGAAGAAGCCGGTCTACAAGGCCGACAACAGATGGCGCGGCACCGATTATATGGGCGCGAGCCTCGTGGCCATCGCGGACGCCGCGCGGCAAAAGGGTTATGCGCTCGTCGGCACGAGCATCACCGGCGCCAACGCCTTCCTGGTTCGCGACGATCTGGTTGGCGACCTGTTCTGCTCGGACCGAAGCAGCGAAAATCTCTACAATCCCGCCCGCTATTATCTCACCTACGACGCCTTTCAGCAGGTGGGGCATCCGCCAGATTTCGGCGACTACACCGATCTGGTTTGAGCGCAAGGCGCCGGCCGCGCGCCGCCAGGCTCATTTTTCGCCGAAGCGGGCGGCGAGCTTGCGGTCGTAATCGAGCACGGCCTGCAACAGCACCTGCGCGCCGGCGGCGCATTGCTCCTTCGAGGAGAATTCCGCCTCGTTGTGGCTGATGCCGTCCTTGCAGGGCACGAAGATCATCGCCGTCGGCGCCACGCGCGAGATGTAGGTGGCGTCGTGGCCGGCGCGCGAGACGATGTCGCGGCTCGTGAAGCCGGACACTTTCGCCGCCGCGCGCACGGTGTCGACGCACTCCGCATCGAACCGCACCGCCGGCTCGGCGGAAATCGGCTTGAACGCGATGTCGAGGCCGAGGTCGCCGGCAACGCGTTTTGCCGCCGCCGCGAATTCGTGTTCCATCGTGTCGATGACGCTTTCGGCCGGGTCGCGCAGATCGAGCGTGAAATAGACCTGGCCGGGAATGACGTTGGGCGAGCCGGGTCCGACCTCGGCGCGGCCGACGGTGCCGACCGCCTCGGGAAACTTGCGCGCGCAATCGTTGACGAATTCGATGAGCCGCGCGGCGCCGAGCAGCGCGTCGTGGCGGCGCGGCATCGGCGTCGTCCCGGCGTGGCTCTCCTGGCCGGCGACCGTCACCTCGTACCAGCGCATCGCCTGCACGCCGGTGACCACGCCGATCTCCTTGCCCTCGGCCTCGAGAAACGGACCTTGCTCGATGTGCAGCTCGAAGAACGCCGAAAGCTTGTGGTCGCCGCTTCGCGCGGCGCCGCGATAGCCGATCTTGTCGAGCGCCGCGCCGAAAGTTTCGCCGTCGCGATCCTTGCGCGTGTGCGCGAAATCGCGCGTGAAAGCGCCGGCAAAGACGCCGGAAGCGATCATCGACGGCGAGAAGCGCGAGCCTTCCTCGTTGGTCCAGTTGATCGCCTCGATCGGCGCGAAGGTCTCGTAGCCGGCGCTGCGCAAGGTGCGCAGCGCCTCGAGCGCGGCGAGAACGCCGAGCGTGCCGTCGAACTTGCCGCCGCTCGGCTGCGTGTCGAGATGACTGCCGATGCCGATGGGCGGAACGTCGGCGCGCTGGCCGGGATAGCGCGCGAACATGGCGCCCATCTCGTCGACCGTCACGGTGCAGCCGAGTTCGCGCGTGCGCGCCGCAAACCAGTCGCGCACCTCGCGGTCGAGGTCGGTGAGGGTCAGCCGGCGGATGCCGCCTTTTGCCGTGCCGCCGATCTTGGCGGTCTGCATCAGGTCGTCCCACAGCCGTTCGGCATCGATGGTGAGGTTTTTCAGCGGGGCTTTCATGGCGTTCAGGTATCGACAATGGCGACGGCGCGCGTCCAGCCGGCGGAGCCGCCGCGCACCTTCACCGGAAAACAGCTCACGGTAAAGCCCGCCGCCGGCAGCGCCTCGAGATTGTGCAGCTTCTCGATGTGGCAGTAGCCGATCTCACGGCCGGCGCGGTGGCCTTCCCAGATCAGGCTGGCGTCGCGCGTCTCGGCGTATTTTTTCATCGTGTGGATGAACGGCGCGTCCCAGCTCCAGCCATCGGTGCCGGTGACGCGCACGCCGCGCTCGAGCAGATAGAGCGTCGCCTCACGCCCCATGCCGCAGCCTCTGGCGACATAGTCGGGCTGTCCGTAAGCCGTGCCCGCCGCGGTATTCACCACCACGATGTCCAGCGGCGACAGCGTGTGGCCGATGCGCGCAAGCTCGGCTGCGACGTCGGCGGCGGTCGCCACATAGCCGTCCGCGAATTTGCGAAAGTCGAGCTTGACGCCTGGCCGCAGGCACCAGTCGAGCGGCACCTCGTCGATGGTCATGGCGCGCTTTCCGCGATCCATGGTCGAGGCGAAATGGTAGGGCGCGTCGAGATGGGTGGTGCAATGGGTCGTCAGCCTGACCCATTCGATGCCCCAGCCTTCGCCGTCGGGCAGATCGTCCTTTTTCAGGCCGGGGAAAAATTTCAGGATGTCGCCCGCGGTTGCCTGGTGATCGAGATACTCGATGACCGGGCCGTAGCCGGGCGGGTCGGCGGCGACGGTGTTTTCGAGCGGAACCGAAATGTCGATGATCTTGCGCGGCATAGTCTGTTTTCCTGTTATGGCCGGGCTTGTCCCGGCCATCCACGTCTTTAATTTCGGTTCAATAAAGAAGACGTGGATGCCCGGCACAAGAGCCTGCGCTCGGGCCGGCAAGGCCGGACCCGAGTGCCGGGCGTGACGAATGAGAGGGAGTGAACAGATGGCGGCTTATTGGGTGGCGCGTTCGAAAATCAACGACCCCGTGGCTTACAAGAAATACACCGATCTTATTCCCGGCATCATCGCGCAATTCGGCGGCAAGGTGTTGGCGCGTGGCGGCCGGTTTCAGATTATGGAAGGCCCGGACAAATTCCACCGGTTCGTCGTGATCGAATTTCCCACGCTGGAGCAGGGGGTCGCCTGCTTCACCTCGCCGCAGTACGACCGCGCCGCAGCATTCCGCCGAAGCGGCGCCGACGAGGTCGAGACCATCATGGTCGAGGGGGTCTAGCCCACCGCCTTGCGATCAAGTCGGGCAGTGCTTTTCGGCGCGACGACCG
>Ga0134125_10002191_pt1 | contig 23319 bp, 20 predicted proteins | sample KB31751_FD_96464 | JGI IMG/M metagenome (GOLD analysis project Ga0134125, IMG submission 96464) | Terrestrial soil microbial communities with excess Nitrogen fertilizer from Kellogg Biological Station, Michigan, USA - KB3-175-1 | ecosystem: Environmental > Terrestrial > Soil > Unclassified ... | reverse complement strand
TTCCAGCCGTTCTTGTAGCGGACCAGGTCGTGCTGGAGGCCGTCCGGACGGTTGATGAAGGCCGGCAGCGTCGACGACGAGCCCGAGAAGGCGTACGCGACGGTCTTGTGCTTCCCCTTCTCGCGCACGGCGACCGCCTCCGTGGAGCGGTTGGCGCGCCCGATTTCGGCCGCGCTCTGCGAGATCTGCGTCCACCCGTGCACCGCATCGAACCGGAACGTGTCCTGGTGCGTGAGGTCGAGCCCGCGCCGGAAAGGACCTCTCCCGCCGGAGACGATCAGCTTGTCGTCCTCGGCGATGCACCACATCATCGGCTCGGCCCTGGCGGACGGCCCGTCCGGGTATTGGCCCGGAGATTGGCCGAGGTCGTGCCAGGTCTGCGTGTCGACGTCGAAGACGCTGAAATCGGCCACCGGCTCGTCGTTCGGGAACGTCCCGTTCAACCCGCCGAAAATGTAGAAGTGGCCCTCGCAATAGGCGCTCGCACCGTCCCAGAGGGCATCGGGGACGGCGCCGCCCTGCGGAATCTCGGTCCAGTAGGGAAGGCTCGACTGGGCGGCGCTCGGGCGGATCCCGGCGAACGAGAGCAAGAAAGAGAGAGAAGCGATGAGAACGATCCGGTGCTGAGCTCTGCGTGTCATCGGAGGCCCCCTACCCGTTCGCCTTCACGCGGCGGCCGGTGACGGTGTCGGTGGCGATGGGATCTCCGGTATCGGTGCTGGGATCGAGTGGATCCTCACTGCCGGTGAACTCGCGCACCACCAGCGAGCCGGCGATGTTGTCGCATCCGTTGCCCACGGTGTGCAGGGAAACGTCGACGCGGCTGACGTTGAGCAGGGAGTTGTCTTCGTCGAACACGAGGGCGAGGACCACTCCCTTGAGGCCGTTGTTGCCGTCTTTCTCCCAGCTCCCCTGCTGGTCGGAAAACTTCAGCAGCGCTTGGAGCGAGCTGGTGGCGAAAAAGGTCCCATCGGCCTCCAGGGTCCAGAGGGACGTCGCGCCGCCCGCTTCGGCCATCAGATAGGTCCCGGAGCAATTCCCCGAGAAACCGCGGGCGGGCAGAGAGGCGGACGAGCCGCCGAACAGACAGACGAAAAGCAGGGCGTGGATGAGCTTTGTTCTCACGATGGGTTTCTCCTTAACAGCCGATGTCGGCCCTGACGGCGTTCGCCGCATTGATCAGCGGCTGCCCTTGAGATTCAGAGGAAAGAATAGGGGCTCGGAAACGGTTTGGGTATCCTCTCTAGGGAGGATCTTTTGGGGGCTCTGCCTCCTCTCCAGGAGGTTTCGGCCCCCTTTCGGGTGCGCCCGAGCACCTAATCCTTTGGAGGCGGTCCGGTCTCCTGCCGGTCCGTCAACAAGGAGATGAAGCGCATGAAGAAGCCCGTTCTCGTCCTCCTGACCCTCCTCGCCCTCGTCCCGTTGGCGCAGGCCATGGCCCAGACGCCGGTGGCTCCGGTCCCCGACACGGCGCAGTTCCTCGCGACCTTGGCGGACGGGCAGGCCCAGGCCCCGAGCGATCTGGTCCCCGCTCCCTCGTTCATGACCGGCTGTGGCTATGGTCCCGCGTGCCCGACGGGCCAGCTCTGCTGCTTCCTCTGCGGCAACCCGCCCGATGACCCTAATCTTTGCCTGCGTTGCGTGACGCCGATCCGGGGCCGGTGCCCGCTGGTGGTGTAGCGCCTCCTACCCGCCCTCTTTCCCCCCGCCCGCCGCCGGGCGTTGCGCCGCGATCCGCACTTCCTGGCCGTCGACCAGCGAGTCGGGCGGGTTGTCGACCAGCTTCCGGCCCGGGGGCAGGCCTCCCAGGACTTCGATCTCGTTGCCGAAGTCGCGGCCGGGGACGATCCCCGACAGGCGGGCGTGGTTGCCAGGGCCGACGGTGGCGATGCGCAGGCCGTCGGCGCGGAAGATGAGGGCGCTGACCGGCACCAGGAGCGTCGGCACTCCTTCCGCCAGGCGCAGATGCACCTGCGCGTAGGCGCCGGGCATCACCTCGTGGCCCCGGTTGTCGAGGTCCACTTCGACGCGCAGGGTGCGGTTGGTGACGTCGATGGCCCCCGCCGTGCGCACCAGCTTGCCGGGGAATCGCTTGCCGGCCAGCTCGGCGAGGGTGAGGTAGGCGTCGGCGCCGGGCCGGGCCTCGTGCGAGTAGACCTGCGGCACGTTGACGAAGACGCGCAGGGTGTCGAGGGCGGCGAGATGGAACAGCTCGCGCGTGGCGCCCGCCGCGCCCCCGGCGTCCACAAGCTGGCCGACGTCGGTGTTGCGGGCGGTGATCACACCCGCGAAGGGCGCGTAGACCTTCTCGAACGATTGCAGCTCCCCGAGCCGTTTGACGTTGGCCTGCGCCGCCGCCACCATCGCCTTCTTGGCGTTGGCGTCGCCGCGCGCGTTGTCCGCGTCCTGATGGGCGATCGAGTCGGTCTTGAGCAGCTCCTCAGCCCGCTTGGCGGTGAGCTCCGCGAGGTTGAGGTTGGCCGTGGCGGTGGCCACGTCGGCCCGCGCCTGCTCCAGTTGCTGATCCACCTCGGGGGAGTCGATCTCCGCCAGCACCTGCCCCTTGGCGACGCGGGCGCCCAGGTCCGCCGACCAGCGGCGCACGTAGCCGCTGGTGCGGGCGTAGATCGGCGCGTCGGCGAAGGCCTGAACGTTGCCCTGCAACACGATCTCCTCGGCCGGAGCGCCACGCTTGGGCTCGGTGACCTCGACGATCGGGATGGAGCGCTCGACCGTGTCCCGCGCCAGCTTGTTCTCGGCCCGCACCCTTGGCACGATGCCGGCGACCGCCAGGCCGACCGCGGCCAGCAGGCCGAGGATCAGGAAGAGGAGAGCGCGCGAGCGCCCCCGTGGGGAGTCGTGCAAGGGTCTCTCGGTGCTCATCAAACGTCTCCGGAAACGGATGGCTCGCGGTGCAGGAGGCCGAACAGGGCCGGCACGAAGGTCAGGGTGGCCACGGTGGCCAGCAACAGGCCGCCGATGACGGCGCGGCCGAGCGGCGCGTTCTGCTCGCCGCCGTCGCCGAGGCCGAGAGCCATGGGAAACATGCCGATGATCATCGCGAGAGCGGTCATCAGCACCGGCCGGAAACGGGTGACGCCGGCGGAGAGCGCGGCGGTGGCGGCGCTCATCCCCTCCGCCATCTGCTCCTTCGCGAAGCTGACGACGAGGATGCTGTTGGCGGTCGCGACTCCCATGCAGAGGATGGCGCCGGTCAGGGCCGGCACGCTCAAGCGCGTGAAGGTCAGGAAGAGGAACCAGACGATGCCGCACAGCGCCGCGGGCAGGGCCGCGATGATGATGAACGGATCGAGCCAGGACTGGAAGTTGACGACGATCAAAAGGTAGACGAGCACGATCGACAGCGCGAGGCCGCCGAGCAGGCCGACGTAGGACTCCCGCATGGTCTGGATCTGGCCGCGCACGAGGACCTCGGTGCCGCGCGGCACCGCCTTGGCGTTCTTCGCGAGGATCGTCTCGACGCGGCGCGCCACGGTGCCGAGGTCGGTTCCTTCGACCGCGCCGTAGATGTCGAGGACGGGCTGGGCGTTGTAGTGGCTGACGGTGCCCTGCTCGGTGCCGCGGGAGAGGGTGGCGAGGTTGCCGAGGATCTGGGCGGGAGCGCCGGTGGTGCCGGTGACCGGGATGTTCCGCACGTCCTGCAGGCTCGCCAGCCGGTACTGGGGCATCTGCACCGCCACGTTGTAGGTGACGCCGGTCTCCGGATTGAGCCAGTAGGTCGGCGTCGTCTGCGAGCTTCCCGAGAGCGCCACCAGGAGGTTGCCGCCGATGTCGCGCTGCGAGTAGCCGACGGTGGAGGCGCGGGCGCGGTCGACCTCCACGGTCAGCTTCGGCTGGTCGAAAGGCTGGTGGATGCGCAGGTCGGTGGTGCCGGGGATCTGGCGGATCTGCGCCAGCAGGCGGCGCGCGTACTGGCGGTTGGCCTCCAGCTTGTTGCCGATCACCTGCACGTCGAGCGGGGCGGGGAGGCCGAAGTTGAGGATCTGGCTCACGATGTCGGTCGGCAGGTAGTAGGAGCTGACGCTCGGGAAGCGCGCCGCGAGCTTGTCGCGGATCTCCCGCATGTAGCGTTCGGTCGGATGGTGATCCTCGGAAAGCGAGACCAGGATGTCGGCGTCGCCGGGGCCGATGGGCGCCGAGTTGCTGTAGGAGAGATTGAGGCCGCTGTAGGGCACGCCGATGTTGTCGATGATGGTGACCAGCTCGCGGCGGGGGATGGTCTCGCGCACCAGACGGTCGATCTCATCGCACAGCTTGGCGGTCTCTTCGATGCGGGTGCCGGTGCGCGCCCGCACGTGGAGCTTGAACTGGCCGCTGTCGACGCTGGGAAAGAAGTCCTGCCCCAGCCAGGGGGTGAGAACGAGCAGCGACAGCACGCAGAAGCCGAAAAAGCCGGTGAGGAAGAGCCCCCGGTGCTCGATACAGGTGCCGAGCAGGCGGCCGTAGCCGTCGCGCAGGCGCTCGAAGCGGCGCTCGAAGGCGAGCTGGAAGCGCACGAACGGGTTGCGCGAGGGGGGCCGGGGCTCGCCCGGCTTGTGCTGGCGCAGCAGATACTTGGCGAGCGTCGGCACCAGCGTGCGGGAGAGCAGGTAGGAGGCCAGCATGGCGAACACGACGGCCTCGGCGAGCGGCACGAACAGGTAGCGGGCCACGCCGCTCAGGAAGAACATCGGCACGAAGACGATGCAGATGGCGAGCGTCGAGACGAACGCCGGCACCGCGATCTGCGCCGCGCCGTCCAGGATCGCCGTCTCGGTCTCCTTGCCCTCCTCCAGGTTGCGGTTGATGTTCTCGATCTCGACCGTCGCGTCGTCTACCAGGATGCCGACGGCGAGGGCCAACCCGCCCAGGGTCATGATGTTGAGCGTCTCGCCGAGGGCGCTCATGGTGATGATCGATACCAGGATCGACAGCGGAATGGAGATGGCGATGATCAGTGTGCTGCGGAAGCTGCCGAGGAAGATGAGGATCATAAGCGCCGTCAGACAGGCGGCGATCACCGCCTCGCGCAGCACGCCGTCGATGGCGCTGCGCACGAACAGCGACTGATCGGCCAGCGGCTGGATGCGCAGCTCCGGCGGCAGAGTGGCGGCGATCTGGGGCAGGCGCTCGCGTACCCGGCGGATGATGTCGAGCGTCGAGGCGCTGCCCGACTTGAGGACGGTCAACAGGGTGGCGCGCTGGCCGTCGACGCGCACGATGTTGGTCTGCGGCGGGAAGCCGTCACGCACGTGGGCGACGTCGTGCACATAGAGGGTGGCGCCGTTGACCGTCTTCACCGGCAGGTCGTTCAGCGCCTCGATCGACGTCGGGCTGCTGTTCGTCTCCACCTGGTACTCGAGGCCGCCGATCTTCGCGGTGCCGGCCGGCAGGATGAGGTTCTGCGCCCCGAAGGCCGCCACCACGTCGGCGGGTCCCAGGCCGTTGGCCTGGAGTGCCGCGCTGTCGATGTCCACCTGGATCTGCCGCGTCTTGCCGCCGTAGGGGAAGGGGATCGACGCCCCCTGGACGGTCGCCAGTTGGGTGCGCACGAAGTTGACGCCGTAGTCGCTGAGCTGCTTTTCGGACAGCCCCTCCCCGGAGAGCGCGAGCTGGAGCACCGGCACCGCCGAGGCGCTGTAGGTGATGACGAGCGGCGGTGTGGTGCCGGGGGGCAGCGAGCGTACCTGGCTCTGCGAGATGGCCGTCACCTGGGCGACGGCGGAGGAGATGTTGGCGTGCGGCTGAAAGAAGATCTTGACGACCGAGATGCCCGACAGGGTCTGCGACTCGATGTGCTCGATGTCGTTGACCGTGGTGGTCAGCCCCCGCTCATAGGTGGTGACGATGCGGCGCGACATCTCCTGCGACGACAGGCCGGAGTAGTTCCAGATGACGCTGACGACCGGAATGTCGATGTTGGGAAAGATGTCGGTCGGCATCCGCTGGATGACGATCGGCGCCAGGATGAGCAGCAGGAGCGACAGGACGACGAAGGTGTAGGGCCGGCGTAACGCCAGACGAACGATCCACATGCTGCATGTCTCCCCGAGGTCTGGACCCGTCCGGCTTCCCGCGAGCGGCCACCCCTATGGTTCACACGTGAACTATAGCATGCCCGTGCTTTACACCCGGAGGGTCAGGAGGGGCGGGGAGAAATTTTACAAATCGGGTCCAGAAGCTTCGGGCCGGGGCGCTCCAGGTGAACGCTGCTGCCTTTGGCTCAATGCGCGCGATCGATCAGCACCAGTCCTTGCATTTGATGTCCCCGTAGCCATCGGTCACGTAGGTCCCCAAGACAAAATCCCAGTGGCAGGAGACGGTGGTGATCAGGTTGAAGCCGCAGTAACCGAAAGCGGCGCCGGCGCCGTTGCACAAGCCGGGTCCGATGGAGGAGGCTTCGCTGCCGGCCTGACTCGACAGGCTATTGTGCGAGGCGGTGCAGTCCGCGCCGGTTCCCCTCTTCATCGAGGTGCTGAAGCCCCACGATTCGCAGATGAAGATGCAGGCCTTGTTCTGCGGATTTTGCTCCTGCGGGAACAGTGCTTTGGCGCCGGACGGGTCCGCCGTGCCGAAGATGTTGGCTGCCAGTGAACGGTCGGCGCAGTCGCCCGGCCCGGTAGCAGCGGCGGACGGAAGGGCGGTGAGGGCGGCGAAGACGACAAGGACGACAAGCGGTAGGTGACGCATAGATCCTGATCCTCCTGAGAAATGTGAGGTCGAGTCCTCTGGTGCTTATGTTGAGGCTGGCGGGTTCAATTGTCAATAAATCGCGCGTCCACCGTCCGACGGTGCCCGGAAACGCGTCCCGGCACCTCCTGTAAAGGTTGTTTGAGCTGGCATGAACAATGAAACCGTTGTCACCCAACCAAGCAGAGAGAAAGGAGTTGCAAACCGCTTCCACAGCAGCCCTCTGGCACTTGCACTCAGGAAGCAGCGATTATCAACGGGCGGGCCGAACGACTGCCCCGACAGTAACGTCACCATTGTGCAGGTCGCATTCACCGATAGCAGCGGAAAGCCAACGCTCCTCGGTAACTCGGTGATTGAATGCGAGAACGCAGGCGTGCCACTGGCAGGGTGCTGCACACTTCATTTTCGGTCCTTGCCACCCTCGACCGCTCCGCCACAGCTTGGGCCGGTTAACGGGGCGCGATCGATCCGAAACATGACTCTCCTTCGCGGACTTCAGGAGTGTGCGCCACAATCGAGACAAATGGCATCCCGGTGGACTTGCATCTGCAGTCGCCGCTGCGATAGCTCCAAGCGGTACGTTCGAACTCCGCGCAAGAGAAGTGCCAAGCATCTATTCGGCAGGCCACCTTCAGGCCCCCTCCGGCGTCAAAAGGCCGCAGATGCCTTGGAAGGCCTGCTCAACGCGCTCCATGGAGAGAGAGCCGATCTTATCCAGCAGGTCTTCCTTGTCCACGGTGAAAAGCTGAGAGACCACGACGACGCTCTGCTCCGGCAAGTCCGCTTCGCCCTCTTCGAGGAGAACATTCCCAGGAATTCGAGCTCGGCGGAGATTGGTCGTCAGAGCGCAAACGACCACGGTATTGATCGCGCTCTCATTGAAGGCGTCATTCTGTATCACCATGCAGGGGCGGAGGAAACCAGGGGCTAACCCCGAGGGTTTCCCGAAATCGAACCAGTACACGTCCCCCTGCCGGATCAACCGTCGGACTCCAGCAGCTTCCGCTGCTTCTCGCGGATGCCTTGCAGGAGCTCCTTCTCTTCGGAGGTCGGTGGGTCCTCCTCATAGGCCCGGTTGATGGCCTCGATCAACGCCCGCCTCTCGTAGCGTTTGACGAACTCGTCGATCGCCGTGGCGACAAGCTGGCTACGGGAGATCTGGAGCTCGTGTGCGACGTTCTCCGCCCGACGGAAAAGGGGGCCCGGGAGAGAAATCGCAGTCTTCACCGTTGGCATCGTACCCTATCCTCCTCCCATCCAGTATCGCGCTTGGTATAACCAGTCGTCAATACCAGAAGGCGGCCGCCGGTCCGGTCCTCCATGCGCTCCACAATATACGGCCGCCCCACGCGTCTACATTCGTAGGGGAGAATGCAGACGTGAGACGCGACCAGACCGAGGACGAGCAGAACCGCCGGATCGCGGAAACCATCCAGCTCGAGCGGCCGAGGTTGCGCAACTTCATCCTCAAGAGCGTCGCGAGCCGGCTCGACGCGGAAGACATCCTCCAGGACGTCTTTTCGGAGCTCGTCGAGGCCTACCGCCTGGTGACGCCCATCAAGGATGCCGGCGCGTGGCTCTACCGGGTGGCGCGCAACCGGATCGTGGACCGCTTCCGCAGGAAGGCGACGGAGGGCACGGTGCTCGCCGAGCCGGCATTACGCCACCGGGACGAGGACGGCGACGATGACTACCTGTTCGACGAATTCCCGTCGCTGGACGCCGGACCGGACGAGGACTACGAGCGTTCCGTCCTGCTCGAGGAGCTGGCCGCCGCTCTCGCCGAGCTCCCCGCCGAGCAGCGCGAGGTGTTCCTCGCCCACGAGGTCGAAGGGCGCTCGTTTCGCGAGCTCGCCGCCTCGACGGGCCTGAGCATCAACACGCTGCTCGGCCGCAAGCGCTACGCGGTGCAGCGCCTGCGGGCGCGCCTCCGTGACACATACCTGGATTTCACCGCTATATAAGGGGTTACCCAATGCGCAGAAAGAAATGGGGCAGGATCGTTGTCGGGTTCATGGTGTTCGCCCTCCTCTTCGTCACTCTTTTCGGATGGGCCGTGCACTCTCTGTGGAACGTCCTCATGCCGGAGATCTTCGGGCTGCCACAGATCAGCTTCTGGCAGGCGCTCGGCCTGCTGACGCTAAGCTGGCTGCTCTTCGGCGGCTGGCGAGGCATGCCACGCCGTCACCGCTTCGGGGGCCATGGGCTGCGGAGGCGGTGGGAAAAGCTTACGCCCGAGGAGCGCGAGATTCTCTCTCGCCGGATGCGCTCGTGCGTACTGGGAGAGGTTCCGCCGGCCGAGAGCCCGGGATCTTCCGCCCTCTGATACACTCCCTCTTTCCGGGGCGGCGGTCACGACGGCCGCCGCCCTGAATCACCGATGACTCCCGCGAGACTCCCATAGCAATGACACAAGTCACTCTCGCCGAGGAGGGTCTCGACACCCTCTTCGGCACCCAGGACGAGAACCTCCGGCGCATCGAGCGCACCTTCGGCGTCGACATCACGGCGCGCGGCAACGAGCTCCACATCCATGGCGATCCGGAGCCGGTCGAGCGGGTGCGTCACCTGCTCGCCGAACTGGGCGCCGTCACCGAGAAGGGCTACCGCTTCCGCCCCGGCGACGTGCAGACGGCCATTCGCGTCATCTCCGAGGCACCGGAGTCGTCGCTGGTGGAGTTCTTCTTCCCCGAAGGCATGCTGGCCTCCGTGCGCCGGCTGGTGGCTCCCCGCAGCTTCAAGCAGCAGCTCTACATCCAGTCGATGATCGACCACGACATCGTCATCTCGATCGGCCCGGCGGGCACCGGCAAGACCTACCTGGCCGTCGCCATGGCCGCCGCCGCCCTGCTGGAAAAGCGGGTGCGGCGCATCATCCTGGCGCGGCCGGCGGTGGAGGCGGGGGAGAAGCTCGGCTTCCTCCCGGGTGACTTGGTGGAGAAGGTGAACCCCTATCTGCGTCCCCTGCACGACGCCTTGCACGACATCATCGGCTACGAGAAGGTGGGGCGGATGCTGGAGCGGGGGATCATCGAGATCGCGCCCATCGCCTTCATGCGCGGCCGCACGCTAAACGACAGCTTCATCATCCTCGACGAGGCGCAGAACACCACCACCGAGCAGATGAAGATGTTCCTCACCCGCATCGGCTTCAACTCCAAGGCGGTGATCAACGGCGACGTCACCCAGGTGGACCTGCCGCACGGGCGCACGTCGGGCCTCAAGGAGGCGCAGGAGGTGCTCTCCGGCGTCGAGGGGATCAAGTTCTTCTACTTCGATCAGCGGGACGTCGTGCGCCACGCCCTGGTGCAGAAGATCGTCACCGCTTACGAGTCGTTCGAGACGAAGAAGAGCGAACGCGAGGTCGAGGCGCGCGCCGCGCGCCAGGGCTCTGGAGGGGGCTACCAGCCCTCATGAGTCCCGAGGACCGGTCCTCCGGCCTCAATCGACCTCTCCCGCACGCGGGGGACTGAAGATCATGGCGCGCGACAAGGACCTTCCCACCGGAGTCATCGACATCCGACCCGCCACCCGCGCCATGCTGCTGCGCCGGCGGCTGGGGCTGCGCGACGCGTGGGAGCAGGCGCTGGAGAAGCCCTGGCTGTGGCTGGGGCTCTTCCTGCTGCTCGGCGCCTGGACGTTGACGCCGGGGGTCTTCCTCTTCCCCAACCGCGCCGTCGCCGGAGCCGTCGCCGACCGCGACTACGTCGCCACCCACGATCTGCTGCTCGACGACGACGACGCCACCCACGCCAAGCAGCGGGAGGCCCGCGAGGCCGTGCTGCGGGTCTACGACCTCGATCCCCGTATCCGCGTCGAGCGCGATGCCGCCGTAGGACGGTTCTTCGCCAACGGCCGGCGGCTGCTGGCCGAGGGCCAAGGCCAGGGCAAGGAGGCCGCCGTGCAGGCCGAGGCGGTGCGCGAGCTGACCGCCAACCCTTCGGGGCCGGACGACGTCAAGGTCACGCCGGAGCAGGCGGCTCTGCTCGCCGCCCGCGGTTTTTCGACTGACCTCGAGGAGCGCGTCCATGGCACGCTCAGCCTGACGCTGCGCCGGGGCGTGGTGGCCAACAAGGACCAGCTCCTCGAAAACCGCATGCACGGCATCACCGTGCGCAACCTGGAAACGGGGACCGAGAGCGTCAAGCTCGACCTGTTCGACAACCTCGGCTACCCCGGGGAGGCGCGGGACCTCTTCGAGTCCGAGGTGCGGGGCTGGCGGGGCTTCACGAGCGAGGAGCGCCGGCTGCTGGTGGACTTCCTGGTGGCGAACCTGCCCCCGAACCTGCTGCCCAACCGCAGCGAGACGCTGGCGCGGCAGGAGGTCGCCACCGCCGGCGTGGGCGCGGTCTTCAATCAGATCCGCAAAGGCCAGGTGATCGTCCGCAAGGGCGACGTCGTCCGCCCTAAAGACGCCCGCATCATTTCCCAGATGCGGGGCGACCGGCGATTGCCGCAACGCCTGCCGCCGATCGCCGCGACCCTGGTGCTGCTGGGCTTGGCGGCGCTGGTCGTCTGGCTCGCCGAGAGCGGCAAGCGGGTGGCGGACCACAGCCGGGTGCGGCTGTTCAACGAGAGCTTGATGCTCCTCCTCCTTTCGATGATCGGCGCCAAGATCACCTACGTGGTGGCCAACGCCCTCGCCGCGGCCTTCGAGAGCGCTCCCTTGAGCGTGGCCCGCAGCTACTCCTACGCCATTCCATTCGCCGCCCTGGCCCTCGTCGCGGCCCTGCTGCTCGGCCGCCACGCGGCGCTGGTGCTCTCGGTGCTGTTCGCCGTCCTCGCCTCGCGGCTGGCGGTCGACGGCGACGGCCTCTGGCTGGTGCTCTACAGCGTCGCCGGCTCGCTCGGCGCCATCCTCGCCGTCGACCGTTTCCAGTTCGGCCACCGGCTGGTGACCGCTCGCGTCGGCACGGTGGTGGGAGCGATCAACGCCGTCATGGTCCTCGTATTCGTGGCCGTGGAGCCGGTGGAGCGGAGCCTCGCGCAGACCGGCTTCGAGCTCCTCTGCGCCCTGGCTGGCGGCCTGCTGGTGACGGCGGCCGCCAGCTTCGCCCTGCCCATTCTGGAGTGGCTGCTCGGCATCACTACCGACATCAAGCTGCTGGAGCTCTCCAACGCCAACCTGCCGCTGCTGCGCCGGCTGGCCTTCGAGGCCCCCGGCACCTTCCAGCACTCGCTGATGGTGGCCAACCTCGCCAAGGAGGGGTGCGAGATGATCGGCGCCGATCCGGTGCTGGCCTACACCTCGGGCCTCTATCACGACGTCGGCAAGGTGCTGCGCCCCGACTACTTCGTGGAGAACCAGCGTCCGGGGCACAACCGGCACGACAAGCTGCTGCCCTCGATGAGCGCGCTGATCCTCATCAGCCACGTCAAGGAGGGCGTCGAGCTGGCCCGCGAGCACGCGCTGCCGCGGGTGCTGCGCGATGCCATCCGCCAGCATCACGGCACGCGGCTGATGAAGTTCTTCTACAGCCGGGCCCTGGAGCAGAAGGATTTCGACTCGGGCGATCCCACCGAGGAGAAGTACCGCTACCCCGGCCCCAGGCCCCAGAACAAGGTGATGGGCGTGCTGATGCTCGCCGACGCCGTCGAGGCCGCCAGCCGCACGCTTTCCGAGCCGACGACGGCGAAGATCCGCGGCCTCATCCGCACCATCACCGACGACTGCCTCCAGGACGGCCAGCTCGACGAGACCGACCTCACCCTCTCCGACCTCCGCCTGGTCGCGGAGGCCTTCCACCGGGTGCTCGCCAACATCTTCCACCAGCGGATCGACTATCCGGGCTTCGACTTCAACGCCGTGCCGAAGCGTGAGAAGAAAGCCATGCGGCAGGCCTCCTGAGATCCTCAACGAACTTAAGCGAATTGAGCGCACCGATCGATATCGTCCTGCAGAATCCCAATCGTTACCCGGAAGTCCGCGCCGCGCGGCTGCGCCCCTGGCTGGCCCGCCTGCTGGCGGCCGTGGCCTCAGGACGGGAGAGTTTCGGCGTGCGCTTTTGCAGCGACCGCGAGATGCGGCGGATCAACCTGAGCTTCCGCAACCAGGACAAGACCACCGACGTCCTTTCCTTTCCGGGCGATTCCGGCGAGGACGGCCGCACTCACCTGGGGGACGTCCTGATCTCCGTGCCCACCGCCCGCCGCCAGGCCGCCGCGGCCTGTCACGGGGTGGATACCGTCGAGCTGGAGCTCAAGACGCTGCTGCTTCACGGCGTCCTCCACTGCCTGGGCTACGACCACGAGACCGACGATGGCGAGATGGAGCGCGTCGAGCGCCGGCTGCGCCGCGCCTGGCTGCGTGAGGATGGCCCCGAATGACTGCGCCTGTACCGCAGAGCCTGCTGTTGTGGGGATTGGCGCTGCTGACCGTTCTCGCGGTGGCCGCCGCCACCCTCTCGGCGCTCCTGGAGCGCAGCGGCCCCATCCGTCTGCGCCACTGGGCCGAGGAGGCGGGCGGCTCGCTGCGCAAGCTGTATGAGACGCCCGTGCGCTTCGGCATCTTCCGCTACCTGCTGTCGCTGTTCTCGCGTGCCACGCCCATCGTCCTCTACGTCGACCTGTCGGCGCTGCTCATCGGCTGGCACCGCGCCTGGCCCGGGCTCTGGGCGCTGGGCTACGTGGTGGCGCTGGTAGCCCTTGCGGAGCTGCTCAACCGCATGCTGGTGGGGAAGGACCCGGAGCGCGCCCTGCGCACCCTGACCTACGGCTACCGGGCGACGCGGTGGCTCCTCTGGCCGCTGATCTCCGTGCTCTCGCCGCTCATCCCCTCCAGCGCCTTCGAGCGCCAGGAGCACGAGGATGGCGCGGACTCCGAGGCCTCGGACGAGGAGATCGAGGCCTTCATCGACGTCGGCACCCGCGAGGGCATCCTCGAACCCGAGGAGGGGGAGTGGCTCTATAACATCGTCGGCCTCGGCGACACCCAGGCGCGCAGCGTCATGACGCCGCGCATCGACATGGTCTGCGCGCCCCTCGACGCCGCGCTGGACATGCTGGCCGACCGCTTCATCGAGTCCGGCCACTCGCGCATCCCCGTCTTCGAGGAGTCGATCGACAACATCGTCGGCATCCTGCACATCCGCGACGTGCTGCGCGCCGTGCATGCCGCGCCCGAGCCGCTCAACCTGCGCGAGCTGCTCAAACCGCCCCTCTTCATCCCCGAGACCAAGGCGCTGAGCGAGCTGCTGCGCGAGCTCCAGGCCCGCTTCCAGCAGGTGGCCATCGTCGTCAACGAGTACGGCGGCACGGCCGGCCTGGTGACGGTGGAGGATCTCCTGGAGGAGATCGTGGGCGAGATCATGGACGAGCACGAAGCCCTGGCGGCGGAGCTCGAGCCGCTGGGCGACGGCTCCTACCGGCTGGACGGCCGCGCCCACATCGAGCTGCTGGACGAGCTGTTCGACGTGGAAATAGAAGATCCCGAATATGAAACCGTCGCGGGGCTGATCTTCAGCGAGCTCGGCTACGTACCCCAGGTGGGCGAGCAAGTGGAGACTCACGGCCTGCGCTTCACGGTCGAAGCGGTGGACGACCGCCGCATTCAGACCGTGCGTGTCGAGCGGCTCGATTCGCTGGGGCGCACCGAGGACAGCAAGGAGGCTGAGGCCTGATGCCGAAATCCGGAACCGTCGCGCTCGTCGGCCGGCCGAACGCCGGCAAGAGCACTTTGATGAACCGTCTGCTGGAGGAGAAAGTGGCCATCGTGTCCGACAAGCCGCAGACCACCCGTCACCGCATCGTGGGGATCCTCTCCAACGACCGCGGCCAGATGGTGTTCTACGACACGCCGGGCATCCACAAGCCCCTCCACCGGCTCAACCGGCAGATGGTGCGCTACGCCCTCGACGCCATGACCGACGCCGACGTCGTCTGCATGCTGGTGGACGTCACCCAGAAGTACGGCTCCGGCGACGCCTACATGATGGATCTGGCGGGCAAGACCGACAAACCCCGGGTGCTCCTGCTCAACAAGGTGGACCGGGTGAAGAAGCCCGAGCTGCTGCCCATCATGCAGCGCTACGGCGCGACCGGCCTGTTCCAGGAGATCGTGCCCGTGAGCGCCGGCCAGGGGGACAACTGCGACCGGCTGCTCGACGTGCTCTGGAACCTGCTGCCGGAAGGCGAGCCGATGTTCGACCCGGAGCTGCTGACCATCCACCCGGAGCGTTTCCTGGTGGCGGAGCGGATCCGGGAGAAGGTGCTGGAGCTGACCACGGAGGAGCTGCCGTTCTCGACCGCCGTGGTGGTCGAGCGCTGGGAGGAGGAGGCGGAGAAGGACCTGGTGCTGATCTACGCCTCCATCCTCGTCGACCGCCCGGGGCAGAAGAAGATCGTCGTCGGCCGGCAGGGGCAGATGATCAAGGCGATCGGCACCGCCGCCCGCCACGATATCGAGGAGTTCCTGGGACGCCGCGTCTATCTGGATCTCAACGTGCGTTTAGAGCCGGGTTGGCGCGAGGACAAGGCCGTTTTGGCCAGTTTGGATAGGGATGTGGACTTGAACCTCGAATAAATTCATCTGGACGGAGCTGGCACGAGTCGTGCCTCCTAGACCTTCTGAAGGGTGAACTATTGGAGTCGCACCGAGGTCTAACTAGCGAGGTCACCGTTATGAGCCAGACACTGAGCCAGGAATTGCAAGCCGTCGAGCAAGGGCCAGTCGTGGAGGGCGTCGCCAGTCTTCGGTTCCATACTGACGGCGGCAGCTTCGACGGCCGTTTTCATGAAGCGTTGGAAGGGCGCTCGGCCGTAGTCTGGCTGGGCAGCGCGAAATCCGGGCTGAACGGCACGGCCGGCGCCCTGTTCTCGCGGCTGGCGGGAACGCTCGCCAAAGACCGCATCGCCTCGTTGCGCCTGGATTACCGCGATCCCGAGGATCTCGAGGGCTGCGCGCTGGACATCCTCACGGGCGTCGTCTACCTGGAGTCCCTGGGGCGTCCCCGGGTGGCCCTGGTTGGACATTCCTTCGGGGGCGCCATGGCGATCTCCGCGGGCGTCGAGACCCAGGAAGTGGTGGCGGTCGCAGCGCTCAGCAGCCAGACCCACGGCACGGGAGCCGTTCCGTATCTCAGTCCCCGTCCCCTGCTGCTGCTCCACGGCACGGACGACGACGTCCTGCCGGACACCTGCTCCCGCGAGATCTACGACCGGGCGAGGCAGCCCAAGGAGATGCGTCTCTACCCGGGCTGCGGGCACGACCTCGACGAGTGCCAGGAGGACGTGGATCGGGATCTGATGTCCTGGTTGCAGACGGTGCTGTACAGATAGGCCCCGCTACGAGGCTGCCGGCGGCATCTCCTCTTCCTCGATCTCGTCGAGACGGCCGATGTCGACCGAGAGGACGCCGCCGGGAGTCAGCGGATTGAAGACGCTGGCGAAGCGCGCGCCGCAGACCACCTCGTCCGCTTTGTAGGACGAACGGGCGTGCACCGTCTGGAAAAAGGTGTCGTCGATCGCCGTCAGCAGGACCAGGAACTCGGCCTCCGAGGCGGCCAGATCCTTCTGAGTCTGGCCCCAGAGCGGGCTGTCCTTGTCGATGGGATGCACGACCGTCCAGGTGAGTGGGAAGAAGACGACCTTCTCCCGCTCCAGCTTCAGATTCAGGAACTCCCGGTTGCCGCTTCCGTCCTTCTTGACCCGGCTCACCAGCACCTTCGCTTCCACCTGAATCAGCTCGTTGTTGTGGGCGTTGGCGATGCGGAACTCGAACGCCGTAATGTCGCGGTAGGGCGCGATGATGGCGTTGCGGCTGAAGAGGATCTTCGCCGTCGGCTGCGAGAAGCGCGAGAAGAGGATGCCGGTGGCGAGCGCGAACCCCAGCAAACCCACCAGAGATTCCAGCGTGACCAGCAGGTTGGCCGCCAAGCCGACCGGGTGCATGCCGCCGTAGCCGATGGTGGCGAAGGTCTGGACGCTGAAGAAGAACATCTCCAGCAGTCGAGGGCCCAGGCCGGTGGCCGTGGCGCCCGCGATCTGCCCCGGTCCGGCGGCGGTGTAGGCCGCCGCGAAGACGGCGTTGGTCACCAGATAGAAGGCGACGATCAGCCCGAGGAAGCGGGGCCAGGTGGTGGTCAGGAGGAACTGGTAGGGGCTGAGCGATTGCAGGAAGCTCAGGCCCTCGCGCACGACGTTGAAGCTGCCGTCCCGGTTGAGCAGGCGCTTGCGGCTGTCGTGGGAGACGACGGCGCCGAAGCCGAGGTCCCGGTTGGGATCGTCGTCGGCGGTGGGGGGAGCCTGGAGGGTCTTGGTATCGGCGACGGCCACGAGCGGGAGCATAACGCAGTGCTAGGATGGGGTGGATGGGGCTGCAGACCGCCGAGGCGTTGATCCTCGACGTCCGGGATTTGCACGACCGCGACCGGATCGTCACCTTCCTCACCCGAGAGCTCGGCAAGAAGAGCGGCGTCGCCAAGGGCGCGCGGGTGAAGCACAGCCGCTTCGGCGGTCAGCTCCAGCCGCTGGCCAAGGTGCAGGTGACGTGGTATGAGCGCGAGGGGCGCGATCTCGTCCGCATCTCCACGGTGGAGCTGGTCTCGACCGCCCACCTCCTGCAAGCGGATCTCGAAGGCCTCCTCCTCGGCAGCTACCTCGCCGACCATCTCCTGGAGCTGGCACAGGAAGGGGAGGCGTCCGACCATCTCTACCGCCTCCTCGACTCGACCCTCCAGGCCCTGGCCGAGGGGGTGGACCGGGACCTCGCCACCCGCTACTTCGAGACCTGGGCCCTGCGCATCGCGGGAGTCTTCCCGCCACCCCACGTCTGCCCCAACTGCGGCCGGCCCTTCCCGCCGGAAGGGGCGATGCTGCCGCGCTCGGGGGAGACGATGCTCTGCCTCGACTGTGGAGGCCCCTCCGGCTTCGCCGTGGCCCCCGAGACCCTCACCTTCCTGATCCGCACCGCGAAAGAGAGCCTGCCGCTGGCCGCCCTCCATCCGCCGTCCCCCGCCGTGCTGAGGCAGATCGAAGACGTCTGCAAGCAAGTCCGCCGCGCCTTCCTGCAACGCGAGCTGCGCAGCTACGATGTGATCCAGACGATGTTGTCGCGGTTGTAGGTTTGGCCGGAGGGGCACGTCGCCTTTCCGGAAGGAGGGAAAGCGTCTTCCCCCCGATCCAAGGCCTCACCGGAACGATCCAGCGCCTCGCCGGAAGCAGGGAAAGACTCTTTCCCTCCTTCTGACGCCTCGCCCGATCGATCCAACGTCTCGTCGTAAGGTTCCAGCGTCTCTCCGGAAGGAGGGAAAGCTCCTTTCCCTTGATGGGGAGTCTCTCCGGAACGATCCGACACCTCGTCGTAAGGAGGGAAAGACTCTTTCCCTCGATCCGACGCCTCATCGGAAAGTTCCGGCGTCTCCTCGGAAGGAGGGAAAGCTTCTTTCCCCCAGTCCGGTGTCTCGTCGTATCAATCCAACGCTTCGTTGGAAGAAGGGAAAGAGTCTTTCCCTCGATCTCGAGACTCGTTGGAAGGTTCCGGAGTCACTCCGTAAGGAGGGAAAGAAGCTTTCCCCCTATCCAATGCGTCTCCGGATCGATCCAACTTCACGTTGGAAGGAAGGAAAGAGGCTTTCCCTGCTTCCAAGAAGACGAGAGACGGAGACGTGCTGACGCCGGAAGGGGAGGACGAGCGGTGCGATCCGTCCGACAAGGCACCGGAAGGTTACGGGGTCTCGCCGTCGGCATTCCCGGAGGCGTCGTCGGGAGAAGCCGTCTTCTTGGAACGCTTGCGGCCCCGAAAGGGCTTCATGCCGAAGGCGGCGAGCTTTTCGCTCGTCGGGCCGAAATGTATCCGGAGCCCGACTTTCAGGGCGTTCGCCGTCCTGCGTCCATCCTCCAGAGCCGCCTGAAGCTTCCGGGTGGCCTCCTGCTTCCGCGCCCGGTGGTAATCCCGCTCTATGATGAGCTTGTCGGCCTCCGCCTCGGTCTCGACGAGCTTCACGCGCAGGACCTCCAGGTGAGGAAGGTCCATCGTCACCTCGGGAGTGACCGTCGTCGTCAGCTTTCCCCAAGTGCCAAGCGTGTGCTCCCGCCGGGTCCTCGGCATGGTGGTGTCTCCTCAGGTTGGTTCAGGCGGGGGGTGGTAGCACGGGCGGCGTACGCTACTCGGCTTCTCCTTACGCCTCCCCACACGCTCAACTCGCCCGGAGGAGAGAGGGGCAGGGCGCGGTCGTCGCGGAGTTGGTGGATCGCGCAAGCGTCGGAGTCAGGACGGCCCAAGGGGTCGTGATCCCTAAGCCCAGGGCATCGCCCTGGGTTCCAGGGCGGTCCAGGAGATGCGGCCTGAAGGGCCGCGATAGCTGGGCAGGGCTACGCCTTTCCGGCTCCCTCGCTGTTTCGGAATCCTGGGACGGGAAAGCGTGGCCGGCACCATCTGCATGAACGAAATCTCCAGCGGGCCTTCCACGAGGCCAAGCACAAGGCAGGCATCGCCAAGCATGCAAGCTGTCACACTCTGCGGCACTCCTTCGCCACCCACCTGCTCTTGAACGGCTATGACATCCGGACCGTGCAGGAGTTGTTGGGTCACCAGAGCGTCCAGACGACGATGATCTACACCCATGTTCTCAACCGTGGCGGACGGACCGTGCAGAGTCCGATCGATAAGTTGTAGGCCACCACAGGCTTATCCGACAGCTCTTTGTCGTATAAGCCTGCCTTACCGAGAGTAGGCAGATCGGCTAACTCATTCTCCCTCAGCAACTTGAAGCTCACACCCGGACGCTGAAGCCGAGAGCTTTATTGCCACGGCGACGTCGTCTAAGCCTCGTCTAAGCCTGAGAGGAGCGCGCATGACTCCTGGGAGTGGCCTCTGTCGTATAAGCACAGGCCCGACGCCTCGGTCGCCCATTCGCTTATACGACATCCCACATGGCATTGACGCGAATACAGTTCAGCGTTAGCCTACGCCTAAGCTGCAAGAGGAGAAGGAGATAGAGCAACTGTAGTTACCGCTTGCCACGGTATCGCTGCCCCGAAGTTGTCGTGATGGCTGATCGAGGCACGGGCGATTAGACGGTGAATCCAAGGTTGGCCGGCTTTGCTAGCCATCAATATGGGATGTGCTTCACATGAAGACAAAATCAGGGAATCGTGAAGCTTTCTCGCGATCGTCGATCATTTTTCTAGCGATAGGACTTACTTGCCTCCTGGCGACCGGTCTCAGTGCCTTCTACTTTAGGCACTCGGTTGGTGATTTGGTTCCAGCTCTTTTAGCAGAAGCTGCGCTCATCTTCCTGTCGGCTCTAGTTGTAGAGCGCAACCTCCTGAAGGAATTCGGCTCTCATGCACATGAGCGTGTGGAGCGGCTCTCCGCAGACCTTCAGACTGAAATCAACAGGTTCTTTCGCGCTGAATTCTCCGTCCTAAAATACGCTCACCAATACAATGTCGAGCTTCTTCCGCCTCGGCGCTCAATGACCAGAAACCCTGATGTGACCTATAAAAGGATTGCTGAGGCGGTCAGCCGGGCAAAATTCTTGAAGGTATTCTGTACATCGGGAATCGATATCTTTCCACCACCCAATACCATAGAAACTCCAATTGTGGCCATGATACGTGATCGCGCCACTCGGGGAGATCACTTCGCGATCACGGTCCTTTCCTGTGAACCAAATGGGGAATATGCAGCGGTCCGTGGCAAGGTAGAAAATCATATCAACCCGGGTTGTATCTCGCGTGATGTTGAAGACTCTCGAGCCTCAATCATGCAGATAGCGGCGGCAGTGCCAGGGGCTGAGTTTACTTGGAGTTGGTACACGTATGACTTTGTGCCGCAATCTTGGTTTGTCATCACAGATAACGAGGGTTTCGTTGAGCCGTATCACTTTGGTCTTGGATTGCGAGCTCCGAAAGATCCCAATTCTTGTATTGGGGGCCGCGTGCCAGTTCTGTATATGTCGGCGGGTTCAAGCCTATGGAACGGTCTCAACGAATACTTCGACTTCCTCGTTTCTCCGAATGAGGACTCATCCGTAGAAGACCTCAGAAAGGGCTATTTCAGGGTGAAGTGCATACATCCAGCGAGGTCAGCGGAAGAGACATGAACTTCCAACCTATGGCCACGCCGGCCAACTCCGAGCGGTCGAGCGGACGGGAACCGCAAACAACGCGGTTCCCGCTCGCTCACCTTCTGCGTCGTTGGCGTTTGAAAGCGAAGATAGCCGCCATGAGCCTATTTAGGTACGACGAATGAAGACTTTCATTGCGAACTTTGGGCGAGAGAACTATCTTTGGTCCGCTTGCCTTTCACGCCCGAGTGTCGCCACTTTCGACGATGAGGATACATGGCCGCTCTGGCTCGCAAATGATCGTGAGTCTTACATCGCTCGCTGCATTGCTACTAAGAAAACCGCTAAAGGAATCACGCCGACCCGGCCCGTGGCCTCGCGTTGGTTTAATCTTCCCCACATCATTAGCTCGACCGAGAATGATCTTTGGATTCACCGAGAGAAGAACGACTTGTGGTGGACGATCTCGCAACCCGGACAGATTGAGGTTTCGCTCGAGCCTGCTTTCAAACCGTCCAAGCCAGGCGAGCAAGTCTACGTGCTCCACAAGGCGACCGCTACATGGGCCAACCAAAATAAGCAGGGGAACCGCCTCGAATGGCCTGGTCTGCACCCAAAGGCGCGGGACTTCTTGTTTACCGAAGGCACACTTCAGCAACTCGGAGACGATAACGCCGCATACGCTCTCGCCCTGATTGACGGCAGAGATCTCGGTCCCTGGCACTCACGCCCTGATTGGAGGGCAAAGGCAGAGGCCGCAAGGAGAGGCGCCGCGATCACGTTTAACGCGAAACAGCGGGCGATCGCAGACATGGCAATGACTGTGCGGGATACTGTTGCTGGAGCGAAGGGTCAGGAAGTGGTGAGGACGGTAAAGATTAAGGAACTTCGTTTCGTAACGGTTCAAGGGTTTGAAAGCTATATCGAGGCTCTCATTGATGCCCAGGAAGGTCTTTGCGCCATTACCGGTTTACGGCTGCAGTACTATGGAGAGCATGACGACATACAACTTCTTTGCTCCCTAGATCGGATTGATAGCGCTGGTCACTATGAAGCGGGCAACTTACAGGTTGTGTGTAGATTTGTGAACCGCTGGAAGGGCGATCAAGAGGATGCTGAGTTCCGGCGCCTGATGAGTCTTGTTCGCAGCGGAGGTGGTTTTGACTAGGATTGTGCTAACACACGTAGCAGAAGCAGCGGGCCACCGCCCAACCCGACTGCTCCAGCGGACCAGAAGCTCCGCTTCCTGGCCGCTGAGCAGCAGCAGCGTTAGCTGCTAAGGAGAACGACGTGAGATGAATATAGGTGAGTATCTCTTTAGGACGGGCAGCCTCTCCGATCTTCTTCATGGTCTAGAGCAAGAGGCGCGAGAGAAGGTCGCGGCTCTTTCGCCTCAAGACCTAGAGGAGCGGGGGATTGCGGAAATCGCAGAGACGCTACTGGCGCGCCTACTTCCGCGCCCACCTGTACTTAGGCTAACTTAGGCTAGATGCTCAGTATGCTCGTCCTCCCCGCGAGGTCGAGGTCGAGATTCAAGATTATGGCATGACACTACGTAGGCCAGGGACGCAGGTAACAGTCGTCACGCCATTCGAGGGAGAAGAGTGGCTATTTAGATTCGAGCCTTCGAGCTCTTCGAGTGTCGCGCCACAAGGCATCGTCGAGGAACAGTTTCTGTATCTCAAGTACCAATTTGCTCAGGGCGCAGGGTTCGATGCTCGCGGAGAAGTTGATCGAGATCTGGCCCTAGTCCAAAGATATCTATCCTGGGTTCGTACTGATGTGGAGAACTTCGCAGGCCAACTCCGGACGATCATTCGCAGTGAATTAGCTCGGAGAAGGGAACACCTTTCCGAGATCTCCAGAACGATCCAGGACCTCGGCATCCCGATCCGCACTGAGGTGGAGATTGCCCAGGGAAGTTAAGCTCGGACTGTAATCGAAGAAACGCAGTACCACGCCTTTATCTCGTATGCGACGGAGGATCGTGATTTCGTGGGACCACTCGCGCAGGCTCTTAGTGGTACAGGATTCCGAATCTGGTTTGACCAGTTTGAACTGGCTGTGGGAGATAGTCTCCGAGAAAACATCGATCGAGGCCTTCGCGGTAGCCGCTATGGCATTGTGGTCCTCTCAAGAAGTTTCATTGCAAAGCGGTGGCCTCAATACGAACTCAGCGGACTTTTGGCACGGGAGATCGCTGGGCGCAAGGTTATTCTTCCGGTCTGGCGTGATCTTACTAAAGAGGATGTTCTCGCTTTCAGCCCATCCTTAGCCGACAAACTTGCACTTACGAGTCCGCCTCTCGACGTAACTACAGTAGCCGCTCGACTCGGAGAGGTGTTACTGTCGTGATTCGATCGGCAGCAACTCATGTAGCAGCTAACCCGAGGCCTCAACCGGACGGCACCGCTGACGCGACACCGCCGGTTAGGCCCTGAACGTAGGCCGCACACACGCTTCACGACCGCCGTCAATTCCCAGGAGGAACACCTGGCCAAATACCTGATCTCTTTTCCAAGCGCGGCAATGGTTGTGCCCGATGGCGAATGGGGAGCGGTAGGCCGCGACGCGCACGCTGTGATTGATGAGGCGAAAGCCGCCGGTGTTTACGTCT
>Ga0134125_10002190_pt1 | contig 23332 bp, 21 predicted proteins | sample KB31751_FD_96464 | JGI IMG/M metagenome (GOLD analysis project Ga0134125, IMG submission 96464) | Terrestrial soil microbial communities with excess Nitrogen fertilizer from Kellogg Biological Station, Michigan, USA - KB3-175-1 | ecosystem: Environmental > Terrestrial > Soil > Unclassified ... | reverse complement strand
GGCGGTGGCGGTGGCGGTGGCGGTGGCGCTGTTCATCGGAGCGACGGTCACGGCGGTGGGAACCGGCCGGGCGCACCGCACTCGCGAGCAGGGGCCGGTCACCGGGATCGGGTTGAACCCCTTCACCTCACTGCGCGGGCAGCTGTCAGCTGAGCAGGTTGTGCCGCTGTTACGCGTCCACGGGCTGGGGCAGCGAGCCTACCTTCGGGCCTTGACACTGAGCCGGTTCGTCAACGGGGTGGGCTGGCAACAAGGTCCGCTGGACCCGGCAATCCCGGCCGGCGACGAGACGAACGAGCGGCTCCCGCTGCCGGCAGGGGTGGTCACTCCGGTACCGGCCACCACGGTTCGCGTTCAGATCGTGCCGATCAACTACACGGACAGCTGGCTGCCGTCGTTCGGCTACCCGCTGGCACTGGACGGCATCAGTCCGAGCTGGAGATACGACCCGGACGCGATCACCGTCTTCTCAGACCGCCGCCAGCGCGCGGAGCCCTATACCGAACTGGGCGTGCTGCCCCAGGCGGATCCCCAGCTGCTGCGCGCAGCCGGACCCGCCCGCAGCGCTGCCTTCGCCGCTGCCGATCCGCGCTACCTCGATACCGGCGGGGTGGATCGGCGGGTAGCCCAGCTTGCAGCCCGCGTCACCGCGGGCACGCACACGGCATTCGACGCCACCGTTGCGCTCAACCGCTGGTTCACCGAACCCAGCAACGGATTCAGATATGACCTGCGCACCACTCCGGGCACCAGCGGGGACGCGCTGGTGGATTTCCTGTTCACCGGCCACCGGGGCTACTGCGAGCAGTTCGCCTCGGCGATGGCGATCATGTTGCGAACGCAGCACGTGCCAGCCCGGGTGGCAGTCGGCTTCACCCCCGGCACCATGATGGGCGACTCCCGGTTGATCACCACCGAGGACGCCCACGCCTGGGTGGAGGCGTGGTTCCCGGGCGCCGGGTGGCTGCCGTTCGACCCGACTCCCCTATCCGGTGCACGCGCCGTGCCACCGGTCTATGCCGCCGGTCCCACTCCACCCGGCGGCGCGGCATTGCCGGCCAGACCACCCCCGGCCGCCGCCCCGGCGCCAGCGCCAGACCGCCCGCTCGCCGCGGCTGGCCCGCGGTCGTTGCCCAGCCGCTCCACGCCCGGTGCCGCCGTCAGATTCGGCCTGACGGTGACCGGGCTACTGGGGTTCGCTGTGGTCATGGGACTCATCCCACTGGGCGTGCGCGAGGGTCGCCGCCGGTGGCGGATGCACCTGATCGGCACCGGCGGCCCGCGTGCAGTGGCGGCCGCGTGGGAGGAGATACTGGCCGAATCCGCGGACCGCAGGGTGGTGCCTCCCGTCGGCGAGACCGTACGGGCGGCAGCCCAACGATTGGTCGACGAACACGGCCTGGATCAGCCCGGTCAAGCCGGGCTGCGCATGCTGGTCGATGCGGTGGAGCGATCCTGGTACGCCAGCGCACTCGGTCGCCGGCCTCGCGGGCGTGAACTCCGGATTGCCCTGGACGCGGTACTCGCCAGCATGACGCGGTCCGCGCCGCTGACCCGGACAGCCCGGCTACTACCACGCTCGGTGCTGTGGCGACCCCGAGCCCGGTATCGCAGCGCCGGCTAGTGATCTTCGAAGCGACGGCGGAACCGTTGCTCCATCCGTTGAGCCAGCGTGCTGCGGCTCTGGCCGCCGGACGAACGATCCGCCGATCCCGCACGCCTACCGTCGCTGGACGGACGGCGAGAGAAGATCGCCACGATGGCACCGGCGAACATCACCAAGAAACCGACAACGCTGATAACCGGAATCCCGACCAGACGGTAAGGGAGCACCACACCAGCGATGAGGAGGAGCAAGCCCAGCACAAACAGCGCGATACCTTGAATTCGGCGGCGTTGGGGCAGGCTTCGCATCCGGGCGCCCCGGACGTTCGACGCGAACTTGGGGTCCTCTGCATAGAGCGCGCGCTCGATCTGGTCGAGCAGACGCTGCTCGTGCTCGGAGAGTGGCATGGCTCCTCCTCCGGCACTCCGCCGTGGCTATGGGGTTATCGACATGGTATTCGACCCCGACGGTACCTGTAGCTACCAGACAGCCACCGTGGGCTCTTACCATGAGGATACGAGCCCGCGGCGGTGTCCACTAGCCGATCTCGTTAGCCGATTCAGGGGAGAGCTGGGAGTGGCCGCCCTCTGCGGACCCTGGAGTGTCCAGCAGGGTGGCCGGCCGTACGGCGGCGCTGCCGAACCGTAACCGGGCAGCGTCTGCGGCACGTTCAGCGTCCGACCAGTGCGCGCGCATCCCCGCGCCGTCTGCGCCCTCGAAGGTGAGCTGCTCACCCATGGCGTCACGGCTCAACTGCTCAACCCGCACGCCCAACAACCGGACCAGCATTCCGGGAGGCAGGTGAGCGTCCAAAAGCTCGGCGGCCACGGCGTACACCGTATGCGTCGAGTCTGTGGGATCGGCCAGGGTGCGCGACCGGCTGATAGTGGTGAAGTCGGGGTGGCGAACCTTCAGCGCGATGGTGCGCCCCCGCAGGCCGCGCCGGCGTAACGCGGCGGTGGCCCGTTCGACCAGCCGCAGCAGCTCGCGCCGCAGTGCCGTCCGATCAGCTTCGTCGCGGGCAAAGGTCTGCTCCGCCCCCACCGACTTCTCCGGCAGGTTCGGCACCACTCTCCGGTCGTCTCGGCCGTTGGCGAGCTCGTGGAGGTGATGGGCGCTGGCGGCGCCCACGGCGCGCCGCAACGCGGGCAGCGGCAAGGCGGCCACGTCGGCCACTGTGGTGCACCCCAGCCGGCGCAGCGCCTGTGCGGTGCGCCGGCCCACCCCCCATAACGCAGACAGCGGCAATGGGTGCAGGAACTCCAGAACGCCGTCAGCAGGCACGACGAGCAGTCCATCCGGTTTGGACAGTCCCGAGGCGAGCTTGGCGAGGAACTTGCTCGGCGCCACCCCCACCGAGCAGGTCACCCGGTGCGCGTCATAGACCTGCCCGCGGATCCATTCCCCGATCCCGGCCGGGCTCATGCCCAACCTGCGCATCGATCCCCCGACGTCGAGGAACGCCTCGTCCAGGCTCAGCGGCTCGACCAGCGGGGTGATCTCGCGGAACAACGCCATGACGCCCTGGGAGACCTCCGCATAGCGGGGGAAATGCGGCGGCACGAACTCCGCTTGCGGGCACAGCCGGCGGGCCTGGGCCACCGGCATCGCCGAGCGGACCCCGAACGCGCGAGCCTGGTAACTCGCCGAAAGCACGACGCCGCGCTCCCCGGCCGGGGTGCTGCCACCCGCCACCACCACGGGGCGCCCGGCCAGCTCAGGGCGTTGGCGGACTTCGACAGACGCGTAGAAGGCATCCATGTCGATGTGCAGCACCCGGCAACCGGCGTCGTTACCGTGATCGGCACCGCTAGCCCGGGTGCGGGTGTCCCGCTGGAACCGAGTTGCGCACCGCGGCAGATCGGCACTGCGTCCCAACCAACCCTCCACGATCGAACGTACGTTCGAGAACTCAGGCTATCTGATCCCGGGCCTCCGGGCCAGCACGTGCAACCGGGTTGCGATGTCCCGCAGCGGAGCCCGACCGGCCGCGCACAGCTCCAGCTCGGCGAGCGCCTCGGCGGCTCCCGGATGAGCTTCCAGCACGCCACCCGGCACCAGGTCGGCGACCACCCCGTCGCCCTGCACCAGTTCGATGCCCAACCCGCTGGCCGCGACGAGCGCGACGAGACCATCGGTGTCGAAACGGCGCAACACCGGATCTGTCGTACCGAGCCGACCATCCGGATCGTCGAGTAACCGGCGCGCTTCGGTCAGCCGCCCGGCCAGCGCGCGGACCAGCACCGCCGCGTACCGGTTGGCCACCAGCACCGATACCGCGCCGCCGGGCGCGGTCGCATCGGCCAGCGCCTGCATCGCCGCGGTGGGGTCCTCGACCACCTCGAGCACGCCGTGCCCGAGCACGAGATCGGCGTGTGCGGCCGGCACCACATCGGACAGCGAGTCGGCGTCGCCCTGCACTGGCCGCACTGATTCCTGCACACCGGCTTCGGTGGCCCGACGGTGCAGCGTGGCCAGCGCGTTCGGGCTGGGTTCCACCACTGTGACCAGGCAGCCGGAGCGAGCCAACGGTACGGCCCAGACGCCGCTGCCACCACCCACGTCCAGCACCCTGGGAGGGCCGCCCAGGCGTAGCCGAGCCGCGCCGACCTCGGCCTCCAGCGCTCGATGCACCGCGCAGGCTCGCATGCGCAGCACTGTAAAGGGCCGCGATAGTAGCGAGCTCGGCGGCAGCGAAGGGCGGGGCCGCAAGCACAGAAAACCAGGCACCATAAGCTGCACTGGTGCGAACCGTTGCCGTGCTCAGCCTGAAAGGCGGGGTGGGCAAGACCTCCATCGTGCTGGGGTTGGCCGGGGCCGCCGTGGTGCGGAACATCCGGACGTTGGTCGTGGACCTCGACCCGCAGGGAAATTGCACCGCCACCCTGGATCCCGACACGACGAAGTACACCGTGGCCGATGTGCTGGCCGACCCGAGGTGCTCGGTGCTCAGGGAGGCGATCGCGCCCAGCGCGTGGGGCGCGAACCTGGATGTGCTGGTCGGTGGGGAGCAGACCGAGGAGCAGAACCGGCCGGATCCCAGCCGGGCCGGCCTGCGGCGCCTCGACCGCGCGCTGTCCCAGCTGGACATGATCGCCGACAATCCGCCGTACCGGCTGGTACTCCTGGACTGCCCGCCCTCGCTCGGTCAGCTCACCCGTTCGGCACTGGTGGCCGCTGACCGTGCGCTGCTGGTCACCGAACCCACCATCTATGCCGTCGCCGGGGTTCAACGCGCCTTCGAGGCCGTGCAGGCCGAACGGGAGCACAACCCCGACCTGCAACCGCTCGGCGTGGTAATCAACCGGGTCCGAAAGTGGTCCAGCGAACATCAGTTCCGCATCAACGAGCTGCGAGAGATCTTCGGCCCGCTGGTACTGCCCACCGTGCTACCGGACCGCTCCGCGGTCCAGCAAGCTCAGGGCGCCGGACTATCGATTCAGCGCTGGTGCACTCCCGGGGCTCGGGAAGTCGCGGTCGCCATCGACCTGCTACTGACCCGGATGCTGCGCACCAGCCAGCTGCGCCGCCGCACCCACACCGACCTGCCCCAAACCTAGCGCCCCCTGCCCGGCGTGTCGCGCTCCCCTGCCCGGTGTGTCGTGCTTATCGGATCGCTCGCCGGCAACGCGACCTTCCATGGTGACGGCGGCAGCAAGGGCACCGGCGTGCCACATCCCGTCCAAGTCATCCGCTCGATCGTGAACCCTGACAAACTCCGCCAGCTCGGGCCACTATCACCGATCGGCCGCCGTCACGGTGTCTGATCATCCTTGTCCAGGCTGCGGCTGGCTGCGTGGGGGTATCGCCTGCTGCGGGGAGGCGGGCTGGGGCGCCGGCTCGCCGGCAGTGACTTCACCCGCGATCGGCGCCCCGCGGATGGAAGCCCGGATCTGCTCCAGCCGGGACCGGCCCGTCATATCCAGCGTTGATTGCTGCACTTCCAGCATGCGGCCCTGCACCGAGTTCTGGGCCAGCTCCGCGGCTCCGAGAGCATTGGCGTAGCGGCGCTCGATCTTGTCCCGTACCTCGTCCAGTGAAGGTGTATTGCCCGGACCCGCCAGCTCGGACATCGACCGCAGCGAGGCGGAGACCTGTTCCTGCATTTTCGCCTGCTCCAGCTGAGACAGCAGCTTGGTGCGCTCAGCGAGCTTCTGCTGCAGCACCATCGCATTGCGCTCGACAGCCTGCTTGGCCTGGCTTGCGGCCTGCAGAGACTGGTCGTGCAGCGTTTTGAGGTCCTCCACGGACTGCTCGGCGGTCACCAGCTGGGTGGCGAAGGACTCCGCGGCCTGCTCGTACTGCTGCGCCTTGGCCTGATCACCTCGGCCCCGGGCCTCGTCGGCGAGCACCAGCGCCTGGCGGGCTGACGATTGCAGTTTCTCGATCTCTCCCAGCTGCCGGCTGAGCTTTACCTCCAGTTGGCGCTGGTTGCCGATGACGGCGGCGGCTTGCTGGGACAGTGCCTGGTGTTGGCGCTGCGCCTCCTCGGTGGCCTGCTGGATCTGCACCTTGGGATCGGCGTACTCGTCGATCTTGGACGAGAACGCCGCCATCAGGTACTTCCAAGCCTTCACGAACGGGTTGGCCATCTCCTGCGCTGCCTTTCTTCGCGACCAATCGGGCCCAGCGTCACGCGCCCGGCCACGGCCCCACCCGATCCAAGCCACATCAGACCAGGACGCTTACTGGCTCCATGGTGTCAGGTACGCGGCAGTGCTTCCACCAACCCCAGGGAGAACGGGGATATCCCTGATCTCTGGGCCCCTGTCCGGCTCAGGCCGCGACCAGCTCAGCGGCAAGGGTGTCGGGAACCTCGGGCAGGTAAACCGGACCGAGATCGTCGGCCACTCGCCGCAACAGCTCGTCGAGCGGCAAGTCGAGTGCGTCACAAATCGAGGCGAGCAGCTCGCTGGACGGCTCCTTGCGGCCCCGCTCAACCTCAGAGAGATATCCCAGGCTCACTCGCGCAACCCTGGAGACCTCGCGCAGCGTGCGGTGCTGCGAGGTCCGCGTCCGGCGCAACCGGTCGCCGATGGCCTCCCGCAGCAACATCATCGCGTTCCCTCCAGCGTGTCGGCCGGCCCACTCCAAACCAGCTTGCTTGCCCCCTACCGTACTCACCAGTCCGCCGGCCCGGCGTCCGCCGTGGGCGAACGACGCGTCGGAGTTCACCCACCTGCTGGGCGAGATTACGGCAACGCGACGGCTCGGCGACCGGAGGCGCGTAGTCGTAACGCTCGCACGACGTAGTCGACGCCGGTGACGACGGTCAGCGCCACCGCAATGCCCATGACGATCCAACGCAGCGGATAGACAGGCAGCGGAAGGGGCAGCACGTAGAGCCCGATCGCCACTGCCTGGGTGAATGCCTTGATCTTCCCGCCGCGGCTGGCCGGGATCACGCCATACCGCAGGACCCACAATCGCAACCCAGTCACGGCCAGCTCCCGGATCGCGATCAGCAGGGTTACCCACCACGCCAACTCCCCCAGCAGGCTCAGACCCACCAGTGCAGACCCGATAAGCGCCTTGTCGGCGATCGGATCGGCGATCGTGCCGAACTTGGTGACCTGCCCGCGCCGCCGCGCCAGGTCCCCGTCGAACCGGTCGGTGAGCGAGGCGATTCCCAGTATCACCGCTGCGGTCACCCGCCATGCCGGATCGGTACCGTCCCTGATGAACAGGGCAACCACGAAAACCGGAACCAGCACCAGCCGTGACATGGTCAGCAGGTTGGCCAGGTTCCACAGTGAGACCCTGGTCGGCTGCGGTGGCGGGCTCACTGTTCGCCGCCGGCTGGGGCGATCAGCTCCATCGGCTCGACGACCAGATCCACACCCTTGGCGGCGATCACCCGGCAGCGCACCAGATCACCGAGTACGAGGGAGCCCTGATCGGTGAGGACGCACTCACCGTCCACCTCCGGGCCCTGGTGCTCTGCGCGCCCGACCGTCTCGGTGCCGTCGTTGCCGTCGACGAGAACGTCGACGGCATCCCCGACCCGCTCCTCGGCGCGCTGGGCGGTGAGCTGCTCGACCAACCCGCTGATCTGGGCGACGCGTTCGGCGATGGTGTGCTCGCTGTGCTGACCGGGCAGGCCGGCAGCCTCGGTGCCGTCCTCATCGGAGTAGCCGAAGACGCCAACCGCGTCCAGGCGGGCCTCGACGAGGAACCGCTCCAGCTCCACCAGGTCGTCCTCGGTCTCCCCGGGGAACCCGACAATCACGTTGCTGCGTGCTCCCGCCAGCGGTGCGAGCCGGCGGATGTGGTCCAGCAGGGACAGGAAGGTTTCCCGAGAGCCGAACCGGCGCATGCGTCGGAGCACCGGCTCGCTGGCGTGCTGGAAGGACAGGTCGAAATAGGCTGCCACCCCGGCGGTTCCGGCGATCGTGGAGACCAGCGCGGGACGGGTCTCGGCCGGCTGTAGGTAGGAAACGCGGGTACGCAGGATGCCGGGAACGGCGGCCAGCCCGCGCAGCAGCTCCTCCAAGGCACCGGGGCGCCCCAGATCCTTGCCGTAGGAGGTGGAGTTCTCGCTGACCAGCACCAGCTCCCGCACCCCCGTGCCGGCCAGCCACACCGCCTCTGCCAGCACCTCCTCGACCGGACGGGAGACGAACGCACCGCGGAAGGTGGGAATGGCGCAGAACGCGCAACGCCGGTCGCAACCCGATGCGATCTTCAGTGGGGCGACCGGTGAGTCATCCAGCCGCCGGCGCGGTACTCGAGGACCCCAGCCGTGGCCGGGTAGCGCGGGCCCGGCAGCAAGAGCAGCGGGCCGCGACGCCGGGGTTATCGGCAGCAGGGTGCGACGATCCACCGGCTGGTGTGCAGGCAGTGCCCGACCGGCCAACACATCCCGCAGCCGGTCGCCCAGCTGCGGGTAGGCGTCGAAACCCAGGACCGCGTCGGCTTCGGGCAGGCTGGCGGCCAGTTCGGCGCCATAGCGCTCGGCCAGGCAACCCACCGCAACGACTTTGGCGCCGGTGTCCGCGGCGGCGAGCAGGGTGTCGATGGAATCCTTCTTGGCCGCCGCGACGAAACCGCAGGTATTGACCACCACCACGTCAGCCGATTCGTGGTCGGCGCTGTCGGCGTCCACCAGCTCCCAGCCGTCTTCGGTCAACCGGCCAGCCAGTTCTTCCGAGTCGACCTCGTTGCGGGCGCACCCCAAGGTCAGCAGCGCGGCGCGGGGCGACTTCGATGGGGTGGACACCGAGTTAGGGTATCTGGCCGTGGTGACGATCCGGCTGCTCACCGGCGGGTAGCTTGGTTCTCGTAGGCTCGTCGGCGTGCGAACCGCAGTCAAGGTAACTGTGCGTCGGGCACGGGTGGCGGACGTCCGCAAGATCAAGAGCTTGGTGGACTGCTACGCCGGCGCGGTGCTACTGGCCAAGCAACTTGTCACGCTCTATGAAGACGTCCAGGAATTCTGGGTGGCCGAGCGGGACGGCGAAGTGGTGGGCTGCGGCGCGCTGCATGTGTTGTGGGAAGACCTCGCCGAGATCCGCACCCTGGCCGTGCATCCGGATGCCGTCGGTCACGGAGTAGGACATGCGCTGGTTGCGGGGCTGATCGAGCAGGGCCGGTCGCTGGGGCTGCGGCGCCTGTTCGTGCTGACCTTCGAGGACCGCTTCTTCTCCCGGTATGGGTTCCGAACCATCGAAGGGACCCCGGTGACCGCGGAGGTGTACGACGAGATGCGTCGCTCGCACGATGAGGGCGTTGCGGAGTTCCTCGACCTGCCCTACGTCAAGCCCGACACCCTGGGGAACACCCGCATGCTGCTGGAACTGTGAGAGCTCATCAGTCTTGCTCGTCAGTCGTCGCCGGAGTCGCCTGGACCGCCACGGATCGAGTACAGCACGCCGTCGAGCTCATCGGGTTTGACGAGGACATCGCGTGCCTTGGAGCCTTCCGAGGGCCCCACCACGCCCCGGCTTTCCAGCAGGTCCATCAGCCGTCCTGCCTTGGCGAAGCCGACCCGCAGCTTGCGCTGCAGCATGGAGGTCGAGCCGAACTGCGAGGTCACCACGAGCTCAGCAGCCTGCAGCAGCACATCGAGATCGTCACCGATGTCCGGGTCGACCTCCTTGTGTTCACCCGGCTTGGCCACGGTGACTCCGTCGGTGTACTCCGGGCCGGCCTGCTCCTTGGTGAACGCGACGATCTTGGCGATTTCGGCGTCCCCGACGTAGGCGCCCTGGACGCGGACCGGCTTGGCGGCGCCCATCGGCAGGTAGAGCCCATCGCCCATGCCGATGAGCTTCTCGGCGCCGGGTTGGTCCAGGATCACCCGGCTGTCCGTCAGTGAGGACGTGGCGAACGCCAGCCGGGAGGGCACGTTGGTTTTGATCAGCCCGGTCACCACGTCGACGCTGGGCCGCTGGGTGGCCAGCACAAGATGGATACCGGCCGCGCGGGCCTTCTGCGTGATGCGGACGACGGCGTCCTCGACGTCGCGCGGCGCGGTCATCATCAGGTCGGCCAGCTCGTCGACGATCGCCATGATGTACGGGTAGGGGCGGTATTCCCGCTCCGATCCCGGCGGCGCAGTGATCTCGCCGCTGCGCACCTTGCGGTTGAAGTCGTCGACGTGGCGCACCCGGGCGGCCTGCATGTCCTGGTAGCGCTGCTCCATCTCCTCCACCAGCCAGGCCAGTGCCGCAGCGGCCTTTTTCGGCTGGGTGATGATGGGCGTGATCAGGTGCGGGATGCCCTCGTAGGGGGTCAGCTCGACCATCTTCGGATCGATCAGGATCATCCTGACCTCGTCGGGGGTCGCCCGGGCGAGCAGCGAGACGAGCATCGAGTTGACGAAGCTGGACTTGCCCGAGCCGGTGGAGCCGGCCACCAGCAGGTGAGGCATCTTGGTCAGGTTCGCGGTGACGAAGTTGCCCTCGATGTCCTTGCCCAGCCCGATCACCATCGGGTGCTGATCCCGGTTGGACATCGGCGAGCGAAGCACGTCACCGAGGCGGACCATCTCACGGTCACTGTTGGGCACCTCGATCCCGACCGCGGACTTGCCCGGGATCGGGGCGAGCAACCGTACGTTGTCAGTGGCCACGGCATAGGCGATATTGCGGGTCAGCTGGGTGATCTTTTCAACCTTGACCCCGGGACCCACCTCCACCTCATACCGGGTGACGGTCGGGCCCCGGGCGAACCCGGTGACCTGGGCATCCACCGAGAACTGATCGAGGACGCCGGTGATCGCCTCGATCATCGCGTCGTTGGCCTTGCTGCGGGCCTTCGGCGGATCGCCCTTGACCAGCAGGTCGGGTGGAGGCAGCCGGTAGCCACCCTCGACGACCCGCTGCGCGGACATCGACGGGCCCGGCTTGGTCTCGAGCTTGGCCGATGGTGTCGGCGCTTCCGGCGCAGCCACTGGCTCGGCAGCAGTGTCTTGGTCGGTGTGGATGTCCTCTGCCTGGCTAGCCTGCCTGCGCCGCGCGGGCCGGCGAAGCCGGGCGTCGGCGGGATCTGCATCGGTGACCGGGACATCGGTGCCGGACGCATCGGAATCGGGGTCTTGTTCCGGCGCTCCCGCACGCAGCCGGCGGATCCGTTCGGGCACCGTTCGCACCGGAGTACCGGTCAACACCAGCAGCCCGTAACCGGCCAGCAGGGCCAGCAACGGCACGGCCACCCAGACGGTGAACCCGTCGACCAGCGGTTCCGCTACCAGGTATCCCACCGCGCCGGCAGCTCGGGCCCGACCCACTGCGTCCGCGGGTGCACCGGCCGCGAGATGCCAGAGACCAAGCGTGCCCAATGTCAGCAGCAAGGTGCCGACGGTGCGCCGCGGCCGGGCCGCCGCATCAGGCTCGGTGCGCATCAAGGTCACTCCGACCCCGGCGAGTACCACGGGTAACGCCATCGATGCGGCACCGAACAGGGCACTCAACGCCTGCTGGAGTCCGGCACCGACCGGTCCCCCGGCGGTCCACCACACGGCTGCGGCGGCGACCACCGCGACACCGATGACCGCGAGCGCGAGGCCGTCCCGGCGGTGCGCAGGCTCCAGCTCTCGGGTCCGGCCCAATGCCCGGGCGACTCCGCCCACGCCGCGGGCCAGCACAGCCCAGGCGCCGGGTAACCCCCGGCTGATGCTCCCGCGTTGCGCCCGGCGAACCGGCGGCTGTCGGGTGGTGGGCCGGGGCTTGGGGCGTGAAGCCGATTTCCGTGCCGAGCTCCGGGAACGCCCATTGGCAGCCTTTGCGGACGTCTGCCCCGCCATGTTCCACACGCTAGCCCGCCCACCCCTTTCTGGGTTTGCGCTGTGGCCGGCCACACCGGCTTCCCTGGCCGCCACTGCCCACCCATGGTGGCCCGCAGACGTAGTGAAGGCGTCCGCGACACGCCGACTCCACCGCGGTGACCGTCCACGCGCGGTGACCCGCGCGGCTGGCCCGTGTGTCGCTCCCCAGTGCCCCGTGTGTCGCTCCCCAGTGCCCCCTGTGTCGGTGCCCGGTGCCCTGCTCCGTGTGCCGCTCCCCGGTGCCGCGTGTGTCGCTGGCCTCCCGAAATCGTGGCCGGTGCGCGATCGCAGACATCCCGGCCCGTCGGGTTGGTAGCGAAAAAGAGCAGCGGTGACGGGGGTTGGCGGTACTTGAAGGGCGACCAACCGGGGTCAGCCGACGGGCAGCACCGTGGGGACGATCATTGGGCGGCGCCGGTAGGTGTCGGCAACCCAGCGGCCCACCACCCGTCGCACTGCCTGCGCGATGCGGTGCGGGTCGGTGATTCCCTCGACCTCGGTGCGGGCTAGTTCCATCTCGACCAGCGGCACGACACCATCGAGTGCCTTGGGATCGTCGGAGAATCCCCGTCCCGAGATTGTCGGCGGCGCCACTGCCCGGCCGGTCGCCGACGCGACCACCACAGTGATCGCGATGAACCCCCCCTCGCCGAGGATGAGCCGGTCGGACAGGGTGGACTCCCCGACGTCACCCACCGACAGCCCGTCCACGTACACCTGCCCTACCTCGACCCGGCCGGTGATCTCCGCGCGGCCGTCCACAAGATCAACGACCACACCATCCTCAGCGATCACCACGCGCTCCGGCGCCACCCCAGTGCGGACCGCCAAGGCGGCGTTGGCCCGCAGGTGCCGCCATTCGCCGTGTACCGGCATGACATTGGAGGGTCGGATGGCGTTGTAGAGGAACAGCAATTCCCCAGCCGGTGCATGCCCGGATACGTGAACCTTGGCGGTGCCCTGGTGAACCACGATGGCCCCCAGCCGGGTCAACCCGTTGACGACCCGGAACACCGACGTCTCATTGCCCGGGATCAGCGAGCTGGCCAGCACGACGGTGTCACCGGAGCGGATCCGGATCTGCCGGTGCTCGCCGCGCGCCATCCGGGACAGCGCCGACAGCGGTTCGCCCTGCGAGCCGGTGGAGACGAACAGCACCCGGTGCTCGGGCATCGCCAGCGCCTCGTCGAGGTCGACCAGCAGACCTGGCGGCACCCGGAGCAGTCCGAGGTCGACCGCGACGCCCATGTTGCGCACCATCGATCTGCCCACCAGGGCCACGTTGCGCCGGTGCGCTGCGGCGACATCCAGCACTTGCTGTACCCGGTGCACGTGGCTCGCGAAGCAGGCCACGATGACCCGCTGGGTCGCCTTGCCGATCACCGAGTCCAGTACCGGGCCGATGTCACGCTCCGGAGTGACGAAACCGGGTATCTCAGCGTTGGTGGAATCGATCAGCAGAAGGTCCACACCTTCGTCGCCCAGCCGGGAGAACCCGGCGAGATCGGTCAACCGCCCATCCAACGGCAGCTGGTCCAGCTTGACGTCGCCGGTGTGCAGCACCAGCCCGGCCGGGGTACGAATGGCCACCGCCAGCGCATCGGGGATGGAGTGATTGACCGCGAAGAACTCGCAGTCGAAGGGTCCGCAGCGGTGCCGGGTGCTTGCCGCGACTTGAACCAGTTGCGGCTTCTGGTGGTGCTCGCGGCACTTCTCGGCGACCAGCGCGAGGGTGAACTCAGAGCCCACCACCGGCAGATCGGGACGCAACTTGAGCAGGAACGGCACCGCACCGATGTGGTCTTCGTGCCCGTGGGTGAGAACCAGCGCCTCGATGTCATCCAGCCGGTGCTCGATCGCGCGGAAGTCGGGCAGGATGAGGTCCACCCCGGGTGCATCGTCCTCAGGGAACAACACCCCGCAGTCGATCACCAGCAACCGATCGGCATGTTCGAAGACGGTCATGTTGCGGCCGATCTCACCGATGCCACCGAGGGCGACCGCGCGGAGGCCACCCTCGGGTAGTGGAGGTGGCGCTGCGGTCGGGACTCCCGGAATGGGCAATGGGATCCCGGTGGGAACAGCGCTCATGCCTCGACCCCGACGGCAACTACCGCTCGAGCCGGCAAGCCGGTCTCGGTGCTACTGCCTCGGGCGCTCACGCGAGAACCCCTGCCTCCACGAGTGCCGCGGCGATCGCGGCGACCTGGTCTGGCTCGGCAGGGACCTGAGGCAACCGGGGCGCACCGACGTCAAGGCCGGTCAGCCGCAGCGCCGCCTTACTGAAGGCCACCCCGCCGACCGTCCCGAATACACGGATCAGGCCCAGGGTGCAGGCATGGATACCACGGGCAGCGCCCACATCGCCCGCCTCGAATGCGGTGACCATGGCTCGCAACCGATCGGCCACGACATGGCCTATGACGCTGACGAAGCCGACTGCACCTACCGCGAGCCAGGGCAGATTGAGCACGTCATCCCCGCAGTAGTAGGCCAGACCGGTACTGGCGATCACCTCTGCGCCGGCACCGAGATCGCCCTTGGCGTCTTTGACCGCGACGATCCGCGGATGATCCGCCAACCGGCACAGGGTGTCTGTTGCGATCGGCACCACCGAGCGTGGCGGGATGTCGTAGAGCATCACCGGCAGATCGGTGGCGTCAGCGACCGCGGTGAAGTGCGCGAACAACCCCGCCTGCGGCGGGCGGGAGTAGTACGGGGTCACCACGAGCAAGCCGTGCGCGCCGGCCTGCTCCGCCTGCCGGGCCAGCGTGATGCTGTGTGCGGTGTCGTAGGTGCCGGCACCGGCCACGATGTGCGCGCGGTCACCGACCGCCTGCACGACAACCCGCACCAGATCCGCCTTCTCGGCGTCCGTGGTGGTCGGTGACTCGCCGGTGGTGCCGTTGAGCACCAACCCGTCACAACCCCGTTCCACGAGCTGGTGCGCGAGCTTGGCAGCGCTGTCCAGATCAAGCTCGCCGCTTGCGGTGAACGGGGTGACCATCGCGGTGAGCACCCGACCGAAGGGCTGGCCGGACGCAGACGTCGGCACGGCAATCATGGGACATGACGCTACCGGTCGGCACCGCAACCTTTATCGGCCGAGGTGTGCCAACCGGCACTACAGCCCGCGCTGGCTGCTCTGCAACCCAGCCACGTCGATCTGGTCACCTTCGACCTCCACGACAGCACGATCTCGACCGAAGGCGTGCAACGTCAGCTCCTCAGGCGAGCCAACCAGAACGACGGAACGCTCGGCGCTCCGCGCGGTGCGCTGCCATCCCTCCGGTGTACGCAGTACGATCCCGACTGGCGAATGCCGGTACAACAGCCGGGCCGCCCTGCCGAGCAAGGTCCACAGCACCTGGGCACGGCGCTCGTCGGCCCTTCGCGGTGCCCACTGCGGTTGGGCCCGCCGCACATCCTCGTGGTGAACGAAGAACTCCATGGTGTTGGCCCGATCACCGAGGCCCGGCAAGCGCAACGGGGACCACCAGGGCGGGCCGCTGCGGATCTGCTCGACGAGGTCCGGCCAAGGGCGTCGGGTAATGCTGCGCTGCACACGAGCGGTGTACCCGGCCAACAACGGCAGCAGGACGCCAGGCGCCGCATCCGGCCGGCCCTCCCTGAGCACCAGATGCGCTGCAAGGTCCCGAGTAGCCCACCCCACGCACAGAGTCGCAGCGTCGGGTCCCAGCTGATGCATCAGATCGCACAGCTCGTGGCGCTCGGCGGCCGCAAGCGTCTCCATCGGCTGCGTCACCCTTCTCGATCGGGCCCGGCCGCGGTGAGCTCGATCTGCAGGAGCACCCGCCGCTCACGTTGCATCGCCGCCCGGTAGTCGTCCCAGTCCGGATGTTCGCCGGACATCCTGCGGTAGTAGTCCACCAGTGCGTCCATCGCCTCGGGCAACTCCACGATCCGCGCCGAGCCACCGACCTGGATCCAGCGGCCGTAAAAATCATCGGAAAGCACGCACAGCCACACCCGTGGGTCCCGGCGCAGATTGCGCACTTTGAATGCGGTTTGCCGGCTACTGACCACCACCCGTCCCTGGCCGTCGACCGTAGCCCCGACCGGGGACATCTGAGGAGCGCCGTCCCGGCGCATCGTAGCCAGCACCGCGCGGTGCTGCTCGGCGATCACCGTGCGTGCCTCGTTCAGATCCATAACTGCACGTTACTCAGCACTCGGCCACGAACGGGCTGGACGCGATCTCGCTACCGTCCGGGAGAGCGCAGATCTCGAAATCGCTGAACACGCTGGGTGCCGCCTTGTGCAACTGGCGCAAGCACTCCACCGCCAGCGCGCGGATCTCCACGTCAGCATGTTCGGTGGCGCGCATCGCGATGAAATGACGCCACGCTCGGTAGTTGCCGGTCACCACGATGCGCGTCTCGGTGGCGTTGGGCAGCACCGATCGTGCCGCCTGGCGAGCCTGCTTACGGCGCAGCGTGGCGTTCGGCTCATCGGCGAAGTGCTTCTCCAAACCGGCGAGCAGCTCGTTGTAGGCCTGCTGGCTGGCCCGAACCGCGGCGTCAAAGCGCCGATGCAGTTCGGGGTCGTTGGCGATCACATCGGGCTCCACCATGGCGGCGGTCCGCTCGGGAACGTAGCGCTGAGACAGCTGCGAGTAGGAGAAATGCCGATGCCGGATCAGCTCGTGGGTCAGCGATCGCGACACCCCGGTCAGGTAGAAGCTGACCGTACCGTGCTCGAGCACCGACAGGTGCCCGACCTCGAGAATATGCCGCACGTAGCCGGCATTGGTGGCGGTCGCCGGGTTCGGCTTGCGCCACGATTGGTAGCAGGCTCGGCCGGCGAACTCGGCGAGCGCTTCCCCGCCGTCGGCATCGGTGGACCACGCGACGTCGTCGGGCGGGAAGAACTCGGTCTTGGCCACGAGTTGCACCCGCAACGGCACGGTCGCCACACCCGTTTCGCTCACGCCTGGATCACCCCCGGTGGTGGCACTGACATCCGTCTCGACTCGGTCGGGTCGACTCATGGTGCACCTCTCCTTTCGATACGGGCCCGGCGTCAAGCGCCAGCAGCCTACTGTGACAGCAATGACGTCTTGACTGACGTCGATAATGACGTCATATTGATGTCATGGATCTCACTCCTTATGTCAACCAGCTGCGGGAAGACCTCACCACCGCGGCTTCCGCGGGTGACGAGCAGACCCGCCACGCCGCCGCGATGCTGGGCGTTGCCTTGGCGCCCGCAGCGCGCCTGGCCATCATGAATGCGCTGTCCGACCTCGCTGCGGAGGTCACCGCGGCGCTGGATGACCGGGTAGTGGAGGTCCGCCTCGACGGCCGTGACGTGCGGATCGCGGTGAGCTCCGCCTCCGACATCGGCGACCAGTCCGCCGAACACCGGACGAGCGGATCTGGTGACGATGGGCCGCCACCGTCCTCCGACCCCGGTGCCGGCGCGTTCGGCGACGCCGGTGGCGACATCAGGCGGATGACCCTGAGGCTGATCGACCAGGTCAAGGCCCAGGCTGAGCGGGCCGCCGCCGAGCAGGGCGTGTCGCTGAACGCTTGGGTCTCGCAGGCGGTTTCGAGCGCGCTGCGTGGTGAGCCGTGGAATGACCCGCGGTGGGGTTCGGGAGATCGCCGCAACCGTAATCGGGTGCAGGGCTGGGTACAGGGCTGACCGCCGTGGCAGCACGCAACGGTCTCGTTGAGGAGTAATCGTGGAACACGACGACACCAACGCATCGGTGGGCCGGCAGGAACGCTTCGAGTGCTCCGGACCAGCCGACATCAGGGTCGAGCTCGATGGTGGGCGGCTGGACATCGCTTTGGGCGAAGACAGCGCAGACAGGGCAGGCAGCGCCGACACCGCCTGCCCTGGCGAGGTAGCCGTGCAGATCCGCCCTGATCTGGCCAACCAGCCGCCCTGGAATGTGGGGATCACCAGCCTGTTGAGCTGGCTGGGCGGACAGAGCGGGGCAGCGCCGTTGGGCGAGCTTGCTGCCGAGGCGGTGCGCCAGACAGTGATCGACTTCACGGGACAGCGGCTCACGGTACGCAGCCCGCGCGAGTTCCCGCTGCGCACCGTGCCACTGACCATCCAGGTCAACGCACCGGCGGGCTCATCGATCACCGCCCGGGGCGGCTCGGCGGACATCGCCGTCACCGGCGTGGCCGCCCAGCTGGACGCCGCTACCGGCTCCGGGGAGGTCCGGGCCCAGCAGTGCGCCGGCGCGGCTGACGTCCGCACCGGCTCGGGTGACGTGCGGTTGGGGACCGTACTGGGCCGGCTGCAGGTGCGTACCGGCTCCGGCCTGGTGGACGTGACCAGCGTCGAGGGGACTGGCACCGGCACTGTGCAAACCGGTTCTGGGGACGTCCGGCTTGGCGCCGTCCAGCACGACATGAGTGCCCGCACCGGCAGCGGTGACCTCACGGTGGCCGACGCCTGCGCCGGTGGTCTGGAGCTCGCCACCGGTTCGGGGCAACTGCGGATAGGCATCCACCGGGGCGTACTCGCCGAGCTGGATGTCAGGTCCGGTTCCGGGCAAGCACGCAGCGATCTGCCGGTGAGCGGCGCACCTGCCGAGGGCAACGTTGCGCTGCGGGTACGCGCCCGCACTGGATCGGGCGACGCGCTGGTCACCGCGGCACCATGCTGACCGGCCGTGCGCCGGCGCTACGGCTGATCACCACGCCCAGTGCCGCCATCAGATCACCGCGCTCGCCCGGTGCGATCCCGTCGAGCTCCAACCACTCGGCCATCTCCCGCAGCGCCATGGCGAGTTCGGCAACCACTCTCGACGTGTCGGCAAGCCCGGGCTCAGCGAAGGCGCCCGGGACCCGCAGCAGGCCGGCGGAGCGGTCGGCCTTGAGATCGACCCGGGCAACCAGCTGGCCGTCCAGCAGTAACGGCAAGACGTAGTAACCGTGGCTACGTCGGTGTCGCGGAACATAGATCTCGATCCGATAGCGGAAGCCGAACAGCCGCTGGGTGCGTGCCCGGTCCCAGATCAATGGGTCGAACGGGCACAACAGCGCCGCGCCGGTGATCCGCCGCGGCGTGCGTGCCTCCCGGTGCAGGTAGGCCGGTGCTCGCCAGCCCGCGACCCGCACTGGTTCCAGCACTCCGGCGTCCACCAGTTCCGCGACCGCCTGCCTGCTGCACTCAGGCCGTAGCCGATAGTAGTCACGAAGGTCGGGCTCGGTGGCGACACCCAGCGCGGCACCGGCCCGGTCGATCAGCTCACGGGCAGCCTCGTCGGCGCTGACGCGGCGGCCCAGTACGTCGGCAGGCAGTACTCGTTCCGGCAAGTCGTAGAGCCGCTCGAAGCCGCGCCTGGTGCCGGTGGTGAGCTCGCCGATGCCGAACAGCCACTCGCAGATCCGTTTCGTGTCGGTGCGATTCCACCACGATCCCGACGCTGCCCGCGCTACCCCACCGATCTCTCGCTCCAGGGTGGTGGCCCCCACCGGTCCGTACTGTTTGACCGCATCCAGTACGGCCGAGACCAGCTCGGGCTCGCGAGCTGCCAGCGATGCGTACCCTTGCCACCAACCCGGTTTCTTGGCCCCCGAACGCAACAGCGGCCAGTCCAGCGTTGAAATCAGACTCGCCTCGTGGGCCCAGTACTCCACCAGCGGGCGGGGACGGCGCACCGGGTGCGCCCACGCCGCGTCATCGAGCAGCTGACGCGGGTACGGCCCCAGCCGGCTGAATACCGGTAGGTAGTGCGCCCGGGCCAGCACCGAGACCGAGTCCAGCTGCAGCAGCCGGATCCGATCCAGCACGCGCATGAGATGGCGCCGGGTCACCGGTCCGGCTGGCCGCGGATCGGCGAATCCCTGCGCCGCCAGCGCAGCCCGGCGCGCAACGTCTATCCCCATGCTCCGCACAGCACCCGATGCTGCCACCCACCCCCGACAGTCTCCCCGCCCACAACCCCGATATGTCTCCATGTCGGGATAGGCGAGGGGCAGGGCTGTGACCCCGATATGGAGACATGTCGGGGGCGGGGCATAGCGTGCAGGGCGTGGGAGTGGCTGGTGTACGGGGCGCGACTGCGGAGGATGCGCCGGTGCTGGCGACGCTGCACCGGGTGACCTGGCGGGCCGCCTATGCCGAGCTGTTGCCACCCGGGACGCTCGATGAGCTGGACACACCGCAACTGCAGCAAGCGTGGGCCGACACCATCGGGGGTGGCGCCACGGTACTGATCGCCACTGAAGGTGCCGATCCGGTCGGGTTCGTCGTGGCGGGAGCAGCACCCGAGGAAGAGGTAGCCGCAGCCGATGGCACGGTGCCCTCCGACGTGACGCGCACCGTGCTGGTCAGCACCCTGCTGGTAGAACCGAGATGGGGACGCCGTGGCCATGGCGGACGGCTGCTCGCCGCAGCTTCGACGGTGCTACGCGAAGCCGGCGCCACCCGTGGCATCGTCTGGGTTCCGGCCGAGGACCCGGCTTCACTGAGCTTCTACCGGCGCGCCGGGTGGGAACCGGATGGCACCATACGCACCCTCGACGCCAATGGCCGCGCATTTCGCGAACTACGGCTCACCGGGCCTCTCGACCTGGAACTCACCCAGTGAGCACTGCCGCCGACCTACAGATCGAGCAGCGGTTCCAGCCCCACCGTGAGGCCGGGATGGTGGAGCACTGCCCGAACGCCGAGCAGCACGCCCGGCATGAACGACGAGCGGTCCAGCGTGTCGTGCCGGATCGTCAACGTCTCCCCCGCGGTGCCCAGCAGTACTTCCTGGTGCGCGACGAGCCCGGTCAGGCGCACCGAATGCACCCGGACCCCGTCGACGTCGGTGCCTCGAGCCCCGGGCAAGGTGCTGCTGGTGGCATCCGGGGACGGGCCCATCCCGGTCTGCGCGCGGGCGGCTGCGATGAGCGAGGCTGTGCGAGCTGCGGTGCCCGAGGGCGCGTCAACCTTGCGCGGGTGGTGCAGTTCGATGATTTCCACAGATTCGTAGAATCGCGCGGCCATCGCCGCGAACCGCATGCACAAGATCGCACCGATGGCGAAGTTGGGGGCGACCAGCACGCCGAGATCCGGCTTGGGGGCGAGCCAGTCACGAACCTGCGCCAACCGGGCCTCGGTGAAACCGGTAGTACCCACCACCGCGTGGATGCCCTGGTCGACACAGAAGCGCACGTTGTCCATCACCACGTCCGGGTGAGTGAAGTCGACGACCACCTCAGCGCCCGCGTCGGCCACGTTGAACATCCAGTCACCGGCGTCGACCATTGCGACCAGTTCCATGTCCTCGGCGGCGTCGACCGCCTTACACACCTCCGTACCCACCCGGCCGCGGGCTCCGAGCACCCCCACCCGGATCGGATTCTCCGCCGAACGATCCCCAGCGGCATGCTCACCCGGTGTCATGCGACCAACTCCGCTATCTGCTCGGGTAGCTGATCCACCGCAGCGTACGGACCCACCACGGCCGCGGTGAGCGGTTGAGAGAGCAACTCGCGGGCGAGCGCACCGACCTCCTCGGTGGTCACCTCGTTGATCCGGTGCAGCTCATGTTCGACGGTGCGGTGCGCGCCGTGATCCAGTTCCGCGGTGCCTATCCTGGTCATCCAGGACGGCGCGTCCTCCAGACCCAGCACCAACCCGCCACGCAGCTGTCCCTTGGCGCGAGCCAGCTCTCGACCGGACAGCCCGTCTCGGGCCAGCTCGGCCAGCACATCACCGATCACCACTGCTACCTCACCCAGCCGGCCCGGGGAACAACCGGCGTAGACCGACAGGCTGCCGGTGTCGGCGTAAAGGTCCACCGCCGAGTACACCGCATAGGCCAACCCGCGCTGCTCGCGCACCTGCTGGAACAGCCGTGAGCTCATCCCGCCGCCCAGCGCGGCATTGAGCACGCCCAACGCGTAGCGCCGCTCGTCGTACCGGTCCACGGCTTGCATGCCCAGCATGAGGTGGGCCTGTTCGGATGAATCGGGGCACAGCGCCAGTGCGCACCGGTCGGTGACCCCGGCTTGGCCGCGGCGCGGCGCCACCGGCTGCGCGGTTCCGGCCAGGTGGTGTCCGAAACTGCACCTCACCGCAGCCAACACCGCGCTGTGCGACACGTTGCCGGCCACCGTCAGGACCATCCGCTGCGGCGTGTAGCGCGCCCGGTAGAACCGGTGCAGCGCGTCGCGGCTCATCCCGGTGACCGACTCCTCGGTCCCCAGCACCGGCCGTCCCAGCGGATGCGACCCGAACAGGGCAGCACAGAATTCGTCGTGCAGCGCCTCCTCCGGGTCGTCGTCACGCATCGCGATCTCCTCGAGTATCACGCCGCGCTCCAGATCGACGTCCGAGGAATCGAGCCGGGCGTCGCCCAGCACATCGCAGATCAGGTCGATGGCGAGGTCGAGATCACCGTCGAGTACGTGCGCGTGATAGCAGGTGAGCTCCTTGGTGGTGAAGGCATTGAGCTCACCGCCGACCGTGTCGATCTCTTCGGCGATCGCCGCTGCGGAGCGCCGCGTGGTGCCCTTGAACAGCAGATGCTCAAGGTAGTGCGCCGCGCCGGCCATCTCGGTGGGCTCATCCCGCGATCCCACCGCAATCCACATCCCGACGGCGGCCGAGCGGGAACCGGGCAGGTGCTCGGTCACCACTCGTAACCCCGAGGGCAACACGCTGCGGCACAGCGCTGCGCCCTCGGGGTGCTGCAATGCGGTCACGTGCCGGCCGGTACCTCAGTAGGGTCCGTAGCGGGGCTGCCAGCCGAGCTGTCGGCGGCATCCTCATCGCGCACCGGCACCAGGCTGATCTTTCCGCGGTTGTCGATGTCAGCGACCTCGACGCGCAGCTTGTCGCCGACCTTGACCACGTCCTCGACCTTGCCGATGCGCTTGCCGTTGCCCAGCTTGGAGATGTGCACCAGGCCGTCCTTGCCGGGTACCAGCGACACGAAGGCGCCGAAGGCGGCGGTTTTCACCACCGTACCCAGGAACCGCTCCCCGACCTTCGGTAGTTGCGGGTTGGCGATGGCGTTGATCCGGTCGATGGCAGCTTCGGCGGACGGGCCGTCGCTGGCGCCGACGTAGATCGTGCCGTCGTCCTCGATGGAGATGTCCGCACCGGTCTCGTCGGTGATCGAATTGATCATCTTGCCCTTCGGGCCGATCACCTCACCGATCTTGTCAATCGGGATCTTGATGGCGGTGACCCGCGGCGCGTGCGGGCTCATCTCGTCCGGGCCGTCGATGGCCTGCGCCATCACCCCGAGGATGGTCAACCGGGCGTCGCGGGCCTGGGACAGCGCCGCGGCCAGGACATCGGACGGGATCCCGGCCAGCTTGGTGTCCAGCTGCAGAGCGGTGACGAAGGAGCTGGTGCCGGCGACCTTGAAGTCCATGTCGCCGAAGGCGTCCTCGGCGGCCAGGATGTCGGTCAGCGCGACGAAGGTCTGCTTGCCGTCGACCTCGCCGGTTTTCAGGCCCATTGCGATACCG
>Ga0134125_10002189_pt1 | contig 23342 bp, 15 predicted proteins | sample KB31751_FD_96464 | JGI IMG/M metagenome (GOLD analysis project Ga0134125, IMG submission 96464) | Terrestrial soil microbial communities with excess Nitrogen fertilizer from Kellogg Biological Station, Michigan, USA - KB3-175-1 | ecosystem: Environmental > Terrestrial > Soil > Unclassified ... | reverse complement strand
TAAAGCGGGGTTGCCGGCCCTCTGCAAACTCATGGAAACACATTCCGTTCGCTCGTAGTCCTTTCTTGCAGAGAGGAGCAGCCATGACCACAGCATCTGCTTTTTTCAAGGACGAAGCCGGGGAGGGGTTCGGTGTTTTCTACCCGACCGACTATCTGATTGCTATCTTTCCTTCGCACCCGATCGCATTAGAGGCGCGTGAGCGGCTCGAAGAAAACAGCACGAAGCCCGAAGAAATTTTGGTTCTCACCGGCAGCGACTTCGTGGCGATGTCGGACAAGGTTCATCACGACGCAAGCGCCTGGTCGCGCATTACGTCCCAAATATCTAAGATTCTCGGAACCGAAGAACTCCACCTGGAGCACGACTTACAACAAGCACGTAACGGCGGTGCGTTTCTGGCCGTGTATTGCCCGACCCAGGAGGAAGGGCAGCGGATTTACCATCTTTTAAAGCCCTTGGGCCCCGTAGCTATGCGGCGCTATTCACATTACGCCATCGACCGCATTGTTTAGGCTCCGGTCAATCGGTGCTATCGCGAGACAAGGAAAAAGGTACTTCGTTATGAGATCATTCCGGCGTTGTCTTCTGGTATTTAGTCTGGGAATCGGTACTCTCGCCTTTGCGCAAACCGAGTCGGAGCCAACCGTCTCCGGCCCAGCCCAGGAGAACCCGCATAAATCTACCGGTAAGTCCTACAAAAAGGGCACCAAGCGCAAGCCTATCAAGGAGAAGGATCCGAACACAGGGCAAAACCGGCGGCTGGGCAATACCGCGCGCATGACGAAGAAGGATCGCACCGACTCCGGGAAAAAGCAGGATTCAAGTAAAAAAGATTCCGGCCAAAAGTCAGATACGGATTCTCGGGCCGGCAAATAAGCCAGTTTATAGCGCGGAATTCCTATCAGGAACTATACACGATTCGGGCAAGTGTGCCGATACGTATTTAGGAAGCCGTTCGAACCGGCTGCGTATATGGAGCTATTTGTCGCCCGGCAACCGATATTCGACGGAAGGATGAATGTCGTTGCTTATGAAATGCTGTACCGTTCTAGCAGTTCCCTTAGCGCGTTTGATGGAACGGATGGGGACGTTGCTACAGCGAAGGTCATTAACGCGCTGTTCTACTCCACGGAAGGAACGGATCTCCTCAATCAAAAGCTGGCGTTTATCAACTTTCCGCAGTCGCTTCTGCTGAGCGAGGCAGCTTTAGCCGTGCCCGCGCGCCATGTTGTGCTGGAAATTCTGGAAAGCGTGGAACCGAGCCCCTGCGTTATCGCCGCCTGTAAGTCGCTTCAGGCCAAAAAGTATCGGTTTGCTTTGGACGATATATCGAATTGCGGGCAGCAGTCCGAGTTTGCCGACCTGGCAAGCTATATCAAGGTTGATTTCCGGAACGCTGAACGCGAGGAATGCGCCAATATAGCCAAAGTGTATCGAGGCCGTAAAACCCTGGTTGCAGAAAAGGTGGAAACGAGAGAGGAATTTCAGTGGGCAGTAGAGCGCGGTTTTTCGCTGTTTCAAGGATTCTTCTTTTCCAAGCCACTTACCAGCTCGGTGCTGGACATCCCCGGGTTTAAGCTCAACTTTCTAGAGATTCTGAAACGCATCAATCAGCCGGAGTTCGATTTTGACGAACTGGCCAGTGTGGTTAAACGGGAGGCCTCTCTTTCTTATAAGCTGTTGCGCGCGGCCAACTCCGCGCTTTACGGGATGCGCCAGCCGGCCAAGTCGGTAGATCGGGCCATGAAGCGGCTCGGCGAAAACGAAGTTCGTAAGCTGCTCTCCATTATTGTGATGATCGACCTTGCCGCGGACAGTCCTACCGAGGTAATGGTAAGCGCGCTGGTGCGGGCGCGCTTCGGCGAGTTGCTCGCTACTAAAATCGGGCTGCACTCCCGCGCCAGCGAGCTTTTCACCATTGGGTTATTCTCCCGGCTGGATGCCATTATCGGCCGCCCTCTTGAACAAATTCTTAGCGGCGTCGATCTACGGCAAGACTTGTGCGAGGCGGTGGTTCACCCGGGCCGCCACGACGATCCCGTATCGAAAATCTGGTCCACGCTGTTGGCCTATGAAGCGGGGGATTGGGACCGGGCGATGCCGCTGATGCAGCAAATCAATCTTCAACCGGATTGCGTTCATTCGCTTTACACAACGGCCGTTCGATGGGCGGATACGATCTTTCGGCGCTGACGCAATTTACACGCTCGAATACTTCTTACACAATACGCGGATTTTCTCAACCAGTGCGGGCACGCCCGTCGCCGGATCCTTTCCTTCGAATTCGGCGGACATGAAACCTTTGAAACCCGCATCTGCGAAGAGCCGCCATACGCGATCTAAATCGATCGGCGAGCCGTCGTCGAACTTATCCCGGATGTGCGTATTGGTTGCGTACGGCAGACAGGCCTTAATTTGCGCATACCCGTCTTCCGTGGCTGTCGGGACAAAATGCGTAATGTCGAGATTGATGCCGGCGTATGGCGAATTCACTCGATGCATGATTTCGAGACAAACATCGGCGCTCTGCGTTACGCCGGAGTGATCTTCGATCCCGATCATGATGCCCTTTTTTCCTGAGTAATCGCAGGCAACCTTCATGGCATCGACAACCCAGCCAATCGACTGCTGGATCGTCACACCCGGCGGCAGTTTACCTGCAAAAACGCGCAGATGAGGGGCGCCGAGGGCATCGGCAATATCGACCCACTTCTTAATTTCAGTTACGGTGCCGGCCCGCTTGGCAGCGTCGGCCCGCACCATGCTGACGCCACAGGCTGTGCCCGAAAACGCGACGCCGTTGCGATACGCCAAGTGCCGCAGCGATCCGAGGTAGTCCGGGTCCGTCGATTTGAAATAGTAGCCGGTCATATCGACGCCATCGAGGCGCAGTTCCACAGCCTTTTCGATAAATTGCTCCATCGTCATGGGGCCATGCTGCAGGTATTTGCGATAGGAATACGCACAGCAGCCCGAAAACAGACGCGGCGATTTTGGGCCGCCTGTGTCGGTTGCGGCGACCCCAACGGCGGCGCCGGCAGCCAGGGCAGCAGAGGAAAGAAAAAACTTGCGGCGGTCGATTGTGGAACTCATGGTGTTCCGACTATATCGTTTTTGTAGTGGACACGGCCACCCGAGATCTTGAAACGGAGGCGTGCAATTGTTCTATTAACTCTCCGCAACGCAATCCGCTTCAACCTCAACCAGCCATTCGCGGTTAATGAATCCATTGACCTCGACAAAGGTATTGGCTGGCCTGATTGAGGCGAAGAACTCGCCGTGGGCGCGTGCGGCCGCTTCCCACTGCGTAATATCGGTTAACATGATGCGCGTCCGAACAATGTTTTCGAGAGAGAGCCCCGCGTCCGTAACCGCTTTTGCAATAATCTCGAGGCAGCGCTTCGTTTGACCATAGACATCGCCAGGACAGGCGACGCTGCCGTCCGGAGCGATGGGAGCGGTACCGGATACGGCAACGATTTGTCCCACCCTTACCGCTCTCGAAAAGCCGATGCGCGGCTCGAAGGGCGATCCGGACGACACCAGTTTGCGCATAATAACTTCCGCCTTATCCTGAACTCTACTCCGAAATTTGTTCGAGCGGCTATTTACTCTTCAACCCGAAGCAGTAGATGTTCGAATCGTGGTCGACAACAAAGATCTTTCCCGATGCTGCCGCCAACCCGCTGAAATGCACCCAGGATGTAATGCTTGTGCCGCTGTTGTAGAGTTCTTTTCCGGTTCGCGCATCGAGCGCCCGCAATACTTCCGGCCGCGTGTTCAGCAGCCTCTTCTTTTCGCCGCCTTTCTGGATCGCATTCTCTCCGTTAGAGAGCGCCAGCACAATGTCGTTCTCAATGACGGGCGGTTCCGGCGATGCGAAGCCACCGGCAATCCAGGCGGGACTCAGACTTGGGTCTCCCGTGCGAGCATCGGCAACAACCTTGAACGCCATGACGCTTCCTTTGCTCAGATCGCCATTGCTAATGGGGAATTGAGGGCCGCCCTTAGCGGGAGGACCGCCCATCGGAACGTAGAGCCATGTCTGTCCATCGGCATCGCGAGCCGTAGACAAACCGCCCCAGATACCCATCCCGGAGCAGCATTCGGCAGCATCGTTGCCCAGGCGCGGCGATGTGTAGAGCGGATTCTGGTGGTCCTTGGAACCGAGCGAACCGGCATCCATCAGTGTGATCACGCCTTCTTTTGCACCGTGAGCGACAATGTCCCGGTCGTGCCAGCCGAAAAATACCGGGCTGGCCGAGCCCATATCGAAATCTTTGCTGTTCAAGTGCTTCCAATTCGGGGGCAAATAGTAATCAAGTATCTTCAAGTCCTTCGCGGAGGCGGACACAACAGCGTTCGAGTAGTCTCCGGCGATGGGATTGAAGTGACCGTCGCCCGTGCCGCCATAAACACGCCCGTTCGTGCCGATGACCGGACCTCCCCTGCCCCAAATTCCGGCGGTGTTGGTGTTGGAAAGAAGCCCTTGCTCTACTACCGGATGATGGCGGTCGCGAACGTCGATGGAATAGAAACCGGAGAGTCCGTTGCCGCAGCCTTGAGAAAGCGTTGTATAGACTTTGCCATCCACAAGGTTGAGACTCCATGCTTTTGAAAACGGCGGCACAAATTGAACCGGTCCATAGCGTACGCGCCCGCTCCCCAGATCGAAGCCGTAGAGCATGCCATCCGGGCCGAGTACATAGAGAATTTCGGTGCTCCGATCAATGACCGGCGTAGCGGTAATTCCGTTCGGGCAAAGAAAGGTGCCCTGGAAAACGTAGACATTCTTTCGCGATTCGACGAAGTTCTTTATGTTGTATGTCCAAAGAAGGTCGCCGGTATCGGCTTCAAAGGCGAATACTTTGCCCGAGATGCCGGCAACATATACAACGCTCTTACTTCCTTTTGCCGTTGAGACGTTTTCGGCGACCACTGGCGCCGTAAGCGCCCACAAGCTGTACGACTCGTTATCGACCTTTGCCTTCCATAGCAACGTCAAATTGGGAGCGGTTTGCGAGTTGAGAGCCGACTCCGCCGCCGCCCAACCGGTGCGCTGCGGGTCGTGCGCAAAGGTTAACCAGTCGGCTGGCCTTGCCGCAACGGGCATAAACAGCGCGCCAAGGAGGATACTCGAAAAGCATCGATTCGAAAATCGGAACGGAAACCGCCTATGATTTTGAGACAAGCTGTTAGCTTATCGCGATCGCAACCTTGCAAGTTTGGCCCGGTCATTTGGATAGAAAGGGGCAACTGTTTCACGACACAGCGGAGTCGAGTTACCGGTTATAGGTAAACCGAACTCCGCTGGCCCCCCGGCCCGTCGTGATCAGAACTGCAGCTTCATGGAAAGCTGCACGAAACGCGGCAGGTTGCTTTGATCGGTATAACCCGAGATACGGCCAAAGTTGGCGTTGTTCACATCCGTATTGGGTCCGCCGAAAAATTGCGGCGTGTTGAACGCGTTGATGAAATCGGCGCGAAACGCCAGATCGATTCGTTCTGTAATGCGGTTGTGTTTGATCAGCGAGATATCCACGTTGTGGATACCGGGCAAGCGAACAGAAGCCAAGCGGCTCGACCACCGCTGCAAGCTGTCCGGTTGGCGGATGGTCCATGCGGGCTGTTCATTGCCGACGCAGCCCCGTGTCGCTCCGCTGGCGAGCAGCGTACATGTGTTGAACCACTGCGTGAGCGATGGGTCGGACACGGTCGGATCCGCCCCCGTGGCCGCGGCATTCGTCGGGAAGTTCATCGGCATACCTTTCTGCAGACGGGCTAGCGTATTCACCTGCCAACCGCTGATGCCCCATCGGAGAGGCTTCACAAGCTGAGACCCCCAGGGCTTTCCAGTGCCAAACGGCAATTCGTAGCCGAGCTGAATCTGCAGGTTTTGCGGGATGTCCCAAGCCGCGATGACCCGCTCCAACTGCGTATCCTGCGCGTTCGCAAAGTTGGTCTGATCGATCTGCTTCGAGATAGTGTAGGCAGCGGTAAAGTTCAACCCGTACGAGAAGCGCTTTTTAACAGCGAATTGCGCGGAGTTATAGCTCGACGTCCCGATGGGCCGGTACATCTCGAGTATGCCTCCGGTTCCTCCGAAATTCGTGCTGGCCAGAAACTGCGGATACGCAACTAGCAACTGTTGCCGCGCGACTGTTTTGCCGTTTAGCGCTGTTCCCGGAAGCAGCCCTGCGAAGGGATTCGCCACGCTTGCCGATAGCGCCGATGCCCCCAATCCGAGCGCCGAAATCGGCAGCCCATTGAGCTGTTGGCTGACCGGAAGACGGTTGGAGCGGCTACCGATATAGCCGGCGCTCAATAGATAATCGTGTCCAAGCTGCTGTTGCACTTCGAAAGAAAATTGCTGAACATAAGGCGGTTTGCCGTCAGGATCCGCAAATTGATAGGTCTGGCCAAGCGCGGTTAGCAGCCCCTGCGAGGACCCGGCGGGAGTGAGGACGCCACCCGGGAAAGGATTATCGAGCGTGTCATTAGGAACTCCCGTCTGGATAAAGCTCACCATGTTCGTTTGCTGGCTATATCCGGGAGCGTTGCCGGGATCGTTCCAGGTCTGTCCGTAGATAAGCCCGTAACCACCGCGCAACACCGTACTGTTAGTGAGCTGATAGGCTACACCGAGTCGTGGGCCGAGATTGCCCCACGATTGGTTGTAAATGCCGCGCGGCTGCCCGTTCGCTCCGGCAAACAATACTCCGCCGTAGAGGGAAACTCCTGGAACCTGCAGCGGGTTCGGCGTCGTAGTCGCAAACCCGCGTGGCAGTTCGTCGAAGCGATCTGTGAGCGCCCCCATATAATCCCAGCGCAGACCCACGTTCACCTTCAATTTCGTCGTGAGGTTTATATCATTCTGCATGTACAGAGAAAACATCTTTTCCTGTCGCGCCGGCTGGCTGTTCACGTTGATATACCCGCTCTGCGCCGTGCCCAACAGAAATGAAGCAATGGAATTGCCCGATGCCGGTTGAATTTGCAGCGCATTCGCGCCAGTGAACTGCTGGTCGAAGAAGAAGTTGCCGGCGTTGTAACCGGGGTTTTGCGAATAGCTGCGCAGCAGTCGAAATTCACCGCCGAACTTCAAAGATTCGCGGCCCATCACCTTCGACATCGAAGCTTGGGCGGAATTCGTTTGCGCTGTCGGATCGATGGTGGTTGGTTGCGCGCCGGCGCCATCGTAGTTCGCCCAGTTGAATCGTGGGAACCAGTCGGCCGATTGCGCGACAAACGTTGGCGAGAAGCCCAGCGTCGAAGGTCCTACTCCCCGTCCTTGCTCCGAGCCGCCTTCCGATTTAAATCGCTCCAGCCCGAGCCGCAAATCGAATACGCTTGTCGGACTTAGCGTCTTCGTAAATTGGATGGTCGCGTTGTGATTTTCGCGTGTGAAGGGATTGTTCTTCCCGGTATCGGCCGGGTTAATCGCCGAGACGGTGGAGTAATGAAAGCTGCGCTCCTCTTGCAGGGCGTTTCGGGAATAGCGAACAAAAAGCCGGGTGCTTTCGTTGATGTCGTAATCGACGCGCGCGGTGTTTTCGGGGAAATAGTCGGTGAACTTCCGCGTGCTGCCGCTATTGCTCAAATTGTTAAGCCCTGTCACAGGATCGCCCGCGACGTTCCCCGCCGGAATATAGGAAAGGACCTTAACGGCTACCGGATCCATCATGGATGTGGGCACAACATTGCCGGCAAATGGCGTACGCACCAGGGCTCCCGTTGGGCCCGTCACGGTCGAATACGGATTATAGATGGTTTGGAGAAGCGGAGCGCCGGCCGCGTTGCGGGAATAGAACGTCTGTGAAAAATCGCCTTGCCGTTGTAGCGCGGTTGGAACGGAAACGATAAACGGATCGGGAATCACTTGCCGGATGTTTTCATAGGTGTAGGTGAAGAACAGCTTGTTCTTTAGGATGGGGCCGCTAATGTCGCCGCCGAATGTATTGATGTGCGACGAAGTGCGGCCGACGCCGGTGCGGTTTTGGTTAAACGTCGCCGCATTCAAATGCGTGTTTTGGAAGAACTCAAATACCGATCCGTGAAAATCGTTGCTGCCGCTTTTCGTAATGATGTTGATGACTCCGCCAAGCGTCCAGCCATATTGCGCGTCGTAGTTGGTGGTCTGCACTTTGAATTCGCTCATCGCGTCCGCTGTGGGAACGTAGGAGACTGAAGACGCCTGATAAAGGCTGGAAACGCCATCCACCAGCACTTCGTTCGTCTTGGGCGGGCCGCCGTTAATCGTCATACTGGACGAACCGGAGATATCGAAAGGACGCAAACGTTGGGCGCCCGCGGTGAGCACTACACCCGGAGATGACCAGGCAATCGCGAACGGATTGCGCCCCATCAGCGGCGCATTGAGCACCGTCGTGGAAGTAATCGCGTTCCCCCGGTCGGCCGTTTGCGTTTCAAGGACATCGGCGTTAGCCGAGACGGTTACGGTTTGATTCACTTCGCCAACCGTCAGGTTGAAGTCGAGCGTAGCGTGTTCGGCAACGTTCAGGTTTACGCCCTTTTGCACCACTTTCTGAAAACCAGCCTTTTCCACCGTCAGGACATAAGCACCGGGGGTCAAGTAGGAAATCAGATAATGGCCGTCGCTATCGGTCACGGTCGCAGACGGCACGTTGCGGTCAACACTTGTTGCGACGACCTTCGCGTCCGAAACGGCGGCTCCCGACGTATCCGTGACCCGGCCTTCGATGGTGGCCCGGAACTCCTGCGCTGACAACCCGAGTGTAAAAAAGAGGACAAGAATTCCCCAATAAAAGCGCAACATAAACTCTCCTTGCAAAATGGCTTTGCTAGGACTATATACAATCTGTCGACAGTTTGTCTACATTAAATTGCTCTGTGCGAGGTATGTTACCAAAGACGGCGCTACTTCTTAATCAGCCACACTTCGGCGAGCCGCGAATGCTGCCGCCAATTCAGACTTTCCTCATTTTGCGGAGCATCCCAACTCAGCACGAGCTTTCGATTTTTTAAATACTGTTCAGCAACGCGGAACTCTTTGAATTCGCCCATCTTTTTTCCGTTCACGATCGGCTCAATTCTGTCGCCGTTTATGCGCAAAAGCGCCTGGCCATACCCGCTAGACCGGACGACATAGACACCGTTAGGATCAAGCCCTTCGTACGTGACGCTTCGCGGCCACTGGGTCACCTGCCACGATAAGCGAGCGCGGCTCTTTCCCTGATCCCACCACCAGAACGTCGGTTCACGCTCAATCGCCTGTCCCTTCGGCCGGTTTCCGACGCCGTCGTAAATTGCATGAGGCGAGTTCGCGATGTTGCCCAAATCGTCGTAGAAGCTGCCGGGTCCAGGATGCGCCCAGGACGCGAGTTGCTCCAGCCGCTTTACTTGCGCCTCATTGGAACTGAGCTGACGAATTTCTTTGAACTGATCTTCCAGCCACCAGCGGTTGTTCAGCGGATAATCAATGAAATCGAGGACGGCGCCTCGCTCCTCACCGATCGCGTGATACTTGGGAACGCTGGTTTGCAAGCCGATGGAGTGAAACAGTTGGTCGCATAAATCGAAGATGCGCTGCCTGAGGCCGGCGCTTATGGGACGCGAAACAGCAGACTCCAGCACACCTGTGGCTTCGTCCATCGCCCTGTCCGGTCCGAGCTTTGCCGCGTCCGCCATTAGGCCATTCGCCTTCGTTTCCAAGGCGGTCTCATTGATGAGCCGGTGCCGGATGTATGCGTCGTAATAGGCGCGCAGCAAACACATTTGCCATCGCCAGTTGCTTTGAAGCCGCGGAGCCGCTTTCTCCAGATGCTGCCAACTGCGCAACGTACCTTCTACGGCGCCGTTATCAACAAGCGGGCCGTTCCAGTTATTTTCAAGCGCGAGAATCGCGTCAGCGGCTTCATTGGCAACGGAGGGATTAAAATACACCCGCGCATATTCGTTTAGGATGTCGCGAACGCTGCGCGTCGGATTCCAACTCAACGCGCTCCAGATGATCTTGTTCACGTCGTCGTGCGCGCCATCCGAGTAGGAAACAAACCCGTCGGTGTAGGCCGCGTCCCGTTTGAAAATACGCGCAAACTCTGCCGCCCTGGGATTGATCGCCTCCCGTCCCAGCGTCAGGGCGAACGCCTGATCCCAATCCGGCACCTGATACTGGCACAGCTTGTTGTGCGTGATGTCCGGATACCAACGCAGCTTGTATCGTTTCGGCAATCGCTCGCGAGTTTCGGGAATCGGCGGGCTGGAAGGGCCGACAACTATTCCGGCAAACCAATCCGGCTGCTTCTGCGCAATGTAGTTGTATATATAGTCGATCTGCGGACCTTTGAACCATTGGAGAGAAAGCCAGATCTTTGCCTTTGGGTGCAGCGGGCGCATATGCTTTGCAACGTCTTCAAGGAAAGGGAGCACAAGTTCCGGCGGATTATGTCCGGGATCACCACCAGGAAAGAAGATGTAATCCAGCCGTTTTGTTTCCTTGAAGAACTCATCGAAGCGATGAAGCATCTGCTCGCGGCGCGCCATATCTTTGAGATCGAAATCGGCAGGCGCCCAGACTCCGTAATCGATTCCATACCGATTGCAAATCTCGCTGATCGCCCGATTCATCTCACGGCGCGAGACCTTCATTAGATCCGTCTTGCGGTCGTCTTGAAACGGAATGTTCTCGACGGTGTTCACGCCGAAAAACGTAAGCTCGCGGATGTATTGTTCGAACTGGGCAGGGCTCCACGCATCGTATGAGTTTGCCTGCGCGCGATATCCAAGCTGATGGCCGCGGATCGGATAAACAGGAGCAGTCGCAATATCGGTATCCGGCGCAATACTCAATTTCCCTTGCGACCAATCAGCAATGCGCAACAGGTTGCCAACTCCGAAAAGCGCGCCCCGTGCATCGCCTCCGACGATCCATACAACCGGCTGCGATCTCCCTTCCTGCACAAAAAGCCGGTAGCCTTCCGGTTTCTGTTCCGGCAATCCGTTTCCATGACGCACAGGAACAGTGCGCGGCCATGCGGGTACGCTCGACTGAGACGTAATGGCAATAACCGCGCCGGACCGAGGCCATTCCGTAGTGGCCTTCAGAAGGATACCGGACCGTTTTTGCACTTCTTCGACGAGAATTTTCGCGGCGGTCTTCTCGGCGTTCGGCAGATCGCCCGAGCGCATTACGACCGACGCATGGCTCAGATCGATGTCCGCGCCCCATAAGGACGGCGCGAGCAGCAATCCGCAGAACGAAACGAGAAGAAGCGCGGCGCGGCGAAATGACATGCGTTTCACCAAGTCATCCGTAGCGCGAACTGCAGAATCCGCGGATCGTAGGCCGATGTGGTGCGCATGAAGGTGCCGCTGCTTACCGACGCGCTCGGCCCTTGCAGGTTCACTCGATTTAGCGCGTTAAACGATTCGAAGCGGAAGGTGAGCCCGACGCGTTCCGTCAGCGCGAACTTTTTAAATAACCCGCCGTCAAGCGAAACATACCCTGGGCCACGGAACACATTCCTGCCAAGGGTTCCATACGTGCCAATGGCATTCACGGCAAACGCATCCGGGTTCATCCATTGCGCAACTTTGTCCGCGCGGCTGCGATTGTCCGGCAAATAAGGATTGCTCACAAGGTCGGCACGCTGGCCGCCCGTTCCGCTGCGGGCATTGTCCACGCCGCTCGTTACGGTGAACGGAAATCCACTCCACATGGAGACAATTCCGTTTACACTCCAGCCTCCCAGAAGCGCGTTCACGGCGCGGTTGTGAAAATGGATGGGCAGATCCCACAAGCCGGAGACATTGGCAACGTGCGTTTTGTCGAAATCCGACGGCCCTTTGTCGAAAGCACGATTGAAGGGGTCGGTAAGGCTCTGCGACGTGCCTTTACCGGCGGAAGCATCGTCAATGGCCTTCGAAAATTGATAGTTCGCCAGAATCGAAAATCCATGGCTGAAGCGTTTTTCGCCGGTGATCTGAAGCGCATGATAGGTAGAATTGCCAACCGGCTCGACAATCGAGGTTGAGCCGAGCCCCGGCGAATATGGACGGCGATCGTTTGTTGTCGCAGTAGTAGCACCCGGCGCGTAGAGGGCCGGATTCAATTCGCGAATGTCGGTTTGTCTTTTCCAGCTCGAGCCGGCATACGAGATACGGGCGATGAAGCCAGGCGCGACTTCCCTTTCGACTGACAGGTTCCACGATTGCACGTAAGCGCTGCGATAATCCGCCGCATACAAATATTGGCTGCTGTATGGCGCGAAGGCCGCATTTGCAGGCGTGTCGCTGTGACTGGCAGGAAAAGGATCGACGGTGCCGGCATATGGGTCGGCAATGCTGTTTGCCGAATTGCCGAAGACGGTCACCACGGTTCCGTATGGCGCCTGGTCCGCTTGGTTGTTCATCGCAATCGAGTCGGGACTGTCATAAAAAATGCCGTAACCGCCGCGAAGCGAGGTCTTGCCGTCGCCAAAGATGTCCCAGGCGAATCCCACGCGGGGGGCAAAACGGCTCCCAACATGGGGAACGCCACCGACCGGCACACCGGAATCACCGGCAAACAAAACACCGCGCGGAGCGTTCTCGAAGCGAGTGGATTGTTCACCGGGATACCAGACCGCGATCTTATTGTTCAAATCGGTATAGGGTAAAAACGGCTCCCACCGAACACCCAGGTTCAAGGTGAAGCGCCGATTCACTTTGTAAGCATCCTGGAAGAAGGCGGCTACGCGATTCAACCGCGTGTCCCGATACTCGCCTACGCCTTGTTGAATGGTGTAGAACTTGCCAACAAGAAAATCCGCGAACGCATTCCCGGTAAACGGCGCCGCATTATTGAACGTAAACCGCCCGTTGCCGCGGAAGTTATTGGTAACCGTATCGGCGCTCCTCCCGTATTCGAAGCCTAACGAGATTTGATGGTTTCCGGGACTCCAGCGAACCGTGTCGATGGCTTGGTACTCATCTCGTAGGAAGCGGTTCGTATCGCCGGTGTTCATTGTGCCCCAATATCCGTTTACCGCCACGTACCACTGAGGCATGTCGTCACTGTACATGTTGATGCCCAAGTCGGTAAAGCTTTGCGGCGGATACACGGGGATGTTGTTGCCGTCGGTGCGGTTGAAACTGAACAGAACTTCGTTAATGAGCCTGGGGCTGAATATATGGCTATCGGTGACCGCGACGCTGCGGTTCAGCCACGTTCGCCCGGTGTTCTGCTCCAGATAATTTTGCGGATTCAAATATGCAGGCGTCGAAGCCTGAGAGTTCCAGAAGCGCCCGAAGATGTGATTCGCGTCGCTGATCTGATGATCGATGCGAACCATGATCTGGTGATCGTCGTCGTTATTGGGCGGAGCAATGGAAATGGTGTTTCCGGAAGCCGGCGCCGGAATATATTGCAGGATTTTTTGGCTGATCGGATTCATGTCCGAGATAGGTATCTGATTGCCCGCGTAGGTCCCACCGAGAAATGGATTCTTCAGGGCTTTCGAAAAGGAAGAGAAGTTGCCGCTACGCTCGGCGGCCGTAGGCACAACAATGTTGGTCGAAGTGGGCGCGCGACGCTCGAGCGTACCCTGATAGGAAAAGAAGAAGAACGATTTATTGTGGCCGTTGTATACCTTTGGAATCCAGATGGGACCGCCCAAAGTTGCGCCGAACTGATTGCGTTTTAAGCCATCGCTTTGCTTGCTTCCATTTACGATGGGAGCAAAATAGTTGGCCGCGTTCAAGGCGTTATTGCGGACAAACTCGAACGCGCTGCCGTGGATGTCGTTGGTTCCGGATTTTGTGATGGCGTTCACCAGGCCTCCCGATTGCCTGCCGAATTCGGCGCTGAAGTTGTTCGTCTGTACGCTGAACTCCTGAAGCGCGTCGGGGTTCGGCATAGGATTGGGCGCATTGGTGTAGTGGTCGTTATTCTGCGCGCCGTCCAGAACATAATTTGTGGCGTTGGCGCGGCTTCCGTTCACCGATACGGGCGTCACGCCGGGGTAAGTGGTTCCCGAAGTTACATCCGCGCGCGGATCGGCAACTACACCAGCCACAAGGCGCATTAGCTGCGTCGCATTACGGCCGTTGAGCGGAAGTTCCTCAATCCGCTTTTGATCGACCACCGTTTTCAATGTCGGACTTGACGTATCGACAACAACCGCCTGCCCCGCAACTGTCACGGTTTCCGCCGCGGCGCCTACATCGAGCGTCATATCGACGCGGGAAATTTCATTTACCTGAAGCCGGATGCCCTGTGCTTCAAATTTTTTGAAGCCCTGAGCGCTTGCTTCAAGATTGTAAACGCCCACTGGAAGCGCGCGAAAAGTGTAGACACCCTGAGCATCCGATGTTGCGTGATAGTTAGCCTGCGTGCCGGTATTGGTAGCAGTGACAGCGACGTTGGGAATGATACCGCCGCTGGCATCTTTTACAATTCCTGTAATTCCGGCTGTAACATTCTGTGCAAAGCCGCGCGGCAGGCCGCCACAGAACAGGAAAACGATTGGTAGTAAAGAGGCACTGAGTTTTCTAAACATGGATAACTCCAAAAATCGGGCAAAAGTATCCGAGGAACTACTTGGTTCCGGGATTCCAGATGGTTGCGCCGATATACCGCTCGGAAGCCGGATTGTCGGCGAAGTAGTAGATGGTAACGATTTTGCCGTCGGTACGCTGAACGGTTCGCGTATAGCCCAGGTCCCAAGCTCCGCCGTCAGTCCGCAGCTCAATTTCCGGCGACCACGACTTGCCTTGATCGCTGCTGAGCAGAGCGCGAATGCCGTACGGTTTTTCGCGATAGCCGTAAGTAAGACAGATTCTGCCGTCATGCAGGCGAATCATGCTTGGGGGATTTCCGCTATGCCCGCCGGCCGAACGCGCCGGACGGCTGAGTAGATGCCAACTGGAGCCGTTATCATCCGTCTTGTACAAATCGATCCAGGTGGTATCCGGCGGCTCTTTTACGCGAGTGGCAGTAATGATTGTGGAGCCCGAAACCCGGACGCTCGAAGGCATGATGGAAAATCCCCTTGGCTCGTCTCCGAGAAATGAAACAAAGCGCCAGCTGAGGCCGCCATCCAAGGTGCGGGCGCACAACACGCGGCCTTCCTTGCCATCCCGTTTCGCTGCTGTGATAAAAACAAACGCATCGTGTTTTCCATTGACGATGTAATCGGTGCGCGCTTGAATTCCGGGTTGGCCGAGGTTGGGGAAACGGTAGGCTCCATGCCAGGTCTTCCCGCGGTCGGTCGAATACCAGAACCGCGATTCGCCTGCATTCACGTCGATATAGCGCAGGGTCATCGCGAAGTTTGGGTCCGAAAAGTTCATCGGCGTTTTCAGATCGCTGAGTGGTGCTCCGCCTTGTTCCGGAGGGAGCAGCGATTTCGGAGCCTCGATGGTCCAGGTCTCGCCGCCATCGAGACTGCGTGCGAGTCGCGGCTCTTCCGGCTTCGAGCGGTCGTAAGGATGGCGATCAGTCTTCTGGAGTTGAAAATATGCCGCTGCAAAACCTACAACAATTTCGTTGCGCCAGGACCAAACACCGTAATTCGCAGGCCAACCTCCGAAACGGCCCGCCTCTCTGTAGACGACCACGTTTTTTTCCACGGATGGGCCGGTGCCGGCCAGGAGCAGTTGGCCGGTTAGGAGCGAAACCGCGGCGACAAAACATGACATAACCTGGCTCGCGCGGGCCATGCAAGGAACTATATACAATTTGTCGACACATTGTCCACAAAAATTTGGGGGCTACGGCTATACTACTTCTGTGAAATCTCGTGGCTCCAGTGCCCCCGCGCGCAGCGGCGCCCGCTCCATCCGCGAAAAAGCATACCTCCTGATTCAACAGAAGATCGCTCAAGGCGAGTTGCCTCCTGGCGGCGCCGTATCCGAGATTCCCATCGCACAGGAACTCGGAAGCAGCCGCACACCTGTTCGCGAAGCTCTTGGACAGCTCGCCGCCGAGGGCTTACTGGAACAAACGCCAAATCGAGGAATGATTGTTGTACAGTTCGGGCGCCAGGATATTATCGACCTTTACGAGCTGCGCGAGGCGCTCGAAGTTTACGCGGTTGGCAAGGCCGCGCGTCAACGCAATAGTTTGCAGGAGCATAAACGGCTGCAAGCTTTTGCCCTTGAAATACTTGCTCTCAAGAAGGAGCTTGAGGAAGGGCCAGGAACGCAGTTGGATGAAAAGCAAATGCGCCGATTCATTGCTTGCGATCTGGGATTTCACACGCTCTTGCTGCGCCTGGCAGCTAATGTGCGCATCCAGAAGATGGTTACCGAGACGCGTTTGCTGGTAAGGATTTTTTCCATTCATCGCACAGGCCATGATGCGACCGCACTAGAACGAATTCACGGATACCACCAAGGGATTCTGGAAGCGGTGATGAAACAAGATCAGGCTAAAGCGACTAGCTTGATGGCGCGTCATATCCAGGAAAGCCAGCAGGAAAGGCTCTCCGAATTCGATCGGTGGGAGCATGAAGCTTCCATACGGAAGACATTACCGGTGTTGTTCGATGTGCCGGAATACCGGTAGGGGTCGCGGAACGCCTCGCCCTCTACAAAACCGTTCCTCGCTGTAGGCCTTCCTACGTATGCGCCGCCGGCACGGTCTCATTGCTTAGCAGCACCTTGCCGCCGCTGCGCGCGACCACAATCAACTTCGAAGCGCCAACCAGCCTTTCGAGTCCGGGAACTGCCGAGTCATCCGCGACGATATAGCTTCGCCCCGGCTCCAGCCAGATATTGGCGAATTGAGAATCGTCGATAAAGATGTCCGGCGCGCCCGGCGCATACGATCCATACACCAGATTTTGAATGCGCCCATTGCGCAGCAAAGCCGTGCGGTCGGTATAGAAGAAGATCGACGAGAAGGTGTAGTAGTGATGATCGACAATTAACCGCCCCGGCGGTGCGTCGAGCAGCGCCTGCGCTAAGGGTCGCGAAGAAAGATACGGATCGAAAACAACCAGCGCCAGGCGAGCCGCTTGAAAGAATAGCACCATCATGATGCCGGCCGCTACGAACGCGCGGCGACCTTTGGAGACGGCGCAGCCAATGGCGCCAATCACGAAGGCAATACCGGCAACTACGAGCGGAAGTCGGAGGTAGGCGAACGAATCGAGCGTTAGATCCTCCATGTGGCCTAACGACAATGTGTAGGCACTAGGATGTTGCGTAAGCGCATTCGAAATATCGCCCGGTGCGGCCACATGCCGAACGGCAATCAGAATCGCGCAGATGGCAATAGCCGCCAACGCTGAGATGATCGCCAGAACTCGCGTGCCATTGCGGACCCAACGATCGTTCTCAAGCGTCATGGCCGAGCCCAGCAGCAATGCCAACGCCGGATAAACGGGCATGGAGTAATACTCTTGGGTCGTGGAGAACGTGAAGAATACCAGCACCACACCGGTAAGGCACAATGCCATCAGTCTCAGCTTTCCGGCGCGGTCTACCGGACGAAACTTAAGTTTGCAGACCGCCGGCAGATACACGCTCCAGGGGAAGAGCCACAGAAAATGGAACAGCCAGAAATAGAGCCTCGGGACGGTGTTGTAGTCGCGCGGATAGCGAAGATTTAAAAAGCGCAGTAACTGTTCGTTAAAAAAATAAAACCAGAAGAAGCCATGATACTGACCCGGAACACTCTTCATCGTGAACACAAAATAAGGCGGATTCCGGATGGTCGCAAGCACATGCCAGGGGAGAGCGATTGCCAGCGCGACCAAAGCGCCGGTGAACGGATGAAGCCGCTGCCACGTTCGCCGCGAAAATAGCTCTTTTGTAAAGAAAAGATAAATGACGCCGGCTCCGACGGGAAAAACGACGCCAATAAGGCTCTTCCAAAGAAGCCCAACGCCGAGGCTGGCAGCTAGAACCAGCGACCATGCGCGCGGGTGCGGCTCTTTTTCATCGAGCGCCCGCATCATCGACCAGACAGAGACAAGAATGGTGAACGTGAGCATCACGTCCGGAATCTGTATGCGCGTAAAAAGAAACAGGCCAACACAAGTAGCAACGCAGAGTCCGGCGTAAAACCCGGCGCGGCGGCCGAACGCCCATGCTCCGCACCAAGCGGTAAGGAGCGCAAGCGCGATGGCGAATAACGATACCGGAATGCGCGCGGCCCAATCGCTTACGCCGAATACTTTGTAAGAACCGGCGATCAGCCAATAAATCAGCGGCGCTTTTTCAAAATAAGGGATGCCGTCCAAATGCGCCGTGACCCAGTCGCCGGAAGAAAGCATGTTTCTGGCGATCTGCGCCTGTACAGCGTCCACGTCGTCCATCAGCGACGGCGGTGAGATCAGCGACGGCAAATAGATTGCCGCGGCAAACAGCAAAACAGCAATTAAATAGAAGTGAACAGGCCATCGTTTACGTGCCGGCCGGCTGTCGCGTCCGCCGTTTGAATGTTCCATCGCTTCATCCAAAGGGCCAGGATCAGTAGTCCCCAAAGGTGATACCCCACATTTTCGCGTCGCTCCATATGTTGAGCGATTAAATCTTGAATGGCTCGCGGACGGAACACGCCATCATGAGTAGCGCTTCCGGAACCGAGCGTGTCGAGCAGTAAGGTCCTTAGCGGCCCGCGCAGCCACTCGTGCGCTGGTATATCGAAGCCGACCTTTTTACGGCTGAGTACCGGAGCAGGAAGCTTGCTCGTCATCAATTTCTTCAAAACTACTTTCTGCTTCACCCCGTTCACTTTCAACTCGGGCGGCAGCGATCCGGCAAATTCGATAATCCGGTGATCGAGAAATGGCGGGCGCACTTCGAGCGAATGCGCCATACTCATGCGATCGACCTTCGCCAGAATGTCGTCTGTTAAATAATATTTCTGGTCGAACCAGAGAAACGCCTTTAAATCGTTTCCGGCAGCGTGCAGGCCCGCGAGAATCGATTGAAGGGCACCCGGTAGCTCGCTTTCCACCAGCGCCTGTTTGCCCGCATCGGTAAATGTGCCGTTCCAATAAACATGTGCCCGCTCTGGGGTCATCGCGCAACCGGCCAAAAACCGCTTCAGCTTATATTCGAGACTAATCTTTTCGTCCGAGACCGGCAGTAGTCCGGCGGCGAAGCCGGCCAATCGAAGAAATGATTGTGGGATCAGCCGCGCGCGGGCTGCAAGTTGATCGGCGCGATAAGTTACATAGCCGCCGAATAGCTCATCCGCGCCTTCGCCGCTCAGCGCAACCGTAGCGCTGCCGCGGGTCAGCTTCGAAAGAAACCAAACCGGAAGAGCACCCGCATCCGCGTTCGGCTCGTCGGCATAATATGCAAATTCCTCGATCGCGCCCTCTAGCGATGCCTCCTCATTCAGGTCGAGCATTTCATGCTCGCTGCCGTAGGCGCTCGCTACCTGGCGAATATAGCGGCTTTCATCGAAGCTGCGGCCCTCAAACGAAATAGAAAAAGTCTTCAACCGGCGGCTGGATGCATGAGAGGCATAGTGAAGCACTGTCGAAGAATCGACGCCTCCGCTGAGCCAAACGCCTAAGGGCACATCGGAAAGAAGATGCTCGCGGACGGACTGCTGAAGCAGCGCGTCCAACTGCTCCATCGCCGCTTCCGCCGTTTGATTTAACGGCTGGCGGAGCGGCAATTCCCAAAATGCTTGCGACGAAACCGACCCGGCGCGCCATTCCAGCCAGTGTCCCGGCGGAAATTTTTCGATACCTTCCACGAGAGTCCAGGGGCAGGGCACATAATTCAACGCCAGGTAACAATCCAGACCGGCGAGGCTCAGATTTCGCTCGATTTCGGGATGAGCGAACAGCGCCTTCATCTCCGAGCCGAAATAAATGTTCTGGCCCCGCTGAGCGATATAGAGCGGCTTAATGCCTACGCGATCGCGCGCCAGAACGAGCCGCTTCCGCGATTCAGTCCATAGCGCGATGGCAAACATTCCGCGAAGACGCGCAAAACAGTCGGTATCCCATTCGAGAAAGGCGTGCAGAACCGTTTCGGTATCGGCATGGGACTGGAAGCGATGTCCACGAGCCTCCAACTCTCTCCGAAGCTCCAGGTGATTGTAGATTTCGCCGTTGAAGGCGATAACCACGTCGCCGTCGTCGCTCGAAATCGGCTGGTCGCCGCCCTCCAGATCGAGGATCTTCAACCGGGTGGCGCCAAAGGAAATGTATTCCGATTCATAACAACCCCGCTGATCGGGGCCGCGGTGAATCAGGGTGGATAACACATTTTGAATCCGGCCGCGCTCAAATCGCGTCTGGAGATGTGTAAATCCGGCTATGCCGCACAAATGAGCCCGGCCCTCCTATCATTTTTGAACGTAAACCATTCCCGGAATCTGTCGTCATAGGCATGGGGATTGCTGAATTGAATCTCGGTAACGGGGAGTTTAGTCAACTTTAAAGACCTCATGATACCGACCCTGATCCAGTGCGTCCTCATTGCCGCCGCGCTTCCCTTTATTTATTATTTGCTTTCGATCTATAGCTCGTGGAAGTTTTTTCGCGGCTCGCGCCGGCCGCTGTCGCAAAAGAATACCGCTTTTCTCCCCGCTGTCAGCAATATAAAGCCGGTACGAGGCATCGATCCGGACGCCTATGAAAATTTCGCCAGTCTTTGCCGTCAGGACTACCCGGAATATGAAATTGTCTTCTGCGTGGGAAGCGAAGACGACCCCGTGGTCCCGGTAATCCAACAAGTGGCTCGCGATTTTCCAGAGCGCAGCATTCGCATCATCTACGGCTCCGGCAGAAGCGGCTCGAACGATAAAGTCGCCAAACTTGCCCGACTGGTGCAGGAAGCGCGACACAATGTCCTGGTTATCAGCGACAGCGACGTCCGCGTGAAACCCGATTACATCAGAAGCGTGGTTGCTCCGCTCCAACGTCCCGAAGTGGGTGCGGTTACCTGTCTCTACGTCTCCGCCAATGACACCAATCTCGCCGAACACCTGCAAAGCATCGGCATGATCTCCGATTTCTTTCCCGGCATTCTGGTCGCGCGGGAACTCGACGGCGTGAAGTTCGCCCTCGGTACTACAATCGCCACCACGAAGGATCATTTGCAGGAATTTGGAGGCTACGAAAGCCTTGAAAACCGGCCGGCCGACGACCTGCTGGTAGGCCGCCTCATCGCCGAACAGGGCCATGAAATTGAGCTTTTGCCCTACGCTATCGAGACCGTTCCCGATTATCGTTCCGTTAGCGAATTGTGGCATAAACGCTTGCGCTGGATTGTTGTGATGCGGCACATGCGCCCTTGGGGACACATCGGTCTGATCTTTACGTTCGGGTTGCCCTGGGCGCTGGCAGCGATCATTGCTCATCCCACTCTTGCCGTTGCCGCAGGGTATTTTGGCACGTACCTGGTGCTCCGTTTCGTCATGACCTGGATGGTAGGCATATGGGGACTTAAAGACCAGGCCGTGTGGAATAAACTACCGCTCATTCTGCTGTGGGATGCCGTCGCGTTCGCGATTTGGATAGCAAGTTTTTTCCGTACAAGCATTCGATGGCGCGACGGTCAGTACTACATTCGAAACGGCACTCTGGTACCCGTGACGTCGAAAGTGGCGGGGAGTTGAGCAACCGCTCCTTTGCAGTCGCGGCTCGGTAAAGCGTGTGGACAAGCAATCCACTCATACGGTCGCCGGCATGGCGGCTGCCTGGCGCTTCCGGGAATTGGATGCCTTTCTCCAGTTCACATTCGGAAGCAGCACGCTCGTATCGATCCGGTCGCGATATTCAATCGCAATATTCATCAGCGAATCGAGCAGCGAGTCGGAAAGCAGGTGCGGCTTCAGGCCTAGGTCCAGTAGCTTCGAATGCTTCGCATTGTAATAGTGATCTTCCAGTTCGACGCGCGGATCGGGCAGATGGTCGACCTCGACCAATAACCCAAGCTTTTTAGCTGCGGACTGAACAAGGCCCGCCAATTCCAATACGGAAAACTGCTCTGTGAATTGATTAAAGACGCGACATTCACCACGCCCGGCCGGGTTCAGACAGGCGAGCTCGATGCAGCGTATGGTGTCGCGAATATCCAAAAACCCGCGCGTCTGGCCGCCGCGCCCGTACACCGTTAGCGGATGCCCAATCGCAGCCTGCACACAGAAGCGATTCAACACGGTGCCGAATACCTCGTCATAATCGAACCGGTTGATAAGGCCCTGATGCAATGCCGCTTCATCCGTGGTTGTGCCGTAGACTACGCCCTGGTTCAGGTCGGTTGCGCGCAGTCCCCAGATTTTGCACGCAAACATAATGTTGTGGCTGTCGTGAACCTTCGAAAGGTGATAGAACGAGCCAGGCTGCTTCGGAAACGGCAGAACGTCTTTGCGGCCGTTGTGTTCAATCGCAATGTAACCTTCTTCGATATCGATGTTCGGCGTACCGTACTCGCCCATGGTGCCAAGTTTCACGAGGTGGCAATCCGGCTGCAACTCGTGAAGCGCGAACAGCAGGTTTAATGTGCCGACAACATTGTTTACCTGCGTAAACGTCGCATGTTTGCGATCGATCATCGAATACGGCGCCGACCGCTGCTCGGCAAAATGAATCACAGCCTCCGGCTCAAATTCCTTGATGACCGAAGCGAGAAAATCGTAATCGGCAACATCGCCGGCGAACCATTCAATCGTGTTGCCGGTAAGCTGCTGCCATAAGCGGAGCCGCTCCGGCAGCGGTTGAATTGGCGTCAGCGTTTGCACGCCTAGCTCAAAATCCCATTGACGGCGGGCAAAGTTATCAACGATAGCTACATCATGCCCTCTGCCGGATAAGTACAAGGCAGTGGCCCAACCGCAATAGCCATCGCCCCCAAGTACACAGATCTTCATAACGCGTTTAGGTTCCTTCGAAAGATTTATTGGTGAGTGACGTACTCGTAGTAGTCGCGCTTCGCCGTGTGAAGCTTACGAAGCTGCTGCCCAAACAAATCAACGCTATCCCCATCCAGTGCTTGGGTGAAATCCGCTCGGCAAGAAACAATTTCCCCAGTAGTGCCGAGATTGCATATCCGCTAGCAGTAGCCGGTAACACAAAACTAAGATCGGCCCGGCTAAGCAGGGCCATTCTGCTTAGCAGCCAAACAATTTGCAGCGCAATCCCTAAAGCAATAACCGGCTCCGCCATGCTTTGAAGGTAGGCAAGAGGGTGAACGGAAAGAGCTTCGGGAGAAGTTTTCAGGCCGAAAGCAAATACCAAATTACTTACTGGTTTTATCAGTATCACTAAAAAAAGTAATCGATATATCGGTCCGGCCGTCTGGTTGCTTCGAATCACCGCGTGCCTTCCTCTTGCTTCACGTATGTCAAGATTTGTCACGAGTTACACAAACGAGAGAGGCGGTGTGGCGCTGCAAATGAGCCG
>Ga0134125_10002187_pt1 | contig 23344 bp, 20 predicted proteins | sample KB31751_FD_96464 | JGI IMG/M metagenome (GOLD analysis project Ga0134125, IMG submission 96464) | Terrestrial soil microbial communities with excess Nitrogen fertilizer from Kellogg Biological Station, Michigan, USA - KB3-175-1 | ecosystem: Environmental > Terrestrial > Soil > Unclassified ... | reverse complement strand
GTGAGGATCTCGATCACGGCGTCATTGGCGACATAGTCTTTATCGGAATATGCCGGTGTGTGATACCCAAGACCGATATAGGGGATGTCCCCGTTCCGCCGCAGTTCGACATACCGCTCCCCGTCCTGGGGCGGCTCCACGGTGTAAGGCGGTGTCAGGACCCGAGCGGGTCTCGGGATCTTTCCGAAATAAGTTCCGGTCAGCGCCAGCGCCTTTTTTTCGTCGAACTTACCGCCGATCACCAGCGTCGCATTGTCCGGTTGGTAGTATTTGCGATAGAAGGCGGCCAGGGCCCCGATCGGCACCCGCTCGATGTCTTCCTTACTCCCGATCGTTGACTTCCCGTAGTTGTGCCACAGGTACATCGTCGACAACACCCGCTCCATGAGTATCCTGTTCGGCTCGTTCTCCCCGGACTCAAACTCATTCCTTACGACCGTGAACTCCTTCTGCAGGTCTTCCTTCCGCATCAGCGAGTTTACCATCCGGTCGGACTCCATATCCAACGCCCAGTTGAGATTGCTGTCGCTGGCTGGCAGCACCTCGTAATAATTCGTCCGGTCGTAAAAAGTCGTCCCGTTGGCAATCGCCCCCTTGTTGGCGATCGTTTGTTTGATACTGCTGAATTTCTTCGAAGGCCGGAACAGCATATGCTCCAGCAGATGCGCCATTCCCGTTTCCCCATAGCCTTCGTGCCGCGATCCGACGTGATAGACGATATTGACGACCACATTTGTTTGGGCCGGGTCCGGCACCAGCAGGATCTGCAGGCCGTTCGGCAGCCGGTATTCTTTTACTCCTTCGACGGAAGTCACAAATTCCGGTTGTTGCGCGCGCGACGTCGCGGCCAGGGCGACAAGGAAGCAGGTAATGGCTAGTGTTTTCATGAAGCTTTTGTTTAGAACCTAAAATAACACTAATCCGCCAAAACCCGTTTCCGCTGTTCAAAATGCCAAAGCGGCCTTCGGCCGCCGAAGCTTCAGCCAAAGCGGCCCTCGGCCGCCGAAGCTTCAGCCAAAGCGGCCCTCGGCCGCCGAAGCTTCAGCCAAAGCGGCCCTCGGCCGCCGAAGCTTCAGCGAAGGCGGCCGCCAAATCCGCCGATCCCCTCATTCCTCGGATCATGCTTCATCTTCAACTCATATTCATGCGGCGGCTCCATCCCCGCCAGGTTCCTGACAAAATAATCCCACCGTCTCCGCATCATGTAGGGCGAGAACTGCCCGTACCCATGCGGGCTGTTGGGAAACACGACCAGGTCATAATCCTTATTGGCCTTTTCGAGCGCATCTATCACCAGCAGCGTGTTGGACGGCGGCACGTTGTCGTCCAGCAACCCGTGGGCCAGCATGAGCTTGCCCTTCAGGTTCTTGGCATAGTTCTCGTTGGCCTGCGCACCATAATCCGAATTGGCGACGAGACCGTCATACCGCTCGCCCCAGTCGTCTTCGTAGTTGCGGTTGTCATGATTGCCGGATTCCGAGATGCCGACCTTGAAGAAGTCCGGGTAGCGGAACATCGCGCCGGCCGTTGCAAACCCTCCGCCGGAGTGCCCCCAGATCCCCACACGGCTCGTATCGATATAGGAAAACCGCTGCGAAAGTTGCCTGATCCCGGCGATCTGGTCGGGGAGGGTATTTTCCGCCATGTTCCCGTAACTCATGTCATGGAAGCTCTTCGACCGGTACGGGTTGCTCGTCCCCTCGATCTCCACGACGACAAAACCCAATTCCGCCAGGGCCTGGTTGTCTCCCCGCGAAGCCGCAAAGCTCCAGCTGCCTACGCTCCCACCCTGCGGTCCCGGGTAGATGTAGTCGATAATGGGATATTTGCGGTTGGGGTCCAGCTTCTCCGGCGTGAACAGCAAACCGTAGATATCCGTTACGCCATCATGCGCCTTTACCGAAAAGGGCATCGGCGGCTTCCAGCCGGTAGCCAGCAGCCGGGATAGATCCGTCTTCTCCAACGCCACCACCACTTTTCCCTGCAGGTTCCGGAGCACGCTTACCGGCGCCACGTCCGGCTTGGACCAGGTGTCGATGAAATAGTCTTCGGACGGTGAGAAGGTGATGACGTGGTTGCCCGCCTCGGGTGTGAGGCACTCCAGGTGCCCGCCGTCGAACCCGACCTTGTACAATTGATTGAAATAGGGGTTCTCCTGTTCGCGTCCGGCAGCGGTGAAATAGAGCACACGCTTTTTTTCATCGACCTTGTACAGGCGGCTCACGACCCAGTCTCCTTTGGTGATCTGGTTCTTCACCTTGCCCGTCGCGGCATCGTACAGGTAGAGATGACCCCAGTTATCCCGCTCGGAATACCAGATGATCTCGTGCGATTGAGGGAGGTAGCGCCAGTCGATCGCCGACCGGCCCGACTCATATTGAGTGGGGACCTTTTCTTCAAAGACTTCCCGCACGGCGCCTGTAGCCGCGTCGGCAATCCTGAATTTTTCATCCTTGTGATCCCTGCTCGTCGATACAAAAGCCAGTTGGGAACCGTCCGGACTCCAATCCACGTCGTCAAAGTTTCCACCGCTGGAAATATCGTCGCTCAGCGTTCCGCGATGGGGGTCGGGCGGGACCTGCAGCCGGATGACCCTGGGATTGTCCACGTCGACGATCACCCGCTGGATCATCGGGATCACGGGGTCGCCCGGAAGCGGATATTTCCATTCATGCAGCACGGGATGCCCCACATTTGTCGTCCATAAATACATTTCGCCCACATTGCGCTGGTCGTCCTGGAAAGTCGCGATCTTTTTGGAATCCGGCGACCAGGCCAGGATCGCGCGGTCGCTGTGACGCCAGCCCGCATTGTCGGTCGCGTACCCGAAATCCTTGACGCCATCGGTGGTCAGCTGCGTTTCCCTGCCGGTCGGGACGTCCCTGACCCATAGATTGTAGTCCCGGATAAATGCCGCTTTTTTCCCGTCCGGTGAACGTTCCTCAGGCACACGGGCGCCGCCGCCCGTATCCTCGCCATTGCGGCCGCTCATGGCCCTGGCCGTATCCGGCGCAACCGCATAGCTCGCCAGGTCGCACATCCAGTTCTTGCCCCCGGACCTGAACCGGAGCACTTTCCCGTCATCGGAAAAACTGATCTGCCCGAAAGGTAACCGGTCGGCCGTTACCTGCTGCCCGGTCGCGGAAGACAAAGCCGCGGCGAGCTTCGCCTGATCGAATGCCGCGCCGCGCGTTCCCTTTGCCGGATTCACCAGGATGAATTCGCTGCCGGCCGGCGTGAGGACCCGGTACCAGAACCTGTCGCCCGGCATCCAGTTGGGCCGCGCCGGGCTGTGATCGATATACGGTTCGGTCCCGTAGCTCAATAAAGTTTCCGCATGTGCATAATCGTTACCGGTCAGGGCCTGGCGCGCGCCGTTCCCTTGCTGCGCCCGGGTTGTGACTGCCCACGAAAGCGCAACGAATAGAAATAATAATTTATTCATATCTGAGTCGTAAAGTGAGGGACCAATGTACTGAAAATGCGCGGTAAAATCGCGCCGCTCCCGATTCGCGAATTTACCCCACTCGGTTACCCGCCCCTTCGCGGCCGGCTTTTACAAACAACACTGCCATCACCGCGCCCGCCAATGCTAGTCCCGCGCAGACCCGCAGAATGCTCGCGCAGACCCTGACAAATTCCTCGCGGTACATCTCCTGCACCTGTGCCGCCATCCCGCCGCCATCGCCTTCGCGCCCCATCCCCCCGCGATCGGTCAATTCCGCCGGCGCCCTGGCATCGCCCAGTTTATCCGCCTGCGCCACGATCTCGGTCTTCATCCTGCCGTCGAGCGCCATCCTGTCGACCCGTTGGCGCACGAGACCCGCGAAAAGGACCACCGCCAGTGCCCCAAACACTGCGTTAGCGAACACCCCCGCCACCCGCGACAACGCATTGTTCACCCCTGACGCAACACCCGAAAACTGCCGCCCCACCGTCCCCATCACCGTTGCCGTCAGCGGCACCACGGTGGTTGATATCCCGAGACCGAACAGGAACATTCCCGGAAAAATATGCGTCCAGTATCCGGAAAAACCCCGGAACCTTCCCGAAAAAGAGAGCGCCAGCATCCCCAACCCCGCCAGGAGCGGCCCCGCGATCAGCATCAGCCGCGGGCCATAGTTGTCGCTGAGCCGGCCCGCAACCCGGGACAACAAGATCATCAGGATCGTGAAGGGGAGAAAGCTTATCCCCGCTTCCAGCTGCGAGAACCCCTGCGCCTGCACGAGGTCGAGCGAGAGGAACAACATCGACGCACCCAGCCCCGCATAGAGGAAAAAGGTCAACGCATTGACGCCGCTGAAGACCGGATTGCGGAACAACGACAACGGCATCATCGGGTCCTTGCGCGTGGCTTCGGTCCGGATGAAGACGAACATCATCACAACCCCGGCCCCCAAAGCCGCCGCGACGCTCCAGTGCGTCCATCCCACCAACGGGATCCGCAGGCAACCCAGCGTGAGCAACGCAAGACCGCATGCAACCGCCACGGCGCCCGGCCAATCCAGCGAATCCGATCCTTTCGCTCCGCGGCTTTCCGGCACCTGTCGCCACAGGAAGAGCAGCGCCGCCGTCCCCAGCGGAATATTGATGAAAAAGATGGCGCGCCACCATCCCGCATCGGCCAGTGCCCCGCCCAGGATCGGCCCGCCGATGGTAACCATGGTCGTTAAAGAAGACCAGGAGCCGATGGCCTTGCCCCTTTCCCGTTCATCGATCAGCGCGGAAATCAGCGACAGGCTACCCGGATCATCAGCGCGCCGCCCGTACCCTGCAGGATGCGGCAAACGACCAGCATCAGGGTCGAAACCGAGCAGCCACAGGCCGCGGAACCGATCATAAAAATGACGATCCCGGCCATATAGACCTTTTTTCGCCCTAACCGGTCTCCCAAAACCCCGCCGATCAGGGTCAGCGCCGCAAGCATGAGCAGGTAGGCATTCAGCACCCAAAAAAGCCCCGCACCGTCCGCTCCCAGTGCGCGCTGCAGGGAAGGCAACACGACGTTCAGCGCCGTGGCATCGATAAACGCCATCGACGAGGCGAGCACAGCAGCGACCATGACATACCGGCCGGTTGGGCTGTTCAATGGAAAAAACTTATCGGCGGCCTTATCCATACATAATATTAATTCAATATTTAAGTTAGTATACCAGCGAACTGACCCCTAAAAACGCGTGAAAAATCAACCGAACCCCACCCCTGTGCCCTCACCCCGGCGCAGATTCTGGCAGCTCAACACCTTCATCTTGCTGGCGATCTGCTGCAATGGGATCAATTTACTGTACGACCTGGCCGACGGGATGAAGTACAGCTCGATCATCGAGCTGGCGGGCATCGCCATCCTTGGTCTGTTCATGGTGTTTCATCGCTTTGGGTTGCTCTCCTGGCCTAAAGTACTCAGCATCATTGGTACCAATATCCAATCTTTCCTGCTTTGCTACGTGCAGGGGACCAGCCAGGCCTCCTATCTCTATCTTTTTCCATTTGCGATGGCCATGATCTTCTTTTTACGGGTCCGGAAGTTGACGATCGGCGTCGTCCTGTCGCTTGGCGGCACTTTCCTGGTACTTTCCGCCATCGTGCTGTTCCTCCCCTTCCGGTCGGACATCGACCGGGTCACCGACCTCGTGAACAACCGCCATCTCGCCGTCAATATCATCGTGAACTTCCTGCTGATGATCCTCTTTTTCTATTTCATCCTGCAGTTGCTGGACATCAAGGAACAAAAGACGAAGATCGCCGCCACCGCCAAAGCCCGTTTCATGAGCAATATGAGCCACGAGCTGCGGACGCCGCTCAATGCCATTATCGGTACGACCCATTTGCTGATGCAGGAGCACGAGGCATTGCAGGACCACGACCATTTCAAGATACTGAAAAACTCGTCCGAGCACATGCTGCAACTGGTCAACGCCGTGCTCGATTTCAGCAAGCTCGATGAAGGCAAGCTCGAATTTGTGCGCGACCCGTTTGACCTTCCGCACCTCCTGCACCAGATTGGCGACTCGTTTAACGCGGTCACCCGGCAAAAGGGCATCCGCCTCGTTCTGGATATCGACAATGTCCCGGACCGGAAAAAAGTCATCGGCGACGAAATGCGGCTTCGCCAGATCATCCTCAACCTGCTGTCCAATGCCGTCAAGTTCACCGAGTCGGGGACGGTCACCCTCAGGACAAAAGTACACGACTGCTCGGACACGGCGGCCGACATCAATTTCGCCGTCAGCGACACGGGCATCGGTATCCCGCCGGACAAGCTTCACCTGATCTTCGAAAGCTTCACCCAGGTGGACGCCGAAACGACGCGAAAGTACGGCGGCTCCGGCCTCGGTCTGAGCATCTGCCGCGAGCTCGTACGAAATATGGGCGGCCAGCTCGGGGTGACCAGCGAGCCAGGGAAAGGCAGCACTTTTCATTTTACGCTCCGGATGAACCTCCAGACCCAGGTCGCCATCGTTCCCAAGGAACGGTTGCGGGGCCTCAAAGAGCTGACGGGTGTCAATATCCTGCTGGTCGAGGACAATGCGGTCAACCTGAATATAGCCCGCCGCTTTCTCCATAGCTGGGGCGCCATTATCCAGCCCGCCGAGAACGGCCAGGTCGCCTGGGATCTGTTCCGCAGCCGTTCATTCGACCTTTTGCTCGTCGACCTCGAAATGCCCCTGATGGATGGCAAGGCCCTGATCAGCAAGGTTCGCGCCGTCGATAAGGACATCCCCGCCATCGCCTTCACTGCCGCCGTATATGAGAACATGTACCAGGACCTCCAGGACCATGGCTTCAATGGATTCCTCCACAAACCCTTCCGGCCCGACGAGATGCACCGGAAAATATTGCAACACCTCACCAATTTTTAGGCGATCCCGGACGTTGTTTGCCTGTAAATCATTCGCCATGCGCCGCCACGTCCCTGCCGCCATCTTCGCTTCCCTCGTCCTGTTCCCCTTCTGCGCCAAAACATCCAAAACGCCCGTTCCTCCTCCCTTCACCCTCACCGCCACGCTCAACGGGACGCCCGCCACTTTCAACGCCGTCATCACCGTGGACAGCGCCAGCACGCCGGGCACGGTATACATCGTCGGAAACAGCGATTCCGCCAACCTGACCCCGCTCCTCGAAGTTTCTCTCACGAGCAACCGCCCGCTCGCCGCCGGCACCTATTCATTTCCCGATACGAGCGGCGGAAATTCCGGCACCCTGGGATATACCGCCTGGAGAGGCGGGACCGCCGTGCAGTACCCGAGGGTCACCGATACCATTGTCCTTACCACCGTCAACGCAAACTGGCTGTCCGGCACCTTCCAGGGGACTTGCGCATACAGCCCCGACTCCGTCGTCACGATTACCAATGGCAAGTTCACGGTCGGTTGGAACCAGCGCTGATCCCTCGCCGGCCCGGGCACAATTTTTTCGTATTTTCCCGTATTGAAGAACAGACCTACTTTACCCTCTTCCCGTTGGTGGCGATTGATCCCGATCGTCTTCATCACCTATAGCCTGGCATACCTCGATCGCGCCAACTTCGGCTTCGCCATGGCCGGCGGAATGCAAAAAGACCTTGGCATCAGCGCCAACCAGTCTTCCCTCCTCAGCGCCCTGTTCTTTTTGGGTTATTTCTTTTTCCAGATCCCCGGCGTCTATGCCGCTGTGAAAAGCGCGCGGCTGTTGATCTTTTGGTCGCTCATCCTTTGGGGCGCGCTGGCCGCGGCAACCGGGATCGTCAAAAATGTGCATTGGCTGATGGTCACCCGCTTCCTGCTCGGGGTGATCGAAGGCGCCGTCTTCCCCTCGATGCTTATCCTGCTCAGCCGCTGGTTCGTGCGGTCGGAGCGATCCCGCGCCAATTCCCTCCTCATCTTCGGCAATCCGGTGACCATTCTGTGGATGTCGATCACCTCGGGGTACCTGGTCAGTTCGCTCGGTTGGCGGTGGATGTTCATCCTGGAAGGCATCCCGGCCATGGCCTGGGCGTTCTGTTGGTTCTATCTGGTGGACGACGAACCGCAAAACGCGGTCTGGATGCCTCCCGAAGAATCAGCCGCTTTGCGTTCCGAGCTGGCCCGCGAGCAGCAGGGCATCCCGCCGGTCCGTGACTTTTTTGTCGCCTGCCGGTCGTCGACTGTCTGGTCCCTCTGCCTCCTGTATGCGCTGTGGAGCATCGGTGTATACGGGTTCGTGCTTTGGCTGCCTTCCATCCTCCTTCACGCTCCCGGCGTCAATATGGTGGGCATCGGGTGGCTTTCCGCCGTCCCCTATTTTCTGGCGATCATCGCCATGATGGTCGCTTCCTGGTATTCCGACACGACCGGTAACCGCAAAATCGTCGTTTGGCCCTTTCTTCTGCTGGGTGCCGTCTCGTTCTATTGTTCATGGCTGTTCGGTCCCGGCCATTTTTGGCTGGCCTTTACCCTTCTTTGCCTGGCCGGCCTCGCGATGTATGCGCCGTACGGGCCCTTCTTCGCGCTGATCACCGAAATCCTCCCCGCCAACGTTGCAGGCGGCGCCATTGCGCTCATCAACAGTTTCGGCGCCCTGGGGTCCTTTATCGGTATCTATATCGTCGGCTTGCTCAGTGAAGCCAGCGGCAATTTCGACAGTGCCTATTTCTTCCTGTCTGCGTCCCTGCTCATCGCGGCGATCCTCGCCCTGTTGCTCTACCCGCGCGACGAGCAGCCGTGAGCTGTGCCCGCCCTCACCGCTTGATCATCCTGTCCTTAATGATGCCGCCGATCACTTTCTCCCGCAACGCCTGGCTGATCGTGATCTTCCCCTGACCGACATCCAGGACATTCCCGTCGATCCGGCGCACTTTACTGATGTTCACAATAAAAGACTTATGCACCCTGATGAACTGATCGGCGGGGAGTTGCTCCTCCAACGCCTTGATCGTCACATACACCATCAGCTTCCTCGTCGCCGTATACAGCATGACGTAGTTCAGCATGGCCTCGGCATACAGCAATTCGCTATAGAGCACCTTTTCGATCTGGTTATTCGTTTTGACGAAGAAATGATCGTCCGGCTTCGCCGGGTGTTCGCTCGCCGCGCGTCGCAGCTCTGCCACCTCCCGCGCCTTGTTGCAGGCCTTCAGGAACCGGTCGAAACCGATTGGCTTGACGAGATAGTCGAGGACATCCAGCCCGTAGGATTCCAGTGCATATTCCGCGTACGCCGTGGTGATGATGACGCTCGCGGGGGTCTTCGAACTTTTCAGGAATTCGATGCCGTTGACCTTTGGCATATTGATGTCCAGCAACAGGATATCAACCTCCCGGGCGTTCAGCAACGCCATTGCTTTTACGGGGTTCTCGGCCTGCCCTGCCAGTTCGAGGAAATCGATTTCTTCGATATATTCCTGCAGGACCTTTCGCGCGATGGGCTCGTCGTCGACGATCACACATTTTAGTTTCATGACAGATCGATGGTTAAGTTAGTTTCGTAACAATCATAATCGCTATGCGCTTTCATCTCGTATTTCCGGTTGTATAGCAGCTCCAGCCGCCGGCGGAGGTTGACTATCCCGATCCCGCTGCAGCTTCCCCCATCCGCGATTTGCGGTTCACACGTGTTGAGAAAATGCGCATGGAGGAGCGATCCGCTGGTGAAGATCTCGATACAGATCTTGTTGGGTCTGTCGGGGAAACTGCTGACGAATTTGAAGGCGTTCTCGATCAGAACGACCAGCATCAGCGGCGCAATACTCAACCGCTCCCCGATCTCGCCGACTTTGAAATGGACGATCAGCCGCTCATCTTTCCTGAGCCGCTGAAAAGCCACATAATTTTGGATATACCCGATTTCTTTTTGTAGCCCGACCTTGTCCGCTGTGCAATCATACAACTGGTAGCGCAGGAGTTCCGAAAATTGCAGGAGGATATTCCGCGCGACCTGGTTGTGCTTGTCGATATGCCCGTAGATCGTATTGAGACTATTGAAAAGCGCATGAGGGTTGATCTGCGCCTTCAGATAATCCAGCTCGCTGCGGACCCGGTCCCGCTCCAGCGTCTCCAGTTGCTGCTGTGTCTTCATCCTGTCGATCAGCATCCTTCCGATCGTCACCGCCAGCACCCACAGCGAAATGTTGATAAAAGACCGGAGATAGAGACCGCCATAATCGATCCCGCCGGGCGGAGGGAAGAAGCGTGCGCTGATCACAGACGCCAATGCGGCCCGGGCGCCCGCCGAAATCGTGATGACGAGCAACACGCCCGCGACGAACAGGCCATACCGCTTGCGGTGCAGCAGCCGGGGAACCGCAAGGTTATTGATGGCATAATAGTCGGCCGTAATAAAAAGCAGGTAACAGAATTCGATGGTCATCGTCCGGGTAAGCGAGACCGAATAGCTTCGGAAAAGCAAGACCCACGACAGGTATACGCCGCCCCAGAACAGGATATGATAAGATATCGCGCGGCCCCTGGCCATTTGTTTTTGGCAAAAATATCGGTTATACCCTGCCCGGGAAGTTAATTACACGATACTGCCAATTTCCTTGATCAAAGGTCGGCCGTCAACTCGTGCCCCATGACCGTATACAGGAAATTCTGGAGCTGATGCAGGTACCGGATGGGAACCGAGCCCGGGGTCGGCTGGCGAAGCCTCAGGCCTTCCTCGGTGAAAGTAAAGTCGATATGCGTGCTGCCGATGGACAGGATCCATTCCTCCCTGACAAAATTCCGGAACCCGCATCTTTCCAACAGCCTCGGTGTCAAGGCGATCGGATCGAGTTCGCCATAATCCGCCTCCTTCACCACCTCGATGAACTGGCTGGCGTAGGCCGTTCTGAGCGACCCGCGAACCGCTGCCACTTCCCGGCTGACTTTGATCTGTGTATCATAGATCAATGAGTTGCCGAGCAACTGGTGCACCGTGATGAATTCACCGTCTTTTGTCTGGATCTTGTTACCGAAACGAAGCTCTTTTGCGTGTATCATAGAGTCTATTTTTAATACCCTGAAAAACAATGGATTAAATTTCCGGTAATTCAAGGGATAGACTCCTTAGAGGATCAACTGAACGGCTAAATTAATAGGCGTGCCGGGATTTTGCAATACCCCCTCGCCCCTACTTATCCACAGACTTTTTAGACCCCAATAAAAAGCCCGCCGAAGCTTTGGCTCCGGAGGGCTCATAACGTTTATAATCACGCGGTTTACAACACCTTAATGGCCCCGATCATCCGGTCCGCGTCGCTCTGCTGGAAATTCGTCACCTCTCCTTCGCCGCAGCTGAGCGTATACCATACGCCGGTGTTCTTGACGTCGATCCGTTTGATCGTGTAGTCCCTGAATTTGGCGATGTCACCGGTGTTACCTTTTCTCAATGCAGCCAGGCCAAGCATGAAATACCTCAGCTGCTGCATGTTCCCGAACCTCAATGTCGACATATTTACGACGTTGCTGTATTGCTGATCCCGGAACTCCAGCACATAACAGGTATCGGTTTCCTTGATGATCCGCTGCAACTCCATCGGCCAAACGCCCTCGCGCACTTGCAGAAGGCTCGTGGTGGATGAATTGGTGATCGTGAACTGCGCCTTTCCCAGGAACGGCAAAGCGAATAAAAATAAAAAAATGATCTTTTTCATAGCGGAATTTTTCTTTTCGTGTTACAACCTTAAATAACGCCCGACGGGGCGATTTATTATTTCAAACCGTTGATCGTTTTGCACATGATATCCGCTTCAGGCTGTTGAAAGTCGGTGAGCCCGAATTTGATCCGCAGCATATACCAAATGCCGCCGTCATAACGCTTGTCGGCACGCTTTAAAGTGAAATCCTTGAAATTGGCGATGTCTCCGTTATGTCCTTTTTTCAACACGTCGAGCGCCTGCCCGAAGTAACGCAGTTTACTCAGGTCGTCGAAGACCAGCGTATCCATCACCACCGCACCGGAGACCTGCTGGTCGCGGAATATCAGGGAATACGAGGTGTTGCCGCGATCGATATCCTTTTCCAGGTTGATGGGCCATTCCCCTGTCCGTACATCGGCCAGATTAATGCCGACGGGATCGAGGGACTTCCATGACAACGTGGTAAAGGGGAAAAATAGAAAGCTCAGGCATAGTTTTTTCATAGATATAGAATGCTTGCAGTAAGATATGCAACATAATTTATAAATGCAAAAGCGCTACATTTACCATCGGATTTTTAACATTTACTATGCAACTTTCCGGAAATAAGATCCTGGTTACCGGCGGCGCCACGGGGATCGGACGCGGCCTTACAGAACGGTTCCTGGAGGAGAAAAATACGGTCATCGTTTGCGGCCGCCGCGAACCGGCTTTGCAGGAACTGGCCGGCCACCATCCGGGTCTGATCACGCGCCGCTGCGACCTCGGGGACCGCGACCAGCGCGAAGACCTTTTTGAGTGGATCAAAAAGGAACATCCGGATCTCAACGTTCTCGTGAACAACGCGGGGATCCAAAACTGGATGTCCGTGTCCGACACGGATTTTTTTCAGCGCGCCCGACAGGAGATCGCCATCAACATCGAAGCGCCCTTGCATCTGACCGCACTCTTCCTCGGCCTCCCATCCTTTGCAACGATCCTCAACGTCACGTCAGGCCTTTCCTTCAGTCCCCTCGCCAAAGTGCCCGTCTATTCCGCGACAAAAGCATTCTTTCATTCTTTCACGCTTTCGCTCCGGCATCAACTGGCTGCGAAAGGCATCGAGGTGATCGAGATCATCCCGCCCGCGCTCAATACGGACCTTGGGGGCATCGGCATCCACGACGCCCACCCGCCGGTGAGCGACTTCATCGCCGCGATCTTCCAACAATTGAAAGAAGGGAGGAACGAGCTGACCTTTGGCTTCAGCGAGCAGATCACGAAGGCGGGACCGGAGCAACTTCGCCAGGCGTTCACACGCATGAATCCCTGAAAGCCGACCGTCCGCTTTTCCTACAACGACTGTGCGAATTCGAACAGTGGCCTGCCCGCACGGCCCTCAAACACTTTGGTACTCACACCTTTTCAACTCTGGCACATTTTTCCCGACACCATCCCTATCACCCTTAATCGGATCCTCATGCTCAAGAGCTACTTCAAAACCGCCTGGCGCAACCTCGTCCACAACAAGACCTACAGCTTTCTGAATATCGCTGGCCTTGGGTTGGGGATGGCCGTCGCGCTCCTGATCTCGCTCTGGGTGATCAACGAATACTCCTATGACCGCTTTCTGCCGGGCTACCGGCAGGTCTACCAGGTGGAACTGAATGCCACCAGCGACCGCGACGGCACAACTACGCAACCCGCCGTCAGCCTGCCCCTGGCCGCGGCGCTTCGCAACAACTTTCCCGAATTTGCAGGGGTGGCGGAAACCGATTGGTTCGGACAGCACGACCTGATGGTCGGGGATAAGAAGCTTTATTCGAACGGCGGCATGACCGGCCAGGACTTTCTTCGCATCCTGCAGTATCCCCTGCTCAGGGGCGACGCCGCAACCGCCCTTCAGGATCCCTATTCTATCGTGCTCACGGCCTCCATGGCCAAAGCGCTCTTCGGCGAGGCCGATCCGATGGGCAGGACGGTCCGGATAGACAACCAGTACAATGTGAAAGTCACGGGCGTCCTCCGGGACATCCCGCGCAATTCCTCACTGCGGTTCGAATACCTTCTTCCTTTTTCATACAAGGTGAACACCGAGGACTGGGTGAAGGATGCGCTGACTTCCTGGTATAACAATTCGTTCCAGATCTTCGTCGCGCTGAAACCCAATGTCAGCTATACGGCGCTGGAACCGCGGATCCGCAACATCGTCTTTGACAACGGACCCAGAATGCGTCCGGGCAAACCGGCAATATTCCTCCATCCGCTGAAGGACTGGCGGCTGTACTCCGAATTCAGGGATGGAAAGGCCGCAGGGGGGTTCATCGACTATGTGCGGATGTTCAGCCTTATCGGCCTGCTCGTCCTGCTCATCGCGTGCATTAATTTTATGAACCTTTCGACCGCCCGGTCCGAAAAGCGCGCCCGCGAGGTCGGTGTCCGTAAGGCGATCGGTTCCCAGCGCCGCGACCTGGTCCTTCAATTTCTCGCCGAGTCGGTCCTGTTCACCCTGCTGTCCGCGTTCCTTGCCATCCTGCTTGTTCAACTGGCCCTTCCTTCCTTCAACATTTTGACGGATAGCGCCGTGCGCATCCCATACCGCAATCCGGTCTTCTGGCTGGCGATGGGGACGTACGTCCTTGTGACCGGTTTGCTGGCCGGCAGCCGGCCTGCATTCTATTTGTCGGGTTTCAATGCTGTCAACGTGCTCAAAGGATCCTTCAGGGCCGGTCAGTCCGGCGCACTTTCGCGCCGCATCCTGGTAACAGCGCAATTCACGTGTTCGATCGCGCTTATCATCAGCACGGTGATCATTTATCAGCAGATCCGCTATGCCGAGAACCGGCCATTGGGCTATAACGCAGCCAGATTGATGGTCACGGACATGAGCGGCGATTTGTTCAACCACTACCAGGCGCTCCGGAATGACCTCCTCCGGACCGGTTTCGTCGAAGACGTGGCCAAGGCTTCCAGTTCGCCCACCGACCTCAACGCCCACACGGCAATGGAAAACTGGCCTGGCAAAACCGCGGACGCGCAAGGGTTCCTGGTGGGCGCCGTCAGCGCATCCGACAACTATTTCCGGACCCTTGGCATGAGGTTGATCGGGGGGCGGGACTTTGCGCAAAGCTGGGACATCGACACGGCCTGCGTCATCCTGAACGAGGCGGCAGTGCGCAGGATGGGACTGGAACATCCGTTGAACCAATACATCACCTGGAATGGCGGCCAGCGCGCGCTGGTGATCGGGATTGTCGGCGATGCCCTCATGGAATCGCCCTTCGCGGCCGTCAAACCGCTCGTCTTCACGCATGGCCGCGGCGGCAACGCCATTGTCTACAGGTTGCGCGCCGGCGTCAGGAACCGCGACGCGATCGCCGCGATCACGCCGGTATTTAACCGCTACAATCCCGCGTTTCCCTATATCTATCGGTTTGTCGATACGGAATACAACCAGAAATTCAATCTTGAAACACTCGTCGGCACCCTGGCAGGCATCTTTGCCATCCTCGCCGTCCTGATCTCCTGCCTTGGCCTCTTTGGGCTGGCCGCCTATATCGCGGAACAACGGACGAAAGAGATAGGCGTCCGCAAGGTCCTTGGCGCGTCCATCGGCCGGATCTGGTTCATGTTGTCGCGCGACTTCCTGCTGCTGGTCACTATCAGTGCGCTGCTGGCTTCCCCCATCGCCTTTGGTCTCATGCGGCAATGGTTGCTGAAGTACGATTACCGCATTTCGATCGGCGCCGCAGTCTTTGTCCTGGCCGCCTTGGCGGCCCTCTCCATCACCCTGATTACCATCAGTTTCCAGGCTATCCGCGCCGCCCGCGCCAACCCGGTCGACAGTCTCCGGACGGAATAACCGGCCCGGGGCGCTATCTGCCCCCGCCCCCCGGTCCCCGGTCCCTGATCCCTGCATCCTCGCTGCACCCGACCCGCACCCCGATCCCCACCCCGCCCGACGGCCCCGTCCAAATAAATAAAATTTACTATATTTAATCTCAATACATGATTTGTGAAAAGATTGGTTCTGCTATTCCCCCTGGTCCTGACCCTGCTGAATTCAATGGGGCAAGTCCCACCGCATGCCGGCAAAGGTTTCGACTATTCCTCCGCGCTGGCTCCTCTGCAGGCGACCATCGCCGCGGGCATTCCCGGAAAACCCGACAGCAATGTCCTCGACGCCTTTTACCAGATCGCTGACATCTACAATATCCGCAGCAGGAACTCGGGCGATTCCCATGACACGAGATTTATCGATTCCAGCAAGCGGTATGCGCAGCTGCTGATCGAAGGCGCCCACCAGCTCGGCCGTCAGGACTTTGAAGGAGCGGGTTACACCTTACTGGCGCAAGACCTCATCAGCGCCCACGCGGACGAACGCGGGATCGTCGGAAATTATCAGACCGCGCTCACCCTTTTCGGGACCTGGCTGCGCGACCACCCGGTCCCGAATGACCTCATCCTCGAACGCCAAAGCCTGGCCTTCACCAACATCGGTTTTACTTATTTTTTAAACAAGGAATACGCCCCCGCGCTGCGCTACTGCGACTCGGGCATTCTCCACGCGTACCCCGCCTTTGCCGCCGGGCTGCCGCTGACATACAAGGCAAGGATCTATATGGCGCTCGGCAAATTCGACGATGCCGAGGCCGCGTTGCGCAAAGCCCTCCGGGTCATGTCGGTCCAACCGATGGTGATGCGCTGGGAGGGGATGGATTACCTGGCGGGACTCCTGATCCAAAAGAACAAGCCTGACAGCGCACTCATCGTTCTCCGCCAGGCCCTTGCCGGTGATAAGCGCGGTTATCATATCAACTTTCATTATTACTGGCTGGGCAAAGCCTGGCTGGCCCTCCGCCGGCCCGATTCGGCCATGACTTACGCGCGCCTGGAACTCGCACTCGGCCAGACGCGCGCAAGCGCCGCCGACCGCCTCCGCGCTTACGAATTGCTTTACAAGACGGACTCGCTCCTCAACAACAGGGACGGGGAATTGACCTGGTACCGCCGTTGGGTTAACCTCGATGACAGCCTTGCCGCGGACGAGAGCGGAAAAGACGTCGCCGAGATCCAGCATAAGTACGAATACCAGACCGTCCGGGAAGCCGCCGAGCGGCGGCAATTCCTGTCCGAGCAACGGCACCAGCGCGAGACCCGGCTCTTTCTCATCTTTTTCCTCGGCCTTCTGGCTGTCACGGCGGGCATTCTCGCGTACTACAGCGTGAAGATGCGTCGCAAGACCGTCGAATTGAAGCGCAAGAACCAGGAGATCCTCGACGCCCACTTCAAGGGCCAGCATTTTGAAAGGAAGCGCGTCGCTTCGGAGTTGCACGACAACCTGAGCAGTCTCCTCGCGGCAACGAAACTCAGCATCCAGGTCCTCGATCCCTCCGCCCTGCCCCCCGGCGAACAGAAGCTTTTTCAAAGCGTGCTGGACATGATGGACACGGCCTGCAACGAAGTCCGCTATATCGCCCATGACATGATGCCGGTCAACCTGGAGCGTCAGGGACTGCCCGCGGCCCTCGAGTCCCTGGTCGCGAAACTGAACCAAACGGGCGTTATCCGCTTCGACCTGACGAATATCGATCTCCCGATCGCGCTGGACAAGATCACCGCCTTCAATATCTATTCGATCTGCCTCGAGTGCTGCAACAATATCCTGCGCCACTCGAAGGCCACCCGCGCGGCGATCGTGTTCCGGGCGCATGCCGGGAAGCTGCACCTGCTCATCTCCGATAATGGAAAAGGAATCCCGGACACAAAAAAGGACGGTATGGGCATCCGCAACGTCAACGAACGCATCGAGGCGTTACACGGGGCACTGGACGTGGAGACCTCCGCTGGCGGAACTTCGTTCTGGTTCACCATCCCCCTGGCAGCGCAGGAACTGGCCGTCAGATAATACCTTTTTTGCGGGCATATTGCGACAATCCCACCGCATTCTTCACCCCAGTTTTCGAAAAGATGTGTTTCCGATGGGTCTCCACCGTGCTGACGCTGATAAAAAGCTGGCTTGCAATTTCGAGGTTGGTCATTCCAACGGAGATCAGCCGCACGATCTCCATTTCGCGGTCGGTCAGCCCGTCCACGGATTTCACCGTCGCGTTCCTGGCCGCGAGCCGCTTCAACACCTCCTCACCGTAATAGCTCGACCCCGCCGCCACGGTATTCAGGGCTTCTGTAAAAACAGGCAGACTCGCGCTCTTGAAGACGTAGCCCCGCGCGCCCGCCCTGACCGCCGCTTCGATCGTGTCGACATCTTCCATCATCGTCAACATCAGGACCCGGACCTCCGGATGAAGCCGGCGCAGTTCCGCGATCAGTTCGAGCCCGCCCATGCCCGGCATCTGGATATCGGTCAGCACCATGTCGGCCTGCGAATGCTCGAGATAGGCCAATACCTCCTTCCCGTTGCTCATCTTGCCCACGACCGAATAACCCGGAATTTTCGCCACCAGCAACGACAAACTCTCCAGGAACACCGGGTGGTCATCCGCGATCAATAGTTTCATCGGTTACCGTTTACCTAAAGTTACAGAACTATTTTCCAGCAATAACCTGAAGTCATCCGGGTCGTTGATGATGACGTTGTGCTGCCGGGGACTGTGGATAAAGAGAATGCGGTTTTCCCTGACCATCGCCGGCGTCAGTTGCGCCTCCTCCGTCAGCAGGTAGCCGACATGTCCCTCCTTCAGCCGTTGCATCAGGCTATCGCTCATGGCATCCGTTCCCCCGCCGTGATTGGTGAACCAATGCACGAATTGATGCCGCCTGCCTGCCCTTATCCAGTCCATGAAAACGGGCAAATGCCCATACAGCGCATCAAACATCCATACCGCATCCACCTCCTCCGCCCCATACTTCAAAATATCCGCCACCGCCGAATACCCGCCGCTGTGACAACCCAGCACGATATGCGCCGCCTCCGCATCCGCCTGCACGATCCCGTAGGCCCTCAGTTCCGTCATCACATCCTCCACCAGCCCCCTGAAATCTCCCTCGCGGCGCAACTTACCGCCATAGCTGTCCGCCGAATTCTTTGCCGCTTCCGGCAGGACGAGGATGGCATTCGCATCCGCCGCCGCCAACTGGCGCGCAAGGCCATAGAAGACCAGCGCCGTGTCGATGCTATTGTGCCAGCCATGGAACCAGAAGATGAGCGTCGTCTTCCGCGACCTTTTCAAATGCGGCGGCACCACCAGCAATACGCTGCTGTCGTCATAGTGGCCGGCGACCGGGCGGAAGACGCTGTCCCCGTCGAGGAATCCATTTGCCCTTGCGGGGTCGGGAAAGCTGGTGAACGCTGAGGTCATCCGAAGGAGCTGATATCCCTGGTCCTTTTGCGCAAACACGCCGGTGCAGGAAAAAAGGAGCAGGATGAACACGGCAGTCGGTTTGTATCTCATATCCCTCGGTTTGATGACCGAAAGTACGATCTTTACAAAAATTTAACCCCATGTTTCTCCTGGTTTTGGGAGTTCTCCTGCTGGTCGCCGGCTTCATTGTGGCGGCCAGGACAGATAGCCTTAAACGTTATGGCACTCCCCTTCGGATCCTCGGTTTCGTTCTGTTCCTCATTGGATTAGCGGCCGCGTCTGTCGTCCAGGTGGGCGCCGGCGAAGTCGGGGTCCGGGTCCTTTACGGCCAGGTGCAGAACGACGTGCTCAGCAGCGGTCTGCACTTTATCAACCCCCTGATGGACGTGCAAAAAATGGACATCAAGACACAGAACTATACCATGTCCGCCGTCCGTGACGAAGGCGCCAAGGAAGGCGACGATGCCATCCGCGTCCTCACTTCCGACGGTCTCGAGGTCATCATGGATATCACCGTGCTGTATCGCGTCATCTCCGCCGATGCGCCGCGTATCCTTCGCGAGACCGGGCTCGACTATACCGACAAGATCGTCCGGCCCATTTCCCGTACCAGCATCCGCGACAACGCCGTCTATTACGACGCAGTCTCCCTGTATTCCAGCAAGCGCGACGAGTTCCAGCGACGCATCCTTTCGTCCATCGAAGGGCAATTCGCAAAACGCGGCCTCCTGCTGGAGCAGCTGCTGATCCGCAATATCAGCCTGCCGCAGGCGGTCAAGCAAAGCATCGAACAAAAAATGACCGCGGAACAGGACGCGCAGAAGATGCAATACGTCCTCCAAAAAGAACAGCAGGAAGCCCAGCGCAAACGCATCGAGGCCCAGGGGATCGCCGACTACCAGCGGATCATCAGCGAAAGCCTGACCGACCGCCAGCTCCAATACGAGTCGATCAAGGCCCAGCTTGAGATCGCCAAATCCGCCAACACCAAAGTGATCATCATGGGCAAAGCGGGCGCGCCGGTGATGTTGGATACGAAGAATTAACTTTGACCGAAGACCGGCCCTTCTAACGCCGGACCTCCGTCATGCCCACCATCCATCTCCTCATCTCCGGCCGAGTCTAGGGTGTCAACTTTCGCGCCGCCACCCGCGAGGTCGCTGTGCGCTTATCCCTCACCGGGTGGGTCCGCAATACGCCCGAGGGCCAGGTCGAGCTGACCGCCACGGGCCCCGAGGCCGCGTTGCAGCAATTGATCGCCTGGTGCCGCCATGGGCCGCCGATCGCCAGGGTCGCGGGGCTGACCGAGGAAAGGGTGGCTGAGGAATCGTTTGGAGGGTTCGAGATCCGGCGGGGGTGAGTCGGGCGGATGAGTCGCGGCGGCTCATCGCGCGAGCAAACGCCTTCTGAACTCCGATTTTAGAAAAGGAGCAAGTCGCCGGAAACTATATTTGAGCGAGTAATCCGGTTGGATATCGCGGATCGCGTGCGGGAATGAACAGCCATCCAGAATTCCACGGCGCTTCCTGTTAACAAGATCCCGCCCGGCGAAGTGGTATCCAGGCGACATTCCCCGGCCACCCCTATCGCCCAATCACAAGCCACTGAGTCCTGTTCATCTGTCAGCGGCTTCGCCGGCCAGATAATCGTCAAGAAATTTTTTCCTGTCCGCGAGAACGAAGGCATTTACCTGTGCCCATTGCTCGTCCCCGAACAAATCGTGGATGGTCAACTCCTCTCCGGTCCGCAAGTCACGGGCTATTCTCCAAAATAGGTTAGGCCTTAATGACACGCAATGTTCACTCAATACCAGCCTTTACAAGACTACCTAAGAACCTAGCAAAAGGCTCAATATCCTGCCCAACACTCGCCTTTTCCAAGGCCTGCATATACTCATCCCGCCGCTCGACAGGAATAATCGTCCAGGGATACCCGCCGGAAGCAAGCATGGCATTCATGAGAAAACGCCCCATCCGGCCATTTCCATCCATATAAGGATGAATAAACACAAAAACAAAATGCCCTAAGACAGTCCGTACAGAAGCTTCCGGTTCCGATTCCAGGAGTTCAAATAGCACAGGCATGACATCCGGCAGCGCGTCCACATTTATGGGAACGTGCTTGGATCCGCCGATATAAACCTGGTGCGTTCGGTATCCAGCCAGGTCTTCCGATTTCAGGATGCCGGCAATAACACTCGGTTCGAATAGTTGCCGGTACCAATTCCCGTGATCCTCATCGGCCACACGTCCCGCATTTTCGCCGGATAAAATTTTGGTTATGCTCTCCTTTACCTGCTGAAAAGCCTGCCAATAACCCCTGGCAGCCATGGCATTTCGTTCTCTCTTGTCTTCCTCATATTTATGATGATCCCAGTCCCCGCTACGTACCCGCTCGATCAACTCCCGGCTAACCCGGTATCGCTCGATGGACAAGGAATGATAGGCATCGTTTACATAGAGATTGTCCATCGATTGGAGATATGCTTTCTTATCCGCAGGTAGTCCCGGCGCCGGGGGAAAGTGAGAAATAACGACTTCCCGCATTTGATGCCACATCAGGCGGAGCCGATTGACATAAGGAGACCGCTCCCGTGCCGGCAAATTGAGATTTAATTTAGTATCAAATGGATCTTCCTCCCTCACGTTATACCCCGCTGCCGACATAGTATCCATGACCTGTTGAGCGATACGATCCCGGCCAATATTGCGGAATGCTCCTGCCAGCCTCCCGGCATAGGTAGTATGTCCCTTAGCTAATAAAACATGCAGCACCTCCGAAGCATCCCGGATCATCGCAAGAGCCGTCCGGGCATCTATCGGATTTTGAGAGAACGTATTGGGCGAGCAAAAGATTAGCGAACCGGGTAAGCTATAGCAACGTATCCCCCGCATTACCTCTACTACTTCTTCCGGAGGAAAAGGGGTTTTCATAACAAAGAGGGAAGTATCATGCGGCAGCGGCATATTGTAGTTCGATCCCTCGGATGAGCGAACCAGCAATTGCTTCGGCACAGTCCAATTACCGGCATGCAATTGCAGCGACTGCTCCGGGGCAACAATCCAATCCTTGCCATACTTTTCGTCGAGGAACCGCCCGCAGAATTCCCAATAGCTGCTATACCAGGACGTGCTATCGCCCGGTCGTTCATCCGGCCGGCTGGGAGTATACCATCCCTTCGATACTTCTTTCAGATAGCCGGTCTTCACCAGTAATTCCCGGTTGATCCGGTTGATTTCGGTGGATTTTATCGCGACCAGACCCTTCTCCTGTAAGCCATGTAATTCCTCAAGCGCGTCAGCCAGCTTTTCACCCGGAGTTGCCATAAGCGAGAATTTGCGCCTGCCCGGACTGTTTTTAGGATTCCGCGTGGGCTATTTTTAGGTTTCCGTGCGTACTATTTTTAGGATTCCGCGCGGGCTATTTTTAGGTTTCCATGCAAAAATACTGAAAATGAGGGAATTAATAAGGGAAAATCCTTTCAAGATCAAGCCATTGATTGACAACACGATGTCCTTAACCCGGCATCAAAATATATCTTATAGCCGAATAGAGACTTCCCAGGTCCCTAAACAACTATGAAAATAAAATCCACAAAAAAACCAGCAAATCGGTAATTTCACCCCAGCTTTTTCCCCAGGTCGCAATTCGGTCACCCCGAAACCGCCACCCTCACAACTCATTGCATTTGAAGTATAAACGCAGTCTGGTTCGAGTCCCGTCCGGTCTTGAGATCGAAATTGAATTCATATTCCAGCGGGTTGGGATATGCTCCCCGTCCCATTCACCTTCCATTTTTATAGATAGAAAATTCGCGTTGCGAAACGTGATCTCGTAAGAAAGATAAGACATCCCTTGCTTAATCGTCGCCTGGACCGCCTTCCTCAACGAATATCCCTCCGAATCGGCCTCCAGGACCTGGCTCCGCACCTGCGCATTGATCGCGCTGTCCACTCTTCTGTTCCCGGTGCCAAAGATCGGGTACGAGAAGGCGCTGTCGGTCATACAATAACAGCGGGCAACAGGTCCTTTGTGGATTTCGCGCAGTTTCAACGATTGCGCCTTCCCGTAAACAGGGCCGGCCAGATTAAAAAGGACAAGCCATTTCATGGCCCTGAAGATACTACCTTCTCCCTACATCCCCTTCGCCGCCGGCAGCCGGATCGGGATCATCAAAATATTGCCCGACCCGTTACACCAATTATCGTTCTCCTTTTCCAACTGGTCATAATCGAGCGGCGCTCCTTTCCGCTCATAAAAGCCCTTTACCCGGCTGCTCGAAAAATACAAGGTCTTCCCGTCGTGTGAAACGTATGGCGAGGAATTCCCGCCTCCGTCGTTGACAGCGGGCCCAAGCTTCTGCGCCGGTCCCCATCCTTGCTCGCCCCCGGCGGCGTCCGGCCCGCCCGCTTGTCGAAACGCGATATACAGGTCCTGGCCACTCAAAAATACCAGGTACCGCTCGTCG
>Ga0134125_10002186_pt1 | contig 23345 bp, 20 predicted proteins | sample KB31751_FD_96464 | JGI IMG/M metagenome (GOLD analysis project Ga0134125, IMG submission 96464) | Terrestrial soil microbial communities with excess Nitrogen fertilizer from Kellogg Biological Station, Michigan, USA - KB3-175-1 | ecosystem: Environmental > Terrestrial > Soil > Unclassified ... | reverse complement strand
GAATGACGCCCGACTTGCGCGAGATCTCGATCGTCTGAATCAGATCGACGACCGCCATGTCCGAGAGCTGTCCGGCGAACTTGGTGCGCGACTCGCGCTTGTTACCGTCCTCGAGCGCGACCCGCTGTTTCTTCTGCAGCAGGATCTTCACGCGCGTGACGATCTCTTTGATGTAGATCGGCTTGGTGAGGTAGTCCTCGACGCCGAGCTCGAGGCCGCGGATCTTGTCCTCGACGTCGGATTGCGACGTGAGGAAGATGAACGGGATCGGCGCCCAGTCGGCGTTGTGCTTCAAGCGCTCGACGAGCTCGAAGCCGTCCATCTCCGCCATCTTCGTGTCGGAGATGATCAGATCGGGCGCGGACGTCTCGACCTTCGCGAGCGCGTCGGCGCCGTTGACCGCAGTAGTGACGTTGAAACCGGCCTTCTTCAGGCTGACTTCGAGAACGCGAAGGCTCTTCGTGTCTCCGTCAACGAGTAGAAGGCTCTGCTTGGCCACAGCTCCACCGCAATGAAAACAGGGAGCTAAAGCTTAGATCGGAAACTTGGGTTTGGCTACTGGACGTCGAAGACGATGTTGGCGACGAAGCACACCGAGACGGGCTGCGGCTTGTAGGTCCACTGCTTGATGGTGTTGACGATGGCGTCGTCGGCGCCGGGGATGCTCGCCAGAACGTTGACCTGGTAGACGCGACCATCGTTACCGACGCACACCTTGCCCGCGAAGCGCGCGTCACCGGTTCCGCGACGCTGGCTGCGGATGATGGCGGGCAGCTGCGGCTCCTCGTGCGCGAGCTGCTGGGAGTCGAGCGTGCGCGCCGCGACGTTGCGCGGCTTCTGCGGCGCCATCGAGGCCACCGCCGCCGGTCGCGCGCCCGAGGCCGCGCCCTGAATCGGCTTGGGCGCCATCGACGGAGCCGTCGCGCTCGCCGTCGGAGTGGGCGCCACCGGATGCGGCGCAGCCGCCACCGGCGCGGTCGCGTGCGGAGCCACGGCCGCGACCACCGGCGTCTCCGGCTTCGCCGCCTGAGCCTGCTCGGGGTGGCCGGCCAGCATCTTCGCCGACAGACCGGTCGTCTCGGTCGCCTTGCCATTGTCGAACGCGAACGACCGCGTCCACAGCTCACCCTCGCGCAGCGACACCTTCTTGGTTTCGCGCACGCTCGCCGCCGAGTTGAGCAGCACGATGACGTGCTTGCCCGCCGGCACCGCGAGATCGATGAGCGGCGTCGCGCCGTACGGCACGCCGTCGACGAGGAGCTCGCAGCGCGGCTCCGATGCGACCGTGATGTGCGCGTCGCCCGGCTTCGCCGCCGGACGCGGATGCGCCGGCGCGCTCAGCGCCGGAACGGGCGCCGCCGCCGAGGGAACTGCCGCCGCGACCGGCAGCCCCGTCGGCGCCGTCGCCTTCGGAGCCACCGCCGCGCCCGTCGCTGCCGCCGCCGGTTGTGCCGCCGGCACCGCCGCGACCGCTGTCGGACGTGGAACATCGGTGTTGCGCTTCGTCTGCCAGAACACGACGACGCCACCGCCGAGCACGACGAGCAGGACCGCCATCACCGCCTGCAGCCCGAGCCGCATGACGTGCTGCTTGCGTGCCGCCGCCAGCGGCGTCGGCTTCGGAGACGACGTGCGCCGCGACGCCTCGCCGAGGTACGACGACGACGAGCCCGTCATCGTCACCTGCGCCGCCGTCGCCATCGCCGCCGCGTCGGCCGACTTGTGCGTCGCCAGCTCGTCGGCGTAGATGCGCTCCATGTACTGCGAGAGCGGCACCGTGCCGGTCACCAGCTGATTGTCGCGCCCGAACGCATCGAGATCGGCGTGAAGATCGCGCGCCGTCTGATAGCGATCGTCGGCATTCTTCTGCAAGCAGCGCACGACGATCGCGTTGAGGAACGCCGGATAGAACGGCAGCAGATCGCGCGGCGACGGCACCGGCCCTTCGATGATCTTCTTGAGCGTGTCGAAGTCCGAGCGCTCGTGATAGAGCCGCTTGCCCGTCGTCAGCTCGAACAGGATGATGCCGATGGCGAAGATGTCCGAGCGCCGATCGACGTTCGCGCCCTTGCACTGCTCGGGCGACATATAGCCGATCTTGCCCTTCAGCGTGCCGGCGAGCGTCTCCACTTCGCGCGTCGCCGCCTTGGCGATGCCGAAGTCGACGACCTTGACGCTGCCGTCGAAGCTGACGACCACGTTCTGCGGAGTGACGTCGCGGTGAACGATCTCGAGGCTGCGCCCTTCGAAGTCACGCTTCTCGTGCGCGTAGTGCAGACCCGCGCAGCACTGCGTGAGGATGGAGACGACGTGCTCGAGCGGCGGCTTCGCGTAGCCGAGCTTCGCACCCGCGCGCACGATCTCGATGAGATTGTGCCCACGCAGGTACTCCATCGCGATGAAGTACTCGTTGTCGACGTGGCCGACGTCGTAGATCTGGACGATGTTCGGATGATCGAGGGTCGCAGCGACGCGCGCCTCGTCGAGGAACATGCGGACGAACTCCGGATCCTGGGTACGATGTTGCAGGATCCGTTTGATGACGAGGTACTTCTCGAATCCCTGGATCGACTTCGTACGCGCGAGAAAGATCTCGGCCATGCCGCCGGCGGCGAGGCGCGAGACGAGCTCGTACTTTCCGAAGGACACGGGTTGGAAGGACATTTGATCGAGACATTGTAGCGTTCAGGTTGCAGTGCCGTCAAGGCACGCACCCAAGAATGTTTCGTAATCTCAGACACCTGCCTAACTGTAATGTTCTAGTTCCGGCGCTTACACGAATTGCACGAACCTTCGTGAAAGGATTTCTCGGAGGGTGGCAAGCTCGGGTAAACGCGAGAGCGACCGTGCGACGTACGACAGGCTGTTGGGGATGTGTACGAGGAATCCTGGATTCTTTTTGACGCGATCGATGAACACGAAGCGACCCGCGTCCTTCAGCTTGCGCTGCACCACCTGCAGATCGAAGAGGCGCTGAAAGCGCGCGCCATCGAGCTGCGATTTGTCGACGAAGAACGCGACCAGCTCGTCGAGCAGCGAGGGCGAGAGCGCGACGTACGAGTCGCGCAAGAGACCGACGAGATCGTAGGCGCGCGTGCCGAGGAGCGCGTCTTGAAAGTCGATGATGCGCAGGCGCGGCGCTCCGTCTACGTCTTGCACCATCAGGTTGCGGCTCTGATAGTCGCGATGCACGAAGCCGCGCGGCTCGGCGGCGAGCTCCTCGGCGATACCGCGGAAGCTGCGCTCGAGCTCCTCGCGCTCGGCGGGCGTCGGTGCGAGGTTCTGGGCTTCGAGGCCGTACTCGCGAAAATGATCGAGCTCCCACTTGAGGAGCTCGTAGTCGAAGCCACGCGAGAAAGCGATGCAGTCGGGATCGGGATTGGCGGCGGCGTAGCGCTGCAACGACGCGAGCTGATCGATCGCCTGGCGGTAGTAACGCCCGCGCACGTCGTCCCCGGAGTCGAGCACGCGCGACTCGAAGGTGATGTCGCCGAGATCCTCGAGGTAGAGCATGGCGCCCTCGGAATCGTAGCGATAGATGGCGGGGACCGACGCGCCCGCGCGCGCGAGGTAGCGCTGTATATTAATGAAGGGCAGCTCGGTGGGCGCGTGGCTCTTGGCCGCCTCTTCGGACTTGAGCGGGTTGTCGCCGAGCTCCATGACCATCACGCTCGGGAGCTTGCCTCCGTCGACCGTGATGCGGTGATAGCGGCGGATCGACGCACCGCCGGGGAGCGTCTCGAGTCGCGGATTTTTTCCGCCGGTCAGCTCCAGCGCGACAGGAAAGGTGGTGCGCGCGAGATCGTCGTGGCTAAGATGCGGCATCGTGTCGTGATAGTACGGAGCGCGATTGGACAAGGCAACGAAAGAGCGGCTGGTTTCGGGGGCGGGCGCGCTCGGCGTGGCGCTCGACGGCGCGCAGATCGACAAGCTCGCCGACTACCTCGCACTCCTGCAGAAGTGGAATCCAAAGATCAACCTCACCGCGATCACCGAGCCGCGCGCGGTCGTCGAGCTGCACTTCCTCGACAGCCTGGCGGTAGCGCCGCTCGTTCGTGAGTGCGCGACGCTGATCGATGTCGGGAGCGGCGCGGGATTTCCAGGCGCGGTGCTCGCCATCGCCCTGCCCTCACTCGCGGTCACGTGCATCGACGCGGTGGCCAAGAAGGTCGCGTTCCTGTCCACCCTCAAGCGCTCGGTCGCGCCGAACCTCGAACCACTGCATCGGCGCGATGACGCGATCGATCGAACGTTCGACGCCGCCGTGTCGCGCGCGACCTGGGACCCGCCGGAATGGATCGGTCACGGCGCGCGGCTGGTCGGCGACCACGGCCGGGTGATCGCGATGCAGACCGCCGATGCGCCGGCGCTCGACGCACCTGCCGGTTTCACGCGCGAGCCACCGATCGAATACGAGGTCGGCGGCGCTCGCCGTCGACTTCAGCCGTTCCGTCGGCTCTAGCGTTCCACGTGGAACATATGGTAAACCGTCGCCACCATCATGGTTGACAATGGTTCCACGTGGAACATGGCGGCCGAGTTGGAAGCGCTCGACCGCAGCGGGCTCCGCCGAAGGATGCGCGCGATCGATGGCGCCCAGTCAGCCGAGCTCTCGGTCGAGGGCCGGCGCGTCCTCAACTTCTCGTCCAACAACTACCTCGGGCTCGCCGACTCGCCGCTCCTTCGCGACGCCGCGATACGCGCCATGCACGAGCATGGCTTCGGCGCCGGCGCCTCGCGGCTCATCGTCGGCAATCTCTCGCCGCATCGGGCGCTCGAGGCGCGCATCGCCCGCTGGAAACGCACCCCCTCGGCCCTCCTCTTCAATTCCGGATATCAAGCGAATGTCGGCGTGATCTCGGCGCTCGTCGGGCCCGACGACGTGGTCTTCTCGGACGCGTTGAACCACGCCAGCATCATCGATGGCTGCCGGCTGTCGCGCGCGCGCGTCGTCGTCTACCCGCACTCCGACCTCGCGGCCCTCCGCTCGCTGCTCGGGCGCGAGCGCGGCCGACACCGCCTCATCGTCAGCGACTTCATCTTCAGCATGGACGGCGATCGAGCGCCGGTCGCCGAGCTCGCGGCGCTCGCCCGCGAGCACGACGCCCTTCTCGCCATCGACGAAGCCCACGCCGCCGGCATCATCGACGACGACACGCCGGTCGACCTGCGCATCGGAACCTTGGGAAAAGCGCTCGGCGGATTCGGCGCCTACGTGGCCGCGTCGGCGCCAACGGTCGAGCTCCTCTCGCAACGGGCGCGCAGCTTCGTCTTCACGACCGCCCTGCCCGTCCCGGTCGTCGCCGCCGCTCACGCCGCGATCGATTGGCTCGGGACCGACGACGGGCGCGCCCGCGTCTCCGCGCTCGCCGAAAACTGCCGCTACCTTCACGAGCGGCGCGGCCTCGCCGGAATACCGTCGCACATCGTTCCGCTGCACATCCGCGAAGGAGATCCGCGCCGCGCGATGGCCGCCTGCGAGGCACTGCTCGAGCGCGGGATCTTCGTGCAGGGAATCCGCCCGCCGACGGTGCCGCCGGCAAGCTCCCGGCTCCGCTTCGCGCTCATGGCAACCCATACTCGCGCCCAGCTCGATACTGCGCTCGCCGCTCTCGACGAGCTGCGCGATCACTTCGCCTGAAGAGGCCCTCATGAACCTGTCTGAGAAAGATCGCCGTTACGTCTGGCATCCGTTCACACAGATGCGCGACTGGACCGCCGCCGAACCGCTCATCATCGCGCGCGCCGAAGGCAACGAGCTCATCGACACCGACGGCCGCCGCTACCTCGACGGCGTCAGCTCGCTCTGGGTCAACCTCCACGGCCACCATCGCCGCGAGCTCGACGACGCCGTGCGCGCGCAGCTCGACCGGGTCGCGCACTCGACCCTGCTCGGCCTCGCCAATGTGCCGTCGATCGAGCTCGCCGAACGACTCGTCAAGATCGCGCCGCCGGGCCTCTCGCGCGTCTTCTACAGCGACTCGGGATCGACCGCCGTCGAGGTCGCGCTCAAGATCGCCTTCCAGTATCAGAAGCAGCGCGGCCACGCCGAAAAGCGGAAGTTCCTCGCGCTCACCGACGCCTATCACGGCGACACCGTCGGTGCGGTCAGCGTCGGCGGCATCGATCTCTTTCACGAAATCTTCCACTCGCTGCTCTTCCATGTGCTGCGCGTGCAGCCTTCGATCGACGCGCTCGAGCAGATGCTGGCCGAGCACGGGCACGAGCTCGCCGCGCTCGTCGTCGAGCCGCTGGTGCAGGGTGCCGCGGGAATGCTGATGCAGCCGCCCGGTTTTCTGCGCGCCGCGCGCGAGCTGTGCAGCCGCCACGAGGTCCTTCTGGTGTGCGACGAGGTCGCGACCGGCTTCGGCCGCACCGGAACCATGTTCGCGTGCGAGCAGGAGTCGGTGTCGCCCGATCTCTTGTGCCTCGCCAAGGGCATCAGCGGCGGCTATCTGCCGCTCGCCGCCACGTTGGCGACCGAGCAGATCTACTCGGCCTTCCTCGGACAATATGAGCAGAAGCTCACATTCTTCCATGGTCACACCTACACGGGCAATCCGCTCGCTTGCGCTGCCGGGATCGCCTCCCTCGACCTGTTCGAGCGCGACCACGTGCTAGAGAAGCTGCAGCCCAAGATCGGGCGCCTACACGCTCGTCTCGACGAGCAGCTCCGCCCGCTGAAGCCGGTCGTCGAGATCCGCCGTCGCGGCTTCATGGTCGGCGTCGAGCTCGGCCCGTACGCGTACGAGCAGGCGATCGGCGCGCGCGTCTGCATGGACCTGCGCGCGCGCGGCGTGATCCTGCGACCGCTCGGCAACGTGATCGTCATGATGCCGCCGCTCTCGATCACCGACGACGAGATCGATCGGCTCGTCGACGCCACGCGCGCTGCGATCGCCGCCGTGTGCGGCGCATGACCGGCCTCTTCGTCACGGCGACCGACACCGGCGTCGGCAAGACCTGGGTCGCCTGCGCCCTCGCGCGCGCGGCGACACGGCGCGGCCTGCGCGTCGCCGCCATGAAGCCGTGCGAAACCGGCGACGGCGACGACGGCGCGCGCCTGATGGACGCCGCCGGCCGCCCGCTCGATCCGGCGCTCGCGCGCCCCTACCAGTTCCACCTGCCCGCATCGCCCGAGGTGGCGGCGCGGGTCGAAGGGACCGTCGTCGACGTGGCGTGCATCGTCGACGCCTTCGCGCGTCTCACGAGAGACGCGGATTTCACGATCGTCGAAGGCGCCGGCGGGCTCCTCGTACCCGTCGCTCCCGGGGTGCTAATGGCCGACCTCGCCGCGCGCCTCGGCCTGCCGCTGCTCGTGGTTGCGCGCGCCTCGCTCGGCACGGTCAACCACACGCTCCTCACGATCGAAGCCGCGCGCGCACGCAAGATCGCCATCGCCGGCGTGGTCACGAGCCGCGCCGCCGACACCGCCGGCCCCGAAGAGCCGACGAATCCGGAGGCGATCGCCACCTACGGCCGCGTGCCCATCCTCGGCGTCTTCCCGCACGGCCGCGACGCCGACGTCGTCGCCGACCGCGTGCTCGATCAGATCCAGCCGCGCGCGCGGTAGGCGACGCGCGCGATCAGCTCGCGCGCCCGCGTCCGCACGCCCACGCCCATGTCGGCGAACGCGAGCGGCTCGGCATCCACGCCGACGCGCCGGAACGCCGCGACCGCCCGCGCGCGATGAAAGGCCTGCGTCACCACGAGGGCTCGCGCCATCCCGTGCGCGCGCAAGACCGCGGCGCAACCGGTCGCGTTCTCCCGCGTCGTGAGCGCCGCCGTCTCGACGAGCACGCGCTCGGCCGGCACGCCCAGCTTCAGCGCGCGCCGCCTCATCAGCTCCGCCTCGCACTTGCCGGTCATGAGCAGCATCGGCGCCCTTCCCGCGCGCCACGCTTCGACGCCGGCGAGCACGCGCTCGGCGAGCAGCGGCCCCAGATCGCCTTCGGGCCCGAGCGCCGCGCCGAGCACGACGATCACGTCCGCGCTCACGGACGCACGCTCACTTGCCGATACAAAAGCGCGCGAAAATCGCGTCGAGCACGTCGGCATCGACGGTCTCGCCGGTGACGCGCCCCATCGCATCGAGCGCCTTGCGCGCATCGACCGCCGCCAGCTCCGGCGGCTCGCCCAGGCCGAGCAGCTCACCCGCGCGCTCCAACGTCGCCGCGCCGTCGCCGAGCGCCTCGGCCTGTCGCGCGCTCACGATCGCCACGCCCTCTTCGACGTCGCCGGCGACCGCGCGGGCGATCGCGGCGCCGAGCGCCGCCACACCTTCGCCGCGCGGCGCCTCGGTCTCGACGACGATCGCGCCCTCGGGTAGCTCGCGCGCCGGTCCGAGATCGCGCTTGTTCCACGCGATCAATTTCTCCTGCGCGATCGCCTCCCAGGCCCGCCGCTCGACGTCGCCGAACCCGACCGCGCCATCGACCACGAGCACCACCAGGTCCGCGCGCGCCGCCCGCGCCCGTCCCAGCTCCAGCCCGCGCCGCTCGAGTCGCTCGGGGTCCTCGCGCTCGCCCGCGGTGTCGACGAGCGTGACCGCCACGCCGTCGAGCGCCACCTCGGCCACCACCGCGTCGCGCGTCGTTCCCGGCGCCTCGTCGACGATCGCGCGCTCCTGTCCAACGAGCGCATTGAGCAGGCTCGACTTGCCCGCGTTCACCCGCCCGACCAGCGCCACCTCCGCCGGGCGAAACAGCGCCGGCCGATAGCTCCTCGCCATCGCGCGCATCTCACGCGAAATCTCGCCGAGCGCCCGCGCGCTCTCCGCTTCCGGCGAGACGTCGCCCGCGTCCTCGGGAAAATCGATCGCGCCCTCGAGCTCGGCGAGCACCGCGATCAGCTTCTGGCGCAAGCGCACGATCCGCTCCGCCAGCGCGCCCGCGTTCATCGCCTGCGCCGCGCGCAACGCCCGCTCGCCGCGCGCGCCGATCAGCGCCGCCACCGACTCGGCGCGCGTCAGGTCGATCCGCCCCGCCTCGAACGCCCGCCGCGTGAACTCGCCCGGCTCGGCCATGCGCGCGCCCGCCGTCAGCACCGCCTCGAGCAGCCGCTGCATCACCAGCGGTCCGCCGTGCCCCTGCAGCTCGGCCACGTCCTCGCCGGTGTACGACTTCGGCGCGCGCATCACCACCGCGAGCACCTCGTCGATCCGCTCGCTCGTCGCCAGATCGTACGCGACCGTGCGCTGCAGCTTGTGCGACTGCGGCTTCGCCGGCCACGGCCGCACCATCTTGCCGAGGATCTCCGCGGCGCGCGGCCCCGAGAGCCGCACGATGCCGATGCCGCCGCCTACCGCAGTCGCAATCGCCGCGATGGTATCGCGCGAATCGGGACGGCTACTCTGCGCCGCCACCGTCGCCGTCGCGCGTCGGGATCACGACGAGATGGCGATAGATCCCTTCGCCCTCGGAGCGCGTGGTCAACCCCTGCATCTCCGCCAGCGTGACGTGGATGATGCGCCGATCGGCCGCGCTCATCGGATCCGCCGCCACCGGCCGCCCCGTGCGCTTGGCCTTCTCCGCAAGCTTGTGCGCGAGCTCGACGAGCGCCTCGGCGCGCCGGCCGCGATAGCCCTCGGCGTCGACGGTGATCGGCTTGCCTTCGCCCTCGCCGAGCTTCTTCGACACGATCTTGTTGACCATGTACTGGAGCGAATCGAGCGTCATGCCCTTCTTGCCGATGATCAGGCCCGTCTCCGGTCCCTTGATCTCGAGCGTGACGCGCTCCTCGGTCTCCGACGGCACGACCTCGTGCTCGACGCCCATCTTGGTCAGAATCGTGCGCAGAACGTTCGCCGCTTCTTCCATCATGCCCTCGCCGGCTTCGCCACAGCCTTCGTCGGTCGCGCCGGGTTGTCGTCGCCGCGTTTCAACAGCCACTGCTGCAAGAAGGTCAGGATCGTGTTGGTGAGAATATAGATCGTCAAGCCCGCGGGCAGGAAGATGGAGAACGCGGTGTACATGACGGGGGTGATGTACATCATCGTCTTCTGCTGCGAGTCGGCCGGCGTCGGCTGCGTGATCTGCTGCAGGAACATCAACAGGCCGGTCACGATCGGAAGCACGAAATAGGGATCGGCCGCCGTCAGATCGCGAATCCAGAACACGAACGGCGAGCGATAGAGCTCGACCGAGTTGCCGAGCATCGAGTAGAGCGCGATGTAGATCGGCATCTGGATCGCGATCGGCAGGCAGCCGCCGAGCGGATTCACGCCGTGCTTCTTGTACAGCTCCATCGTCGCCATGTTGAGCGCGTTCTTGTCGTCGCCGAAGCGCTCCTTGAGCTTGTCCATCTCCGGCTTCAGCTTCGCCATCGCCTTCATGGACTTCATCGACTTCTGCGTCGGCAGCCAGGTCAGCGCCTTGAGCACGATGGTGAGGAAGATGATGGCGACGCCCCAGTTCGGGACGACCCAGTGGAACGCCTTCAGCACGGCGAGCATCGGCCGCGCCAGCCACTCGAGCAGGCCGCCCCAGCCGTACTCCATGATGTCGCCGAGCTTGGCCGAGACGCCGCCGACCTGCACCGCGTCGAGCTGCGACAAGATCTTCGGCCCCATGAACACGGCGAGGTCGTACTGCGTCTTGCCGTGCGCGGGCACCTCGCGCTGTCCGACGGTGAGGATGCTCGTCATGCTGCCATCGGCGGCCGCGCCGAGGTTGCACACCTTCTCTTCGGGTCCCTTGGCCAGCGCCGCCGCGGTCAGGAAGTACTGCTCGCCGACGGCGACCCAGGCGATGTCGCCGCGCACCTCGATCGGCTTCTTCTGCAGCTCCTCGAGGTTGCCCTTCTTGACCTTGCCGCCGGCGAGGCACTCCGCCGCCGTCTGGCCCACGCGTCGCGAGAACATGCCGCCCGGCTTGATCGCCGGATCGTGCCACGTGTGCATCTGCATGCGGAAGTAGTGAGCCGCCGGCTTGTCGCTCTTGTTCTCGACGGTGACGGTGAGCTTGAGCTCGTAGGTGCCCGGCAACGGAACGAAGCGCTTGGTCACGCGCGTCGTCTCGTTCTCCCACGTGTACGTGATCGCGCCGTCGCTGCCGACGGGCGCCACGTTCCACACCGCATCGGGCGGCAGGTTGAACGCCGACGACGGGAAGGTGATCACGAGCGGCAAATTGGGCACGCGCGTCTTGATCAGATCGATCGGCTCCGCCTGCTTGTTGCTCTCGCGCGGGTTGTCTTCCTTGTATTGAGGATCGAGCAGCACCCAGTGCGACGGCGCCGCGCCCTCCGACGTGAACGTCCCGCGATAGCGCTTGGGCTGCTCGATCGTCGTCTCGACGGCGGGCGCCTTCGCGGCGGGCGGCGCCGGCGGGCCTTCCGTCTTCTCGTCTTTGTTTTCCGGCTTCTTGTCGGCCGCGGGCTTTTCGTCCGGCTTCGCTTGCGCGGCCTGCGCCGTGTCCGGATTCGCCGTCGCCGGCGCGCTCGCCGCCGGTTGCTCGGCCGGCTTGTGCTCGGGCTTCTTGAAGAACGCGACCACGACGAGCATGACGCCCATCGACACCACCGACGCCAGCAGAACGCGCTTATCCATTGATCGAGTCCGATGGAATCGGCGGATCGTACCCGCCTGGATGGAACGGATGGCAGCGACCAAGCCGCTTGAGCGCGCGCCAGCTACCGCGCGCCGGTCCGTAGTGACGCACGCACTCGGCGGCGTACGTGGAACAAGTGGGATGGAAGCGGCACTGCGCGCCGAGCGCGCCGAAGATCGGCGACAAGAGCCACCGATACAGGGCGATCGCGGCGAGCAGCACAGCCGCGACGGACGCGCTCAGAGTTTTCTGCACAGCTTCTCGATCTCCCGTACCACCTGGTCGTAGTCGACTGCGACGGCGCTCTTCTTCGCGACGAAGACGATGTCGAGCCCGCCTGGGAACAACAATCTGTGACGCCGAAAGGCTTCCCGCACCAGGCGTTTTACGCGGTTTCGCTGAACGGCTCCCCCGAGCTTGCGCGACGCCGTCACTCCGACGCGCGTCGTACCCGGCTCGTCCTGCGGCAACACGAACACGAGAAAGCTATCGGTGTGAATCTTGCGGCCGCCACCCTGCACCCGCAAAAACTCGCCGCGTTTGCGCAGGCGCGAGCTCTTGGGGAAACGCTCGGGCGTCACCGCGCCTCGGTTCGCGAGCGCGGGTTACTTGCGGGCGACAGCGACGGTGAGCCGCTTGCGACCCTTGCGACGACGACGCTGCAAGGTGAGACGACCGCCCTTGGTCGCCATGCGCTTGCGAAAACCGTGGGAGCGCTTGCGGCGCTTGTTGTGGGGCTGATAAGTGCGCTTCACGGAAGTTCTCCTGGTCCGAGTGAAATAGCCGCGGAGCTATAGCAATCACGACCTTCCGTGTCAAGACGTCGCTCGGTCGTGCGCCGTCATACGCCCGATCGCCGTAAAGTACCCACTGGACGCGAAGATTTTGCCGAACGTGCGGCGGAATGACGCGGTTTGGCCAACCGCGACGGTTTTCGGCATTTCGACCGCGCAAACCCCCGCCCCACGCGGAGGAGCGCGTGTCACGATCCTGCGCGCGAAATTTTCGGCGAGGTTCCGCCACCTTTTCCGATGCGGTCGGACCGAGGCACGTTTCCTTCGCAGATCCGCCATCCGCTGGTCACAGTTTTTTCTGAACGATCCGGCGCAGATCGAAACGCCGCCTTTTTTCCGCTTGCCTGGGGAAAACGCGATTGATAAACGATCGAAACGCTCACGCCGTAGGGGGGTCGAAGTGGGGTCCGAACAGGTGCCGACACACGAGGCGGACAGCGACGACAGAGCTATGCAATACCGGCGAATCCGTTAGTTAATCGAACAATCCCGAGGTTCCGAGACGAGGACTTATCCACACTGTGGATAGGCCTGTGGGTATTTTAATGTCCGAAGACGAGCAGCCACAGGAAGCGACTGCAATGACGGGACTGTGGGAAAGCGCGCTCAGCACGCTCGAAGGCAAGATCAAGCCGCACAACTTCGAGATGTGGCTGCGCCCGATTCAGTGCAAGGCAGTGGACGGCGGGCGCATCACCTTGAGCGCGCCGTCGAAGTGGATCAAGGAGTGGTTCCAGGACAACTATCAGTCGATCGTTCTCGATGCGCTGCGTGCGCAGACCAATCAGGACTTCGAAATTTTGTTCGAGGTGCGCGAGGCCGAGTCGCTGCGTGATCCGACGCCGGTGCCGATGAGCTCGACGCCGAGCGCCATGTACGACAACAAGTCCGGTCCGGTCGAGCTCAAGACTGCCGACAAAGACGTGCCGGCGCCGGACCTGCTCGCCAAGTACACGTTCGACGCCTACGTCGTCGGCCCGTCGAACCAGCTGGCGCACGCCGCCTCGCGCGCGGTCGCCGAAATTCCGGCCAACAAGTACAACCCGCTCTTCATCTATGGTGGAGTCGGCCTCGGCAAGACCCACCTCGTGCACGCCATCGGTCATCGGATCCGCGAGAAGCACCCGCAGTGGCGGATCCTCTATCTCAAGACCGAGACGTTCATGAACGAGTACATCAACTGTATTCGCAACGGGAAGATCGACGAGTTCCGTCGCAAGTACCGCGAGCGCTGCGATGTGCTGCTGATGGACGACATCCAGTTCCTCGCCGGCAAGGACCGCACGCAGGACGAGTTCTTCCACACCTTCAACTCCTTGTTCGAGTCGCACCGGCAGATCGTGCTGACCGCGGACAAATACCCCCACGAGATTCCCGACCTCGAGGAGCGGCTGCGCTCGCGCTTCCAGTCGGGGCTGATCGCGGACATCCAGCCGCCGGAGCTCGAGACGCGCATCGCGATCTTGAAGAAGAAGGCGGAGATGGACGACATAAATCTCCCCGATGACGTCGCCATCTATCTCGCCACGAACATCAAGTCGAACGTGCGCGAGCTCGAGGGCCTGCTCATTCGCGTGGCGGCGTTCGCCGGGCTCCAGGAGCAGCCGATCACGATCGAGTTCGCCAAGGAGACGCTGAAGAACTTCCTCACGCAGGCCGCCCACTCGCTCACGGTGGAAGCGGTTCAGAAGGAAGTGGCCAACTACTTCAACGTCAAGCTGGCGGACATGAAGAGCGCCAAGCGCCACCAGGCGATCGCGCGGCCGCGCCAGATCGCGATGTACCTGGCGCGGAAGCTATGCAAGGCGTCGTACCCGGAGCTCGGGCAGCGCTTCGGTGGCAAGGACCATACGACGGTGCTCTCAGCGTGCCGGAAGATCGAATCGCTGGTGGCCAGCGACCCCAAGACGCGCCACACGGTGGAAGAGCTCGAGCGTCATCTTTCTCAGTAGCGAATTCGCCCAGCTTGTGGGAAAAACCGTGTGCGGAGTTGTGGAGTGAATGTGGGGAACTCGCACCTGTGCACAACTCGCGAGCTCGCAAAAAAGAAGACACGTTTTCAACACAGGTGTTTCACGTGAGATGTCGGAAAGATCGATCGGTTATCCAAGTTTCCACAGGCGGTAATAGTAGGACGATCTAGATCTTTCTCTTTGTAAGAAATACCAGACGGGGAGAACCACAGATGGAGTTCAAGATCGAGAAGGCCGCGCTGCTTTCAGGATTGTACCTGGCGCAGGGAATCTCCGATCGCAAGAGCACGATGCCGATCCTCGCCAACGTGCTTCTGCGCACCGATGGCAAGGACAAGCTGCTCGTCGCCGCCACCGATCTGAACGTCACCGTCACCGCCGAGCTGCCGTGCAAGGTCGTGAACGAAGGTGGTCTCACCGTCGGTGCCAAGCATCTGCATGACATCGTCAAGTCGCTGCCCGGCGAAGAGCTCGCGCTCAAGCGCACTGAAAATCAGTACGCGGAGATTCGCGCCGGCAAGGTCGACTACAAAGTCGTCGGCATGGCGGACCGCGACTTTCCGAAGCTGCCGAACCATCGCGAAGTGAAGTTCTCCAAGGTCGACGCGGCCACGCTGCGCGACATGATCGCCAAGACCTTCTTCAGCATCTCGACGGACGAGACGCGCTACCACTTGAACGGCGTGCTGTTCGAGTCCGACGGCAAGCTCGCGCGCATGGTCTCGACCGACGGGCACCGCTTGTCGAAGGTGGAGCGGCCGCTCGAGGGCGGGCCGACGCTCGCGCAGGGCATCATCGTGCCGCGCAAGGGCCTCATGGAAGTGCGGCGCGCGCTCGAGACGGCCGAGGGCGCGGTCGAGCTCGGGATTCACAACGGGCACCTCTTCGTGCGCGTGGGGACGACCGCGCTCAGCGTCAAGCTCATCGACGCGCAGTTTCCGCCCTACGAGCAGGTCATTCCGAAGGAGAACGACAAGGTCGCGATCGCGCCGCGCCTGGCGCTCCTGGAGGCGCTCAAGCGCATCAGCATCATGTCCTCGGACAAGACCTGGGGCATCAAGTTCTCGCTGGCCAAGGGCGAGCTCAAGGTCGCGAGCGACAACCCGGACCTCGGCGAGGCGCACGAAGCGCTCGACGTGAGCTACGACGGCGCGGCGCTGTCGATCGGGTTCAACGCCAAGTACTTCATCGAGCTGCTCGCGGAGATGGAGGGCGACGAGGTCAAGCTCGAGCTCAACGGCGAGCTCGACCCGGGCCTGGTGCGGCCGGCCGACGTCAAAGCGGGCAGCTACCTCGGCGTCGTCATGCCGATGCGCATCTGACCTTCCGCGGCGCGCGCCACGGAGGCGAAGATGCGTATCCACGCTCTCGAAGCGCGCCAGTTTCGCAATCTAGAACAGGTCCTGCTCGAGCCGCATCCGCGGTTCAACGTGCTGTCCGGTGACAACGGGCAGGGCAAGACCAACGTCCTCGAGGCGATCTACCTGCTCGGGACGCTGCGCTCGTTTCGCGCGGGCAAGACCGAGGAGATGGTGCGGTTCGGCGCCGAGCAGGCCAAGGTGCGGGCGCGCGTGGAGAAGCTGGAGACGGCTCGGCTCCTCGAGGTGACGCTGGCGCCCGGCCACAAGCACGCGCGCGTCGACGGCAAGGGTGCGCGGGCGAGCGATTACTTCGGCGGGTTCAATGTCGTCTTGTTCGCGCCGGAGGACCTGCGTCTGCCCAAGGGAGCGCCGGCCGGGCGGCGGCGCTTCATGGACCGCGCGGTGTGGAACGCGCATCCGGCCTATCTCGGCGAGGTGCAGACCTACGAGAAGGTGCTGCGCTCGCGCAACGCCGTCTTGCGCGACGGCGGGGCGGTCTTCGGGGCCGACGGGATGCTCGAGGTCTACGACGAGCAGCTGGCGCGGGCGGCGGTCGCGATCGTCACGCGGCGGCGGGCGCTCGTCGATGAGCTGGGGCCGCGGGTGCAGGCGGCGTTCGAGCGGGTGACGCAGACCGGGCTCGGACTAACGGTCGCATATGAAACCGCGCTCGATATCGGCAATATCGAGCATTCGATGCGCGACAAACTAACCGCCGAGCGGCGCAAGGATCTGGCGCGCGGCGCGACCTCGTCGGGGCCGCACGTCGATGATCTGGAGCTGATCCTCGACGGGAAACCGGCGCGGCTCTACGCCTCGCAAGGACAGCTGCGCGCGCTCGTGCTGGCGCTGAAAATCGCGGAGATCGAATTCTTGCGGGAAAAGCTCGGCGATTCTCCCGTGCTTTTATTGGACGATGTTTCGTCGGAATTGGACCCGAAACGCAACGCGCAGCTCTTCGATTTCCTGAAATCGGTGCCCTGCCAGGCGTTCATCACGACGACCCGCGCCGAGTATGTCCTGCTCACCGAAGAACGCCTTGATTTTCGAGTGGTTGGAGGCGCGGTCGGGCGCTGATTGATCCTTTACTGATGGGGGTTCAGGTGCTACACCTTAGTACCCCCAAAATGAGCGAGCCTGAAATCGTTAATAGCAATACTTCCGACGATTACAACGCGGATAAGATCCAGGTCCTAAAAGGCCTCGAAGCGGTGCGCAAGCGGCCCGGCATGTACATCGGTGACACCGATGACGGCACCGGGCTGCATCACATGGTCTACGAAGTCGTCGACAACGCCGTCGACGAAGCGCTCGCCGGATTCTGCACGCACGTCGAAGTGACGATCCATTACGACAACTCCGTCACCGTCGAGGACAACGGGCGCGGCATGCCCGTCGACATGCACAAGGCGGAGAACCGCCCGGCGCCGGAAGTCATCATGACGGTGCTGCACGCGGGCGGAAAGTTCGACCACGGCAGCTACAAGGTGTCGGGCGGTCTGCACGGCGTCGGCGTGTCGGTCGTCAACGCGCTGTCGGAATGGGTGAAGCTGGAAATCCGGAAGAACGGCAAGGTTTATTATCAGGAATATCGCCGCGGCGATCCGTCCACTCCGTTCAAGCAGACCGGCGTGGTCGATCCGAGCTCTGGGCGCTCGTCGGGCACCAAGGTCACGTTCAAGCCGGATCCGCAGACCTTCCGCATCACCGAGTTCAGCTACGACACGCTGGCGCAGCGCCTGCGCGAGCTGTCGTACCTCAACAACGGGCTTCAGATCACCATCGTCGACGAGCGCAAGTCGCGCAAGGACGAGTTCAAGTTCGTCGGCGGCGTCGCTTCGTTCGTCGAGGATCTGAACAAGTCGAAGGTGGTGGTGCACGATAAGCCGATCCACTTCAAGGACACCAAGGAAGGGATCGAGGCCGAGATCGCGATCCAGTACAACGACTCGTTCTCCGAGAACATCTTCTGCTTCACCAACAACATCAAGAACAAGGACGGCGGCACGCACCTGACCGGCTTCCGCCAGGCGCTGACGCGCACGATCAACGCGTACGCGACGGCGGCCAACCTGCTCAAGGACATCAAGCAGGGGTTGTCGGGCGCGGATCTGTCGGAAGGGCTGACGGCCATCGTCAGCATCAAGCATCCGGATCCGAAGTTCTCGAACCAGCCGAAGGACAAGCTGGTGTCGTCGGAGGTGACGGGCATCGTCGCCGCGGTGGTGAACGATCGGCTGGGCTCGTGGCTCGAGGAGCATCCCAAGCAGGCCAAAGAGATCATCGCGAAGTCGGTGTTGGCGGCGCGCGCGCGCGAGGCGGCACGCAAGGCGCGCGAGATGGTGCAGCGCAAGGGCGCCTTGGATTCGTCGTCGCTGCCGGGCAAGCTGGCCGACTGTCGCGAGCGCGATCCGTCGAAGGCCGAGCTCTTCATCGTCGAGGGTGATTCGGCAGGTGGCTCGGCCAAGCAGGGGCGCGACTCGCAGTATCAGGCGATCCTGCCGTTGCGCGGCAAGATCCTGAACGTCGAGAAGGCGCGCCTCGACAAGATGCTGTCGTCGGATGCGATCGCGACGCTGATTACGGCGCTCGGGTGCGGCATCGGCGAAGACAAGGACATCGAGAAGCTTCGCTATCACCGCATCGTCATCATGACCGACGCCGACGTCGACGGGAGCCACATCCGCACGCTCCTGCTGACGTTCTTCTATCGGCAGTATCCCGAGCTCTTGAAGCGCGAGATCGAAGGACAGCCGGTGCACCACGTGTTCATCGCGCAGCCGCCGCTGTTCAAGGTCAAGAAGGGGAAGACCGAGCGCTACTTGAAGAACGAGATGTCGCTCGAGAACTATCTCCTCGAGATTGCCACCGACGATGTGAAGCTGGAGTACAAGGGCGGCGAGATCGAGGGCGAGAAGCTGCGCGAGCTGGCGCGCAAGTCGCTGCGCTACACGACGGTCTTGCAGGCGGTCGAGAAGAAGGCGGACGAGCGCATCGTCGACGCGGTGGCCAAGGCGTCGGGGCTGAGCAAGAACGACTTGAAGGACCAGGCGGCGACGGAGAAGGCGCTCAAGCGCATGCAGAGCTACTTCGCGACGTTTGCGCCGGAGCTGCAGGACGCGGAGTTCGTGCTCAAGAAGGACGCGGAGCACGGTGGCTTCAAGATCGTGTGCCCGACGCGGTTCGGCGGGGCGCGCAAGAACACGGTCATCGACTTCGCGTTCCTCGACTCGCCGGAGTACGAGGAGCTCGGGCGGCTCGGCGCCGACGTCCAGGCCTTCGCGCCGCCGTTTGCGCTGGCGCCGAAGAATCCGAAAGACAAGGACGCGCCCGAGCGCGTGGAGCTCGATCGCCTCGACAAGCTCGGCTCGCAGCTCGACGCCATCGGTCGCAAGGGGCTGCAGATCTCGCGTTACAAGGGCCTCGGCGAGATGAACGCGGAGCAGCTGTGGGAGACCACGATGGATCCGTCGACGCGCACGCTGCTCGAGGTGCACGCGGACGATCTGAACGCGGCGGAAGAGATCTTCTCGAAGCTGATGGGAGAAGAGGTCGAGCCGCGGCGCGAGTTCATCGAGCAGAACGCGCTCAACGTGCGCAACCTCGACATCTAGCCGCCCGCCGTCGCTCGCATGCGCTGGATCGTGGCAGTACTGCTCGTCGCGGGGTGTGCGGCGTCGAAGCCGAAGACGGTGGCGGCGACGTCGACGCCGGCGTACGCGTCGCGGCAGGAACAGGCGGCGGTGCTGTTCGATGCGGCGTCGCACGGTGACAAGCTGCGGTTGAAGCTGCTGGTCGATTGGTCGCGCTATCGGCTGACCTGGGCGTGGGCGCGGGCGATGGCCGATCACGCGGAGGCGACGACGGGGCTGTCGCAGGTCGAGGCCGAGCCGTCGCCGTCGGCGGCGTACATGGACATGGCGGTCGGCGAGCTGCAGTCGAAGCTGGCGGCGGTGGCCTCGGGGCCGCAGCCGCCGCACCCGGAGCCGGGCGTGGCCAACGCGCTGCTGGCGGAGCTGCGGGGGCAGCCGCCGCTGTCGAAGTATCCGGCGCTGCCGCGGTTGTGGATGCTGACGCAGGACGCGCTCGATGGGGCGGACGAAATCACGTTCAGGGGCGTGGGGAGCGTGACGCTGCTGTTCGTGGGGGATCGCCTGGCCGGGGTGCTCGATGCCCGGTGAGCGCGAGGTTGCACGGGCGTTTCTCGACGGCCTCCTGGGCACGGGCGACGCGCGCGCGCAGGTCGATTGGCCGCGGTATCGGCTGATGCAGCTGATGCAGGGGACGGCCGGCGCCGACGCGGCGACGCGCGAGCAGCTGTTGGCGCGCGGGTTCGTCGAGCTGTCGCGCGCGACCTTCGGAGCCGACGCGGAGGAGCGGGCGCTGCGGTCGTTGCGCTCGCTCGTCGAGATCCTGTTGCCGCGCGGATGGCGCTTCGTCGACGGGTACCAGAGCCCGATGCTGGCGGCGCTCGCCGGCGGGCCGGCGGCGGGGGCGCCGCCGAACCTGACGCGCTACCTCACGATGCTGCAGGAGATCGCGCGCGCGGCGGCGCCGGTGACCATCGCCGGCAAGGACGACGACGAGGGGCGGAAGCTGATGACGCTCCTGTTCGTCGACGGTAAGTACGTCGGCTTTCTGCCGGGCTCACTGGAAGCGGCGAAGCAGTAGCTCGCTGCCGAGGCCGCTGACGAAGAAGCGGAGCTTCCGGTTCGACGTCAGGCGCGCCAGCCAGTCGGTGCTGCCGCCGTCGGAGAGCTGATGCATGTTGCCGTCGGCGCCGCGGGCGCTGATGTGGAAGCAGAGGCCGCGGTAGTAGGCCATGGCGTGGGTGCGCGCGGGGTCGAGCGTGAAGGTGGCGGCGGGGAAGCGCGCGCGCAGCGACGGAAAGAGCTCGTGCTCGACGGCGGTGAGGCGCGCTTCGTCGTGCGTGCTGTCGGCGATCTCCACGTGTGCGTCGGAAAGACGGAAGCCGGCGGCGGCGAGGCGGGCGAAGAGCCCGAGGTGCGCGGCGACGTGCTCGTCGAGGGCGGCGAGCTCGAAGCCGTAGACGGGGCGGCCGCGTCCGCCGGTGGTGAGCGCGAAGATGGCGAAGTGGGGCGAGAAGGCGGGGTTGTCGAAGGGCTGCATGCGCAGCATGCGCGCGGCGGCGGCGAGGCGCACGTCGACGTCGACGCCGACGGTGTGGCGGCGGGCGGTCTCGAGCGCCAGGACGGTGGTGGGATCGGCGAGCACCTCGAGGTTGCGCACGGCGGCGAGCGTGGAGTTCTGATCGATCTCGCCGAGCACGACGTTGAGGCCGAGCGGCGCGACCGGCGACAGCGTGATCGGCTCGAAGGCGCCCGCGGCGGCGAACGCGTGGGTCTCGACGACGAGGAGCGCGCGCGGGTCGTCGCTCGTCGGCTGGACGGCGCGATCGCGCGCGTATTGCGCGACCAGATCGGCGGGCCGGCGCGCGCGGCCGCGCGTGACCTCGAGCAGCAGCGAGGTCAGCTCGCTGGCCGGTAAATGAATCAAGCGCTTGATTAATTCAGGGTCGCCGAGCTCCGCCGCGATGCGCTCGGCGGGCTTCTTCACGCGGGCTCGGCGAGCGCCTTGGCCACGTCGGCGGCGGTCACCTGCGTGCCGTCGCCGTAGAGCATGAGCGCGCGCTCGACGACGATCTCGAGCTCGCGGAAGTTCCCCGGCCAGCGGTGCTGGCGCAGCGCCTCGATCGCGTCCTTGCGGATGATGATCGATCCCGCCTCGGTGTTGGTGTCGCCCTCGAGCTCGACGTTGGCCGCCTGCCCGCGGTCGAGCCGCACGCGATTGGCCATCCAACGCGCCGCGCCGGGCACGTCCTCGGGGCGCTCGCGCAGCGGCGGGAGCACCAGGTCGAGGCGCGCCAGCTTGTGGTAGAGGTCGTGGCGGAAGCGGCCCGCCTGCACTTCGCCGCCGAGGTTGCCGTCGGTGATGACGACGACGTTGACCTGGGCGACGCGCTCGCGATCTTCGAACTCGCGGTGGTAGCGCCCGCGCTTGACCAGATCGAGCAGGCGGCGCTGCAACGCCGGCGACAGGCCGATCACCTCGTCGAGCACCAGGGTGCCGCCGTCGGCGTCACCGACGGCGCCGTCGACCGGGCGCTCGCCCTTGTGGCGCGGCCAGGCGCCGAACAGCTCGAGCGCGACCGACTCTTCGGGCCGCCCCCCCGTCGACACCGACACCAGCGGTGCGCCGTCGGGATGCATGAGCTCGTGCAGCGTGTGCGCGAGCCCCTCCTTGCCGGTGCCCGGCTCGCCGCGGATCACGGCGTTGGTCGCGTACGGCCGCGCGCGCAGGCGCGTCAACACGTCGAGGATGTAGCGCACCGACGGGTGCTGCGACGCCAGGCGCGTCAGCCCCTCGATCGAGCTCTTGAAATGTCCGGCAGTGACTTCACCGAGCGACGATGGTTCGGCTTTCTTCTTCGGGGGCATTGACTCCTTCTTCCTTATCGCGAAAAGCCGAGGAGCTGATCCATCGTCTGCTGGTCGGCATCGGGGAACGGATATTTGTCGAAGTCCGCGGAGGCGACCCAGCGGAAATCCTTCACGCGCTTGGCGTGCAGCGGCTTGCCCTCGACGAGCGTGGCTTCGTAGAGCGCGAGCGCGACGCGATAGCCGTCGTACTCGTGCACCTTCTCGCCGAGCTTGCGCCCGATCTTGGCGTCCGCGTCGAGGCGCTCGCGCAGCTCGCGCTTGAGCGCGTCCTCGTCGGCTTCGCCGGACTCGACCTTGCCGCCGGGGAACTCCCACTTGAGCGGCAACACCGCCGACTCGCGACGCTGCGTGATGAGATACAGACCGTCGTTCTCCACGACCGCCGCCACTACCCGAATCACCTTTTTGCCGACGACGTCGGTGCTCACCGGTTTCTCCCAAACAAGTAGTAAAGAAGGAATGCCGTCGCCGCCAGCATCAGCGTGAACAGCGCAATCTTGATCCAGCTCCAGGGCGCCTTGCCGACCACTTCGCCGGTCTGCCCGTTCACGAGGAAGCGGTAGATCTGATTGTTGTAACGATAGGCCGCGATCCACACGGGCAAGAGCACGTGCTTGAACGTGATGGCGCTGAACGTGTTGTCGACGCGCAGGTTGCGCTGCGTATCGCCGGGCACGTCGTGGGCGCAGCGCTTCTCCTGATCGTGCTCCATCTTGCCTTGCGCGAAGCCGAAGCCGGCCTGCAGATCGACGGCATATTCCTCGGCGCGCCAGCCGGCGAGGAAGCCGGACGAGTAGGGCACGAGCGCGTGCGTGTCGAACGTCGAGAGCCGATCGGCGAGCTCGCGCGGCAGGCCCACCGACGCGCAGACGAGCACGTCGTCGAAGTCGTCGGCGCGGTGGCCCCAGGCGCGCTCCCAGCGGGTGCGTTGGATCTCGCGCTCCTTGGTCACCGACTGGCCGTTCTCCTGCGTCGTGTATTCCTCGGTCTCGTAATAGTGGTAGCCGGCCTCGGCGGTCCACGACGACTCGACGTGCGCGTCGTAGGTCCAGAAGGGCACGTAGATGCCGGCGACCTCCTGCACCTTCGCCATCTTCTTGAGGTCGCTCGGACGGAACCAGAGCTTGCCGAGCCAATCGCCGAACGCGCCGTTCGCGCGCTTCTTGTCGACGGCGAACGGCAGCAGCGACTCGGGGCGGATGGCGTT